>Ga0314772_1000038_pt1 | contig 74147 bp, 85 predicted proteins | sample MetaGCBIW2018_FD_204520 | JGI IMG/M metagenome (GOLD analysis project Ga0314772, IMG submission 204520) | Cryopeg brine microbial communities from Beaufort Sea near Barrow, Alaska, United States - CBIW 2018 | ecosystem: Environmental > Aquatic > Marine > Coastal | place: USA: Alaska | collected... | reverse complement strand
TCGAGGTGTTACCACCTACATGAGCTATCTTCCGTGCCTAACAAAGAACCCCTCATTTTAAGTCATTATTCTCCTTAATTATTTAATAGATTATTGAATTTTGGAAAAAGCAAGCCGCCCGGCGATCCCCCGAGTCCGACCGCCCGAGCCAGAATTCACAAGGACGCAAGAAGGACCGACAATCGCACCAAACGAGGCGTTACCACCCACACGAGCCATCCTCCAGCCTGAAGACTGGTAGTAATAATCAGCAAACGCGGTAGATGAATTACCGCTTGAATCGGTTACAACATCACCGAGGGTATTATGCTGCACATTGCGGATATAACCATTAGCACCTGGTGCAGCTACACCCAGTTGTGTGTACCCGACAGTGGTATCATCAACGAAGCTGGCGATGTCATTACTGACATACCATACCCGTGCATTGACGTTAAACCCGTCGCAGAATTGCCAAGCGTTACCCCAGAAGTTTTCGATACCCCGGTAATTCATCCATGCAGTATCTCGTACAGAACTAACCACGCCACCTGAACCATTACCAATAATATTGGATTTACCAGCGACCGAGTGAGGTGAATCTGTTTGACTGGATGACGAAGCCGGATACCCTGTGCTAACACTGTTGTTACCGGCTGCTAAGAGTGCTTGACCGTCGAACCCACCGTACTCCACAAAGAACAGCAGTTTTATCAAGGACCACTGCCAGAACGTCATCTGCGACCAATTGGAGCCCCGGTTACTGGCCAATTGTCGCATCTGTGCGCGGGTCACACCAACCATCGGATACTTACCAGATACAGAACCTAAAACATCAGCCGTGTAGTCTACTCTTGAATCATTGTTGTCGAGGTTCAGACCATCAATGTATGTTAGACCACTGGTGTCATACACGGATGCATGATACGCACCTACATAGATCGCCTGCTTTTCGCTTGATGGGTTGGTGTAATACCACATGTCTACAGCAGGGTCGCGTTGTAACGTACCACCGATTGCGAATGCAGGGTGCAACACAAAACCTGATCTAGGGTAATCACTGATTTCCCGCTTAACATCACCATTAAATAGTGTGGATACCCGTACATAACACTTGGGGATTTCAACCATGACCTGACCATCGGTACCATCCAGAACGGCAGCAGTCCCGTCGGCTTTCAGCGTTGAGTCGTTCAGGCTAAGGTAATAGTTCACCGTGCCATCATCATTCAACAGGCAACGACGCATCCGTTCGTGGATCTGTGTGACACCTGTGGAACCGGCATATCTGCTGTATACGTCTGAAGTTGGGTCCCAAACCATATTGGCAGAGATTCTTGGTTCATAACGATTATCCCCTACCAGCTGTATAACAGACGCATCCGGATACTTGTCTGCTGTACCTGATTCAGCTTCAGCAAAGGTGGCTTTCTCAACAGAACCTGCCGCCTCAGTGGTGGCTAAGCCGGCCACTTTAAGCCATGCAGTGCCTGAGTAGACCCGCACCTCGTTGGCAACCGTATTGAAGTAGAGATCCCCGGGCGTAACATTTACCGTAGGCGCTGACGCCAGTGGCCCATGATATTGGTTCTGAAACGTGGTCAGTGAGCTTGCGGCATTGGTTGCACTGGTACTTGCGGCAGAGGCCGAGCCAGAAGAGTTACTCGCAGACGTGGCGGCATTACTGGCAGAGGTACTGGCATTGGATGCAGACCCTCCGGCATTGGTTTCAGACGTTGCCGCGTTGGTTTCGCTGGTAGACGCTGCCGTAGCACTGGCACCACCCTTGGAAGCATAGTGCCGGCCCGAGAACTTACCCGTCTCAACGGCAACATCAACAGCCGCATTGGCCCAGTTATCGGCTTTGGTTTCACTGGTGGTTGCGTTGGTTGCAGAGGTGCTGGCATTAGAGGCTGAAGTAGCTGCGTTAGTTTTGCTTGTCGCAGCGGCTGAGGCTGAACCCGTTGCGTTGGTTTCACTCGTTTTAGAGGCCGTCTCTGACGCACTGGCCTTGGCTGCGTGATGCAGAGCAGAGAACTTGCCTGTCTCTACAGCGGTGTTTTCCAACGCTTCAGCCCACTGGTTCGCTTTGTTCTGAGACCCCAGAGCAGCGGTCTCAGAGTTGCCCGCGTTGGTTTCCGAGGTGCCTGCATTACCTTCGGAGATATAAGCTGCACTGGCAGAACCAGAAGCGTTGGTTTCACTGGTGCTGCTGGCGGTCTGTGATGCCGCTGCTGCGGTCTCACTGGCTTTAGCGGCAGTTGCTGCCGTGGTGGCAACATCTTCCGGTGCCACCCAGAAAGAGCCGGAGTAGAACTTCAGGAAATTATCCGTGGTATTGAAATACACCGCACCGGTTACCAAAGCATTACCGTCGTTGTCCACGGTTGGGTCCGAGGCTTTATCCCCCAGGTACTGATCACCGAACTGATCGAACAGACTCTCAGCACTGTTCTTAGCCGCGACGGCACCGGTCTCTGCCGTCTGTGCAGCGGTCGCTGAACTGCTGGCCGCACTGGCGCTGCCACTGGCATTGGTTTCGCTGGTCGCAGCATTACCGGCAGATAGGGAAGCTGCTGACTCAGAACCAGACGCATTGGTCTCCGATAGAGCAGCGGCAGTCTCAGAGCCACTGGCGTTGGTTGCACTGACACCCGCATTGGTCTCGCTCAGCGCCGAAGCAATGGCCGAGTCCTCTGACTTGATGGCGTGGTGCAAAGAAGAATACTGACCCGTCTCAACGGCCACATCTTCCAGTTCCTCTGCCCACTTCTCTGATTTGTTCTCAGATGCCAGGGCGCTAGATGCGGAACTATCGGCTGCGGTGCGATCTTGTCCAGTGGCCACCCGATCTGTAGCCGTAGCGTCGGAGTCCTGCTGCGTCACTACTCGGTCGGCGGCAGTGGCGGTTGCATCATCACCTGTGGCACTCCTGTCTATACCTGTTTGAGCTGCATCAGCAGCCGTATCCAAGGTGTCTTGGTTGGTAGCAACTCGATCCAACCCCGTCTGTACTGCATCAGCAGATGTATCAACTCGATCCAAGTTAGTTTGGAAGCGGTCTGCTGCTGTATCCAAGGTATCTTGGTGGGTGGCTGCTAAGTCAGCAGCCGTATCTATCGTGTCCTGATTCGTTGCAACGAGGTCAGCTCCTGTCGCCACAACAGCGTTATCAGCATTAGTTTCACTGACCGCTGACGCATCTTCGGAGGCCTGGGCAGCGACCACATTGGCGTCTGTTGCTGCTTTGTTGGTGGCCACTTCCGCCCGATCCGCTTCAACGGCATCACGAGTAGCATACAAGGCGTCCAGAGCCTCAGCCGGAACGGTATTACCATCCAATACAAACGACCCTTCTGGTTGATCCAGTTGCACACGAACGGTCTGATCCAGTATGTCTACCAAGCTTTGCGCCTCGGTTAAAACACTGATTCGTCCGTTCAGGAGAGTGATTTCTTTCCCGTTAAGCTGACGTCTTAGGTTCAGGTAGTAGTGGCCTTGGGACAAACCCGCTGTCAGAGTTTTATCCAGAACTATGTAGAAAGTACCCAGGACCGCATCGGCTGGGTAAATCGTAAGTGACGGGATATACAGTTCAGCGTCTGTATCAACCGTAAGCGGATTACGCTTCAGGGTGACTTCCAGACCCCAGTTGGTAATGTCCGATGGGTTGTTAGCCTCATCGGTTACCGTAAATCGGGCTGCAAAGTCATCGCCCTGATATACTTTAAAAAGTGTCTGGTCTTTCATAAAAATACCCCTAACCGTTAATCAACAATCAGGGGTTATGGTAAAGGAATGGTTTTGGGGTTGCCTATTTAATTTACGGCAACTCGAATACTGCTTTCTACAGTATTCGAGTTGCCGTTAGCATTAGGGTGACTGTGCCAGTATACCAAGTGCTACTACTGTTGGTATTGCTAGCAGTTATTTTCATTGTGCCCTGCGTTACTCTCATATTAATTGTCATTATTGGCACAATAACATCTACCGGTTCTGATGCTCTTATGACTCCTAGTGTACTAGCAGCGGAAAGAATACCGTTAGAATTGGTAATTGTAGCTGTAAAAAGGTAAACACCTTCAGAGGGAATATACCCTAACGTCACCGATGAACCACCTCTAAACTCCCATACATTTTTACTGAAATTTTGTGTGTTCTGTATTCCGCTTATAGCCAAGTCCTTGTATGTATCTGCAATAGTCTTAGTACCTTTTTTTATTAAACCTCTTCCATTCATTAGACTTAATTGGTAATTACCTGGCGTAGCCACACTATTAATAAACTGTACTCTCATTCCACCACTTAGCTTTCCTTGGTAATCAATCGAATTCATTAACTCCCCAAAACACAGAAAAGGTACACTACTCAATTCAACACCACCAACATTAAAAGTATTTTTTGTTATCTCAATACTTGTTCTTGAAAACCTAAAACTATCTAGAGTATCTACACCTTTAATATCTACATCAAAGGCCACAAAGTATAAGGAATTCATTGGGTTTTGACTCCGTATCCCCAACTGCCTTGTACTAGGTAACCAGTTATTTTGTCTGCTTCTACCATCAGAGTATACAAAAGTACCTGTAGTCAGTAGACCTCCGTAGCTCTGGTCTACTTCTACAGCCCTATTCATTTGGATAGTGTCATTTACAAAAGCAATAAAAGTACGTCGGTTCCCTGTCGCACTCCCAAATAGGTAATTTTTAAGTAGAGTCATTGTTGGGGAATTGCTAAGTGTAATTGCGATTTCATACATTCCGTCACTGCCATGGGTGTATGCGTATTCGCTTGGGTCAGGGTCAAATACCTGAAATCCTGTATAGTTTATATCGCTGTGAAGGACTGTATTAGTTGTAGGCTGACCTTTAATTATTGATAGGTCAGTGTATCCCCGAGTTAAATGCAAAAGTGGTTTACCATTTTCTTTACCAATAAAAATACTCATAAATTAGCTCCTAGCCTATATAGATGAACTTATTATCTAGGTCCACCACAAAGTCCCCAGAAGCAGATGACATTTTTCCCGCAGTAACCTCACCTAAATCGGCTGTAATTGCAGCCAATGCCGTGACGTTTACCTCATCTGCTATTATTTTTTTACCTCTGAAATTCTCAGCGGTAAGGTCAAACACAACTGCTTTGTTCATGAAGACTTCGCCATTCGCAACAATAAAGGGGTATGTTTTACTGCCTAGCTTACCAATCCAGAATCTATCAACATCAAAGCCAGCTTCAACGGTGCCTGTGCCACTGTCCGTGGCCAACCCAAAACCACCTACAAGCGTATTGCCATTAATGTCCACCTGTACCTTCACGGTGTACTCAGCGCTCAGGACATCTAACGCATCCTTGTAGCTCACCATCCGTTGCTCAACGTTGGCTGTACCACCCTCACCATCGACAATCTGTACACCCTTCACCACTTCAGCGACAGAAGACATACCGAGCCAAGTGCCGCCACCTGCGGTACACAGTGCCCGTGTGTTCTTTGCAGCGTCAGGGTGTCCGTCGATCATGCAGAAACCGACCTGGGTGTTGCTGAAGTCCTGTACTGTGCCTGCCACCGTGTTACCGATGTACATATCCATAAGGGACCATAAATCACCGTCCCATACGTAACCCTGGTCTCCATCAGCAGAGTCAAACCAGACATCATCAAGGTTCTGGGCAATAGGGGCACCCACCTGACGAAACACGTTCAACCCTTGTTGAGCCTTCTCCACGTCCCAGGCATTACCACTCCAGCGGTACAACGTATTACCGTCATCAATGTCTACCCACAGATCATTCCGGTAAGTTGTAGAATCCGGTGGCGGTGTCGTCTGGAAAAACACCTGAGCCTTACGACCTACAGACGCTTCCAATGTGTCTATGCTTTGAGCCATAGCCGTATCAGCATTAGCACGTGCAATCACTTCTTGCGTGATCAGCGCCATGCTCTGGTCAGCGACAGCACCTACCACATTGATTTGCTGGATCTGTGCTGAATCACTTGTTTCTAAACGTGCAACCTCATTAACAAGAACCGTACCTACACCGTCTACCTGTGTCTGGAAATCTGCCAGGGCAATCAACAACTCTTCATATTGAACTTGAGAATTAGAGATATTGGTTAACAGGTCTGCACGTATGGACTCAATTCTATTTATTTCTGAACTCAGTGATGTTGCCAGTTGGCCTTGTGAGATCTGACCACTTAACATCGCTATAGTTTGTTCAATAGTAGGACGTGCCATAGCAGAAGCAGGCCCAGTCAAATCACCTACCGTACCGTTCACAGATACAATCTCGATCCAGTAGTAATAACGGATGGCCGCACTTGGGTCTATTCTGTCGTAATGGATTTCACCCGTAACCGTCTTTAGTTTTACTTTAGTTAATGGATCAGCATTACTACTACGATATAGCAGTACATGCGAGACTGCCTCCGGCAGTAATTGTGGATATGTCCAAAATACATCTATACCTCCAAACGCAGGTACAGCTTGTAATATTGAGTTATTTAAATCAGGATCACCAGGCTTCGGGAAGTTACCGAAACCTGTTCCGCACGAATCAGCCATGTTACTACCTCATACCGAATACATAATGTGACTTCATTGTACGAGGTTGTCATATAACTATTTTGAAATATCACTCACGCACTAACCTTGAAACCAATGGAAACCGATTATGAACGTTGATTACCTAGACCACATGGGAACAGACTTGACCGTAGTTAATGCTGCACGAGTTTCATTCGATACCGTATCCACAGAACTGAGTAAGAAAGACATCGGACTTATTAACTTCCTGGCACGTGGCTGTATGTCCAAAGACTGGGATGCTGCTGTCAAAGATATGCTAGGACGGACTAACAATCCTGATGACATTAATGAAGTTGAAGGGATGCTCAAGTGGGCCAAGAACATGCCCACCCACTGGTCACCCTTCGCACACGCCATGATCTCTATGCGTGAAACCGTACCCATCTTCGTAGCCCGTCAACGCTTCAAGCACATGGTTGGCTTCACGTACAATGAAACGAGTCGTCGCTATGTTGATGATACGCCTGAGTTTCATGTACCTGACGTATGGCGTGCTCGCCCTGTAGGCGGTATCAAACAGGGTAGTGGTGGTGTTCATGCAGCTAACGATTATCAACAAGGACAGTACGCAAGTTTTTGTGAGCACGCGCTGGACCTCTACCATTCCATGATTGAACAGAACGTGGCACCTGAACAAGCACGTATGGTTCTGCCGCAATCCATGCTCACCACTTACTGGGTAACCGGTTCGTTGTATGCCTGGGCCAACGCCTATATCCAGCGAAGCGATGCACACGCACAAGTTGAAATACAAGACTTGGCCAAACAGTGGAATACTATTATAGAACCTCTGTTCCCACATTCCTGGGCTGCACTCACACAATAAAATAAGAAATACCCATACCCACTTAGATACCCTAGTAGGTTCACCCACAGAAGGTCAGTAGATTACTGACCTTTTTATTTTGTTTTGGAGACATTATGACAACAGTAACATCACCCAATAACCTATCAACCGGTAAAGATATGCTGGCTGATTCCAAGTTCTATATGGGTTATTCACGGTTTATTACTGACGAAGACCGTTACGAAACATGGACAGAATCCGTTACCCGTGTCATGGACATGCACCGTGATAAATACAAGCATCTTATGACGCCTGAACTGGAAGTGATGATCCAGTTTGCCCAGGATGCTTACACAGACAGCAGTGTGTTGGGTGCCCAGCGTGCTCTGCAATTTGGTGGACCTCAGATCTTCCAACACGAAGCCAGGCTTTATAATTGTTCAGCGGCACACTTGGATCGTCCCGAGTTCTTCCAAGAAGCCATGTACCTACTGCTCTGTGGTTGTGGCGTAGGCTTCTCAGTGCAGAAGCACCACGTTGCCAAGCTGCCAGACTTCGCCCCACGCAAAGAGGATGCTGCACGTCTGCACGTCATCGACGACAGCATTGAGGGATGGTCAAACGCCTTTGGTGTCATGATCTCCAGCTTCATCCCCGAGGGTGAGCACGCCCCTTTCCCAGAATACCAAGGGCACCACGTACTCTTTGATTACTCAGAGATCCGCCCCAGAGGTGCCTACATCTCCGGTGGCTTCAAAGCCCCTGGCTCAGACGGACTACGGGCGTCCCTGACCAAATGTGAAGACCTGTTGGTGAAAGCCACCAAAGCGAGTAAGCACCTTAAACCGATCCAAGCCTATGACTTTGTAATGCACATGGCCGATGCCGTTCTATCAGGTGGTGTACGTCGCAGTGCAACCTTGTGCATGTTCAGCTTCGATGACGACGAGATGATGAAGGCCAAGACCGGCAACTGGTTCAAGGACAACCCGCAACGGGGTCGATCCAATAACTCAGTGACCCTGGTCCGTGGTCAGGTGACTTATGAGCAGTGGATCAGTATCAAAGCGTCTGTTGAACAGTTCGGTGAGCCAGGCTTTATCTGGACCGATTCAGCGGAATTTACCTTCAATCCATGTGTGGAAATAGGAATGCTTCCTGTTACCCATGACGGTCGCTCTGGCTTCCAGGTTTGTAATTTATCGGAGATCAACGGCGGAGCCTGTGATACCTCAGACAAGTTCTTCGATGCGTGTCGCGCTGGTGCCATCTTAGGAACCCTGCAAGCGGGCTACACCAACTTCACTTACCTGACTCAAGCAACCCAGGACATCGTGGAGCGTGAAGCTCTCATAGGCGTATCCGTGACAGGTTGGATGAACAACCCAGATGTTCTGTTTAACGTAGACAACATGCAACGCGGTGCTGGCATTGTTCGCGCCACTAATAAGAAAGTGGCTCACTTGCTCGGGATCAACCCAGCCGCACGGACGACATGCGTAAAACCATCGGGCAATGCCTCTGTGCTGCTCGGTACGGCCTCTGGTATTCACGGTGAGCATTCACCTGCCTACTTCCGCAACGTCCAGATGAACGACACTGATGGCACTCTGGAGCTGATCCAATCCACGAATCCAGAGATGGTTGAAACCAGCGTCTGGAATCCTAACGGCACAGATAAGATTGTGTCGTTCCCTGTGGTGTCAGACCCTGCTTCCATCTATAAGGGCGACCTGCAAGGTGTGAAGCAACTGGCCTACGTCAAGCTGGTTCAGCAGAACTGGATCGAGCATGGCACTAACCCAGAGCTGTGCACCGATGACCGTATCCGTCACAACGTATCCAACACCATTGATGTGGACGACATGGATAAGGTCTTCGACTACATCTGGGAGAATCGGTACGATTTTGCAGGCATCAGCCTCATGGCCTCGACAGGCGATAAAGCGTATCCGCAAGCGCCATTCACACAAGTACGCACAGCCACTGAGATCCAGGAACTCTATGGTCCAGCGGCTTTGTTCGCATCCGGCTTGATCGTGGATGGACTGCACGCCTTCACAGGCAACCTGTGGGACGCATGTTCAACAGCCCAAGCGTTGGGTGTGGATCTGAGTCAGCACGGTAGCCACGACCTTCTCAAGCGTGACTGGGTACGCAGGGCGGTGCAGTTCTCAGACAACTACTTCGGTGGGGATATGCAGAAGATGAACGACTGTCTCAAGGACTGTCACCTCATCCACAAGTGGGAAACCATCAAGCGAACTATGACACCCATCGACTTCACACGTGAGCTGGGCAAACAGGAGTACACCGACATCTCAACGATGGGCGCTCAGGCCTGTGCAGGAGGCAGTTGCGAGGTGAGCTTTTGACCTCTGACCGTATGCAGGTGCTGAGCCAGCTTAACCGTACAGTGACGCACAGGTGCCCTCAATGTGGGGCACCGGTGGCGTGTGCAGCAGAACTGGGAAGAAGTGCAAGCTCATGCTGGTGCATGGAACTTGAGCATCGTGCGTTTGATGAAGCATCTACTGAGTGCCTGTGTCTTCACTGCCTCTCAGATACTCACTAAAAATCTTTGCACTGAAGGGGCAAGCGGATTAGGCGTAGCCGGTTCCGCGTAGTCCCCTTCAGAATATAAATTAAATACCTGTAGGAGCACGTAATGGAATACTTTCAACTAGATGATGCAGATTTTACAGGGTTCTCTCCTGAATCGTATACGGTACCATTAGACACCCGTGGTTACATTTACATGGTTCATGACTACACAGATCCTGATTTTATCAAGATTGGTCGAACCACTAATCTGCACAAAAGGGTAACAAGTTACAACACAGACAGACCCAGAAACTCAGTGCAGATCGTCGCGGTCACAGGACTGTTCTCGGACGCTGTTGAAGTAGAGAAACGTATTTTCTCAAGTATTAATACTTACCACGAAGCTGTACCCAGTAAAGGGACCAAGGAATGGTATGAGATAGCACTTAAAGAACGCTTCCTTACTCTAATGGCTCAGGCTGAGTCTTATTTTGAGATGGAGAAGGTAACCTAACCGTACCCTACCGCTTAGAGAAAGTGAGGTAATGACTTGTAAGGTGTAGGCGAAGCCGAGAACCTTACAAGTCATTACAGTTAACTTATTTAGTTGATAAATAATTAATTAATAACTTCACACACTCCCCTACGCCCACCGCCTACGCCCACCGCCTGCGGCTAAGGCGTAGGGGAGTGTGAAGGCTTAGAGGTGTAGGGGTTCTCCGAACCCTATTGTGCATTCTTGCGAAGCTATTGCGGAGCGTCTTCGAGGCGAAGCCGAGAAGACAGGGGATAACACCTGGGGTCCGAAGGATCTCAGGGGGTATTCCCCCTATATAACTACGTCGTTCTGTGCAAATTCCTATGTAAATCAACAACTTAAACCCTAAATTCAACCAAATGAGGTCATTTTGCCGACTACTATTCGATCAATTGATGACATGCCATTTCTTAAAGCCCGTCTTGGTAAAGCCCGATCTGACCGTGTACGTTACGCGAGTCAGTCCGATACCACCAAACAGAAAAATACCACCAACGTTAAAAACACCGTCATTGATGCAATGCAATTCGTCAGCCCGCACGCAGCCGGTTGTAAAGTTGGCGATGTATTACAAGGTGCAGCAAACATGGATTACCAGTCCAAACCATTAAGCGTTTCACGTCTTTATAACATCCTGCAACAAGTAGAAATGGTCAACACCCGTGAAGTCATAAGCATGATGGGAATTGATCAACGTCAAGCACAACGTTATGTACGTGCTATTAAGTTTGCTATGCCGCATATATCTTTATTGGTTTAGTGCTTACACTGTACGAAGCATTCAACTAAGATGGTTATCAAATAACTATCACAGAGAGATAATATGAGAAAATGCAAAACCATTAACTGTACCTGGGGTATACCTACTGATATTTCCGAAGACTTCTGTAGTGAGTGCCGCCCAAGAATTAACAAAGAATCTGCAAATGATAACGCAACAACATCAGGTGCAGACAATGATTATTGGGTAGCACACATCAAAGACCCAAAACGTGTAGAGCCTTGCAGTATTGAGTGTGATGATCTGATCGAACACTTCCAGATGAACTACCAACAAGGTGAAGCCTTTAAAGCCCAATGGCGTGACGGCATGTTACGCATTGGTATGGGTAAACCTGGTGACAGTCACATACGCAATGCAGAAAAGGCACACTACTACGCAGGCCGCAACCTGGTCGTGGAACAGCGTAAACTCGATTCATAACCCGTAAACCCCCCGCAGTAAACCCACCAGCCACTTTTGTGGCTATTTTTGTCGCTAAAATAAATAAGGACACTGTTATGCGCAAATACCTGAACAACTTATCAGTGCCTCTTTCCATGGCCGTGTTCTTAGCAACGGATACTTACGACCACGATGAGGACACTATCTCAGTTACTACACTGATCAAACCTGTGCGCCAAGTTATATTGGCTGGACGTGTACCCGCGTCCCAGGGACTGGTTGATATTAGTGGTTTGGTTAAATCCCGTATGGGTACATCAATCCACGATGGTATTGAGCGTGCGTGGGTAAACAACAAAGACGCTGCTATGAAAGCACTGGGTTACCCTCAACGCGTTATAGACCGTGTTGTTGTAAACCCTGACCCTGAAAAAGTCACCAAAGACCAGATTCCTGTGTATCTGGAAATCAGAACCAAGAAGAAAATAATGGGGCGCATTGTCTCGGGTAAGTTTGATTTTGTAGCAGAAGGCTCACTGGAGGATTTTAAATCAACGTCAGTGATGGCCTGGACAAAGAAAGACCGTGAGCTTAATTACAAACTACAGGGTTCCCTGTACCGATGGCTTAATCCAGAAATCATTACCGATGACACCATGGGTATTACGTTCCTGTTTACAGACTACCAAGCCTACCGGTCCAAGACTGATCCCGATTACCCACCACACGCAACGCCTCAGAAACGTATTCCACTGATGTCAGTGGAAGCCACTGAAGAGTATGTGAAGTCCAAAATTCGGTTACTGGATCAACACCAGGATACGCCAGAAGAGAACCTACCTCTGTGCCCTGACGAAAGCCTATGGCGTAAGGAAACCGTCTACAAGTATTACAGCAACCCTGAGAAAACCCAACGGGCTACCAAAGATTTCAAGACCGATAAACAGGCTGCGTTACTACATGCAGCCAAAGCCGGTAAAGGTTTTGTGAAAGAAATCCCCGGCACTGTACTGGCGTGTAAATACTGCGATGCCTTCCCACTCTGCTCACAAAAAGACGCCCTCATAGCTGACGGCTCACTGACACTGTAAACAAGGAATACCCAATGACTGAAGAAACCCTTTCGATCCGTCCCTTTGAGGATATGGATCACCACCCAATGTCTGAAAAGTTAGTGGGTATTCTGTGTAATAAAACGCAGAACACAGACCCACTCTTCTTTCGTGTACTGGCCGCTTATTACTTCTCGGTAGTGGCCACCATGATGCGCTGCACCGTGAAGACTCACGAATCCAGGCACCCTATCCCTGTTAACCTCTATGCCATAAGTCTGGCTACATCGGGTGCTGGTAAAGGTAAATCCACATCCATCATTGAAAACCAGATCATTGGGCAGTTCCGCGAACGTTTCACCGAAGAAACCTTTGAGATACTGGCTCAAGAGAATATTCCTAAGATTGCGTATGCACGCTCTATTCGTAAGCAGACCGATCCAGATGAAGAGCTGACCGCCGCTAATACAGAGTTCACAAACACCGGTCCCTTGGTGTTCAGCTTTGATAACACCACCGAAGCGGCACTCAAGCAGATGCGTCACAAATTGCTGATGGCAAACTCAGGTTCCATGAATCTTCAGATTGATGAGATTGGTTCTAACCTGACGGGTTCCGTGGAAGCATTGAACGCCTACCTGGAGTTGTACGACGTAGGTAAAATCAAACCTAAGCTCGTCAAGAATACCAGGGAGAACCTGCGTAACGAGGACATCCAAGGCATTACACCCACCAACATGATGTTGTTCGGTACACCCTCTAAGTTGCTCAACGGCAGCAAAGTAGAGGAAGAGTTCTACTCCATGCTGGACACAGGGTTTGCCAGACGGTGCTTTTTTGCTTACGCCAAAAACCACACACGGGACTTGGGACTTTCTGTGGATGATCTCTACGCACTCCTAACAGACTCAAGCTCTAACGGTTCAATGGAGTCCATTGCGGATCACCTTGAAAACCTTGCTGACATCATCAACATCAAGAAAGTCATCGTGATGAGTGTCCGTGTCGCCAAGCTGTTTCTGCTGTACAAGTTGCAGTGTGAACGGTTAGCTGACGAGCTACCCGAGCACGAGGAAATGAAGAAAGCGGAAATCTCTCACCGTTACTTCAAAGCTATGAAGCTCGCAGGCACCTACGCGTTTGTGGACGATGCCACTGAGATCAGTGAACAGCATTTTGAAAACGCTGTGAAACTGGCTGAAGAATCAGGGGATGCTTTCACCAACCTGCTCGCACGTGATCGTAACTACGTCAAACTGGCTCGTTACATTGCTTGTGTAGGGCGTGAGGTTACTCAAGCTGATTTGGTTGAGGATCTGCCTTTCTACCCTAAAGCGGTTAACCAGCAACGTGACATGATGGCCCTGGCCATTGCTCACGGCTATCAGAACAACATCATTATCAAATCGATGTTCAACGATGGTATCCAATTCCTACGGGGTGAAACTCTACAGAGGACCGACCTTTCAACCATGAAAGTCTCTTACAGCGGTGACATCGCTGTAGGGTATAGCAGTGTCAGAGGAGCTTTCAAAGACCTTCACACCATGGTTCAGGCACCAGGGGTACATTGGATCAATCACCACCTGAAAGCCGGTGACAAGGACGAAGGGCATCGTCAGGAAGACGACTGCATCCCAGGCTTCAACCTGGTTGTCATCGACGTAGATGGCGGTGTCAGCCTCGACAGTGCAAAGGCACTCCTGAAGGACTACAAGTTCTTGCTGTACACCACCAAGCGTCACGACCCAGCCGGTGAACATCGCTTCAGAATCATTTTCCCAATCAACTATGAGCTGAAGCTAGACGCCAAGGACTTCAAGGAGTTCATGACCAACGTGTACGCATGGCTTCCCTTTGAAGTGGATGATGGTACCAATCAGCGTGCTCGCAAGTGGATGTCCCACCCAGGGGGCTACGAGTACAACGACGGGCTTTTGTTAGATGCCTTACCGTTCATACCCAAGACCTCTAAGAACGAAGAGCGTAAGCGCCTGGTCGATTCTCAGCAGTCTATGGACAACCTTGAGCGGTGGGTCATCAACACCACCGGTGACGGTAACCGTAACAACCAACTGATCAAGTATGCCTACATCCTGGTGGATGTTGGGTTTGATTTTGAAGGTGTGCGTACCCGCCTGTGTGATCTGAACGACAAGCTACCGGACAAACTCACGGAAGCTGAGCTCATGAGTACCATCATGATAACGGTCTCAAAAGCCTTAGCCAAACAAGTTTCTTAATTCCTTAATCGTATAGGGGTGCTCCGCACCCTTCTGCGAATTTGTCACAATTTTTCGGGACCATATTATGAAACAAGAATTAGTTAACGATTACCTAGTCTTATTGATGGGTGAATCCGCGTCAGGCAAGTCTGCCTCACTCAGAGATCTTAAAAACCCAGAAGGGGTTATGTATTTGAACACGGAAGCAGGGAAACGCTTACCCTTCCGAGCCAAATTCAAGTCTTTTAAAATCACAGACCCGTTCCAGATTATCGAGGCGTTTGCAGAAGCTGAGAACATGCCTGACATACATACCATTGTCATAGACAGTATGACGTTCATGTTGGATATGTTTAAATCGTTGTACGTCCGTAACTCCACCAACGGTATGAAAGCTTGGGACGACTTTGCAGAGTTCTTTAAGGACTTAATGCAGCAAAAAGTAGCCGCATCCACCAAGAACGTTTTGTTCACTGCCCACACGCTGGACACATACAACGAAACCAAGATGTGTATGGAAACCAAGATTGCAGTTCCTGGCTCACTCAAGAACAATGGACTGGAATCTTACTTTTCTTTGTGCATCGCCACCAAGAAAATGAAAGTAACAGACCTGGCTAAATACAAATCAGACCTGTTAACCATCACACCGCAAGAAGAAGCACTGGGCATTAAGTACGTGTACCAAACACAATTAACCAAATCCACAGTGAATGAACGTATCCGTGGTCCTATGGGTATGTTTGATGAAAACGAAACGTTTATAGATAACAATATGCAACTGGTCTTTGATCGGCTGCACGAATATTATAGTGACTGATTCTCAACTCAGTGAACTAAACACGTAAACCAAACCAAACCAAAACTTAAAGGTAATTATTATGTCACTTCTAGCCAATGTTAAAACCGACTCTACCATCAATGCTGAAACCGATTTCATCGGTGGCGGCGGTGTATGGGAATCCGGTCTGTACCCTTTTGAAATCACCATGGCTTACCTGGAAAAGAAAGTATCCGGTGCCCTGTTCCTGAACATCGACATTAAGAGCGACCAAGGTAAAACTCACCGCGAAAACTTGTGCCTGGCTTCAGGTGATGCCAAAGGCAACAAGAACTTCTACGAAAATGCCAAGGGCGAGCGTAACTACCTGCCAGGCTTTAACACCGCAAACAGTATTGGCCTGCTGTGTGCCGGTAAAGAAGTGAGTGAGTTGGATACCGAAATGAAACTGATCGGTGTGTACAACTTTGAAGCCAAGAAAGAAATCATGACTGAAAAAGAAGTTGTGACCGAGTTGCTGGGCAAGCGCGGCGTAGCCGGTGTACAGAAGCAGATCGTTGATAAGAACGCCAAAGGCGATGACGGTAAGTACCACGCCACCGGTGAAGTTCGTGAAACCAACGAGATCAACAAGGTGTTCCGTGAGAAGGATCTGCTGACCACGGCTGAAATCATTGCTCAAGCAGAAGAGCCTAAGTTCTACCACATCTGGGACGGTAAATTTACCGGTGTCACCCTGAACAAAGCCTCTGCCGCGAACGATGCCAACGGTGCTTCAGGTGCTCCCAAAGCAGTCGCCGGTGCCAGCACTAAGCCTAAGCAGTCACTCTTCGGTAACTAAAACCCGAGTCAGACTGCTTCGGTAGTCTGGCTCACTTTTCTATGAAGGAGGTAATATGCCTGAACAAGAAGTGCTTACAGAAGATATGACAGCGTTCCTGAATAAGTTGCAGGACTCTGGAATCATCAATATGTATGGGGCACTACCGTACCTCGAAACCAACTTTTCCTTATCCAAAGAAGACGCCGTAACAGCGTTTACTGAATGGATGCACTCTTTTTGATGCCGAGTAACCTAAAGCTCTACCAGTGCATTAAACAAGTACACGCTGAGCCTATGACCTTCGGTAATTTCTCAGTGTCCATTCGCAAAGTGCGTGACATGGGGCAGATTGATCCCACCACGCCTGGCTTTCACGTTGTTTACAGCCTGGGTACACAGGATGAGTACCACTCCTGGTCACCCAGGCAGGCGTTTGACGAGGGTTACATTTACCTACCCGCTAACACTAAAAAGCCGCCAGGTAAGCTCTCATGAACCATGACTAAAGGTATTTGAATGGAAGGTTACCTAGCCATAGACCCAGGCGTAAGCGGTGCTCTGGTTATTGTGAACGCACACAACAAGATCGTTGACCACCTGCTGATGCCCACCATTAAGGTGGGTACAAAGAACAGGGTTAACGCCGCTGCCATCGGTGCCTGGCTGTCGCAGTGGCCAGGGCTTTCGCACGCTTACCTGGAACGAGTCCACTCCATGCCCAAAGACGGAGGTGCTGCTGCATTCACCTTCGGTCACGCTGCGGGCATTGTAGAAGGCATTGTTGTAGGTGCTGGCGTGCCGCTTACCCTGGTCACACCACAAGCGTGGAAGAAACACCACGGCCTCATAGGCACCGAGAAAGACGCAGCCAGATCCAGAGCTATACAGCTCTATCCTGATTTCAGATTGTTGGATCTTAAAGGCAAAGGCCAAGCCGTGTCTGACGCCATTATGATTGCACTTTATGGAATCCACTCCCAAAAACTGAACACCCCTCAAGAGATCCCGTTATGAAAATCCAAGTTACTATGAACCAACAAGCCATCACAGAAGCCATCCGCGACTACGTGGTTAAGAACGGCATGACCAGCCCCGTACAGGATGTTGAGTTCACCGTCACCCGTAAAGGCGGGACCAGTATCAGTGCTGAAGTTATCCTCGGTAACGACGCTGTTACAACCGGCGTAGGCCAGGCAAAACCAGGTGCGGATAAGACAGTCGTAAGCAAACGTCCCCCTGCTGCCGCCAAAACACCCGTAGAACCTGTGAAGGAGCCTGAAGTAGAAACTCCTGAAGTAGCTGAAGTGCCTGCACCGGTTGAAGCTGAAGAGAAGCCACCGTTTGACGTAGACGACGAAGCTGAAAACGACAGCACTAAAGAAGAACCGGCATTGAGTAAGAAGTTGTTTGGTTAATAGGTGGATTCTATGACACTTCTAAAAGCAATAGGTACAGGTGTAATCGCTGCATTGATTACGGCCCTCGCATTTTTCGGAGGGTTCGTATTCTCTGTCATATCAGTGGTAGTCTCCGTGGTCACCGCTGTAGGCGCAGTATTTTTTATCGCCTTCATGTGTGTTGCCGCAGCAAATAGCGGAGATGAAGACAAGCGTGAATGACCTGTAAAACCCCAGGGAACTCCTTGGGGTTTTTTACTTCCCCGAATAGGATCTGTATGAAATCTATCCTGGCACTAACCCTTATGTCACTTTTTCTCGTGGGCTGCTCAGCGGCCCCACAAATGCACAGCACAGGCAACAACCAGTACATGATCATGGGTGAATCTGAGTTTGGGTTCGCAGACATGGTAAATAGTATGTACGGGCAAGCAAACGTTAAGTGCTCAGAACAAGGTTTGATCACCCACATCATTAAAGGTTCGAGAGGCGGTGGTAGCGTAGGCGCTGTTGCCACTAAACGCGCATACGCACTGCATTTTTACTGCCGGTAAATAGAAAAAAGCCCCATGAATCATGAGGCTTTCTTGTGTCTACTCTTATTTTAGTTGAACGGGCTTAGAGCACCTTGCATCACGAGTGTTTCATCCAAAGCCCCTGGCAAATCCAGAGCACCAGTTTCAAACGGATTGTTACCCACCCGTCCGAACATACTGGAATCCTGGATCGTCGTCAGACCGGTCATGAATCCACCCAGGATGGCCAACAGAATAGCCCGTGCAGGATGCTCCTGGTACAGTTCAAGCAGCACCCGCTGGATGCGTAGGTAATACTTCGAGAACAGCACCAGTCCCGTATCGTTCAGGTACTGCAACGCTTTGCTTGTGGGTACATCGTAGTTGATGAACGCTGCTTTAATAATCCGCATAGCATCCACCTCGCTCTTTTTAGTGTTCGCATTCTTAGTCAAGTGCTCGTACAACGTGTACCGCCCTACAAAGTCACTCATCTGGGTACTGCGAAACAGTATTTTGTAGAGTGGCGTGTCGTGAGCCATGTACGCTGTTTTTGCAACAGTCTTCACAGCATTCGGGACTTTAGCCGTTTTGTTATCGGCCCAATTTACCAAGCGAGACTTGTACGAAAACATATTATCCTCTGTATCAATGTCTTCCATGATGGTCTGGAACTGTCCACCGTCAATCAAGGTTTTAACTGGGTTATTCTCCAGTGCGTATTCCAGTTCCAGAATTTGTTGATCCAGATCGGTACGACCACTGGCTTCTTTCAAGCGCGTCAATTCCAGCAGTGAATCACTGTCCGTCTGGTAGGAAAGCAAGCCATCAATCGCAACTTTGTGGTTGCGGATAAGATCCTTCATTGGGACACCGTACCAAAGCAGTAACGTCACGTTACTCATGATGTTACCCACCAGGGTCCATAGGTTTTTGATTACGTAAATGTCCTTGAGTTCCTTAACCAGTGACTGCCACACATCTTCACCGGCATGGATTTTAGACACTGCTTTGTCACCCAGGATTTTTGTGCCCAGGTGGTACACCACATGCTCAAGGATATTGCGTTCTTTTTCCGCTAGGTCAAATGTATCGGCCATTGAGAATTTTCTGTACCCAAAGGTCAGATCCAGCAAATCATTACGCACCATCATCCCGTTGCGTCCCCATGTTTTCAGGATGGTTCTGCGGGTCGCTTCAGGCAGCAACGCGTACTTCTCACGGATACCCGCATCCATACTGTCTGCACTGAAGTCCACGTAGATCCCAGGCCGAATGCTGTACTCAACATCGAACTGGTCTTTTAGAGCCTTTACCACCAAGTTGTTCTGAGTCTCAGACGTTGGTTTGTCGTACACAGCGCCTTCCATGGCGCCCATGACATCCTCGACACGGGAATCACGTTTCAAGATGTCGTCCTTGTTTTGTTCAGTCATGAGGTAGCGATAGTTCACGATCTCACCGTTTGGATTAACCACGGCCACCAAAGCACCATCTTTCGCTGTGGTACCCAGGTCATCGTTAAACCCTGGCTTCTCCAAATCCTGCATGTTTTTCATGTTTGCTGTGACTTTATCCGTCATACGTTTGCGGCTCTGTACCACGCCCTCATCCGTGACCACGGATACACCGTTGTGGATGGTTGTGCCCTTGGACCGTTTACCAGAGAACGACATCACACCGGTCACATACTTACCCAGACCGCCTTCTTTCAAGACGTACAGATGTCTCACTTCCTGGTTCGTGTCTGCTGGATCTCGTGTAAGTGCTTTACCTTTACTGTAACCCGCCTTCACCAACTGAGCGCCCTGCTTCTCATTAGCGGTAACCACCTCACGGTATGGGTCGTAAATTTCCTTGGTGTAGCCTTTCTGCATCAGAGCTGGGCTACCTTGGAACAGTACATCAAGTGCCTGTTCTTTCAGTACGCGATGGTTCTGGATAACAAACCGCATACCCTCACCGTTGTTTCGCTGCATGATCTCTTTTGTGGATTCTTGCTGCGTCATCGGTGTGTGCTGCAACGCATACAAAGAAGTCAGCATCTCCAGGATGGGCGTAGCCTGCTCCATGGTCGCTTCAGGCACCGTCATAGCATCCGGCATACCGACCTTACGCACGATGTTGTGCACGTTCAGAAGGAGTCCCTTGGTCTGGTGACCTACGGCCATGTGGTAACCCAGAGCCTGAGCCATGTTTTTATAGTAAGCCGCCTCTTTACCCACCTGGTTCAGTTCTGCTTCCAGGTCTTTACGTAAGGTCGCTTGGGCGTCTTTGTTGGCCATGAGGTCTGTCATCCCTTCGTAACCCAGTCGCGTAGACAGCGAAACGAGGTCGGTTTTCAGAACCGATTTCGTAATGCCCTCACTCTCTGCTTTTGTCATTTCACCCAGTAAACCCAAAAGCTGCTTCTTACTGTTATCAATGCGGTGCTTGCGTTCTTGCTCGTGCTTCCCTGTTTGACTCAGGAAGTCGTGCATCTCTTGAGTACCCTCTTTCGGGCCACGCACCTCATCCACCATTTTGGCCAGGAACCCTTGCTGCTTACCAAAAGCATCAGCACGGTAATCTTCCCAGGTATCCAGCAGCACGGTGAACTTATCATCCGCTATCAGGCGCGTTACACGGCTCGATGCCCGTATGATGGAACTGTTTGAGTTCGCCAGTGCAGGACGACCGGCAAGATTGCCTAACTGTCTACGCACGACACCACCGTTGGCCGCCGAAGCTTCTTCAATCTGATCCAGTAAACCAATGTTTTTACGCGCCAGTGTGCGGCGTTTGCGTGACTCAATATCCACCAAACTTGTCACAAGGCGGGTCATCCGTTGCTGTCCCGTCTGCCCTTGTGCTGTCCCGTTTACTGTATCCGCAAACTGTTGGACCGCTTTGCGGTACCAGCTTTGTAATTGGTCACCCATTTTTGAACTGGCTGCCCGATTGTCTGCTGATACATTAAAGTCCATTTTGTCAGCGAGACCTGGGTACGCCATAGCCATTGCCGCAAATCGACTCAAGTGGTTGGAACGTGTCTCACCACTGCTCTGCTCCAGTTTAAATATGAAGTCGTACTTGGCTTTAGCCTGGCTAACCTGTGTGGGAGTTGCGTCAACCAGTTCACCGTCAATAAACGATTCCCAACTCATCTGCTCACGAGTGGACTTGAATACCCGAACCAGATCTTTATACGCTGACGTTGTTGGATCAAGGATTTCCCGTAGGCTTGCTTCTACCTGTTCGAGAACAAAGGCTTCTTTGTCCGACAGGTCTAAGTTTGTTGCCGCTGTTTTGGAACTGAACGGGTTGGTGTCCGTTACCAGGGCGTTCAGGTACGCGTCTTCTGCACTGATTCCCGAGGTCCGATCCAGCTCCAACTTAGTGGCCCCGTAAGGTCCGTGAAGTTTATCCACGATCACATCCATCACGCGTTGAAGACGTGGGCTGGTGTCACCATCCAAACCCTCGTAGATCTCACGTGTGGTGTAATTGCTCACCGTGTCCAGAATATCCGGTGTCTGTTGAGCCAGTACAGTTTCGTAAGCCGCCTTCTGCTTAGGCTTAGTCGCGGCAATCACACCCGATGCGTTGTTGATCAACACAGTGATACCGTTATTCTGTTGCTCAGTGGTTGGTACACCCTGGAACACGATATTGCGGATAGTGTTAATAAAGGCTTCCATGCCCACGATCAACGCATTCTTCTTGGTGCGTGAAGTCATCTGGATCTTACCCAGTACCTCACGTTGGAAGCCTTCGTTGGTCAGTCCCCAAGAAATCAGTTCATCCACGCTGGTAACCGCATCTCCGAATCGGGCTTGCAGTGCTGAATCCGTTTTCACCAGATCAGCCGCTTTGCTCCGCAGAGTTTCCAACTCGTTGACCATGCCTGTGATGTTGCTGCGGTGCTTTGGGTTTGCGGCTTGTGCTGCTCGCTCTGCTTGTAGCGTGTTCGCCAACAGTACGTGCAGCAGCTCGTGAGCAACCAGCTCAACTGTCAGGTTGGATTCCACAAAGTCTGGACCTTTCAGAAATACCCTGGTGGTATCACCGATCTGCGTAACACCGCGTACACCGCCTGGGTTACCCATCTCTGGAGCCAGGGATACGCGTGTAGACTGCTCTACCAACTCTACGACCACGCTCTCATCAAGGCGCTTGGATAATTGTCCCAGTACCTGTGCAACAGCCCGATCATTATTACTCAAGGTACGTGACTTCAACGCTGTCCGTAGAACAGGCAGCAACTCTTTCACAGTCATCACAGGCTGCGCGCGTAAGGCTTTAACCAGTACCGCATCACTGTCACTTACCGGCGTACCCAACACACCCCAAGGGGTAACTTGGCGACCGTTATACAGCGTATTCAGTAACCCCATTATTGCGGCTTGCTGCTTCGTGTCCTGTGTTACCTGCTTAACAGCATCTTGCAAGACAGTGTTCATTCCTGTGCCAGATGTCTGTGCCACTTTCCAATGCATCTCAACGGATTCTGCGACATTGCCCAGGTCCGTCTTCATACCGTCATCCAGTTTTGTGGATTCAGTAATGGCAGCAATCATATCCAGCACACGACCTACGGGGGCTTTCTCCACATCCTTGATACGTTGGTCCTGGTTTGTTAACCGTGCGTGTATTTCTGCCCGTTTGGTATTCCGTGCTGCTTTATAGGCCTCGCCTTTGTAAACCGTCCCCAGTGCACGTTCCAATGAGCCAGTCTCCATGAATATCTTGTTAACCTGGCGCATGTTCTCAAGCTCACGTTTCTGAGCTTTTGACAGTCCTTTGCCAGATTCAACCTGGTCACGGTATGCCTGTTCCAGATTCTCTTGCAGTACACGTGAGGCTTCCGCTACACGTGCCACATTGCTTTGGGCTATGTCTTTATTGAGCCGTGTATTAACACGCTCACGGATGGTTGTGGACTGTCTCTCAGTCATAAGGACACGATCAGCGTCAGTGACGGTGTAGTGACCACCCTCGTAACCGTACTGGTTTATGATAGAGATGGTCTGCATCCACTCCATGGTGTCACGCTCAGCCTGTTCAGCTACGGCCAGATACTCTTCAGCCATCAACGTAGGTGACTTATCCAAACCTGCCAGGAGCTTTTCGTGCTCAACACGGAACTCAGGATCTTTCTGCATTTCCGGCAACTTCTGCTGGAACTCATCCAAGGTTCTGTACATGGTTTGCATGATTTCTTCTGGGAGCGACCAACTCAACATTGCATTCAATGTTTCCTGGTTCATGGATGCCATAGCTTCTTGTAATCCAGCAGGTGTACGGATCACAGCATCGTGCACGTTCAGCATATTGACTGCTTTATACACACGAGAAATGATCGCGCTGTCCATCGCGTGAATCAGCATGATCACCGGTGAAACACCTGGATCGACTTCTTTGCTCTCACTGCTCCGGTAATCAATGGTGGTTTTCTTATTGGGATCGTTGTTAACCCCTTTAAGAGTCATACCATCGTTGATTTTACCTGGTGCGAGCGTCACTGGGCGTTTCAGGTTCACGACACCGGTGTACCGCCATTTACTGCCATCCGCCAGATCCTGCCGCTGCTTGGCCATCTTCAGACCGGCCTGCTTATCACCACCTTTCGACATGGCTGTGTGGACTACCGGTGACATCTCTGACATCCGCTTATCCAGTTCCTTTTCATGTGCTTTCAGCAGGTCTTGGAGAACTTCGCCTGTTGCCTTGTAAATAGCCACTTCGCCCTTGGCTACAGATTCTTTCATGATTTTCCGACGCTCAAAATTACGCGCTATTTCGTACAGTTTGAAAGACATCTGTGCAGAACCATTAAACGAGTTTCGGCGTTCTATGGTGGTACCGTACTGCTCATCTACTGTTTCATTGATGTGTGTCCCTACCAATTCTGTAAAGGTATTGATCAACTGTGTTCTCGCGTTATCGCTGAACTTAAACGCTTTTACTGTGGCGAAGTTAGACTTGGTGGGTAACTTGTTGGCAGCAGACAAGAACTTGTTTATTTCGTTGAACAGCTTACCCGCAGCCGCAGAAAGCTCCGGCGTATTACCGTACAACTCCATCATCTGGTTCAGTTCTTCGTAAACCAGATCTACAGTATCGTGGCCCATGTTGGTAACGGACTTGGTACTGCCAGCACCAAACATCAACTTAGTCAGAAGTGGCTTAACAGCGTTCCGGCCATCGCCTGTTACAGAATCGTCTGTGTTCTTTATGTCACCGTGTAAGCGGTACACCAACGCATTAAAGGCTTTCACGTCAGGATCTGCGGCACCCACAATGTCCATCTTGGTGGCCAGTTTATGCGCCGTGTACATATACATATCGTGGTTGCCTGCCTGAAGGTACGCAGCCGTTGACTTAAAACCTTGTTCAGCATTAAAGAACCCGCCACGGGCACCCATGGCATCATCGACTGTGCCTAACTGAATCTGGACAAACATAGGTCCGTTTGTTACACCGTCACCTTCACGGATGAGGTTGGACTCGAACGAGTCATTTCCCAGGGCTTGTGCATTCTTCCAGTGTGCCAAATGAACCAGGGTATCTAACCCATGCATGTTCTTAGCAACGCTGAGTAGCTGGTTCTCTTGAGCCGCGTCTTTTATGGCACCACCGGACAACATCCCTTGCACCACTTTCACGGCGGCAACGGTCTCAGGATCGTTCACATGGTTTTCCCATTGATCCAATGAAGACGCGTTCAATTGCTTATCCGTCTTCACACCAAGGCCTTCCAACACAGACAACTTAAAGTCTGCACCCGCTTTACCTGAAAGATCCGCAGGCACATCGTAGGCCCAGTCCTTCATCGTAAAGGTGAACCGGTGTAACTTACTCGATTGTGGGTTATACAGGCTTGATAGAAGACCGACACGCTGGTTACGCCAGACTGAACGATCAAAAAAGAACGGGGCTTCCATGTTATTCATTTTTTCATTTGAGAAGTTAAACAGGTTGTCCACATCACGGCTTGCCGCTTCGTCCTTACCACGCAGGCCTGGAACCAGTTGATCTTGTGTTGTTGCTGGATCGAAGGTCACGCCACCGGCCATCTGCTTCATAAAGTTACGACTGAACTTATGCAAGATACCCTCTACTGGGTCCAGCATATCGGTACGCAGGAAGTGTTCCTGTTTCTGGGCTTCTTTAAGGATTGCCTCCTGCTCTTTAGGAACAGGTTGCTTTGTACGTCGTGTGGTTTTCATGACCTTAGTAGGCGCTTCGTCCACTGGGCCTGTCTGTGTTGGCTCGATCTCAAACAACTTACTCACGACATCTTTAGAGCCACGATTGGTCTCTACAAAAGACTCAACCATCGGGTTGGTCTGCCAGGGACCGTCCACAGTTTCCTGAACACGGTTAGAGCGTACAAACCATTGGATGGGTAGATCACCCTTCGCATCCGCCTTTAAGCCGAACAGAGTGCTGCGTTTAGCAACACGTTGTACCAGCTTCTGTTCTATCATGACGATCAGCGCCAGGGCACCAAAAGCACCATCAAGTTGGCCAGCGTAGTTACCTGGGGCTGTGTCGTTCAGGCGTTGTCCCAATGCAGCAGTAACACGTTTACCAATATCGTTGATGACGTACTTATCGCGTGTGCCTGCATCCCCAACCAGGGCTTGGTGCTCAACACCCACACGTTCATGACTCTCCATAGCGAAGATGGTACGTAGTGCGTCATCACCGTTGTTAAACCACAGGTCGTTACCGTTTTCAGAGATCCACGTATAGACAGCAGCACTCACCGCTGTCCGAACGTTTTCCTCTAGGTTACCGTTCTCATCCATGTACGCGTTTAACAGATTGCGGTACTTGTAGTTCTTGGAACCAGGTTTCAGCAGACCGTCCATGCTCTTATTCCACTTATTCGCATACTCTGCAAAGTGACGTAAAGCAGCCCGCTGTTTGGCTTCCACTGTTTCATCTGTACTCAGTTCCACACCCAATGTCTGTGGGTTATCCACACCAGGCATCAGGACATTGGTCAGGTAATCTTCGTTAGCGGTGAGAACCAGTCCTTTCTCTGTAGTGAAATACGCTTGAGCCAGGTTCTTTGTGTTCAGTTCGTCATACGTCATGAAACCGTCTACTTTCTCAGTCGTAGGCGCTGTGTCACGACGAAGTACCGATGTCTTAGCGTCCTGCTCTTTACGTGCTTCAACCTCTACGGATTCAGGGGCATCGTTTCGAGTGTCGCTTGTGCGTCCTGCATCAGTCTCTTCGACAGGCTGGGCCAGTGCGTTATCTCCGTCCCGAACTTCAGGATCACCGGTGGGTTCAGGTGCAGTTTCTGTGTCAACTGGCTGGTTCGTTTCTGGCTCCGCTTCCGTAGGTTCTGCCTGCGTTGCATCTTCTTCTGTGCGTGAGTCGGTTTCCTGCGTGGGGTCGGTCTCATTTACAGTCTCCGCTACTGGTTCAGCTTCTACAGTGTCGGTGGGTGTATCCGCTTCCTGGGTTGCTTCAGGAGCTGGATCATTTGCCACCGGTGCGTTGGTCTGGCTTATGCGTGACGCGGCTTGTAGCTCACCCAGAGCCTGCTCAATGTAGGCAGCTTCTTTCGTTACAGCATTCACCAAACCAGTTGAGCCTGTGTTTATGTTCATGCCGCCGTTTTCTGCCATCTGAGCGTCAGACAGTTTCTTACCGGTGTTCAGTTCCCATACCGATCCAGCACCCTCACGGTCTGTTGATATGATCTGGGCCTGCTTTTTACCTGGTACAGCCTGGGCAAGCATCTCTTCAGCCAGCTTTGATTTAGCCGTGTGCGATTGTGCGAAATTCTTTAACTGAGCCAGTTGTTGATCGACGCGGGCCGTGTTGCCCTCTTGGATCGCACGACCAATAGACGACTGGTACTGAGGAATGCTTTTGAAGCCTGCACTCGGATTGTTGGTGAAAATATCTTTGTTCACATCCGTCAACGTTTTTACTTCGTCAAACGCTTGTTTCCGTCCAGACAGTGCCCGCAGGTATTGACGCTCATCCGCAGACAACGACAGTTCAGTGTCATCGGCCATCTTTGCTGCGGATTCCTGATCCAATAAATCAGGGTTGGCCATAGCGAGGTTGATGGTTTTCTTGGCGGCTTCTGTTCTGGCAACTGGATCAGCCTCAACGTCTTGTGTCTGCGACACCAACGTTTCGACCGATTCCAGTTTCCCGGTCTCGGCGGTGGCTTGTGTTTGGGTTTCACTGATCCGAGTGCGTAACCGTGTCAGCTCTGCAACGTGTGTTTTCTGCTTCTTGCGTGTGGCAGCCGGTACTTTCTCAATGAGATTAAGTTCGTCTACATATAGGGATACAGCGGCTTCTGCTTTTGTCTGTGCTGCGGTGTCACCGTCCCTTTTGGCTTTGGATACTTGACCACGGCTACGTGCCAACTGTGCTTTGAGTGCAGTAATGGACTCAGGAGATGTTTCTTTTATCCGTGTATTCAGTTCCGTGATCTCACTGTCCAGACGCTCATCCAGACGATCCAATGCTTTACGACTGTTCTCCTGGATCTCCGGTGTGTCTGTTTTACCAGCAGCAGACACAATCAGAGCCTCGCCCACTTTACCCAGGTCACCTTTGAACTCTGGGTCCAGTAACGTATCGATGTCGCCGCTGGTGACCAGTTCTTCTACAGCATCGCGGGCTTCTTTTGTGCTGGACGCTTCTACACGTGCATCCTGTGCACGTTTCGCTCGACGGGCAACAGGGTCACCCCGCAATTCACCGGCGATAGCCAACGACTTACCAATGCCGCCACCAATCATGGAGGCTTCAAAGATATTGGCACCGTCTACATCGGTACGCAGATCCGAGTACGTTTCTTCTACGGCTGTTTGAAACCCTTCTGTTGCGCCTTCGCCAACCGTCTTACCGGCAACCTTGCCTGTTTTCTTAACCAAGCCACGTGCCAGCCTAGACGCGATGCCTTTCTTAACGACATCCACAGCCGTATCCGCTGCTGTGCTGCTACCAACGAACCCACGCAGGAACGAAGCGTCCATCATGTGTTCGGCAGCAGCCGCCGTCATGCTGATAGCAAAGACTTTCTGACCGTCTGCTTTACTGAACACAGCACCGTCATTCTCATCTCGATACCGTTGCAATGCTTCACGGTAAATGTCTACACCGTAACCAATGTTGCTTGCTGCCATTAACGGCCTAGCAACCGCACCCAGGGCCAGGTCTACAGAGGACTCACTCAGGTACTCAGCCAAAGCCGCAGGGTTATTCCATACATCGCCAGCACCTTCAAACGTGAGCTTAGCGATGCCTTCAGCACCTTTAAGAAGGGCCGTTGTCATATCCCCTGCTTCATAAGCTTTATCCGCTTCATCAAACACAGCCGAGTGCTTGGCAAAGGTTGCTTCAAAATCAGCACTCATGGCTTGCTTGTTTAACGGGTTAACCAAACCATCAATGAACTCGTTCTCATTAAAGAACTCATCAAAGTCACCGGCCTTGTCAAAATTACTCAAGGCATCCCGCATCAGTGCACGGTTAGAGTTGCCGGTACGGCTACGCGCTGCCGTGGACAATTGAGTACCGTCAGCATCCAGCTTGGCATTCTGTTCATCGTTCAGAGGAACCAGGGAAGACTCTGCTTTATCAAACGCGGCCATACGCTCAGTCAGGTCATCTTCATTAAGCTCACCACGCAGGTTATCCGCTAACGCACTGGTACGGGCTTTCTGGATCGACGCCTTTTGCATGTTGTAACGCATGTCATTGGCGTAGAGTTCCCGTGCCTCGTCATCGACACGGTTCATCTTGTTCTGGCCTGATAGCGTCAGGGGCATACCCACGAAGTTGCCAGCAGCTCGTGCACCACTAACAGCGACACCGCCTGTCAATTGCTTGGCTTGGCCACTAAACGATCCCAGCTCAGCATCTGTCGCCCACGACTTCTCTTCGCGTACTTCCTGCTCAGCGAGGTAATCATTAGCAGACTCCTGGCGTTTACCCAGGGAACGGTTATTAGATTCAAGCAAGTCACGGGCGGTGATACGCTCACCCGCTGCTATTTTTTCACTAGGGGATTTATACAATTGCTCCGCTGTTTGTCGTACACCGTTACCACCCATTAAGGCACGTTTGGCTTCTGCTCTCTCAGCAACTTTACGTTGCTTCTGCTCTGCCAGGTCTGGTGCTTCAAACCCGTTCAACATGCTTGGTCGGTTAGGCATAACTTAGTTTTTCCCTTTACGTAATTGCTCATTTAATTTCTTTTGATTATCACGTGCATCAATAACAGTTTGGCGGCGTAGCTTATTCAGTTCGTTCTTCCTAACTGTATTACCCTTCTGAGCAGTAAACAATTGCAGTTGTCTTGCTTCAGCATTCAACCAGTTTAAATACTCTCGCTGATAACCGCGCTTGAGGGCCGTAACATCTAAGTCTTTATCTTCATCACTGAACCATTCATTAGTAACACTTGAGTTAACGGCACGTTGTCCTATAAGTCCCCAAGGCACTTCTAAACCATTAACAGATGGATTATTTTCATTAAGCTTACTTAAATCGTCAGTAAATGCAACTGAACCGTTATCTGCTTCAAGCACATTAGAACGGCCCGTCCTACGAGGCGCACTCGCTTTAACAGAGCCATCTACCAATCCAGAAATAAACTCTTTAGCGTCACCCATCTTTTCAGCAATGTTTACATCGTCTGTCATATCAACAGCTTGTTTAATAGCATCGCTTTCTGTAGTACGATTTTCATCCGTCCAAGCCATGTACTCAGGTGTTTGTATGGCTCGTTCTACTTCTGCCATATCCGCATCTAACTTAGCTACTTCAACTTGGTATGTTTCATCTGCTTGTACCTGTACATTCTCTACTACTGCCTCTTGTCCTGGTAGTAAACCAAAGCGACTTGCATATCCAGGGGCAGCATTAGCCGTTAGGTCACGTCGTTGTGTTGGTGATAGCAATGCACCACGAGGATCAGTGCCTAAGAAATTTGTTGTTCCTGCGCGAGCTTCAGATGCTGAACCCCATTCTGATCCCATTTCATCTAAGTCTGCTGTTAGACTTTCATAAGCGTTTTCACGCGTTATCTTTTTGTTCCGTTCTGTGAGCATGAACTTTCTGTCGGCACGTTCATTAGCCAACCTTTCTTGTTTATTTGCGTAGCTTTCATCAGCGCGTCTGTCACCCTTAGAGGCAGACAGTCTTGTTTCCAAATTGCTCAGCAATCTACTCTTCTCAGAGTCACTGGCAGCGGAGTCATTAATAGCCTTTTCTTCAGTCGTTCTTATACCGGCTAAGACTTTTTTAGACTGCCCCAGGTCTATGTCAGCGATCCTGCGACTGAGGGGATCAGAGATGCGTTTGTCTTCACGACCAGTCATCATCTGGTCGTAGTTATAATCATCCGTTTCACGTCCCTGTAGACCAGATACCCGATCACGTATGGCATCCACACCCACCTTGTCCTGGTCGATCATCGAACCATATTGGTCACGTTGTTGAGCCAGGTCACCCGATTGCTGTGCTGCGGCAAGTTCTTCAGAGGTGCCATACTTCTGTAGTTGTCCCAAGAAGTCCTGCGTATTACGGTCTGTGCGTCCTTTCTCCCAATCGTCCTTCGTGGCTTGTACAGTGTCCAATGCACCCGTAAAGGATTCCTGGGCCTGTCCCATCATGTCAGCAGCCCCGCTAAAGTCTGGGGCTGCTACGTTGCGCCATGTAATCGGAGATCTGGCCATATTACTTAATCCCGTTTTGCTTCATGTAGGCATTAGCCTTTTGATGCTGCCCTGGTTGTGAGGCGTTACGATTCAACTGACGGTCACGCATCTCAGCATTGGTGGTTCGCTTCTGTGCGTTATAGTTTTTATTGAACGACTCTTTCTGGAAGTTCAATTGATCCTTCGCAGCACCCAGTTGTTTAAAACCAAAGTACGCACCCATGCCAGCTTGTACGCCGCCCAATGCAAGGTTGCCCCAACCATCTGCACCAAACATACTTGTATCTGCGGAGTCACTATTAAAATTACCTGCATCAAGTCCATCAGAGAATGAATTAATACCGTTTCCATTTGGAGACTGAGGCGCATAACCGAAGTTGGGATCAAGCCCACCCATAGCATCGTTGGGTTGATTATCAAACCCGCCCATTGCCCACTGGTTATTCATTTTTGGTGCCGACATCCCAGACTTAAAGTTAAGCGGCGAGTTAAAACCAAACTTATTCGTACTATACATATAGCGTATCCCCAACCGAGTCGTTAAACGTCGGTAGTTGTGTGTTTATATCAACATACGATTCTATATAATCATACTGCACTATGCCTATATTTCCTGAGTGTACCGTTCTGTTGTAAAGAGCATCGGGTGTTTCTCCTGCAATATTCATTGGCTCCTGTCTTATAAATGATCTTGGGTCCAGCAACGGGTATTGATTTAACAGGTCGTTTACTTCCTCCAACTCTTTGAACTTCTCTTCTGCCAGTAGATTGAACTCTTGAGACTCTGCTTTGTAATCCATTAAAACGTCATGAGCGGCGGATGCTTCTGCGGCTTGTAAGTTGGATGCTACAAACATCGCCTTACTCCAATCACCCCCTGTCGCCATTTGGTAAACAGCCACTACTACAGCCACTATAGACGCGATGAACGTGCCCTCTAATCCGAGTTCTTTGATAACAACTTCAAATCCTTTCTGTAGCACCATTCCAATGAGGTAACTGGTAATTAGGTTTGTGGCTACGATGAGTGCAACAGTCCCTATGGCAGCAGCGGTTGCAGCAGCCCCTGTTGCAACCGCCACATCCGCCATGGCCAGTGACAATGGTGTACCCGCGCCTGCAGTAAAAACCATAATCGCTATGGCTACAATCGCGATAACAACAGTCAGTACACCCGTCTGATACCACTTCGTCCGTGTAACTGTTTTGGCATTAAATACAAAGTGCAGCGAACGGTAGTACAACTCTTCTTTCATATCGAAACGCATGGTCTGACAGATTTCGTAATCCAGTGGAATCAATATCTTGCCACTACTGATTTCACCAAGGACGACCTTACCTTCTGCCACGGCATGTACCATCTTCAAGCCATCCACTACGTATTCGTAATACAATCCAGGTGTTACTTGGAACTGGTACGCCAGAACAGATGCTTCGTAATAAACAACAACAGTCTCGTAAGTGTCAGGGTCTTCAAAGGTTTCACCAGGTATCCTACGAGTGACTGTATTTGACTTCGTGATTGATCGGTCCACTTGTTTGTATGTACCAACTTCACCGATGCTTCCTACGGTGTTGTTACGGTACATTCGTGAGTAACTTAACGTAGCACTGAAATCAGAATCCTGGATCACCAACGCACGGCCTTCACTCACAGCGTCCTGGCCAAAGTTGTTGCTTGCGTTACCAAAGACAGAGTGCGGGCTTTCTCTGTAGAGCCAGTCGAAGAACTTGTACAGGTATTCAGCTTCCGCAGGGTTGTCTGTTTGAGGCGGCACACCCATCATCATCACAGCCTGCTCTATCTTGTCGGCCTCTGGGTTTTCATTAATCGCATCACCCATAGTCTGATAATCCATGTTGATGTCGTTCATCAACTGAACCGATGTTTTGTACGCTTCTGTGCCCCACTGACTTTCCGCCGTCATGTTCTTGCTTCCAGACCGGAAGAAGAAGATGGGGAAAAACGAACCCGATCCCACAGGGGTTGCGGTGTAAACGAGATCCAGTAACGGGTACTCGCGTGAGCCGTCTTTATAGGTGAAGTACCCTCGCTTATAGACACCGCCCTCAACGTACTGGTACTTCATTTGGAAGTAGTCGGTCCCGTCATCCAGGCCGTCAAAATCCATGAAGAGTTCTGTCTCCGTACCGTTCGCATCCACCAGGTACACCGTGGCACCGTCATTGATGTTTTCACCGATGAGCCAGTTGGGTTCAGGGCTACCCTGCCGATTCGGCATGTATCTGTCGTGTGGGTGCCTGCCCCATACAGCCAGCGTAGAGGCATCCGGTATCTGCTCTTCTTCCGGCGTGCCTTCCGCACTCAGACTCGTCGTATCCACATGCCCGACGATGTTCTTTACCCATGTGGTGGCTCCTGTGGACTCCGACAGCGCCGTTACCTGATTACTGAACTCAATGTACCCATAGTCTTCTGTCAGTATCTGCCAGGCTCTGTGGATGTTGTTCAGGGGACCGTAGTGGAAGTAATCCACAGTGATGGGCAAACCTAACTGACTTTCGACCGTGTTACGCACAGCCGTCAGACCGTCATACTCAGATTTCATATTATGGTTCGGAGTGCCATAGTAATAATCACCCCGCTTCGCTTTTGCGTAGATGTTATTTACTTTGACAATGTGACTGCTCAGCATTTTGTTCACGATGGACTCAGGCACCGGAACATTCTCAAAGATGGAATCCACAAGGGCTTTCTGTTTTAGGCTGACGATGTTTTTGTCCTCAAACACCCTTACGATTTCCGTACTCACATGCACTTTTCGTTTGCTGCTGAACCATCCCATACCCGTTCCTTCTTATGAAAAAAGGGGCCGAAGCCCCTTTAATGTTATACCTACTTATTTACATGCCTTGTCATCAAGTTCTTATTGAATCGGTATGGTGGCCCCGATACCTGTGAGCATCGCGTTAATCGCTGAACCAATGTGAGCATCTGTTAGTCCGGTTTCAAACGTATTCACAGTGCCTGAACTGTCCATTGTTTTCCGCACGTTCCAGGAATCAGACATCAGCTTACCAACTTTGAGTTCTGAGTCTCGCAAGTAGCCCGCAGTCTGTGCGGTGTACAGGAGCTTCTGCTTACCGATGACACTGTTATCGGCAACACCGTCGCCGGTTACCTGGGCCGACTCTGTAACCTTCTTCTGGGCCAGCAGTGCAGTCTCAGCTACGGTCTTCAGTTTCTGTTGCACGATCAGATCAAACTCAGCTTCCAGTTTGCACTTCTGTGCTGTCAGTACCGTTCCTTCGATAATGGCATTCGCAGTTTGCTCGTTGATCAAGGCTGTTTGCGCCTCAATCTGCTTACCTTGTTTAGTGGCGTTCCCCGTCTGCTCAGTAATAAGATTCTGGTTCAGGGTTTCCGTTGCAACCTGCTTGGTCAGTAGCTGTGCTTCAAGATCCGTCCGTTGCTCTGCCAACAGGAATTGCAACGAGCGATCCATGACCGCTTGTAAGGCACCGAGGTAGACCGTGGCATACTCACTACCTTTGATACGGCTCTTCTCATACTCTTTAACCAGATGGGTCTCCGTGGACCGCATGAGTTGATCGAAGACACCGTTACCACTTATTTCACCGGTGGTTAGGTCTGATACTGTAATTTCTGCCATGGTCTATCCCCATCCTTCCGTCAATTAAGCTGTAGCAGTGCCTTTGGCCATGGCTTGTCGTTGAGCCAGATCAGCCAATTCTTGCTTGGTCAATGGCTCCAAGACTTCCACGCTGTACGCACGGATCAGTTTGCTCTCACGGATCTGACGGCCACGTTCGTCCTTCTTGCTGACAAACACCTGGGTCATCTTCCGTTTAATCATCTTCAAGACGATTTTGGGCACGTGCCATTCCACATCAAACGGCACACACTCTTTAAAGGTGCCAACCACACGGTTACCGGTGCAGAAGATTTCGCTTGTGTACTCTTTCTTACTGGGGTCCATGCAGGCAATGCGTACACGCACCAGCTCGGAACACTCACGCTTCAGTTCCACGCGACTTGCTGTTACCGGCTTTTTTGCCGGTTCTTTGGAAACATCTGTCATTGCTTCGTCCACTTTGGATTGCAGATTTGCCAGGGTAATATCCTTGCGGTACTTCACTCCCATGACATCAGCCTTGTCCTTCAGTACATCCAGTTCACTCGGTAGTTCTTGCTCAAAATCTTCCATTACATTGACTCCAATCATTCAAGAGTTAGTTGGGTGAAGGGCGTTAACCCCTCACCCGTTACATCACATCGGTGCAGAGGTCTTAGCTACTGCAATGCGTTCACCGCGTTCCAGCAGGAAGCCGTAGTACCACTTGATGGACATGAAGCCAGTCTCGCCGTAAGGGTCGATGGCATAGGACTCAGAGGAACCAGGAGCAGCGTGCTTGATCTTGAACTTCACGGTCTTACCATCGGTCTGGAAACCAATAGTGGAGAAGGAAGCATCACCGACAACCAGCATGGGAAACACGTCGAAGTTGCCGCCTGTGGCAAAGTGAGTGGTGTTACCAGTATCAACAGCACCGGCACCTTCCCACTTCATCATCTCGGGTACGACAACGATGCGGAACTTACCAACCGTACCTATCTCACCGTTCAACACAGTGCCACCAGCGGCGTACTTCTCAACGGAAGTGAACGCGGCGACACCGTGCAAATCGACCATGCCTTCAATCATGAGCTGAAGTTCTGAGCCAATGTACATAACGCGGCCACCAGGCAGAGTCTTGGTATCCACAAGACGGGTGCCTGTGATTACTTTGGTCTGCTTAGGGGTACGGTTGTTGTCCAGATCAATGGACAGACGCAACAGATCGGTGTAGTCAATTTCTGACGTACCATCAATCTCAATATCATCAGTGGCGGTACCACCGAACTTGATAACACCAGGGGAGTTCAGCAGGTCGATTTGCAAAGCATCCTCTGTGACCTCGTTTGCACCACTCAACATTTCACGGTTGATGTGCATCTGAAGATCAGCGTCAGAATCAAAATCAACGGATTCCTGGCTGTACTCATCGAAGAAACCAAATTTCGCAATGGTGCCTTCGATCTCGACACGTTTGAAACCAACACGGTTAACACGGCCACCGGTTTCAGACAGCACAGGCATCTTGCCCGCAATGGTGCCTACGTCTTTGCTGGAACCATAAAGGTTACCATTAGCAATGACGGCACCAGAGGCATCAATACCCTGGTCGTTGATGTTGGCATCGTCCAGCATCGGCAAGTAGTGATACTTACGCATGGTTTTACCCATGTTCTTAGGCATGGACACGGTGTTTGCCAACTGGCCGAAGTATTGTTCTTTCCGCATCTCAATAAGAGCTTTCTTATTGTATGAATCAATACGGATCTGGGAACCAACGCCGGATTCTACTGCACCATCACCTTTTACATTACCTGGATCGTTATAAGTACGTGACATAAGTTAAACCTTTTCTTACAGGAATTTATCATTAAACTCCGCCTCAAACTGTTCATCTGACATACCCAAAGGGTCATAATCTTCTGAAGAATTTTTAGCAGGTTTGTTGCGTGTGGAGCTTGCAGCTCGCTTTTTATCTTTGAGTTTTGGATCAACTTTGGCCTTACTCTTGGTAACCACTTTCGGGGCGGGTGCCTTTGAATCCTGTTTTACCAGGTCATTCAATTGGCCGCCCTCACTCATGGAATAACCAACTTGGTGATAGGCTTCGATGTCCGACAACTCTCCTAAGCGACCAAACGTGCGTTGTTTCTCAACCTCGGCAATGACACGCGCATACACACCACTGGCCATGTGTGTGTTAATCGTTTCAAGCGCCGTTGGGTTATTAGCAACATGTTGTTTGCTGGCTTCGTCCCACTTATTGCTGACAACATCAATGGTTTCTGTATATGTAGGCGTGTCCTGGATTCTCTCCAGCACCTCATCCAGAACCATCTCACGATCATCCACAGTGTAAGTTTCGGGTTTGTATTCACTTTCACTTTCAGCATCAAAATCAAACGTATCAATGCCGGAGTCTTTAACCAGTTTCTGAATCGCGCCTTTATCACCTTTGTGTAGGTCGATCAAGAAACTGAGTTTGTCATCCCCAAGAAGTCCGTTGTTCTCAAGGAGTTTCAAAGTCTTCATAGACGGTTTAAGTGCAGACATCTTCTTGTTGTAGTTGGCACCCATCTGCATAAGCTGACGGGCTTCGTCTACTGTCTGTACTTTCATCTCTTTACCATTAGCTTTGAACGGTGCTAACAGCTTTCCATATTCACTTTCAAAATCGACAGTCTCTGATTCTTTATCCGCATCAGATTCCCCGGCCTCTTCTTCTGAGCCAGGATCTGAATCATCACCGGCATCGTCGTCTTCATCCTGGTCAGTGTCAGCCGCATCATCTTCTTCAGTTTCATCGGCATCATCAGAGTCTGTATTTGTTTCTTCTTCTACATCAACAGACTCGTCTGCCTCTGCCTCCGGCTCGGCAGTCTCATCTGTTGCATAATCTTCTTGGGTGTCGGTATCAGAGTCTTCACCCACAAAGGCTTGTTCGTACTCGGCTGGATCGTATTCCGCAAAGGCTTCATCGGACATGGCCAGAGGGTCGCGTACTTCCGTCCGGTCATTGGTCGTGGTGGTTACACTCATGCGTCATCTCCATCACGGCGAATGGCATCAATGTCTGCTTCCGATTCAGCAATAGCTTCTTTAGCCATTTCCGCTTTACGACCAATCTCATTAAGAAACTGGGTAAACGAGCCAATAGCGTCAATGTCCCGCAAGATACGTTCTTGCACTTGTGGCGATTGTGTATTCCCATCTGCCTTTGCATGAACAAGACGAACGGCTTCAGCACTTAGATACTGATCAACGACCAGCTTTTTAAAGTCACGGTTCTTTTCAAGACGCCCGAGAGCTTTAGCCAAATCTACCATGTCGTTAAGTTCTTTAATGTTCAGCTCAAGTTCAACAATGTCGTTATGGCTCATAATAAATCCAGTTCCTTTAAATTAAGTACAGTAGTTATCAAGACACGAAGATAATGAATTAAAAAACAAAATATCCATTTATTTATTAACTAACCTTATCAAAGAACGATTTAATGTCTTTAGAACGTTCAGCATCACGTTTCAAGTTGTATTCGAGAACCTTAGTTCTACCTTGTGCTTCAGCTTGTTCACCTTGCTTTTCTAAATCACGTTCTTGCTTAACACCGGACTCTTGCTCTACGTAATCCAGGTTCTTCTGGTCTGTATCACTTTGCTTATTAGCCGCACTAGCTTGACTTGTTTCGGCATCAGCATAGTTTTCAACAGTGCGTGATTTGATCTCTTCGATCTCAGCCATTAACTTTTGTACTTCAAGTTCCTGAAGCTTTTGTGCCATCGGATCTGGTTTAGGTTCAAAGGTTTCAATCTTATGAGCTAGTGTCGGCATCTTACGAAGTGTGCTGATCTCAGCAAGTATGATCTTACGCAACTCGGGATCTTCACTGGGGCCTAACGTCTGCAACATGAATGCAAGTTCGCTGGCTTTCTTTTCATCTTCTTCTGCGGTGGATATAGTGATCTTCAGGTCATACTCACCTTTCAGCTCACCTTGCCTAATAGAAACAAACTCGTCGTTGGTAACACGGACTACTTGTTCTTCTTCCATGAACTCACTGTTCATTGAGATGAACTTCTTACCGATTTCAACAAGTCCCGCAGACAAACGACGAAGTATCCCCATCTCACGTTTAGAAGACGCTTCGAGTGCACCACGTACACCCGCCGCTACATCACCAAAGGACGCACCCGATACACCCTGGTCATAGGACTTCACACCGGTAAGGGATTCAGCTTCCTGGTTCTGTTGTTGCAGCATGTACATGGCGCTGTTGGGAATCTCAGGGAACGTATGCATATACATACCCTGGCGGGGATCTACGTTTTGGTTGAACTCGTAATCCTGACCCTTTTTCCACCGGCGTTTGTTTACAACATCCAAAGCGTCTTTACGCATACCCTGCTGACCATTAGCAGAGCGACCCATAATGTCGATCATGCCTCGGGTAACTGCGCCCAATACTTTCTGGTTCTCTTCCAGCAAGGCACCGTCAGGTTCGCCATGAATAGACTTGCGTTTAGGAAGGTAGGAAACAGTAATGAAAGGAATCTGTTGATCTGGGAAAGGGTTTTCTTCCATGCGGATAAGCGTGTCACCTACCCAGGCTGCTACTATAGGCTTAACAACACCACTACCATCAATATCCCAAAATCCCCAATACTCATAAACGACAATCCTCTTACGGGCCTCATCGTTAAAACGAAAGCTACTGTCATCGTTTGATCCGTGATCTGGTTCTGCCAATGGTGAATGCGACGAAACATTGATCTTATCGAGGTTTGAATATTTTCCATCTTTCTCAAGCTCCGACATAGAAGATTCAAAGTTGTAAATCACAAACGCTGCTTTCTTAATGTCACCATTACAGGTCGGGTCGATAATTACATTGCGGTAGTCACACACTTCAACAAACGGTTGGTTCTTAACAGTACGAGTACGGGTTTCTTCTGCGTACCCTGTAATGTCAGGACGAACAGGCTGTCCATTTTCTAACGTAAGGTCATGAGCATCTCGGAGTTCTTCGGGGACATCGTTGTAATACTCGCTGGGGTTCTCTGCCTTCATCTGAGCCAGTTCTTTGTGCAATGCAGCAGCTTCTGGATCAACGACAAACGTTACCTGTGGAAATACATCGGTATACTCTTCTTCTTCAAAGTCCCAACCAGTACGGCAAATGATAGTGCCTTCGTCCACACCGGTACGCACGTACTCATCAATGAATTTTACTTTATCAATGACAGTACGGAACTGGCTGTTCAACAGTACCTGGTTCTGCCTTGCCCCTTCCTTGTCTTCCCACGTAACAGGGGCGACATCAAATAGATCATCGGTACTGAGATACGGTTCTGACAACGCAGCGTATCGCCACTCTGCTTGTTTGCGAATCAACTTAGGAACAAGTTGTGAACGTCCCTCCGGTGATTTAACCTTCGCTGAACCTTCGATATTCAGATTGTCCAAATAGGTCTTTACCTTGGACACTTGAGTATCATGATCATTACGTGCTTCTGTTAGGTCTGCTTTCAGATCACGTACTGTGGGTTCCTTCTTCCACTTAGTAAGAGGCTTGTGTTCAATACCATCATCAACCCGCTGATCATCTTCAGTCATTAAGAATAGTCCCTATGTCATGTACAATTGTGTATATGGTAAGTAAATAAAATAAGGAGTGTTGAAATGAATATCGTACCCATGCACAAAGATTTTAAGTTACCCACTAAGTCGTCCACCAAAGCAGGGGCGTATGATTTGTATATGCCTGATGGCGGTAAACTCTATAACCAGGCACCCAATGGTATGATGTGTGGGCTAGGCTTTGCAGCGGCGGTTCCTGATGGACATGTAGCACTGTTGTTACCGCGATCAGGTAAAGGTGCTAAAGATGGTTTATCTTTGAATAATACGGCGGGTGTTATTGACCCTGATTACACGGGCGAATGGGTTGTGTACCTTCGTAACCGTAATATGCGACCCTTTACATGGGAAGCAGGTGAACGATTGATCCAGATGCTCATTGTTAAAACAGAAGAAGTGGACTTCAACATCGTTGATAGTCTTAACCCAACCGAACGCGGCCAAGGCGGCTTTGGTTCAACAGGAGAGTAAGTATGGAAGGTTTTACAGAGTACGAAAGCAAACCCGTTACACGTACGGCTTATCGGGTTAAGCCTAATGACACTATATTCTTTAATAGGGATTCTACTTTCACAATTGATGTGGGAGGTGGGCTGGTCACCTTCAAGGCACATGAAAACGTATTCCCAGGGGATTTCATCATCTATCTATCAGATGATGACATTTACCATTGCCGTGAAGCCGTTTTCCTAGACAGGAACTTTGTGTAATACGGGGTGGCCCCGCTAGGGGCCGTCCCGTATTACACCCAACCACGTTCACTGAAACGATCCACAGTCTCAGTCTGATCTATCCCATACCCTGCCTGCTCCAACTTCTGACACGCCAGCTCGTACTTGGAGGCGTAGTTGTTGCCTGTGTGGAACGCACTCTCCATACCTACTGGGTTCAACACACGACTGGCCATGTACATAATCAATGGCTCCAGGTGCGTGTACGGCAGATCCACCTCAACCTGTTGTGGCAACTTGTACTTATTCATGGAACCAAGAAGTGCATGGTTCGCACGGTAGAACACCTGTAGCACCGGTGATTCGAGATCCCCATACAACGTGACGGGCACATCGAGCGTCCTGTAATCAGGCGTGTGCAGCGACTCAGGCTCATTGAGGACGTTTATCACATACTCGTTATCCGTCAGGTCACGTACTGACTCGATACGCAGCAGGTCTTCTGCCTCGATACGGTAGCTCCGCTGACCCTCTACCAAGTTCAGGACTGTCATACGCTCTTTCAGGTGAAACCGTGTGTGCAGTGCTGTGAGGCCCATATTCGCGTGGGTTATCAGCATGCCCTTGCGGCTCTCATCCAAAGGCTCACCATTACTGGTATCACCCATGTAGACGGTACGCAGTTCACCATGACTCAGTTGGTCAATAACATTCTGTAGATTCATAACGGTTTCCTTTATTAAACAATGTAAGAGGACATGCGGGAATCTTCTTCCTCGTCATCATCCACTTCCCATAAACCACTTCCATCGCGGTCTGACAGGTCGCCTGTCTCAGTAGGCTTCCACGCTGTTAGTAGAGGCAACATACTGATTGTGTCTATAAAGTCATCGTGTTTGGATCGGAAACCCCCTTTGGACGCCAGCGATATTTCGTTCATGCATTCAATCAGTTCAGGAGAAGCTTTTTTCTCGATAGGGAAAAAGATCTTGTTCATCTTGAATTGCGGAACAATCACGTTGAAGCGTTCCAGCTTATTGGTGGTGGGACGTAACCCAGGCTTACCGTTGTTGTTCTCGGACACCAGCGGGAAGTACACGTTGCGACGCATCATTTCATTCATGATCCAGGGTATGAAACCGCCCTGCTGACCACTGACCTCAATACCCACACCCTGGGGCCGGTACTCCTGAGCCAGTCTGAACAGATCGTTCACGTTCTTGTCCATAAGCTGGCGCTTACAGATCCCATCTACCCACAACCAGTCACCGTTGTTGTTGTAGGCCCACACACTGATCACAGAGTAATCCGACTTCTCGGACTCACTGGTTGCAAAGTCGGTGGTGATGTAGAAGTTGAAGACATTCTTGTTGTTCAGGATGTTGCGGAGTGAGTACCACATGATCTCGCTGTCTTGAACCAGTCGATCCTCTTCCGACATGATCCGCAGCATAAGCTCCTGGTTAAAGGTCTCAACGCTGCCCTCAAGCACCGCCATGTCATACGCGGCCTTCACATACTCGTAAGGGAAACGGTCTGGCCAGCTACCCCGGAACTCTTCCTTGGTGCAGGGGAACTGCTCACACACGGGAAACACGTTGACCTGCCAGGCACCGGACTCAACCGCTTTGTACAACGGATCTTTCGCGTTGAACGCCGTACCGGACCAGATGATCATGTTCAGCGTGGGATGCAGTGCGTAGGTCACCGCTTTCTTAACCGTGTCCTCTACGGCACCTATGACCGTTGCAGAGCGTGCATCTTCATCCGATATTAAGTCATCCAGCACCGCTAACCCTGGCCGTATGCCCATCTCTTTGGCACCACGTACACCGGTATTGTGGGTACGGAAGTATTCCCCGGTAAGGAACTGACGCTCTTCATTATCTACCGCAATACACTGACTGGGTTCATCAGCAATGCGTGTGATTGACGCAACCGCTACTTTGTCACCTTTACGATCAAAGCGTTGTCTATCACGCTTACGGGGTAGACGGAACATGTCTTCATTAAGCCATATCTCCGTACAGAAAGGCTTTTTACACCGTTGTGCGGTGGCACCGAGAGAACGTACTAGACGTTCCGTATCTGCAAGGAGTCGTGGTGACACACTACAGAAATTGGTGCGACCTGATTTGCATACGGTCCCATCCGTATCCATAAGCCCTTGAAGCAACGCCTGGCGTTGCTCAATGGAACCACGAAAGTAGACTTCGGGAATGAACTTATCGTTACCGTGTACACCCAGATCCATTGCCTTGAGTGCTGGGCCTAGTCTTCGGATGGATTGTGTCCACGTATTCGGATTACGCGTGTCAAACCGGCCCTTACCAAACTCGTAAGGGATGTGTTGCTGGTAGGTCGGCAGGTCGTCGATGTGGGTTGTTAATTCAACCGAGCATGAAGGCTTCTGAATACGACCGTCGCCAAGAACCACGCCCAATGTATAAGGATCAACTGGTAGCACTTTTTCCGTGTAGTCCAGTGGCTGAGCATTCTTGACAAAGACCAGACTCTTGCTGGATGTACCACGGTGGCCCAAGTTACCTTTTTTAGTGTGGATCAGTGGTTGCTGTAACAACTCCTTGGTGGTGAGATTCTTATCTTCCCACCGTACAGTGTTATTGGGATTGGTATTGATCACTACCGAATTGATATGATCTTCGCTGACTTTGATCGAGCGACCATCTACCAACCGCAGTTCGTACATTGGTTTAAGGAATACACCACTCTTTTGCGTGATTGAGGTTAGTTCACCATCCGCACCAAATATCCGATCACCCACCTGACACTCGCCTATCGTGGTAGTACCCATATCGGTGTACAGGACACTATCCAACGATAGAGCTTTTGCTCCGTACCCTTTTACAATGAAGACTTGCCCATCACGGTTACGGAACTCCCAACGGGTGTCCGTGAACTTGATCACAGGCAGGTACCTCATCAAGAACTCAGAGTTGTCCCTACGGAACTCCAGGTTCTTACGCATGTTCTTCACGCCGTTCTCAATGGAGTCTGACACGTAGATAGCCAGCCGTACTTTACCGAAGCCAGGTATCAAGCTGTACACCGCTATAAACAGGAACAGGTACTCACCCATGACCGTTGTGTTGTGTGTCACTACGTACTCACCCGCTAAGAACGTATACCCAGGCGAGTTAACGGACAGGCACTGACTCGGTACTTGAGCGATTGGCTCAATAGCCACCAAGGGCACCCGTAACCCACAACTGAAGTGTTGGCGCTCAGCCTTTCTGGGCAAGCGGAACAACGGTAAGTTCAGGCGTACGTTACACCGGTAGGCGTCATTCATAGGGACAACCTGAGCTGTACCACCCAAGGAAAGAACTAGCTCACGCACATCCATCGCTAGGCGATACGAGTTAGATGTAAACGCACAACACCCATTCTTATATACCGTACCATCCGTATCCATGAGACCTTGCAAGACTGCAAGACGCTGCTCGACAGAACCTAGCTTATATATCTCTGGTACGAATTTTTGGTTACCATGGCAAGCCAAGCCTAATGTCTTGAAGTGCTTACCTAGTCCCAGCAGCCCAACCCGCCCAACAGAAGGAAAGCGCTTGTCCAACAAGATCTTTCCACATTCGGTTGGAATGTGTTTGATCAAATGAGGTAGGTCATCAACATGCCCATGTAGACGGCAAGACCCCACCTTTCGATCCATAGAACCATCGCCAACAGCGAGGCCCAAGGTATAGGGGTCAATTGGAAGCACCTTTTCTGGGTAGTCGACCGGCCCAGCCAAAGGAATCCAGACACGATTCTCTTTACCCTTTGGATTCTTAGCGGTTTTGTTCCGACTTGTCGTCAGCTTGAGCTTCAGTAACTCGGACGTTGTCAGATCTCGGCGATCCAGGTAATTGACTCTTTTTCCTGCCACGCGCTTCTGGCGCTGATGGATCACGGTATTGATATGATCTTCGCTGACCTTCAGCATACGCCCGTCTTCAAGAACCAATTGGTACATAGGCTTGTTGAAAACAACACTCTTGGCTGTCACATCGGCGGGCGCACCATCCTCACCAAAGACTTGTTCGCCCACTTGAATATTTGCAACCGATTTCCAACCAGCAGGCGTCGGCAGCATTGTGTCCCGGGCTAGTGCCTTCGCCATGCCACGGTGGCACAGGTTCGCAATCCGTGTACCGCCCTGGTACAGCGTATCGAGCATGTAGTAATGAACCACCGGTGTAAGGTGTTCCTCACCTTCGGAACCGTTCACCAACTTAATGAACGTCACAAACTCCAATGCGAAGTCACTGGGTACATACCCTGGATTGACTTCATAACTCACAGCATTCAGGTAATCCTCTACCCCCATAATACTCTTGAACGCATCCGCTACCGGATCAGTCATACGATCACACCGCGTAAATGGAATGAAGAACCGTTTTGGACGCCATAACCTTTAAGAGGGTGCAACTGCATCATTAGACGTTTTAGCATTACTGCGTCTACAGCAGGTTGCACGTTCACATGAATAGGTCTTTTGCCTTCCCACTTAGGTTGAGGGAATACGTTGTAATGTAAGTTACCCCTAGTGACATTACTGCGTGACCGAACTTTCCCGCTTTCGTATGTCAGAGTGTACGTGTAGGTCTGTTCTTCAGCACTCATACAGACTCTCCGGTTTCATTATCGTAAGTGATCTTTGCATGGGCTGCTTCTTGAGCCGTTAACTGCCCTGCCTGGATTTGTGTGCGTAGTTGTTCCGTTAATGCGGATGTAGCATCACGCAATGCAGAGATAGAACTGTCTTCATTCGTGGCTACTGATAACTCGACCTTCTGGCTCTCAGGCATCTTCAGGTGAGTCATTATGGAGTTGGCCGCATCACTCCGGACCTTTTCACTGTTCGCATGTTGCATTAGATCAACTTGAGTATTAATCGCCTTCTGGAAGTTATCCTGGTTCAGTATCCAACTGGGCACCAGCGACTGCTCCATGATGAGCGTGACCATCTTCGACTTGTTATACGCCGTTACATAGCTCGCCATATCCTTTGGCAATACCTTACGCACAGTCCAATCAGCAATCTTATCGGGGAAGGTGACCGTAAACGCCGCCATGTTCGTCCTACCCATTAACTTCTGGCTAACGTACTTAACGGCATCAATGTAGTTGGTAAGCCTGAACTTACCGTCCTGCATCACGTGCGTATACGACATCAGGTTCTCTCGGTACACCTCATGCATATCTGGGTCATGCAACAACACGTTCATTTTATCAATCAGTTCTTTGTTAACTGACTTCTTCAATCGTGCGGGAAGTGCTTCTTTAAATTGCTCAACCGATAACGCGCTCATACGCTTCCTCAAGTAGTAATAGAGTATCGGCTGACTATAGAGAAGTTATTTATTAAATGCTGACAAAAAAGAACCCCGCATATAGCGAGGTCTTTCAATACCGAACCAGTTAATTAATAAGGTGCCATGTTGTACGGGCGAATATCCAACGTCCAACTGTTGTGTCGATCCATGAGTTCCATTACACGCTTGAACGCTTTACGTGAGTTCATCACCGATGGAACATACTCACCGGACCTATTCTGTGTAATCTTATAATCAAGACCCACACCGATACATCCTGCAAGATCACCCATCCAATTAGCGGGATGAACCATAATGAATGTTCGACCAGGCACGTCTGTTACTTCCCAACCTTCTGGGAACTCACCACCACTGGTTCGCTGTACTACAGGTGAATGTCGTTTAGTAAGTTCATACACACCGTCTGGAATACACGAAACATAGGTTTCATTGTCTAACCAGGGTCTTTCAATGGTGTAGAACTTCTCGTAGGTAGGAAACTCCAATACACCAAAGGTTCCCCAGGGTGTAAATGCATTGCGGTCTAAACGTAGGTTGTTACTCATGACTCCCTCAATATTAAGAACAAAGAGAGTTATATATACCAACCTAATAACAGAAGTTCTTATTATTATTTTTCATAAGGTCAAAAATATAAAAATAATATTTTGAAACTTTTTACAGAAAAACATAATTGGGTATAGGTGTAGGACTGTCAGGTACGGAACTACTAAACCAAACCACCCCCCGTACCTACTACTCCTACACACTATGGACACCACCCACCGCTGTCGCGAGACCAGTGGATATATCCCTATTACTACCGGAGTACATCACCATGTTCAAAGCAATGGCCCAGCTATGGTCAGCACTCGCAGTCCTCTTCGGTGCAGTGGAGCGCTTAGCCTCCGCAACAGATCACCTCGCAGCATACGCAGAGGAATCAGCAGAAGGTTGGACCACAACCGCCAGAGTCGAACGACGCAAAGCCTTAGCTATCCTCGAAGCAGAGGATGCACCAGCCTAACTACCAGCCTACTCCTAACGGAGTGGGCTTAGTTCTTCTACACAAGTAAACCTCTACACACTACACACACTACCTAGAGTCAGTGAGGGTGTGGGAGAGATAGATAACCTAGTAAAGAGTCAGTGTACTTAGTTCAACTAAGACACAGTAAATGCAGATACGCTCCGCGTATGATTGTGAACTCTGAATAGTACACACACTAGGAGCTACCTATGTCAGCACCACTGAAACTATGGATACCTACACGTATCAACATGTATGAAGAGTTCCCTGCACTGCATACTTACTTAACAACAGCTAAGAACGATAGTTATATAGGTGAGGATAGTGAGGGAGATCTTAGTAGATGTAGTTCTAAATCTAATTTAGTTGGTTTAGTTTCTAAATCCGATACACCATCAACATCAAATGTCATTCCGATATTCAACCGATAGGCTAACCACATGATCAACCAACTTAAACTAACCAGTTGATGGTGAACTCGACAAAGATAAAGAGTTACAAGTATCAATGGAGAAGTTAAGCAGTGAATATGTTGTTTACCTAACAGTAGCTCAGACCACTCAACTGCGTAATCACCTAACAACTATATTGGAGTTACCTAAACCAATGTACCGTTACACGATTAAGTCTTTCTCTGGTGATGCTTTCACTGTAATCAGTTCAGGTACTGTTGATAAAGCCGGACTGGAATTGTTGCGTGTATCTACACCTGCTGGCTGTTCATTCTCTTATGGGTTAATACCTGTATGCAACGATGATCATTGCAAATACTAATGGCTGTCGCCAAAGCAATAGAAGATAGGCACTACTGCCTGTTGTCACGGAGTATTCGTTATGTGTAAATTCCATGTTTGGCCTTGTGACACTACGTGTGCAGATGAAGATCTTGAAGATATGTTGAGTTTCATGTCTGATGACTACTTAACTTACACAGACTGTGGTGATGGCTCTGACCATGAACACACCTACAACGAGGTTGCTACTCTTCTGAGTCTGTAACACCTGCCATTCGTAAGTAACGCAATCCTGTGGTACTGCTACTCTGGAGTAGTTGTTATGTTCCACATCACTGAATCTGAAGCTCGTGGTTTGTTATCACGCCACGGCTATCACGTCGCACATAAGCAGCCTATTCGTGCTGCTGTGTGTAAGTACATACTCAAACATTCTTACTCTTAGGAAGATAGTTATGACCATTACATTAGCAACACTCGCACAGGCCACACCTCAACAAGTATTTAACCAAGTGCGTGATCACTTGTTGAAGCAGGCAAAGAAATCCAAGTATGGGGATGTGTGTTTGTACCACATTGAGACAGGTGCGAAGTGTGCTGCTGGTTGCCTTATATCAAATGAAGAGTATATGCCATGGTATGAGCGTAACTCATGGTCTTCGATGGTACATGACTTTGATGAGGTTCCAAACGCTCATTACGAGCTAATCGTTAGCCTTCAGAATGTGCACGATGACGGTTTACCAGAACATTGGGAAGGCCAACTTAAACACATTGCTACCTCGTTCCTGCTAACTTTCTAATACCCTTCTTAGTTAGTCAACTCGGCTGTCGCCACACCAATGAAATACACACCAGCATTCTTATGATTGGGAGTTTGTCATGCCTGTAACAAATGCAATACCCGTAGAGTTATTCGCATATGCAGTTACAAAAGAACTGCCTGATGGCACCACAGAGTTACTTGAGTGTGGCCAAGCTGGGCAAGAACACATGAACAAATTATTCCTAAAGCCTCACGTCACTATAACCGTAAGCTACTCAGGATGGGATACACCATGCGTACTTTAAAACCTTTAGAAGACCGCTTTCATGTCACTGTCTACGATGACAGTGGTGCAGTTATTAACTTTGAGAATTTGACTTGGGATGAGTACAACGAGTTCCAGCTCAATCACATGGATGATGATCTCGATTTCGCCATCAATGTAGGGGCCTACCGATGAACCTAGCAAATATTATCTTCACGTTTTGTTTGTTAACCGTGTTCACGGTGATTGCTATTCACGTTGACAAAAGCGTCAAGAAGAAACGCAAAGTGTCATATCGAGGCAACCGCTCAAGAATTACGTGGCTTTAACAAGACTTTACAAACATTAACTTCCTGTTATGCTGTGCCCTCTTTATAGGGCATGTATAAGGAGAATATACATGCAACTCACTGTTCTTAATTATATATGTCCTGCGTGTGGTTACACGTGGGAAGACAGTTTTACCGATTGTTCCGTCATGCCTTTGTGTGCTTGTCCATCCTGTGAGCAACCCGTGCATGGTTGTATCCATAATTAAGCATCCGCTGTTAACCAAATAGACAGATAAGGATGACAGCGGCTGTCGCCAGAACAATGAAATAAGGGCATGGCGCTGTTGTCGTGTCCTCACAGAATATCTACTTATTGGAGAATTACCATGGCTTTTCAAACCACAGCAGTTAACCAAAATACCTCTGCAAAGGTCGTTGGTCAGAACGAGAACTGGAAGTCCGATGCCTTCCTGAATGTGTACATCCCAACCCGTCAAGGTGGGCGTCGTAAGTTGGGAACAATCGGTCTTAAAGTCTCCAAGCCCATGGAGAAACAGCTTCTGGATTTCATCAACGAGCACGGTGACGTAGCCCTTGCACAACTGAAAGATCGCATCGAGCTGGACTTCCAGCGTGCCGATGGCGACAACGGTGATGAGCTGGCATTGGGTATCGACGCTACCGCTTAAACTGGTAAAACACTCGTTAACAAAAGGCTGCCCGAAGGCAGCCTTTTTTTGTTTCTATTCTCGGAGATTGCCATGAATAAGTACCCTTTGATTAAGCTGCTGTCTGATTCCTTTGGCGGGTTCCAGTCCGCTAACAAGTCGAAGAAGAAACGCCTGACCAATTATGAGAAGCAGGTGGCGGAGCAGTCCATTCTGCGAGCGAAGGACAAGCGTGCAGCACGTAATGCCAAGCGTGCACGCACTCAAGGGGAGTCCTGATGAAAGAACTTAAAGTAATCGTAGCCGGTGGTCGTGAGTTCAACGACTACGACAGACTCAGTGCTGACCTGTTCAATTACGCAGAGTCCCTTGGTGATGAAGTAGGCATGTCCATTGTAACGGGTATGGCTCGTGGAGCTGATGCATTGGCGTACAGGTTTACACTGAATGAAAGCGTCAAAGTCTACGAGTTTAAGCCTGACTGGGATGGTCTGGGTAAGCGTGCAGGCTTTGTGCGTAACGCTGAAATGGCTGAGTTCGCAGATAGGCTGATCGCGTATTGGGACGGTGAATCACGTGGCACAGCCCACATGATCCAGACCATGCAGAAAATGGGTAAACCCGTCACAGTCATCAGTTACTAAGGATTAGATATGAACGCTATGCAGATTGCAAATGCTCAAAAGCCTCGCACAATTGGTGAGCTGCAAGCTTACCTAACTAAACTGGAAAAAGCATGGTCCGAACAAGACAGTAAATTTCTCGGCAAGTTCACTGACCAATCCCTTTACATGTCTATATTAGGTAAGGGTATAGCCCACGCGGAGTTCAGTTACCACCCAGAGTTTGGACTGATTGTCTTCCCTAATGTAACTATCCATCCTGATTTGTAGAGTTAACAAGGAGTTGATCTATGGGTTTTAGAGAATGTATACGCGCTGATATTGATGCGTTCTACGAGAACGGTATAGGTTCGCTGGACGGTTTCCGCATATACATTTCAGACCCTTGTGCATGGCCTTATGTGAAGCATCCACGAAAGCCTACGCGGAAATACTTGCTACGCAAGAAAGCCAAAGCCCAGCGGGTTGCCAAACGCATCAACAGGGACTGAATAATGACAAAGCTCATGCTTCCACGGGACATCCAGCTTACGAATGAGTACATGTATTCGCGTAAGTTCATCGACGGTTACATTGACCAAGAGATCCGTGAGAATCCCGAGGTGGAAGCCAAGGTCATGCAGGGCGTAGTCCTGCTGACCGACTGGCTGGCCAAGGATCACGGTTACCCATCCAAAAACAACCGCCTTACACAGCTCGCAGACATAGAGATTGAGCCATTGGTTAGGTCTCTGTTCGTGGGTGTGGCTTACTGCCAGACTTCTGAGCTGTTCACCAGTGTCTCAGCTCAACTGGCCAGCCGACTGAAGTTCGATGATAAGGCAGACAGCATCCTGACCGCCGCTGAGATGCTGGCTGTGCTGTGCGAGACCGATGCCTTCGACATTGTGAAAGCCAACCCCAGCGCTTCTCTTGTAATCCTCTCGCGCATCCCTATCAGTCAGCAACTTGTGCGGTATGTGGAGCAATCAGGCTACCTGCCACCCATGATGTGCGAGCCAGAAGAACTGGTGAACAACTATGACAGTGGTTACCTCACCCACAACGATTCACTGGTGCTTGGACGTGGTAATGGTCATGCAGGTGATCTCTGTCTGGATGTACTGAACAAGCGTAACAAGGTGCCTATGAGGCTCTGTACGGAGTTCTTATCTAAGGTCGAGGAAACGCCCACCTTTGAGCTGGATACTGCGGAGAAAGTACAGCAGTGGGCACAGCACAAGACTGAGAGCTACCAGAGGTATTTATTGGTAGCGAACCAGGGTAATAGGTTCTGGTTGACCAACAAGGTAGATATGCGTGGACGCCTGTACACACAGGGGTATCACATCAATGTGCAGTCAACAGCTTTTAAAAAGGCAATGATTGAATTTGCTGATGAAGAGCTGGTTGAAGGAGTTCCGCAGCAATGAGTAAAAAGAACGCTGACAAAGTGAAAGAGAACGCACGTAAATATGGGCTTACCTATGGCAAGCCTGTCCATGATGTTGCTATTAACCAAGCATTACGGCCTGACCTGTACATATGCGATGACATACTATACGACCGCGAGATAGCCTTTAAGCGTTTGGCTGATGCAATGGAACCTTACTTTTTACGTGAACTGGAGCGTTCTGTGGACCCTGTAAGGAATACGGCTGAAGCCCCAGAAACCATGAATCTCTATCACTGGTCTTCTACCGTGCTGGAAAACTGGAGCAAAGGCGGCATCATCGTAATGGCTGAGAACGTGGAACAGGCACGCGATAAAGTCTACGCACAGTTCAAGCCGCTTGAAGACGGTAACCCATTTGAAGATTTCACCTTGCAAATCATGCACGTTCAGGACGATGGGGACTACCAGACCGAGTACACGGACAAACTCAACGAGCTTCGTAAAGACCTCAACCAAGAACCCGCCGTCATAGAAAGCGGTGTGGTTCTGATACGCGGATCTGATTAACACTAAACACAACCAGCGTTCTGTTGGTTGTGTACCTAACACCTTCCCAAATTGGAGCAATACTTATGCAGTTGTTCACTGGATGGCAGTACCTGTTAATTGATGCAGCGAATAATTACGGCCTGGATAAGAAAGAGTTCGACACCCGTATTGCGTGGGCTGAAGAGAATCTGGATCAACTGGAGGTGTTAGGTGAAGACGCAGGCAAATGGAAAGAATACCCATTGTTCGTCAAAGCCGTCATGGCCATACGCAAAGCACAAGCTGGTCTGCCTACTGGTCATCGGGCCGGTGCTGACGCGACTGCTTCAGGTATGCAGATTATGTCTGCACTCACTGGTTGTCATCCCGGCGCATGGGCTACAAATCTGGTCGATCCTAATAAGCGAGTGGATGCGTACACGGAATGCACAAAGCTGATGCAGAAATGCATACCAACACTGCCTGATACGGCCCGAGCTGACATCAAGGATGCCGCGATGACTGTGTTATATGGTTCAAAGAAGCGACCTAAAGAGATATTCGGTGAAGACTCGGAAGAGCTGAACGTCTTCCATAAGTCCATGGGTATCCTCTGCCCAGGTGCTGTGAAGTTACTGGGTGAACTGCGTAACGCGTGGATACCCTTCGCAAAGTTCCATACCTCTACATTGCCTGATGGCTTTGTAGCCCGCATGAAAGTCATGGAAGAGGTGAAATCCAGACTGGAAGTGGATGAACTGGATCATGCCACTTTTACCTACATCTACTACGTAAACGAAGGCAAAGAGAAGGGATTATCGCTCATTGCGAACACCGTCCACGGCGTCGATGCGTACATCCTTCGGTGTGTGGATCGCCGATGCAACTATGATCCAGAGCTTATCAACTGGGCATACAGTTACATCGAGATGCTACTTGAAGAACGTGCCGTGGGTATGCACGAGCCAGTGGATAACACCTTCCTGAATCCAGATTTCAATCGGTTGATGGAGCGTTACGAAGCATCGCAAATGCCTGACATACGTATCCTCAACTACGCGCAAGAGTATGAGATGCGTGCAATGTCTACGACTCACCTGAAGCAACTCGCTTCCATGTGTTCAATGATGCTTGAACATAAACCTTTCCCTGTCCTGACAATCCACGATGATTTCAGTGCCTCAGCAAACAACATGAACTGGGTGCGACTGCACTACAGAGAGATACTGGCTCAGATTGCAGAGTCTACGATGCTGGATGATATATTCACGCAACTGTTAGGTGTCAAAGGTAAGTACCAGAAAGAGTCCTACAACCTCGCAGACAAGATTAGAAAGTCCAACTACGCACTTTCTTAACAGCCGAACTCCGTTCGGTTTTGTGACTGTGAAACTTTGAGATCATTCCTTCGGGAGTGGTCTCTTATTTTTATTTACTGCAAAAGATAGTCAGTTAGTCAGTCAACTCAAAGTTACCCCTACCGATATACCAAAGTTACCAAAACACCCTTTTTTCACTATACGTACCCTATAGGGTATCTGGAGATTATCATGACCGTAAAATGTCTAAATAGAATAACCCAACGAATAATTGTCCGTAACTTCACTACCAAAGCAGCGAACCAAACTGAATTAGCTGAAGCGTTTCAAGTACACCGCAGAACCATCCAACGTGTGTTGATTGATCATGGAATCATTCACTACAACACACGTGGCCCGAAGTCAGTCACCCCGCGAGTACAAGTAGAACGTAAGCAACAGATACTGGATCTCGTACCCGCAACCCATAACACCACACTGGACGGCATCAACATCATCCACGTTGCACGTGCTCATGGTCATACCGCTGAGTCACTGGACTCCGCCTTGAGCTTGCCTGCCTTTGATCGAGCCAGTGTTGAATTGCACCTGTCTATGCTGGAGCACGAGGAATACAGTAAGATTATTCAGGTTGTAACCCGAGTCCGTAATCTACAACACGCTCGGGCTATTGAACAGCGAGCAGCCAATGCGTAATACACCCAACACACTTTTCCCTACTCTATCCAGTACAGAAGATGCTCGGGAGTATGCAATGTCCATGCTACCCATCATCTCTGCTAACGATGCCAACGTGGCACTCAACGTCTACCGCAACACTATATTGGATGAAGTCAGTCAACAGGTGCGAGGTACTTACTCAGTAACCGAAGAAACTCTTAAACGTTTTGAGGATTTCAAAATGGTGCCCGCACCAGGGAGTGAAAGCGAATTTGCATTACAAAGATTGGCTTACAACCAAGCCATTTGTCACATCATCGCATTCTTCAAAGCCCGTCTAGGAGCTTAATATGCCCACCGTTTATGAACTCGCAGAACAGACTTACCCTGGTGTCACGTTTGATTCAGCACTACCACAAGACTGGGTAAACGCCATGCAAGCCCGTGGCTTTGATGTACGCGGTCATTTTGTGACTCTGTACCCCAAAGACGCGCTCGCATACATGGCACCCATTACGCCTGAAGGTATCCGCATGGCAGCTATTGTTGCCAGCTATCCAGCATAAAGGAACAGATGATGCTTACTATCATTAACGTAGAAGAAATACTAGAAAAAGTCCGGGCTTTACGTGTTCCAACGGAAAACGAGAATGGATACGACGAAGCTATTGAAGGCTACAACGAAGCAATAGACATGGCCGTTATTGTGATCGCATATTACATAGCTAAGGAACACTCACAATGATTAAGCAAGCCGGTATTGTACAAGGGTCCAGCTACGTCAGGCTGTACCAGAATCACGGTAAATCCATTGGTTACTGGGAAGCCTGGGTCGAAGACAGTGGCAATGTCATTATCCAGTACGCCAAGCAGCTCCAGGGCAAGGTTGTTCATAAAGAGTATCAAGCCTTTGCCAAGAACGAAGGTAAGGCCAACGCAACCACTCCCTATGAGCAAGGCGTATTGGAAGTGGCCAGCAAAGCCAACAAGAAAATCGACAAGGGGTATGTGTACACCGTCGAAGAAGCAACCGAAGCACCCAGCACCAACAGCCTGGGCCTGAAGAAACCGATGCTGGCCACGCCACTGGAGAAGGTCAAGCCAGAGAAGATCGACTGGAGCAGTGCCTATGTACAACCAAAGCTGGACGGTCACAGAGCCTTGTACTCGGACGGTGTGTTGTACTCACGCCAGGGTAAGGTACTGGATCTTCCTCACATTGTGGAAGCCATTGAAGCAGCCGGCATCGAAGACATGCACCTGGATGGTGAACTGTACATCCACGGTAAGTCACTTCAGGAAATGTCGAAGCTGATCAAGAAGCACCGGCCTGAGTCGCTGTACATTGAATACCACATCTACGACCAGATCGGAGATGCACCGTTCATCGACCGTATCGCATCATTGGGAACCAGCGTTCCACAGTGGCCTGCCATAACCCGGCTCAAAGCTGTCCCCACGCACCAGGTCAGTTCACTGGATCACCTTATGGAGTTCCACGCCTATTATCGTGACAGAGGTTACGAAGGCACCATGCTGCGATTTGGTGATGACCATTACCAGGACGGTAAACGCTCACGCACCCTGCTGAAAATGAAAGAGTTCCAAGACGAAGAGTTTGAGATTGTCGGTGTGAACGAAGGTAAGCCCTACGTTACTGAACAGGGTACGTTCAGAGTGCCGGTCTATGTCTGTCAAGTAGGTAACGACCCAGAAAAGACTTTCACAGTTACAGCCCCTGGAACCATGTACGAGAAGGATGAACATTGGACTCATCGCCAAGAAGCTATCGGCCATTTCCTGACCGTTAAATTCCACTACTACAGCGAAGCCGGTATTCCCCAGTTGCCCGTAGCCCTCCGGTTTTACGAAACCATCTAGAATCCAGGCGTCATCCTGACGCTCTGTGAGTTAACAACCCCCACACATTAAAAGGTAAATACCATGGGTATCCCTGTAAAACTCCCAGATGCTCGGGAGATGATAGAGCAGTGCCTGTTCGCTAAGATCGTACCGTATGTGACCGGACCACCTGCTTGTGGCAAGTCAGCCGTTGTCCATCAAATGGCGGAAGATTTTAACCTCAAACTGATCGACTTACGATTAGCGGGTGCTACCCCAGAAGATATGACGGGTTACGCACGAATCCACCCAGACCAGGATAAAGCCGGTCACGTACCCATGGATACTTTCCCCGTTGAAGGTGATCCTCTTCCCATTAACCCAGTTACTGGTGAGGCCTACAGCGGTTGGTTGCTGTTTCTGGATGAGCTACCACTCGCCAGCGATGACGTACTCAAAGCCTGCTACAAACCCATACTCGATCACATGGTAGGTATCTACCCACTACATGAGCGCCTTGCCATTGTTGCCGCAGGTAACCGTGCAGAAGATAACGCCATGGCTGGTGATATTGATAACACGGCTCTGCTTTCTCGCATGGCTCACATTGAAACCTGTGTTGATGTCCAAGCCTGGCTAGTGTGGGCACGTGCTAATGGCGTGGATTACCGCATCACCAGCTTTATCGAGCACAAACCTGATCTACTGTTTAAGTTTGATCCAGACAACGTGGACGTTACTTTTGCGTCCCCACGTACTTGGGAATTTACCAGCCGCCTTATCAAAACCAAAGATAAGTTGGTTCCGTTAGACAAAATACTCTTGTCAGGCGTGATCTCAGAAGGTGTAGCACGAGAGTTCTACGGATACACCCAACTGGAACAAGACCTGCCCAAAATCGCTGACATCGTTGCCGACCCCCTAAACACAGAAGTCCCCAGGGACCCATCCTGTTTGTGGATGATCACAGGCATCTTAGGACACTACGCAGACGAGAATAACATTAAGAAACTCATGCAATACATTAACCGTATCGCACGTGAGTTCCAGTTTGTCACTATGCGGGAAGTGCTTGCACGCTCACCCACACTTCAACAACACCCTGCCTTGGATAGCTGGTTATTGGCCAATGGGCACGACCTGTTTTAAGGAGAACAGTTTTATGTTCGTCCACGAGAAAGCACAGTTCTACGCCAAAGCTGCCCATACGGCCATCGGTCAAGTACGTAAGTACACCGGTGAGCCATACCACACACACCCAGAGGCCGTTGCTGAATTGGTACGGTATATAGGTGGGTCGCTTAACATGGTCGCAGCGGCACACTTGCACGACGTTATCGAGGATACGGAAATCACTGAGGAAGACTTGCTCCAAGACTTCAGCAAAGAAGTTGTTGATCTTGTTGTCTGGCTTAGTGATTTGCAGACACCCGATGTAGGTAATCGAAAAATCCGTAAGTACAACGAACGGTGCAAACTTGCCGAGGCTCCTGCCGAAGCACAGACCATCAAACTCGCTGACTTAATTCACAACTCATATTCCATCACCGCTCACGACCCTGAGTTTTCTATTATCTATCTAAAAGAGATGCGTGCAACGCTGTCTGTCATGGCAAAAGGTGATAGCAGGTTGCATGACTTAGCCATGGAGATTGTTAACCGACCGGAGTAATCATGATTGAACAACAGAAACAACTGGATCATGCAAAGATTCAGTTGATGACGCACAAGAGTATGATTTTCATTACTTACGTGTGTTACTCACTTAAACACATCTGGGACGAGAGATTACCCTACTTTGCTGCCACTAACGGGGTGTACATAAAGTACAACCCAACGATGTGGTTGACGCTTGATGCGGATGAACAGTTATTCGTTCTCCTACACGAAACCTGGCACGTGGCCTTCTCACACATGGCAAGACTGCACACACGGGACATGCTCAGATTCAATTACGCTGCGGATTACGTCATCAATTACATGCTGGTTCAGTCAGGTTTCAAAATGCCGAAGGGTATGCTCTACGATGAACAATACGCGGGTATGTCTACCGAAGAAGTCTACGACCTACTGACTCCAGAGGATTGTACTGACGACTCAGTGGGTGACCTGGAACCTTCCGGCGAAACAACGGATGAAATACGGGAAGCCAAAGAGAAGTTGGATGAGATCCTGGTACGCGCCTCTATACACGCAAACTCGAAAAACATTGGTTCGGATGAAATACCCAGTGAAATCACCCTCTACATTGATTCACTCATCAACCCCACTGTGCCGTGGACACGCCTACTACGTCGGTTCGCATCAAAGCTGATTAAATCAGGACGGTCTTTCAAACGTCCCAACCGCAGATCGCCTAAAAACATCATACTCCCTGTCCGTTTCACATCCGCACTCACAGACATAGCGATTGCGGGGGATATATCTGGGTCAGTCACTGACAAGACCTTCACACAGTATCTCTCAGAAGCGTACTACGTGCTGTCCAAGCTCAAGCCTACCAGCATGACGTTTATACAATTCGACACCGTGTTGCAGCAGGTGGACGTAGTTACGGACGTTAAAGAACTGATGGACGTAAAGCTCCACGGCAGAGGTGGTACGAAGATTGATCCAGTTATTGACTGGGCTGCGGAGAACAAGCCTAACGTCATCGTTATCTTAACCGACGGAATGTTCTACTTACACCGTCCTGATCCTGGAGTACCCGTTATCTGGGCCATCAGTGACAACCCTCATTTCACAGCGCCTTTCGGGACTGTGATTCATTTAAAAACATAAAGGTAAGCCTCATGGGTATCACACTAACCGAAGGACAACAGACCGCTTATGAGGATTTTGCGAAATTCATCCTGAGCGACGATCAAACAGTATTTGTTTTAGAAGGGTACAGCGGAACCGGTAAAACCACACTGGTTGAACGCATCCTGGAGTTTGTTCCTAAACTTCTAGAAGACTACAAGACGGCTCACCCTACCAACCCCATTACCTGGGAGATTGCTCTTACCGCGACCACCAACAAAGCGGCTGAGGCTTTCTCGCACATCACAGGCGAGGAAGTCAGGACCATCCACAGCACCCTGGGCCTGCGTGTCCATAAGGACTTCAAAACAGGCATCACATCCCTGAAATTCCGTGGGAATGCGGAGTCTGTTTTTAACACCATCCTGTTTATTGACGAAGCCAGTTACATCGACAAGGCGCTACTAAGTCTGATCTTTGAGGGGACAGAAGACTGCAAAATTGTCTTCATAGGGGACCCTGCACAACTGCTCACAGTGGGCTGTACCAAGTCTCCTGTATTCGGCCAGGGCTTCCCTACTGCCAAACTCACAGAGGTGGTCAGACAAGCCAAGGGCAACCCTATCATTGAACTGGCGACAGAGTTTCGTAACACCGTTAACACCGGTGATTTCTTCAGTTTCGTACCTGACGGTGTACACATTCAGGTATTGGATCGAGACACGTTTGAAGCGGAAATCATCAAAGAGTTTGATGACCCTACCTGGGTGCATAACCGATCCAAGGTGCTGGCATGGACGAACAAAACCGTCATCCAGTACAACCACGCTATACGCGATGTCGTGAAAGGTGCCCCGGATTTCATAGACGGTGATTACGCAATCTGCAACTCCTACGTAGCCCATAAGAAAGGCGGTATCAAGACCGACCAACTGGTGTGCATCACAGACATTGAAGATGGCGTCAGTAAAGAAGGCGTGCCTGGCAGACTGTACACACTGGATCACGAATACAGTTTCTTCATGCCCATCAACATTGAAGACAAAAAGGCGTTACAGAAACAGGCAAAGGCAGCTTCCAATTACAAACTTCTCTCCATGATAGATGGATGGATTGACTTACGTGCGGCTTACGCATGTACCATTAATAAAGCACAGGGTTCTACTTACGATAAAGTATTCATAGACCTTGACGACATTAAAAAATGCAACAGTGGTAATCAAATTGCACGGATGCTGTACGTAGGCGTTAGTCGGGCAAGGCTCATTGTTTACTTATGTGGTGACCTTATTTAATTCGAGGCGTTTATCATGGCAGAGGAACTGTTATACGATCCTAAAACAAAACAAGCAATCAAAGATCTACTGTTTGCTTTTCTATACGATCCCGCTAAGGACGCTCTAAGAAAGCGCCTTAAAGTGATCATCATCAACAATTCGCACTTACACGGTAATGCACAAAACTGGCTCTCTTACAAAGGTGAAAGCTACTCGTATGGGTCACAACACAGAACCAGACCTATGAACAGGTTGAAAGAGTCTCTTAAACCCATCATGGATGATTACGTCAGCGACCTGGCTTACATCAATGAAAACGAGTTACCCTACGTACTTGGTTTCATAAACCAGACACTGAATGCTTCCAGCAGTCTTCAGGACTATTTAACAATATTCCCTCAGTCTATTCATAAACCCTTAAAAGGGTTGATTGATAATTGTGGGTGCAGAGTAAATAAACTCACACCCGAGACTGTTGAAGACATCAAGACACGTAATGAAACACCCATCGCAATGATGAAAAAACGAATGGTACTCAACCTGCTTCTATAGGGGTTCTTGCCCTACCCCATGAGGCACTTATGCGGCACATTGTCTTCGAAGAATCAGACGCACATCCCATAGCCCTTCTAATCAAAGCATCTGCTTTTGATCGCACTGAAATAGAAGCTACGTACATGCCTACGTTAATCAATAACGGTATACCTAAGCGTGACGTAGTGGTTATGAGTCTTGCTTATAACCAAGCAGGTAAGGCACCCACCAAGTACATTGCAAATTACCTGGAAGATCTCTTACCGGCTTTGGACAGTATTGGTACAAAGGTTATCTATTGTGCCGATGCTGCCTACTTTAATGCCCTCACCAAAGGCAAGAAAGCATCATCAAACCTGGGTTACGTTAACCCTTGTAAAATGCTTGGGTACGAGCACATGGAAGTCATCCTGGGCGTGAACCACAAGTCCCTGATGTACAACCCAGCCAACGAACCCAAACTCACTATGTCCCTTCAGACTCTGGTGGATCATGTGGGTGGCCAGCACGTTGACCCGGGTAAAGACGTTATCAAGTATGCGTATTACCCAGACACTCTTGCAGACATTCAGACTGCACTCAATGGATTGCACATCTATGACGAACTCACCTGTGACATTGAAACCTTCAGCTTGCGATTTAACGAAGCAGGAGTGGGGACTGCTTCGTTTTGTTGGAATGAGCATGAAGGGATCTCCTTCGCCGTGGACTATGTACCCCTTCCAGAGAGAAATGATCAGGGCCATTATGGCGAGCAAGTCCACAACCCAGAAATCAAGCGGATGCTCCGTGAGTTCTTCGAGTCCTACAAAGGTACGTTTACGTGGCACAACAGTCCTTTCGATACCAAGATACTGATCTACGAACTGTGGATGCAGAATCTGCTGGACATCAAAGGCATGTTGGATGGTTTGCACGTGCTGCACAGCCGAATCCATGACACCAAGATCATCGCGTACCTGGCCACCAATACGACCGCCGGTAACAAGCTCAGCCTGAAGGATCTGGCTCATGAGTTTGCAGGCAACTACGGTATGGGCGACGAGATCAAGGATATTCGTTTAATCCCACTGCCCAAGCTGTTGGAATACAATCTGACGGATGGTTTGTGTACCTGGTTCGTCAGGAACAAGTACCAGCCCATGATGATCGCTGACCTACAGGATGAGATCTATCAGGACATCATGATGCCTTCCCAGAAGGTCATCACACAGATGGAACTGACGGGTATGCCTCTGAATCCTGACAAGGTTCAGTACGCACGTAGAAAGTTGGAAGGTATCAAGGCTGAGCAAGAGAAGGCCTTTGTCGATCACCCTGTCATACGCGCTCTGGAGAAAAAGCTTACGTACCAGGCCTGGGATAAAGACTTCACAGACCGCAGGGACAAGGCTAAGAATCCTGACAAGATTCTGCCGAAAGATCGAGCCAACTTCCCAAACACAGCCTTCAATCCCAACTCCAATCAGCAGTTGCAGAAACTGTTGTATGAAGAGATGGGCCTACCTGTCATCGACAAAACGAAGACTAAGCAGCCTGCAACCGGTGCCAAGACCGTCGTTAAGTTGTTGAACCATACCGATAACCAGGAGTACATCCGTACCCTTGAAGCCGTCATGGCCTGGTCACAGGCTGAGAAAGTTCTGTCCACCTTCATTACGGCTTTCGAGCGAGCCATTGATAAAGGGGATGGTGTTGTCTATCTACACGGTAGCTTCAATTTGGGCGGGACGGTCTCTGGTAGATTAAGCAGTTCGCAACCTAACCTCCAGAATCTGCCTTCGGGCTCAGTACATGGAAAATTAATAAAAGAGTGTTTCGAGGCACCACATGGCAGTCTCTTTGTTGGTGCAGATTTCAACTCACTTGAGGATTATATCTCAGCACTCACAACCGGAGACCCCAATAAACTAGCTGTATATTTATCTGGGTACGACGGACATTGCTTACGCGCCTTTTCCTATTTTCCTGAAAAGTTACCGGGGATTATTGACACAGTTGATTCAATTAACTCAATCAAAAAGAAATTTCCTGAAATACGTCAACTATCAAAGACGCCAACGTTTGCTTTAACTTATTCGGGTACTTACATCACATTGATGAAAAACCTCGGATTTGATAAAGAGACTGCTAAAAAGATCGAGGCTGCATACCATGAGTTGTATCAGGTCAGTGATGCGTGGGTACAGGCTAAGTTGGATCAGGCTTCTATTGATGGCTACGTAACGGTGGCCTTCGGCTTGCGCCTACGCACACCGTTACTGGGTCAGATTATTCGTGGGAGAGGAAGAGTTCCCTACGAAGCAGAAGCCGAAGGACGTACTGCGGGCAACGCGCTTGGACAATCTTATGGAATACTTAATAACAGGGCAATGAATGAATTTATGTCCCGCGTTTGGAACAGTAGATTCTGTTACGACATTAAGCCTGTTGCTATGATTCATGACTCGATATATCTTCTAATAAGCGACAATATTGATGTTGTAGAGTGGGTTAATAAAGAACTTATAAAAGCCATGAAGTGGCAAGACCTTCCTGAATTGAAACACGATAGTGTTAAATTAGGTGCTGAGTTGGACATTCACTACACGAATTGGAGTCAACCAGTAACCATCCCAAATAACGCAACAACATCTGAAATCCGTAAATTATGTAATGAGGGGAAACATGCCTATGAAAAAAAGATGCAGGAGGTGCGAGCAGCATAAATCATTCGATGCTTTTTCTGTAGCTTCCTCCAACGCTGATGGGTACACAAACACATGTAAACCGTGTGTTTGTGTACGTAACCGTGAATACTGGCGAACTCCAAAGGGGCGTATCAGTTACATACATAATAGCCAACGGTCTTCATCATTAGTCCGTAACCATCCTGCGCCTACATACTCAATTACTGAGTTATACCATTGGGCTGATGATAACGGGTTATTAGCACTTGTTCGGTCTTGGGCCAAAGCTGGTTATCCAAAGCGGTTAGCTCCTTCTGTAGACCGACTTGACGATGAGTTTGGTTATTCATTAACAAACATACGTTTGGTTACTTGGGAACAGAATAATGAAAAAGCCTATGCAGACCGTAAAAGCTGTAAACGGATAACCAAACAAAACCGAAAGATCCAACAGTTAACGATGTGTGGGATGTCGATAGCCACATTCGATTCAATAGCACAAGCTAGTAGGATCACAGGCGTCACACGTACAAACATATCTCCCGCTGCTAACCCAAATCACCCATGTACCCAGGCAGGTAACTATGTTTGGCGTTATCACGTCGAACCTATAGAGGAATAGTTTATGAGAGCACTACTTGTAACATCGGAAAGCATTTCAGAAGTCCTCCTTGATCCAGAAGACATACTGGAGTCCATGTACGGACATTTAAACTGCGACCTAGTAGAGGGTGCAGGCTATCCAGACCACACACACGCAGCCTGGGCAGATGAAGAAGGCATGTTCAAACTCTGTGACGGGTTTCAGGTCAACAACGTCAAGTGGGTACCTGGCGGGCAGTTCGTAGGTAAGTTACTGGTTACAGGCTTTGATGCTGATACCGGCGATACCACTGCTGCCACCATGAGTGTTGATGATCTTCAATCCATGATTCATACAGGAGAGCTTCGATTTGGTTAAATTCTATATCTATTCCACACCCAACTGTTCCTTCTGTACCCGAGCCAAAAAGCTGGCTGAACAGAGAGGGCTTCAGTACAAAGTCATCGACCTGACCCAAGATGAGTCTGCTAAAGCGTGGTTCAAATCCCAAGGCTTCAAAACTGTCCCTCAGATATACGCCGGTGCTGAATACATTGGCGGGTATTCTGAGCTAGTGTCTTACGTTAAAACAGAAGAGATTCATCACACATGATCACTCAAGCTGCTATTGCACTATTCGGTTTAACCGCCATTTGGTTCTCACAATCTGGTAAACCCAAGCAACGAAAGTGGGCACCTGTACTCGGATTGTGTAGTCAACCTTTCTGGTTCTACGCAACCTATTCAGCTGAGCAATGGGGCATCTTTGTATTGGCCGCATTCTATACCCTGGCTTGGTGCCGTGGTATCAAAACACATTGGTTTACGGAACCGACATGATAAAGCCACATAAAGTTAAGTTCCATCCCTTCTACTGGGCCATTGTAGAGGCCGCAGCAGCACAGTCTGTTGCAACCCGACATAAGGTAGGGGCTGTGCTTGTAATGCCTACAGGCATGATCTCAACCGGCTGGAATGGTTCTCCATCAGGACTCCCTGATGAATGCGAGACTTGGGATGATACGCTTCAGCGATACAAAACAAAGCCAGAGACTGTTCACGCTGAGAGGAATGCAATAGACAAGATGACGCGTGAAGGTGTGTCCACCAAAGGCTCTGTATTGTTTGTCACGCGTGCACCTTGCTTTGAATGTGCTAAGGCACTCATGGGCCTGGGCCTGGAAGCGGTGTATTACCGTGAGGAACACGATGATATGCGTGGACTGGAACTACTTCACCATGCCGGTATTCGCACAGATCATGAAGCACCGCCTGTAGTGCGACCACCACCACCACCCACTAAACCTGAGCGATACAACTTAGCGGCTTAGAAGTCCTCCGGCCTTTCTATGCTTTTTTGGATTAAGGAACCTACCATGCTATTCCACACCACAGTGGATGGCATCCCCTGCCAGTGCCTTGTTACCGCGTACTACCCTTCTATACCGATGCGTATTACCGGCTCGGGTATGGGCGATGCTGACCCACCTGAAGATGAAGTCTTTGAATACACTCTCTATGACCGTAAAGGTTATCCAGCACCCTGGCTTGAGAGTAAATTAACCCGTGACGATGATGATCGTCTTCTTACCGAATACAAACAATTGGATCACTAAATTATGTTGCTCAAAGATATGCTGAAAATTATTCACCGCCGTGTACGTCAAGACTGTTTTATGGATGTCGTAGAAGAGTCTGGTAATTCCGTTACCACCGTATGGAAATGGCGTAATGATCCACCTGATAAACCAAGTCTATTGGTTTTCTCACGATTTGCTCGTTACTGCGGGCTGAACCCTACAATTGATCAACTGGGAGAATTGCAGTGAACAATAAGGATACGATTCTACATACCGAAAAGATCCGCAATCGTTTGATTGATATGTCTAACGCTGTCTTGGTTTCACTAGATGTAGCCGGTTTGTTTGTCTTACGGGCGGAAGATTATGAACTACGTAAAAATATTGAAAAAGGTTATGAGGCTTTATGTGACGCACAACAGTTCTTCAATAAAGCAGATGCCCTCAATGCCGAGCGAGCCAATGCTGCTCAAGCTGCCCTTACTTACCAGACTCAACAACAAGCAGACAAGGGTCCTAGCTTTCATCGCAGTGAGCTTATTGCAAAAATCGCGGAAGCCATGGCCTCTGCTGATACTGGATCTGTTACTACTATTAAGATCCGCTCAGGGGGATACACAGTTAACACCAAGACTGGTTAAACTTACTAAGTAGAACCAGTATTACTTATAAGTTTACTTCACCCCTTTCATCTGTGATTGTTATTGATTAGTATACTAATACTCAAATAAACCTATTAGGAACTTATCAATGGCAATTGCTATCCCCTCAAAGTTTGACTTGCATACAGACAGCGTCATTATCGGACACGCTGAAATCGTTTCTGTTTACAGGAAGGGCAGACTTCATTGGGCTTTACCTGGTAGTGGTTACACCACATCTAAAGTATTTGCGACTACTTATGCAGGGCGACTTAATCGTATGATCCTGCGTAATATGGAACGTCTTAACACCAACCTGCTCTAACCAGATTTACCTACATTCGTATAACACAGAACTTACAATACGTAAGTTCTTTTTTACGCGTCTAGGAATTTATTATGGATATTAAACACAGCACAGAGTTACTGGATTTCGTAGGCGCAATCATTGTCAGCGTTATCTCAGGTATCATATCTATTGCTCGCAGAGTTACTGCGGGACACAAAGCATCTATACTTTGGGTCATTAGTGAATTTATGATGGCCATTATGTCCGGTTACCTGATGTACACCGCTTACCCGCATATACGTGAATCCATGCCCGCATGGTTTACGTTGCCTATTGCAGTGGCTTTCTCAGCTCACGTAGGTGGTAAAGTATTCCAGGAAGTTGAGAGTGCCCTCATTAGGAAATACACATCTGTTATCGGTATACGCCCATGCGACCATAGATAAACTCTTCACACCCCCAGGAGTAGGTGGGGCTAATAATCTGCTTCAGCATAGGCTTTTTTATCCTCGCCATTCGTATGTGGTGGGTGGATTGATACGTTAAGCGTGGTTACCCCTTCGGGACAACTGCTGTGCTTATCGAGGATTGAAACCAGAGTGACTGTGTATTGTAGCCCCTGAGTACCGTTAACCCGCGATTCGTCACACGGTTATCAAACGTCATACAGGGTCTACCCTTACCCCTTCCCGATCTATTTTATTTATCAGAGAGTATCGAAACAGCCTCTTGCGTTCAGACCCGTTGCAAGCGATGTGTTACAAAACTGTAGAGAGTCGGAACGGGGTGACTCCCTATAAGTTGTACGTGTTTCGGTACTCCCCCATAAATAAACCAAAGGAATTACATTATGTCAGTTAGTAGAGAAAAGTTTGAACGTCGTTTCCCAAAACCTATAGGAGTCGGCTTTAACCAAGAGCTTCAGAGGTACGAAGCCAGCGTTTATAGCGAGCCATCTGTTAGTAAATACAACGCTATTTGGAATGGATGGCAAGCATCCCGCGCACAGGATGGCGGGGAGCCGGTGGCTGATTTTGAAATCGAGTGTGATTGTGGCGACTTTTACCGGGCTGACAGTTTCGGTGCAGGGTTTATCGCCGGCGTAGGTATGTGTGAAAACTGTCTGACAACGCACACCTCAGTCCACCCGCCCAGCGCCGTGGTGCCGGAGTGGATTAAGTGCAGCGAGCGAATTACAGAGAATAGATGCCTCGCGTACACACCGAATGACGACCCCGGAATAATGTTCAGAATTGTACCGGCTAGATTGTTAAAACAGTCTTCTGATGTAACCCACTGGATGCCACTGCCACAACCACCAAAAAAGCAGGAGCAAGAATCGTGACCAAAACACCTGAAACAATCTACCTGATCCATGGCGGGTATGATGGCGAGCAAGGGCTTGTGTGGTGCGACGATCCAGCGCCAGATTCGTATTGTGATCCAGCCGCGGCGGTTAAGTATGTGCGTGCTGATGTTGCAATGGAGTTGAGGCGGCTTGCCTCAATGCGGAGTCGGGCACAAGTGACCGAACTGGTGACGGCTTTGCGAGATGCCGCAGACATAATCCTGGCCGATGCTAACACAGAGCAGAACTACGGCTCGCTTTGTCGCATAGGCAACGTACTGGACAAGGACTCATCCGCTGCATGGCTACTGCGGCAAAAGGCTGAGAAGTTAGACGAGGTGGCGAAGCTTGTATTAGATGCGGGTGATTTGGCAACTGTGGCAAGCATCTACGAAGGGCTAATGAGCAATGCTGCCAGCTTACGCCAAGCCGCCGCTGAGGCCGACAAGGCCGACAAGGCGGGAAGTGGTAATGAGTGATGTGACCTGCCCATACTGTGAAGCTGAACAAGAGATAAACCACGACGATGGTTACGGCTATGAAGAAGGCGAGAAGCATGAACAAGAGTGCTTTACTTGCGAGCGAGAGGTCAATTTCACAACTTCAATCAGCTTCAACTATGACGTTTTCTGCAAAGACGGCGACCACGTAATGGAACCCTTCGGTGACAAGTGGCCACTTATGTATGAGTGCGAAAACTGTAACTTCTTTGAACGCAGAAAGGATGAAACCAATGAAAGAGCTACATGAAAGCAAAGGTAAAAAGGGCGGGCGTTGTAATGTAACTGCCTGTCAGCAACCAGGTGCCTGGTATTTCAACAAATCTACCAGGGCTTACTACTGCCAAGAATGTGCCAACGAGGTAAACTATTTTGGTGGCCGATCACTCACTTTGGAGTTGTACGGTACGCCTCTATTGTGTGAACTGGATGAAACCAATGACGGATAGAAGCATGAAAAATCTGTATGAAAAATTCTGTAATGGTGATCCTATTACTGATGAGCAGCTTGACGAAGGCATCAGATTTTTCCATATGTTGACAATCAAACTCTCCAGCTTGGGACCAGTTTTCCGTTTAGCACAAAATGAATCAAATAGAGTGCTTAGTAGGTTGCAAGATTATTATGATGCCAGGAATGAAACATGATCTTCATTTCCTTTGTACTATTCATGACCTTGGGAATGTTGATGGAATCGCAAGGTCTAACAGACCTCGTAGCCTATGCCTTCATGGGTTACGCGTGTGGAGCCATTGGTTTTAACAAACAAAACTTTCTAACAGCGAGCTAGTTTATGGAGAATGAAACCAGGTACAACATCGTAACGGATGATGATGAGATTTTAGAGTATGATCTCGATCTGTTCTTAGCTGAAACCCTGCTCTGCTCTCACATCAACGGTGGAGCTGATGCTTACATTGAAATTATCGAACCAGAGGACACACAATGAATCCAATACTTAATCCCGCCTACGTTCAAATCCCAAAGAAAGAAGCTGCCACCATTTTAGGCATCAGTGTCTCTGAATTGGATCGTCGTAGAATCAGTGACGACCGCTGCCCGAATGGTTTCAAAGAGCGTGATGATAAAATGGCTCCGGTGAAGTTCCGACTCTCGGACATCTACACGTACTCCGAAGCCATTATGAACAGTGCTATTCCGGCTACTCAGTTAAAAGGTGCATCGGTCTCTTAGGCTTACCCTTACCCGTTTCTAAATAATCCAGATAATCCGCGTACCAACACATCATTTCCCGGCGCTTATCCAAATACTGTGCCTGGTTATATACCCCAGCGTCACCGCCTTCAACGTGTGCTAACTGCATCTCTACGTAGTCTTTATCCCAACGGTGTTCACGTAACAACGTGCTGGCTGTGTGCCTTGCACCGTGACCTACAAGCTTGCCTTTGTACCCGACTAACCGCAGACACTTATTAATCGTGTTCTCGCTCATCGTGGGGTTCTTAGTACCAAAGCCTGGGAACACATACTTACCCCGTCCTGACGTTTCATGCATGGTTCGCAGTTCAGCCACTGTTTGAGGTGCCAACGGGATAAGGTGATCTCGACGCATCTTCATTTTTGCAGCGGGTATCGTCCATAAGGCGTTATCCAAATCCATATCAACCCATTCACTAAATCGTGCCATGCCTGGGCGACACGCTGTACGCAGCACCAGGCGTGTCATGGTTAAGGTGATCTGTTTACTCGTAGACTTTCTAAGGGCCATAAGGAAAGCCGGCAACTCGTCTTCTAATAGATGAGGGTGCGGCGTTTCCTGATGACCTTGTTGAGCCAGATGACGTAACTCACTTGCGGGGTTTACAGTGCAATGGCCTTGAGCCATCGCCAGTGAGAATATTTGATTGATCCAGAGTCTTACTTTACCGGCAATGGCACCGGCACCCCGGGCTTCCATCTTTGATTGGATCGCCGCACAGTCTAATCGTGTGACTGCATCCAACGCTTTGTGGCCAATGGCCGGATAGATGTCTTTGTTCAAATACAACTCATATTGATAAAGGCTACCCGCTACGCGGCCTGCCTTTATCTTACGGTCATACCAGTCTTCAGCGGCTTCTTTAAAAGTCATCTTTTCTTGTATACCCGAACCCAAGTGTACAAGATCTTCACCGTCTGAGGATTGGCTCAGCAGCTCTTTAGCATTCTCGCGGGCCAACTTACCGGAGACTCGCGGGTATCCGCCCAGACCTTTCCAGGCCCATTTACCGTTGGGACGCTTATACCGTAAGACCCAGGACTTGCCACCGTTAGTCTTCACACGGAAGTACAAACCTTCGCTGTCACGCTCCTGGTAATCCGTGGTGTCTGGCTCTAAGGCGTTGAGAACACTGTCTGCCAGGGGACGCCGCTTAATCGCTGATCGCTTCATGTACCTCTCCTTGTATACCCGAACCGGAAGTATACACAGAGGTATACACGAAAGGTACTACTGCTGTGGGTAAGCAGGAAGAGGCTTGAGGGCTTGATTAGGGCTTAACGATATGATTTAGAAGGGTATTTGTGAGGTCTGAGGAGGTGTGAAAATCTTCCGGTGGTAGCGGCGGGCTAACCCAAACCGCGCTTGTAAAACAGGTGCTTACAACTCAATAACAGTTCTGTGTACAAGCGTGTGTACACGCTTTTCTCTACTAAGATTCTGATATTACGGGTGACCTATAGAAAAAGCCCCCAGTAAAGGGGGCTGTCTGTGCGAGAAGACTACGTGGGGATAGCCCCACGGTCAACCTGGCTTGGCTTTCATCCTGTTCACCACGCCTTCCAGGGCACCGCCACCAAAGTAGAAAGCAGCCACAAGGGCCACCGGTGTACCGAGTGTCGCGTTGTTTAGTTGGCCTACCTCTTTAGCCGCTTGCGTTAGCTGGGCACCATAGACCGGATCAACCATACCTGCTGCCAGCATGAATCCAGCACACAGTACCCAGATGAGTACGAAGGGAATCGCAAGCACCAGCATCAACAGACGCTGTGCAATCTTAAAAGGTTCGTACCCTTTGAGCAGGCTCAGGAATCCTTTAGACTTTTCCTCATCTGTGTAGAACGCAGCATCGACGCCATTGTAAATACCATCGGCTGCTTTCTTGATGACGTTCTCATTACCGAACAGTGTTGCAAATATCCCCATACCGTTCTCCTGTTGGTTTACTGCAATGCCAGCATTTGCTTGGCATACCGTACATCAGCTTCAAAGCTCACCAGACAATGATCCATTTGCCAAAAGAATGTTGCGTTAATAATATTCCGTGCTTTATTCCACCCTGGCTTGTGCCGGTTAACGTAACACCGAGCTGAGACGGTCTGATCGTGATGACCCAACAGGATAAAGAGGTTCACGGTCTGGCTACACCAGGCCGCTACTCGTGAGAGAAAGCCGATCATATCGACCAAACCATGGTAGGCAATACAGCGTACATAGTGCCACCAGTTTCGCTAGTTACAGTGTTACAGTTGGATCGGTAAAAGTGGATTTTCATAATGCTGACGCCTGTATGAACAGGTCATCTAGTTGTGTATCTGTCAACCCCAACGCTGCACCTAATAGTGACACTAATTGTTTACCTCTATCCACATACTGAGAGTATTCCCATTCAATAGTCGCATTGGTTTTGTCCGGCTCCGTCATAGCTGCTAACGCACCTTCCACATCTTGCAGCAAAGCGTTAACCGCCAAAGCCAGTCTGGCCTGCCTCATGGTCACCCTGTCAGGTGTTATATTGGTCGGGTAATATGTGAGGTCGGGTACATCGGTATTGACCCAGTAGTCGGCCAGTACTTTTGCCAGTTTCTTCAGCATTGAATGCTGGGCTTCATTTTCTGGGTCACCCTGTAATGAGGCAATCTCACTACCAAATGTCGGGTAGTGTGTTTTCATAATCTCTTCAATAATGGTGTTACGATCCGACAACTTATCAACACGAGCCGTTTGGTACGTATATGCAGTCTCAGCGGTACCCTCTACATTCGTTCGTGACAGCACCTTTTTATTAAAGTTAATCAAGAGTCTGCGACCCATGACTTGATACGTGTTCAGCTCTACTGGGGATTCTGTCGTTGAGTTAGACATTCATTAGTACCTCTCTTCCTGGTTGCCAAAGTCCTTTATTGTTTAATGGTTTTATCCACCCCCAATAAGCGGTAATACTCATTATCCATTTAATACGCACAGACTCCAGATATCTATATTTTATAGTAGCGCGTAGACGAGTACAGTCGCTGAAAAAGACGTACCCACAAAAATCTAAACCATTGCTGGCCAGGGATTGAATAATCCAAGTGGGTTTAATTATAAGTCCTAGTTTATTCACCTGTTGCTCAATTCTTTTTTGTGCTGACCTTAACCATTTTTTACAAGAACCCAATACAATAAGATCATCGCAGTAACGGAAGTAATACTTCACTTTTAAGTTTTGTTTTGCGTACCAATCCACAGTAGATAAAACCATATTACCCAGCATCTGGGATATGTAATTGCCTATGGGGAGCCCTTCAACACTTTCAATAATATTATCCAGCAATACGAGAGTACGTGGGCATTTTATATGACGCCGAACGCATAGCTTGCTGATCTGCTGTTTCACCGATGGGTAGAACTTCTTAATGTCCATTTGCAGATAGTAGGTAGGCCTGCCTTTCCGTATGGCTTTCTGCACACGTCGTCGTGCGTCTGAGGTGCCACGGCCCTTCAGTGATTGAAAAGTGTCCCTTATCAGTGAACGTTTCCAGATATCACCAACAACTTGCATAATGGCGTGGTGAACAATTCGATCTGGGAAATAAGGCAGTACGTGTATCACACGAAGCTTACTGCCTTCTACCCGTTCCATAACGCGATACTCGTTGGTTTGATACGTACCATTCATAAGTTGATCGTGTAGCTGCTGGAGGTAAAACTCCTCGTGCTTATTAACCTCCACCACTTCTTTATAATGGCCCTTACCTTTTGAGGCTTTTTTATGAGCCTCATGTAAATTGTCCATAGATGCGATTTCATCAAAAAGATTACCGTACCGTTTCATAGCTATCCTTTAATGCTATACAGCGCCCAAGCGTTTCAGACCAACACGGTTTACTAAGCTTTTGTGGGATGCGTTTACGCCTTTCGGCGGGATTCTTTGTTTTCCAATATTCTATAGCAAGCTGCCTGGCGATACTCCGATTCCGATTGCCTGAGCCATTATTCACATTGACGTAAGAAGGACTGACATTCGTACCATTCGAGGTGTTACCACCTACATGAGCTATCTTCCGTGCCTAACAAAGAACCCCTCATTTTAAGTCATTATTCTCCTTAATTATTTAATAGATTATTGAATTTTGGAAAAAGCAAGCCGCCCGGCGATACCCCGATACCGAAGGCCCGAGCCATCAGTCACACCGACGCAAGAAGGACCGACATCCGCACCATGCGAGGCGCTACCACCCACAAGAGCCATCCTCCAGCCTGAAGACTGGTAGTAATAATCAGCAAACGCGGTAGATGAATTACCGCTTGAATCGGTTACAACATCACCGAGGGTATTATGCTGCACATTGCGGATATAACCATTAGCACC
>Ga0314772_1000037_pt1 | contig 77309 bp, 70 predicted proteins | sample MetaGCBIW2018_FD_204520 | JGI IMG/M metagenome (GOLD analysis project Ga0314772, IMG submission 204520) | Cryopeg brine microbial communities from Beaufort Sea near Barrow, Alaska, United States - CBIW 2018 | ecosystem: Environmental > Aquatic > Marine > Coastal | place: USA: Alaska | collected... | reverse complement strand
TCAATGAGAGCGTCGTACTGGATTTCAAGTTGCTGAACGAGACTCTGAACTTCTTCGGAAGTGCCCATCTGCCTGTTGATTTCCTCGGTTGCGGTCGCGGCCGCGTCGTCCAGGTCCCCCGTCGACAGCACTAGTCCCGACACGTCCTCTATGGACCGCATGGCACGCTGGGCCGCCTGCGGGTAAGAACTTTGAGCAAGGTAGTGCGGGACGTGCACTGCGACGCCCACCGCGTCCAAATCCCACTGTCCGAACCGGTATTCCATCAAGTTTTGGGACGAGGCGGGCACGGAAACGGTGCCGAAGATGCTCGGAGCGTCCGGAAGAAGCTCTTGGCGTGTGCCGTGGACGGTTGCGTTGAGAGGCCTGGTGTGAGGTGCCCCCATCGGCACCCCGTGAGTGCCCAAGGTTAGGCCCACCCCCAACTTGTCGACGACCTCGCGCACTGCTCGGATATACCGTTCCCAGTGCAGGTCAGGCTCGAAGCCGTGAAGTAACAGAAACGACGTGCCCTCGGCATCGGTCACCATGTCTAACTCAAGGTGTGGCTCGTCGTAGTCGGTCCACTCGTTGACGGAGAACGTCATTTCCGGTCGGCGCGACCGGTAATCGAGGAGTTGGTCGATGTCGAACGTGGCGACGCGCACGGGGTCGCTGTGCTCAAGGACGTGATCGGCAACGATGGCACCCGCTCTGCCAGCGTCGATGAATCCACGTAGCGAGTACATCAGTACCGCGGAGCCAGGTGAAGACCGCGCTGCCCACGCCTCGACGCCTTCCGGGTCCCACGTCAACAGTGATGTTTCAGTCATGAGGCCATTGTTTCACGCTTGCCTCCACGCGGACACAGACCTCGCTGGGAGCGAACGGGTGGCCATTTGGTCGGCACACGCGGGCGCGTTTGCGATAATGGACAACTGTCTCGGCGAGCATCGTGCGGACAAAGGCAGGGTCGAGAAGGCAAGGAGTGATGATGTCTGAGGACAGTGCGGCGGCCGTTGAGCAACGTGGACTCGCACGCGAACAGCAGACCATCGACGTGCTCTACGCCCGCGTCGATGCCTTGCGAGACGAGGCTAACTACCGCCTCACCGAGATCCGGCGCACCGGCCCCAGCGGCTCGCCACAGAACCGTTCCGAGCGGGATGCTTTCGCCACGTTGTATGAGGACCGGATCGCTCAACTGGACGCCGTCGAGGACCGCCTCTGCTTTGGCCGCCTCGACCTGCGTGACGGTGACCACCTTTACGTCGGACGCATCGGCCTCTCAGATGCGGAACACGGCCCGCTGCTCACCGACTGGCGCGCGCCCGCCGCTCGAGCCTTTTACTCAGCCACGGCGGCCAACCCAGGTAACGTCGTCAATCGGCGCCACCTCACCACTAGCCATCGCATCGTGACTGCCATTGAGGACGACGTTCTGGATGTCGACGCGCTGCGCGAATCCGGTGCCGATGCTTCCCTTGCGGGAGAGGGCGCGCTGCTCGCTGCACTCGGCGAACGCAGGACGGGCCGAATGGGGGACATCGTCGCGACCATTCAAGCGGAACAAGACGACGTGATCCGCGCGCCGATGCATGGGGCGTTGGTAGTTCAGGGTGGGCCGGGTACGGGGAAGACCGCCGTGGCCCTGCACCGCGCCGCGTACTTGCTCTACCACCACCGTCAGCAACTCGAAAGTCGCGGCGTACTGCTCATCGGGCCCTCGCGGTCGTTCTTAAACTACATCGACCACGTCCTGCCCTCCCTCGGAGAGACGGGTGCAGTGAGCACCACGCTCAGCGGACTGGTCCGCGGCATCGACACGTCGACGATCGAGAGCGACGCGGTGGCTTCCCTCAAGGGTCGTACCGAGATGGCGGCAGTGATTCGTCACGCGGTGCGCGAGCGTCAGCGCCTCCCACGCGATAATCAGGAGTTCCGTATAGACGGTCGAACCGTCGTGATTCGTCGAGCCGACGTGAAGGACGCGCAGGCACGCGCACGGCGAGATGGTAAGCCGCACAACCTGGCTCGCAAGAGTTTTGCCAAGGACATGCTCGGCCGTCTTGCCGCTCAACTCATGGAACAGCTCGACCACTCACTGGGCGACGACGACCTCGCTGAGTTTGAGCGTGACGTCCGCGACGACAAGAACATCCGGGTAGCCATCAACCTGTGCTGGCTCCCGGTGTCACCGGCGCAGTTGCTCCGTGACCTATTCGCCAAACGGCACCTGCTCGACCATGCCGCGCCGATGCTCACACACGACGAGCGCGCTTTACTCCATCGCGCTCTCGACGCACCCTTCACTGATTCGGACGTGCCATTGTTGGACGAGGCTGCGGAGTTGCTTGGCCCGATGCCCGGATCCAACAAGCGCTCTCGTGACACTGCCCCGTCGGCTGAGGAGATCCAATACGCCAAGGATGTCCTCGACAGTTTTGGCGCCGAGAGCATGATCAAGGTCGACGCCGAGGTGCTCGCGGCCCGCATGCAAACAGGTCCGGGACGAATGTCCGTCGCAGAGCGCGCTTCGAATGACCGCACCTGGGCCTACGGTCACGTGGTCGTCGATGAGGCGCAAGAGGTCTCCCCCATGGGCTGGCGCATGCTGCTTAGGCGTTGCCCCACGCACTCATTCACGGTTGTGGGCGACGTCGCACAGGCCACTGCGAGCGCAGGCACACGTTGGTGGCCGGAGACCATGGATCCATTATTTAAGGACTCCTGGAACCTGCGCGAACTCACGATCAGCTACCGCATCCCCGCCGCCGTTGCGGAGGTTGCACAGTCCTTCGCCGCGGCCGTAGGTCTGCCCGTGAGCCCACTCACCGCCGCTCGTGACCTCGACAACGCAGTGGCATTCACGGAAGTCCCTGAGCCGTACGTCGCGGCGGCGCGTGTCGCAGCCGAGAACGCGCGCAGACTCGCCGATACCGGTGGCGGATTGGTCGCTGTGATTGCCCCCGAGGATGGCTTGGGCGACGTTCGCGGGTACCTCGCGGCCGCGGGGGTGGAAGAGGTCGAAGTAATGTCGGCTCGCGGCGCGAAGGGCCTCGAGTTTGACGTCGTAGTGGTGGTTGAGCCCGCCCAGATTGCAATCCGTCCCGGCGACCTTTACGTCGCTCTCACCCGTTCCACCCAGCGGCTCGAGGTCATCCATACGGGCGCGTTGCCGCCGGGACTGTGACCAAGTTGCCGGTGGTGCACTCGGCTTAGACGTCCTCACAAGGCCCGGACCCGGCGACCGCCAAACCCTCGAGGTCCCCCGGCCCCCACGACGTGAGCGAAGAATTGGACGCATTCATGAGCTCGTTCGGGTCTGCCACGTGCGCGAGACCAAGCACGTGCCCCCATTCGTGCATCACTATCGCTTGAGTAAGACTCTGGCCCTGCGGCGCTGCCATCAACTGGGCGATATCAGTGCTATCCAGAATGATGACGCCGGCATGCAGGTACCGCTGCTCTCCGTAAGCGCCGTTGACCGCGCTAGACCCTCCGACGCCAGTCACTGCTCCCGCGAGATCTGGGTTCTGTCGATCGCTCGACCACCCGACCACGACCGGGGCGAACACGTCCCCATAGCGTTCTTGGATCAATTCGCGCGCAAAGCCGGCAGGCTCACTCGTCGTTCCCGCATAGACCAAATCCATACCGGTGGCGGCGGCGACCCGATCGGCGGCAGCCTCGAGTAGTGGGACTGCGCCAGGAGGCATGCCCGCGGGAGAGACCATCCACGCGACGGGCCGACACGGATCGTAACGCACGGGGCTCTCGCCGACGTCGCCAAACAGGAATTCGTGGGAACCCGTGGTGGTCGCAACGACGATTGGCTTACGTCGCTGTGCGGGTCCTTCGGGCAAGGGAATTGTCACCCCACGGCCATTCTCGACCACAGAGTTTCGCGGCGTGCCGAGGTGCCTCAGATCCGATATTTCGCCGTCCTGCCAACTCATAAATGCGATGATCCCAACTACCCCACCAACGACGAGCAAGGCAAAGCTGAGGGTGCGGGACATGAGCACAGCCTGCCACGCGGATGCCTCCGAATTGGAAACGAGGCGAAAGTACGAGAGAATCACCCTCGTGCGAGCACTCCTACTTGAAAACCTTCATCCCAAAGCCACTGAGATCCTCAGCGGCGCCGGCGTCGACGTAACGAACCATGGGGGTGCGATGGACGAAGACGAGTTGATCGAGGCCCTGGACGGCGTCGCATTACTTGGCCTTCGATCCAAAACTCATCTCACCGAACGAGTTATCGAGGCGTCGCCCTCGCTGATTGCGGTGGGCGCGTTCTCCATCGGCACCAACCAGATCGACCTCGCGGCAGCGGCTCGCAAGGGAATCGCAGCGTTCAACGCGCCTTTCTCTAATACGCGGTCGGTGGTCGAGATGGCGGTCTCCGAGATGATCTCGTTGACGCGCCGTCTACCGGACCACAATCGCTGGATGCATGAGGGCATTTGGAACAAAAGTGCCGACGGCGCCCATGAAATTCGTGGTCGCACACTTGGGATCGTTGGTTACGGCAACATCGGTTCGCAGCTGTCGGTGATCGCCGAGGCGCTCGGCATGAACGTGATCTTCTTCGACAGCGCTGAAAAACTTGCGCTCAGCAACGCGACGCGCATGCCCTCTCTGGCTTCGCTTCTTGCGGAGGCGGACATCGTCACGCTGCACGTTGACGGGCGCCCGGGCAACCAGGGCTTCTTTGGACGGGACCAGATCGACACGATGAAGCCAGGGGCGCTGTTCCTCAACCTCTCGCGCGGGTTCAACGTCGACGTCGAGGCTCTTTGCGAGGCACTCGATTCAGGACACATCGGCGGCGCAGCTATCGACGTGTTTCCCGAGGAGCCCAAGCGTAAGGGAGACCCCTTCGTCACTCCGCTGCAGAACCGATCGAATGTGATCCTCACGCCGCATATTGGCGGCTCGACAGAAGAGGCTCAACGCGACATCGGAATCTTCGTGTCGACTAGGTTGCGGGACTACGTTCACAATGGATCCACGTCGCTAAGTGTCAACCTACCGAACCTTTCGCTGGAGCAGGTTAGTGGGTCCTACCGGATCGCTCACTTGCACGCCAACATTCCGGGTGTGCTCGCTGCCGTCAACCACGAGCTCGCGCAGCATGACGTGAACATTGAGGCGCAGTTGCTTTCCACTCGCGGAGAACTTGGCTACGTGGTCACTGACGTTGCCGCCGGCACAGATACCGGGGCGCTTCAGGCCCTCGCCAGCATGCCAGGCACAGTGCGCTTGCGGGTGCTCTCATAATTACATCCGACAATCGCGGCGCCGTTGCGTTCTCCGATCTGGGGTTGCCCGACGCGCTCGTCGGGGCGCTATCGCGTGCTGGAATTGAAACTACTTTCCCAATCCAATCCGCTACCATCGCCGATGCCCTGGCAGGGCGGGACGTCCTCGGCAAGGCGCGCACCGGATCAGGAAAGACGCTCGGCTTCGGCCTACCGGCGATCGCTCGGTTAGCTGAGACCGGACGCCCGGAAGCCAATAAGCCGCGCGCCATCGTCCTGGTACCCACACGCGAGTTGGCGATGCAGGTCAACGACGCGCTGGAGCCCTACGCCCACGCCATGCACGTGTCGCTGCGCTTGGTTGCGGGTGGGCTGTCAATGTCCAAGCAGATCCAGGCCCTTGATCGCGGAGTACACCTGCTCGTCGCCACCCCTGGACGTCTCGCAGACCTGGTGCGTCGGGGCGACGCAGACCTCTCGGACGTCTCATTGGTAGTTCTCGATGAGGCCGATCACATGGCCGACATGGGCTTCATGGAGGAGATCACGGAAATCCTTGCCCGTGTTCCCAAGGGCGGCCAGCGCCTGCTTTTCTCGGCGACCCTCGACGGCGACGTCGACCGCATCGTCTCGGCCTACATGGATAACCCCGTGTTGCATGACGTCACCGACGGCGGCGACGCCACCGCAACCATGACGCACGTTGGACTCAACGTGCCACCACACCTCAAGTACCAAATCGCCAACCGCATCGTCTCCCGTGAGGGTCGCACCATTGTGTTCGTAAGAACCAAACTTGGATGCGACCGCATTGCCGGGCAGATGCGTGAGGCCGGCGTCAACGCGATCGCGCTGCACGGTGACAAGACGCAGGTAGAGCGAAACGCCGCCATTAGCGGCTTCCGCGCCGGGACCGTTCCCGTGTTGGTAGCAACAGACGTCGCCGCGCGCGGCATTCACGTCGACTCGGTCGATCTCGTCATGCAGATTGACCCGCCCGCTGATCACAAGGACTACACGCACCGTGCGGGCAGGACCGCTCGCGCTGGTGAGGCCGGCATGGTGGTCACCTTGGTGCTGCCGCACCAACGCAAAACCGTTGACCGCCTGTTTGAAGGCGCCGGAATCGAGCCTCTCTTCCGCAAGATCCGCGGCGACGACGCCGAGTCAATGGCGATGGTCGACCAGTTGACTGGTGGTCATGAGCCCAGCGGTATCCCCGTTCCCGAACCGCGGGTTCCTCGCGCAGCAAATGGCCGTGGGCGCCCTGAGCGCGGTGGTGGCTCACGCGGAAGAGGCGACACCGGTCGTCGTCCGAGCCGCAATATGTCCGAAGGCGGACGTTGGGACTCTCGCCGCGAGGATGCGGGTACCTCGCGCGCTCGCGAGGACTTTGCTCGCAAGGAAAGCGAGCTTGCCGAGCGCGAGCGTCGCCTTACGATGCGCGAACAGGAACTCACCGCACGTGCAGAGGCAACTCGTGCGCCCATCGCTACCAATTTGGGTGCAAGCCGCGACGACCGCCCCTCATATGATCGCAAGTCGAACGACCGCAAACCATACAGCCGCGACGACCGCCCCGCTAAGTCCTCCTCGTGGAACAAAGGATCCAAGCCCACGACCAGCCGCGACGACCGCCCTTCATCTGATCGCAAGTCCTACGACCATAAACCATACGGCCGTGACGAACGCTCCAGTGGCACCGGGGCGAGCAACGACCGCAAACCATACGGCCGCGACGAGCGCCCCGCCAAGTCCTCCCCTTGGAACAAAAACTCCAAGCCCACGAGCAACCGCGACGACCGCCCTGCATATAAGGGCAGGGGCAGTGACGCATCCAACTCCTCGCGGCCGGACTCCAAGGCACCCCGGCGAGCAGGCTCCCCTGGCGGAGCACCGGGATCACGCAAGAAGGGGTCAGGGTCTAAGCAGGGCGAAGAAGCGACTCCCGGGAAGGCGAAGAAACCGCCAAAGCAGTCTAATCGGAGCGGGAAGCCGCGTCCGAAGAAGAAGTAGTAGTGGCAATGGCGTCCTCAGCACGGAGCCGTGAAATCGCGGCGTCGAAGTCGTCGAGAGTCTCGAAGGCCTGATACACGCTCGCGAAGCGCAGGTATGCGATCTCGTCCAGTTCGCGCAGCGGCGGTAGGATCGCCAGCCCAATGTCGAGGGCGTTAATCTCAGCTTGCCCATTCGCGCGAATGGTCTCCTCCACCTTCTGCGCCAGCATAGCCAGGTCGTCTTCGCTCACCGGGCGGCCCTGGCATGCCTTTTTTACGCCGGAGACGATCTTCTCGCGGCTGAAAGGCTCCGATACACCCGCCCGTTTAAGTACTGACAGACTCGCAGTTTCCACTGTAGTAAATCTCCGGCCGCAGGACGGGCATTCGCGCCTACGGCGGATCGAAGCGCCATCGTCAGAGGTACGCGAATCGACAACCTTGGAGTCAGTGTGACGGCAGAAAGGACAGTGCATTCTCGCATTCTCGCACGTCACACGCGCCACATGCGAACGGCGTGAAGCCCGCTCCCCCTTCGGGGGCACGTATCGATCTTTTTGCACATTTGGTGAGGTGAGCAGAAGCGCTGACCCGCGCCCAACCCTCGCTTACTAAGCGCCCGACGGTAGCAGGAGTTCCTGACCAGCGCGTAGCGTCGATGACTCCATGACGTTGAGCCGCTGGATAGACCCCACCGTCTCCTGCACGTCGTCTCCCGCGGGAGTAATCGAGCTGGCAATGACCCACAACGTGTCACCTGGCATGACCGTGTACGCGTCAGCCGACGACGAATCGTTCACCCCATCCGCGGCAGGACTGTTAGCGAACGCTTGCGGGCCCACCACGACAGCCATCGCGAGTAACACAACAACCAACCCGACGCGCTTGGCGCGAGCTGCTGGGTTCTGCGGTGCGTAGATCCTCATGACTTCCTCCAGTCGAACACATGTTCGTCGAACACTTGTTCTATTTGTAGCACTCGATACCGACAAAAAGCAAGACACGGTCGAACAGGTGTTTGATTAGACGCTGTTCGTGCCCTACTGTCATGAGGTAAGAGAACCACTGGGGTCTGACATCAAATGGAACCCGCTGCTACACCTGAGACCACAGAAGAAGGGGGATTGCTCATGAGCGACGAGGCGAACCACACCAACGGCGGTGCGACGATTCACCAATTCCCAAACGTTGGGGGTGGCGACACGCTTACCGAACGCCAACGGCAAATTTTGGAACACATCCGCGACGCCGTCGCTGACCGCGGTTACCCGCCGAGCATGCGTGAGATCGGCGAAGCGGTGGGGCTTACGTCCACGTCTTCGGTGACCCATCAGTTACGCACCCTCCAGGAAAAGGGATATCTGCGCCGCGACCCCAACCGCCCCCGCGCCATGGAAGTGGTGATGCCAAACGAGTCGGTCAATGACGCCACCGACGCCACCGCATCGGCCCTCGCCGCGCCCCTGAGCGACAACGTGACGAATGTCCCGCTGGTCGGACGCGTCGCTGCTGGTGGACCGATACTCGCCGATCAGGCGGTAGAGGACGTCTTTACGCTACCCACGCAGCTCACCGGGCACGGCGACCTCTTCATGCTGAAGGTGGTCGGGGACTCGATGATCGACGCCGCCATCTGCGATGGTGACTGGGTCGTAGTGCGCAAGCAAAATACTTGCGAGAATGGCGACATTGTCGCGGCGCTTCTCGACGACGAGGCGACCATCAAGACGTTCCGCCAGCGAGACGGACATGTCTGGCTCATGCCGCACAATCCGGCGTACACACCGATCGACGGAGATCACGCGACCATCATGGGCAAGGTAGTTTCCGTGATGCGGCGCCTCTAAGCTGGCAAGCGCAGGGCTGCGTCGCCTAATTGGTGACGCGCCAGCCATCCTGCCAGTGAAAGCCGCCGTTAATCGCGCGGCTCATCGCCTGCATCGCATTCGCAATAGTGGTCTGGTAAACCCGCGACTCCTCGGATGCGGCATTGTCTGCCATCTCACGGCTGGTCGTCATAAAGTGCTCGAGATACGCGGCGAAGCGCTCACGCTCGGCGGCTTGGCCCTTCAAGAACTCCTCGGACTGCTCATTCTGGGTCATCGTGTCAACTCCTTGACGTCGTTCAACTCGGGTTCTAGCGTACGGGTTTATGCCCGGCGCCCACGCCTCATATTCAGACGCCGTCCGCAGTTGCCGCAGCGTCGAGTCTGCGCAGTGCCTCAAGGACTGTAGTCCGATCGCTCGTAGGCCACAGCGGTGGCATGGATTTTGCGAGAAAGCTTCCGTACCGTGCGGTGGCCAGGCGCGAGTCAAGCACGGCCACCACGCCTCGATCCTCGGTGCCACGAATGAGCCGCCCTGCGCCTTGCGCCATCAGCAGTGCCGCCGATGTTGCGGAGACTGCCATGAAGCCGTTGCCTCCACGCTTGGCGACCTCCTCGGTACGTGCCTGCGAGATCGGGTCGTCGGGGCGTGGGAACGGAATGCGGTCAATGATCACCAGCGACGACGACGGGCCAGGCACGTCGATCCCCTGCCACAGCGAAGTAGAGCCAAACAAGCACGCGCGAGGGTCCGTTCGGAATTGCTCGATGAGCGTCGAGACCTGGTCGTCAAGTTGGTAGAGGATCGGTACGTCAAGTCGCTCCCGCATGGCCTCGGCAGCCGCTAGGGCCGCACGATGCGACGAGAACAGGCCGAGCGTGCGGCCTCCCGCGGCGCGGATGAGCACCTCCATCTCGTCGAGTGCCTCGGCCGAGATCCCACCGGGTCCTGGGCGCGGAAGCTCGGCAGCGACGTACAGGATCCCTGCCTTCGCGTAGTCAAACGGGCTGCCCGCGTCCATCGAGGTGGGCTTATCGAGCCCAAGGTGCCGCGCCATCGCATCGAACTTTCCACCCAGCGCGAGAGTGGCGGACGTGAACACCGTCGCCTTGCCTTCGAGTAGCCCCCCGCGAATCAGCCCCGCCACGTCGAGTGGTGCGGCTACGATCCGCGACGGGTGTGGAGCCTCGTAGTCGCCGTCCGCTGGAGCCAGCCAAATTACGTACTTACCGTGCTCTCCCTGCAGTTCCTCACACACGTCGAAGACCTCAGTAAGGGCGGCCGATGCGACTTTTGCCGAGGCACCGGCGGCCTCCGTGACTTTGGTTACTTCGGTCAACGCGGCACGCGCGGCGCCACGGATGAGTTCCACGGCCCCGGCCAGCGAGTCGGGCAGTCCGAGGCGCAAGCGGCCATTCTCGGCATCACCAAGCGCGCCGTCGAGTCTGCGCGCGGCGGTGTCGAGATTCTCCGTGGTGACCCCGCATCGGCGTGCCGAACGGGCCGCCCGGTCGACGGCTACCACGGTCAGCTCGTGCGTGGCGGAGGACGTGATGCGCTGGACTAGCTCGTGCGCCTCGTCGACGATGAGCACGTCGTGCTCGCCGAGCATGTCGTGGCTGGTGGCCTGCACGCCGAGTACCGCGTGGTTAGTCACCACGACGTGAGCCTTGGCAGCCTCGTCGCGCGCCTTTTGCGAGAAGCACTCGTCGATGACCGGACACTTCTTCTCGAGGCATTCGCGTCCCGACACGCTGACTTGCGCCCAAGCGCGGCCTGGCACTCCCGGCACCAGGTCGTCGCGATCTCCCGTGGAAGTTTCATCCGCCCACTCGTTGATGCGTGCGACCTGCATGCCGAGCTCACTTGTGGGTCCCATCGGGATAGGCAGGTAATCATCTTCGGGCTCAGGGTAGCCACCCGCCATCTTGTGCACGCACAAGTAGTTGCTGCGGCCTTTGAACAGCGCCGTACGGGCCTGTTCTCCCAGGTCCTCGGCCAGCGCATCGGCGACCTGGGGAAGGTCCTTGGTGAACACCTGGCGCTGAAGTGCGAGGGTGGCCGTGGATACGATTACGCGCTTGTTATTGCGCACCGCGTGAACGATCGCAGGAACAAGGTAGCCGACTGACTTTCCAGTGCCAGTGCCCGCCTGGATGAGCGCATGCTCACGCGTTTCGATCGCTTCCTCCACGGCGAGCGCCATGTCTCGTTGGCCGTCTCGCTCTTGCCCGCCGAGGGCCGCGATCGCCTTGGTGAGCAGGTTTGCTACATCGTCGCTCACACCGAGAGGTCCGCGACCGCATGCAGGCGTGCCGCGAGGGACTCGTCGACCAATGCCTCGACCCAGGTGCCCTCGGGATCGTGCCTCTCCATGATTACCTCGCCGCGTTGGTGAATCTCGCTCACGAGGTCGCCACGCGTGTAAGGCACCGTCAGCTCAACACGCACCGACGGACGCGGCAGTGCCTCTGCGATCGCGTCCATGAGCTCCGGGATACCAGCGCCGGTCATGGCGGACACCTCAATGGTCTGGTCGCGCCGCGCACGTAGACGCATCAGGGTCTCGACGTCGGCGATGTCAGTCTTGTTGAGCACCAAAATCTCTCGCACGTCGGAGGCGCGCGGCACGTCGGCGAGCACGGTGTGCACGGCGAGAATCTGGCCCTCAGAGTCGGGGTGCGCAGCATCTACCACGTGCAAAATCAGGTCCGCATTCGCAGCCTCCTCGAGCGTGGACGAGAACGCTGCGACGAGCTGGTGCGGCAGGTTGCGCACGAAGCCCACGGTGTCTGAAACCGTGAACTCGCGGCCGTCGGGGGTGTGCGAGCGACGGACCGTAGGGTCGAGCGTGGCGAACAACGAGTTTTCGACCAGCACACCCGCGCCGGTGATGCGGTTCAGGAGCGACGACTTACCGGCGTTCGTGTATCCCACGATGGCGACATTTGGCAGCGCGAGACGACGATCGCGACGCACCTCTCGGGCTGGTGCCATGGCCTTGATCTGTCGGCGCAACAGCGCCATACGCGTGTGGATGCGACGCCGATCTAACTCGATCTTGGTCTCGCCTGGGCCACGCGATCCCATTCCAGCGGCCGCACTGCCCACCTGGCCGCCCGCTTGGCGGGACATCGAGTCCCCCCAGCCTCGCAGTCGAGGCAACAGGTATTCCAATTGAGCGAGCTCGACCTGCGCCTTGCCCTCTTTGGACTTCGCGTGTTGCGCGAAGATGTCCAAAATGAGCCCCGTACGGTCGATGACCTTGACCTTGACAACGTCCTCGAGCGCACGGCGCTGGCTGGGGGCAAGTTCGTCGTTCACGACGACCGTGTCCGCTCCCACCTCGGCGACGATCGCTTTGACTTCAAGCGCTTTGCCCTTACCGATGTAGGTAGCCGGGTCGGGATGCGGTCGGCGCTGTAGGACACCATCCAGGACTTCCGAGCCAGCAGTCTCGGCCAACGCAGCGAGTTCACGCAGGCCCACCTCCGCATCGGCGAGGTCTCGAACGTACTGACCCACGAGTACGACGCGTTCAAGCCGTAGCTTGCGATACTCGACTTCGGTGACGTCCTCAAGCTCAGTTCCGAGGCCATACACGCGGCGCAACGCGGCACGTTCTTCGCGTTCCAACTGGTCGCCGTCATAGTCCGTGCGCACTTCGGCGGTGGCACGCGTGGCGGAACCCTCACGAGAAAGCACGCGGTTAATCGCCGCATCGGCGCGGGAAGGTTCGGGCAACTCGGTCTGGTCAGTTTGTTTCATCCTGAATCCATTGTCGCACCCTGCCGCGCCGCTAGGGGTACGCTCGCTTACCGTGACCGACGACCACTACTTCACCGCCCAGCCCGCGTCCGTAGACGAGCGGCGCATCATTCCCGTGACCCTCGCGGGCCACGACATCGACGTGGAGACCGCGCCCGGCGTTTTCTCCTCCGCCCATGTCGATGCGGGCACCGGCGTGTTGCTGCGCTACCTTCCCTTGCCGCCCGCTGGCGACCTACTAGACCTGGGCTGCGGCTGGGGTCCGCTGGCGCTTGCCGCTGCGCTGGGCAACCCCCAGACGCGCGTGACCGCGGTGGACGTCAACGGGCGCGCCCTCGACCTGTTGCGCCGGAACACGGAGCGGGTGAGTGGGCGCCACGAGATGGGCTCGATCACGGCGGTCACGCCCGACGAGGTTCCGGCCGATGCTCGGTTCGACGCTATCTGGTCCAACCCCCCCATTCGCATCGGCAAGGCCGCGCTACACGACCTACTGGCAGCCTGGCTCCCGCGACTGCGCCCCGGCGGTGAGGCGCACCTGGTGGTACAGAAGAATCTCGGCGCTGACTCTCTTGCCTCGTGGATAGTGGCTCAGCGCGACGAGTCAGGACCGTGGGGGCATCTCGAAAAGCTCGGCAGCTCCAAAGGGTTCCGGGTGCTTCGGCTTACGCGCAGGTCAGAGTAGGACCTCACTCGCGTACATTTTTGGACCGCTACTTCAGGTGAGCCGTCCACGACGTACATTTTTGGACCGCTAGGAGGCGAGGGCTGGACTGGGTGGCCGGTGGCCGGTGGTTCGCTAGGGCGTGAAGACACCGTCCGCAACGAGCACGGCCGGACCCTCCAACACCGTCTGATTACCCTCGATTCGCACCGTCACCATTCCACCAGGCACCTCAACGTCCCAGATGTCGGGGGCAACATCGCCGGCCCACTCACGCACAGCGAGGGCGACCGCGCAAGCGCCCGTCCCACACGACTGAGTTTCTCCCGAGCCACGCTCGTGCACACGCATTCGCACGCGGCCACGGGGAACGCCATTGACCATCGAGCCTCCACGGGTCACCACAAACTCCACATTGGAACCGTGTGGGGGCGCTGGCTGCACACCGGGTGCGGTGGTGAGGTCCAACGCCGCCAGCGCGTCCAGCGACGGCAGGGCCACGACGTGATGCGGGTTGCCTACGTTGACGCTCAGGGCCGGGTGAGCCCGGGCGAGGCCGTCAGCCGTGACCTCAGCGTCAAAACCGTCGGGAGCGTCACCGATGGCCCACGTACCCATGCCAACTGCGTACTGCCCGTCGCCAAGCGCGGTGAGCGTACGTACGCCGCCGCGGGTGCCGATGCGCATTCCGCCGGTCAAGTCCTCCCCCGCCTCGCGTTCCAGATACGCCGCGAAAACGCGTGCGCCGTTGCCACACATCTCAGAGGTGGACCCGTCCGCGTTCCAGTAATCCATAAACCACATATCAGCATCGAACGCGGCGCCGTCCTCGACGCTGCCGGAACGCACCGCGCGAATCATTCCGTCGCCGCCTATGCCTCCGCGCCGGTCACATATCGCCTGGGCCAGGTCCCCCGTGATGTTGACGTCGCCGCGTTCGTCAAAGATCAGCACGAAGTCGTTCAGAGTGCCGTGCCCCTTGGTGAAACGTAGTCCCTGGACGGCCTCGAACTGGCTAAGCGTGGAATCGGACATAGCGCTAGCGTAACGACTCCTACGCGCTGTCAGTCAGAGTCCGGCGGCCAGCAACGCGTCGGCCACGGCACGCGGTACGTCTTGAGAATCCGTCGGCCCATCAATCCAGCGGACGCGATCATCCGGTCCAAACCAACGGTGCTGCTTGCGCGCGAGGCGGCGAGTGTGTTGAGCGATGAGGTCGATGGTCTCTTGCTCCCCCAACTCGCCGTCTAGGTGGCGCAGCGTCTCCGCGTATCCCACGGCCCTGCGCGCCGTGATCGCTCCCCGGATTCCCTGCGTCTCGAGGCGGCGAACCTCGTCGACCAATCCATCGGCCCACATGCGCGCCACGCGCTCCTTGATGCGCGCGTCCAGCGCGTCGTAGGGCAAGCGCAGGCCCACTTGGACAGCCGGAATGGCGTACTCCTTGACCGGTAACGAGCTCGAGAACTTCTCACCTGTGATCTCGATGACTTCCAGTGCGCGTACGATCCGCTTGGCGTTCTGGGGCTGGATCTTGGAGGCTGCCTGAGGGTCGAGTTCTAGCAGTTCTCGATACAGCAAGCCCGGGCCCTCCGCTTGAGCGCGGTTCTCGAGCCTGGCCCGCACCTGGGGATCCGTCGCCGGGAACTCGAACTTATCGAGCAGCGCACGCAGGTATAGACCTGAACCACCCACCACGACCGCCCGGCCGCCACGCGCGTGGATGTCATTGATCGCAGCCCGCGCTTGGCTCTGGAACTGGGCGACCGTGGCGTCCTGCGAGACGTCGAGCGTGTCGAGCTGGTGGTGAACAATCCCGCCTCGCTCGGCTAAGGGAAGTTTGGCTGAGCCAATGTCCATCCCGCGGTAGAACTGCATCGAGTCGCCATTGATGATCTCCGCTCGCACCCCGTTTGCGATCAGGTGCTCGGCAATACCGATGCTCACTGCAGACTTCCCGGTGGCGGTCGCTCCGACCACCGCGATGACCTGGGGAGAATCGCTGAGGGCCGAGTCGCGGCCGAGCGCTCCCCCGCCGTCAGGCACGAGAGACACGTCTATCGCTCATCCGAGCACGGCTCACGGTCCGGGTCGGCGCAGGGCTGGCATGCCGAGCCCGACGGTGGTGCTAGAGCCACCACCGGTACCACACGCGTCCCCGCATCCGCCAGATGAGTGCTCGTGTTCCCCGGCCTGCACCGCGTCCCAGGCGTCGCCCGCGTGGGTGCGTCGCACGGCGTAGGTCCCGCCGTCGAGAGCCGAGTCGGCCACTAGATGGAAGGGCGCGGCGTACGTCACTGAGACGGTGACCATGTCCCCTGGCCGAGGGGGGCGGTCCGGACCAGTAGCCGATGCTTCCGATGCCTCGCGGCGGTCAGGCAGGCTGAAGTGCACCAACCGATTGTCACGGGCACGCCCGGTCATCCGGTCTGAGGCATCGTCCTTGCGGCCCGCGCCGTCGAGGACCATGAGTTCCACGGTCCGACCCACGACCGCACGGTTCTCTTCGAGCGCGATCTGCTTTTGAAGATCCAGTAACCGGACGAACCTCTCCTGCACCACTTCCTTAGGAAGAGGGGCAAGCTCGAACGCCGGGGTCCCCGGACGCGGCGAGTACTGGAACGTGTAGGCGCTGGAGAAGCGCGAGGCTTCCACCACGCGCAGCGTCTCGAGGAAGTCCTCTTCTGTCTCCCCGGGGAAACCCACGATGATGTCTGTGGTGATCGCGGCATCGGGCATCGTGGCCCGCACGCGGTCCAGGATTCCCAGAAACTTGCTCGACCGGTAGGAGCGCCGCATAGCGCGCAACACCGCGTCCGAACCTGACTGCAATGGCATGTGCAGGCTGGGCATGACGTTTGGGGTCTCGGCCATCGCGTCGATCACGTCGTCAGTGAAGGCCGCCGGGTGAGGAGATGTAAAGCGCACCCGCTCCAGGCCCTCGATCGCTCCGCAGGCACGCAGGAGTTTCGCGAAGGCGCCGCGGTCGCCGAATTCGACGCCGTAACTGTTGACGTTCTGGCCGAGCAGCGTGATCTCGACCGCGCCCTGTTGCACAAGTGCGGTGATCTCCGCCAGGATCTCTCCGGGCCGACGGTCGCGCTCCTTGCCACGCAGGGACGGCACGATGCAGAAGGTGCACGTGTTGTTACAGCCCACGGAGATGGACACCCACGCAGCTGCGATGGCGTCGCGTCGCGAAGGTAGCGTTGAGGGGAATACCTTCAGAGACTCTTCGATCTCCACCTGCGCCTCAGCGTTGTGACGCGCGCGCTCAAGCAGGACGGGTAGCACGTCGATGTTGTGCGTGCCAAACACTACGTCTACGTAGGGTGCGCGCTTGACGATATCGCCGCGATCTTTCTGCGCGAGGCACCCTCCGACCGCGATCTGCATGCCCGGGTGCTGCGCCTTGATGGACGCGAGCTGTCCTAGGTTGCCGTATAACTTACCGGCCGCGTTCTCGCGCACCGCGCAGGTGTTGATGACGACGACGTCAGCGATCTCAGCTGCTGCCGGCGCCGCAACGTAACCCGCGGCTTCGAGCAACCCCGCCATGTGCTCCGAGTCGTGAACGTTCATCTGGCAACCGAGCGTCCTCACAACGTATGTGAGCGCGGTTGATGTCCCCGAAACGGTGGGGCGGGTAGAGACGTGGGGGGCGGTGCGGGCAAAGGGAGTCTGGGTCATACCTATCCTGCGACTGCGTCCACGCGTAGTTCGCGAATCACTGTCACTCTGATTTCTCCGGGAACGTTGAATTCCTTGCTGATGTGATCAGCAATTGTACGCGCCAGTTCGCGCGTTCCCTCATCGTCCACTTGGTCGGGCTCTACGACCACCCGCACCTCGCGCCCCGCGGCCATCGCGATCGCCTTGCTCACGCCAGCGTGTTCGCTCACGAATGTCTCAAGTTGATTCATTCGCTCAACGTAGTGCTCCACGTCCTCACGTCGCGCCCCGGGACGGGACGCAGAAACCGCGTCGGCCACCTGGACGATGACTGCCTCAATCGAGGCGGGCTCGACCTCGTCGTGATGCGCAGCAATAGCGTTGACTACGGTCGCTGACTCCCCCGCACGCGCAGCGATCTCGGCTCCGATCGCGGCATGCGTCCCCTGTCGCTCATGGCTGTATGCCTTACCGAGGTCGTGCAGGAACGCCCCCCGACGCGTGGTCTCCACGTCCGCACCCACCGCCAAAGCAATGTCTGCGGCAATCTGCGAGGTCTCAACCAGGTGCGCGAGCACGTTCTGACCATAAGAGCTCCGCAGACGCAGTAGACCCAGAGTGTCGATCACCTCCTGCGGGACGCCCGTGACCCCCGCCGCCTCGAGCGCGTCTAGGCCAGCATCACGGTGGCGCTGAGCGGCACCGGCGACGGCGCGAGCGTATGCGGCCTCTACCCGCTGCGGCTGGATGCGTCCGTCCTCCACTAGCGCGGCGAGCGTTACCTCCGCGATCTCCCGCCGCTCAACGTCGAAGCATGACAACTGCACCGCATTCACGCCTTCTTCCACGATGACGTTGACGCCGGTGAGCGCCTCAAAGGCACGAATGTTGCGACCCTCGCGACCAATAATCCGGCCCTTCATCTCTTCAGAAGGCAGGTCGATCCAGCTCACGGACGCCTCGGACGCGGTAGGAGCCGCTTGGCGCTGCATGGCCTCAACGAGGATCTCGCGGGCCCGTTTCTCCGCATCGCGCTTGGCGATCTTCTCGACCCTGCGGATTTCCGCCGCCGCTGTGGCCTTGGCCCGTTCCGTGAGCTCCCTGATGAGTTGCGCCTTGGCCTCCTCAACGGTGGTGCCGGCAAGCGTCGCTACGGCTTCGGCGTGCTCGCCCTGAAGCTTGTCGCGCTCCGAGATCAGTCGCTTCTCGTCTTTGGAGATCACCGAGACACGCTGGTCCAACGTGCGGGCGTATTGTTGCGCGTTGCGATGATCCTCGGCTAACTCATTTTCGCGCAGCAGGACACGTTCCTCGTGATGCTTCGCGTCGTCGAAGCGCTCACGCGCCTCGTCGCGGATCGCTTTGGTGTCGCGTTCCGCCGCCTGGCGAAGTGCCGTAGCCTCGCGGCGCGCGAACATGACGAGCAGAAGGGACACCAGCGAGGCGCCCAGCAGCAAAACAACGATCGTCGACTGCAGCACCCGAGTACTCCCCTCGTCTGTTACGCGACACGCCATCTGCCGCGCGCGGCGCGCCTAGCTATGACGCGTGACCTCACTATCGGCATTATCCAGCGATTTCACAACTCCAAAAGCCACGCCTGGTGAGTAACCCTTGCGGCCGAGCATTCCGACGGTCCTGCGTACCCGCACCTGGTGGTCAAGGCCTGCCAACTTGTCCCACCGCTTCAGGGCCAATTCGCGCGCCCGCACGAACTCGTCCTCGTCCTCGATTTGTGCGAGTGCTGCGTCGATGTCCGGTTGCTCAAAGCCCTTGCGTCGCAATTCGGCATCAATCGCGCGGCGTGCGGCGCCACGCTCCTTGTGTCGGGTGCGCGCGATGGTGGCAGCAAGTTCCGTATCATCGAGAAGCCCGACCTCTATGTATCGAGCGATTACCTCATCGATCAACGGCTCCACTACGTGCCGCTTGAGCAGGCCCTCGCGCAGTTGCGCGGCGGAGCGCGGCGAACTGGACAGAATACGTAACGCCATTTCCCGGGCGCGCTCGGCGGATTCCACCGGTGTCGTGGTGGCGGAATCCTGCCGAGCGCGAGGGGCCATGCCTAGAAGGAGCTCCGCTCCTTCTTATCGGTGGACTTTGTCGCCGGAGTCGCCTCGACAGCAACCGCATCCTCGGGCGAGACAGCAGCCTCCTGGCTGCCTTCCTCGACAAATGGGACACCTATGCCGAGCTTGGTCTTGATCTTCTGCTCAATTTCGATCGCGAGCTCTGGATTGTCCTTGAGGAACGTGCGCGAGTTCTCCTTGCCCTGGCCCAGCTGGTCACCTTCGTAGGTGTACCAGGAACCGGACTTCTTGACGAAGCCGTGCTCCACACCCAGGTCGATGATGCTGCCCTCGGCGGAAATGCCTTGGCCGTAGATTATGTCGAATTCTGCCTGCTTAAAGGGCGGCGCCAACTTGTTCTTGACAACCTTGACTCGGGTCCGGTTACCCACGGCCTCGGTCCCCTCCTTGAGGGTCTCAATGCGGCGCACGTCGAGTCGCACGGAGGCATAGAACTTGAGCGCCTTGCCACCCGTGGTGGTCTCCGGCGAGCCGAAAAACACACCGATCTTCTCGCGTAGCTGGTTGATGAAGATTGCCGTGGTGCCGGTCTGCGCGATGGCGCCGGTGATCTTACGAAGTGCCTGTGACATGAGCCGCGCCTGTAGCCCGACGTGGCTGTCTCCCATCTCACCTTCGATCTCCGCCTTAGGCACCAGTGCCGCGACGGAGTCAATGACCAGGATATCGATGCTGCCTGAGCGGATCAGGATGTCCGCGATCTCGAGCGCCTGCTCACCCGTGTCGGGTTGAGAGACAAGCAAGTTGTCGGTGTCGACGCCAAGCTTCTTGGCGTACTCCGGGTCTAGGGCGTGCTCGGCGTCAATGAATGCCGCCGTGCCACCCTGCTTTTGCATGCTGGCGACCGCGTGGAGGGCCACAGTAGTCTTTCCGGAGGATTCCGGGCCGTAGATCTCGACGACGCGGCCTCGGGGCAGTCCGCCAATGCCCAGCGCGATGTCAAGCGCGATGGAACCGGTGGGGATAGCGGCGATTGCCACCTTCTGGCTATCGCCGAGTCGCATCAGCGATCCCTTACCGAACTGGCGATCAATCTGTCCTAGTGCCGCCTCAAGTGCCTTAGAGCGGTCGGGGGTTGCAGCCATGGTTGTTGTCCAATCTCGTCAGTGCCCTGCGTGTAGGTGGTCCATGTCAAGCTGGGGCTTCACACGGACCGTTCATGTCCAGATATGACGCTATGTTGCGCCACTGACATCGGCGCCGCTCAGGTTCCAAAACTGGTGAACATGAGATTCGCTCCACGTCTTGTGCACCACAGTAATCGAACGCATGTTCGAACGGAAGCGACACGCCGACACCCTAACGCTGCGCCAGCCCCGGTCTTAGCGCGGTCGCGGGATGATTCGTTCGCGATCGCCACCATCGCGCCGATCGATGGGGACCTCCATCTGCTTGCAGATAGCGTGCCACACGTCTCGCGGATCGATGCCGTCTGACAACGATTGCGTTGAGGTGCGCGAGTCGAGCGCGTCCAGAGCGAGCTCCCGCGCAAGGGTGCGCGAATACGCCTCTCCGAAGACGTGATCCATGAGTTCCCAAAATTCGCTGAGCCTCACTGGCGTGTCACTTAGCCCGCAGAGGGCGAGATCAGCGTGCGCGCATCGAGCTGAGGAGCTCTGGCACGGTGTCCGGAATGGACGACATGACTGCAACGTCCAGCAGTGACTCCGCGGTTTCGAAGCGGCCCGACACCTCAAGAAGGATGACGGACATGGGCACATCCAGGGCCTCGCAGATGGAGGATAGCAATTCGGATGATGCTTCCTTCTGACCGCGTTCCACCTCAGAAAGGTATCCAAGCGATACGCGCGCTCCAGAGGAGATGTCGCGCAGAGTCTTGCCCTGCAGCAGCCGGGCGTCGCGGAGGACGTCGCCGATCTCGTTGCGCAGAATTGGCATGCGCACTCGCCTCCCAGTCATTTTAGCGTTGGTAAGTCCCCTGCCCCTCGCGGGAATAGCGGTGTTTTTCCTGTCGAACACTGTTCCTTGGTTCATGCTTGACACAACGCACAGTACCTTACAGTTGTTCCCCGGTTCCATGTGAGCCCGGCTCGTGCCCTCCGACCGCGCGGAACAGCACCCCTATTGCCGCGTCGACGGCGCACTGTGCAATCTCACCCCGATCGCCTACGAATGCGAATTCCTGTGTTCGCGCAAATCCTGGTCCCACCACTGCGATGACCACAGTGCCCACGGCTTTCCCGGCATGAGCTTTCGGGCCTGCGACTCCGGTAGTGGCCACTACGACGCCCGCTCCTAGCCGGGAACGCGCGCCATGAGCCATGGCAAGCGCGGTGTCCGCGGAGACTGCTCCGACCTCCGTGAGCACGCTCGCGGGCACGTCGAGAACATCACGTTTTACAGCCTCGTCGTATGCAACAATCGCTCCGCGCCACACATCAGATGCGCCGGCCACGGCGGTGAAAGCGGCACTTACCGCGCCTCCCGTCAGCGACTCCGCAGAACCCAGTGACACTCCACCCGCACGCGCGAGTTCAATCACAGTTGCTGCGTCAGGCGGCCACATCGGGACGGCTTTCCTGGTGACCGCCTTGGTCCGCATGCTGACGCCCGCGCGCCGCCGCAATCCGCCGCATGTAATAGAACCCGGTGACCAGCGCGAGTACTACGGACGCGATCAGCAGCGCATAGGCGACCGAGTCGACCCACGCGGGCGCGCCCGGCCATAGGAACATCGTCACCGAAGCCGCCTGCAGGGCAGTCTTGGCCTTACCTCCCCGCGAGGCCGGGATCACAGTGTCCCCGGCCACGATTAACCGGCCCACGGTGACCGCGATCTCGCGCAAGGCCAACACGATGATTGCCCACCAGCCGATGCCGTCTATTAGCGAGATCATCGCTAGTGCGGCAAGTATTAGTACCTTGTCAGCGATGGGGTCCGCGAGCTTGCCAAACGTCGACACCACCGCCCACCGGCGTGCCAGGTAACCATCCAGGAAGTCCGTCGCCCCGGCGACGAGGAAGACGACGAGCGCCCACCAGCGATCAGGCCCCTCTGCTCCGTGATCAGCCAGTAGGAGCAGCACAATCACCGGGACGGCGATCAGCCGGGTGGCGGTCAGAATGTTCGGGAGGGCAGCACTCACACGATCACCCTACTGGCGTACCGACCCGTCCACAGCACACGCGATAATGGTGCCCATGTCACCCTCGCGCGCGCCGTCTCACTCCTCGCGCCCGCGCACCAGCCTGGGCCTGTGGCTCACGATGGGCATTGGCAGTGTCGCGATCGTGGCAACAGGAATCTTTTTGGGCGTGAACGCGTCTTCTCCCCAGGCCGACCCGGGGACCATCGCGCAGCCAGGGTCTGCGGTTTCCACTAGCGGTCCCGCAGACGCCGATGCTGAGGGAAGCACGTTTGTCCCGCCGCCTGCGCCCGTGCGCGAGGTGGACGCATTGCCAGCCGATGACCCGGTTTCCTTTACTCTCGCGGCAGCTGGCGACGTTCTCACCCACGGCCCAGTTCTTACCTCCGCACGGACCTCGGATGGATATGATTTTGCGCCGCTCATGGACCCTTTGCGCGACTACGTGGCTGGCCCAGACCTGGCGCTGTGCCATTTAGAGGTGCCGGTCGCGCCCCCCGGTTCGAAGCCCAGCGGGTATCCGACATTCGGAGCGCCTAAGGAGATCGTGGGAGCGCTTTATAACGAGGGCTGGGACGGGTGCTCGACTGCCTCGAACCACTCCGTGGACCGTGGATTCGCCGGTATCAAGGCCACTTTAGGTACGTTCGACGAGGTGCGCATGGGCCACGCCGGCACGGCACGCACCGAGGACGAAGCAGACTCGGTGCAGATGTATCGCGTCCGCACCGGGGGGCGCCTCATCACCGTGGCGCACATCTCGTACGCCTACGGACTTAACGGCCTCCCCAAGCCTGAGGGCAAGCCGTGGGCAGTCAACACGTTTGACGCCGATGCCGCAGACGCGCAGCCCATTATTGATCGGGCACAACAGGCGCGCGACGCGGGCGCGGACGTCGTGATCGCCTCAGTGCACTGCTGCGTCGAATACCAGACTGCCCCCACCGATGCCCAGTCCGCGATCGCCGAAAAAATTGCCGCGTCAAGGCTCGTGGACCTGTACATCGGGCACCACGCGCACGTCCCCCAGCCCGTCGAGCTGCTACCAGGTGGGCCAAGCGGAAACGGCATGTGGACGGCATTCGGCCTCGGCAACTTCTTGTCGAACCAGGACACCCAGTGTTGCGTGGCAAACACCAACTCAGGAATCCTGCTGACCGCTACGTTTACCGTCTCTCCAGGGGGCGACGTCGACGTCGGCGCGGAGTGGACGGCGATCACAGTCGACCGTCTCGACAAGCACACGACGCACGCGCTCCGGGACATTCCTGACGGCACTAGAACGCTCACGGCGAAGGAGGTCGCTGCGCGCCTGAAGCGGGTAACCGAAGCCGCGGGACCGCAAGCGCCCGAACGTACGCAGCCCGCCACATCCGCTGCAGACGACGCGTATTGGGTGCCCCGCGACACCAACTGACGGATAGCGACGCGGCAAGGACCGGGCCCTGATACTATTCCGCGTTAACGTCGGCGTCCAACTCTCGTGGGAGGGGATCGATCAGGCTGGTCGAGAACTCCGTCGCAGCCGCATAGACCGCGGCCGCTGGCTGCGCCACACCGAATAACCAGCCCTGTCCGTAGCGCCAGCCGCAGTTGCCAAGGAATTGGGCCTGCGCCTCGGTCTCAATTCCCTCGGCTATGGTCGCGAGCCCCAACTCTCGTGACAGCGCACCTAGCGCGCGGGAAACGCGAGCGCCAGCCGGGTCCTCCGGGATGCCTGCGACGAACGACATGTCGAGCTTCACCCCTGAGACCGGCAAATCGCGTAGGTAGGACAACGGTGACACTCCCGTGCCAAAGTCGTCCAGCAAGATGGGCACCCCCGCGTTGCGCAGCTCCGTCAGCTCGTGGCGGATTCGGGTATTTGGCGCCACCAACGACGCCTCCGTGAGTTCCACGACCATGCGCTGTGCAGTTAGGCGGTATCGACCGATTGCGCTGAGCATCCGGTCCGCAAACTCCGAGTCACCCAACTGATCCGCGGACACATTGAGCGAGACCCAAGCGGTGTCGCTTGGCACTCGCGACAGGAACGACGCGGCTTGATCCACCAGGGCGGTGCCGAGTACCACCGACAACTTCTTCTCGTTGATGAGCGGCAAGAACGCGCCCGGCAGTAGCAAGCCACGGGTGGGGTGCTGCCAACGCACGAGCGCTTCGTAGCCCACCACCTTTCGCGTGCTAAGTTCCAACACCGGCTGGTAGTGCAAAACGAGGTCGCCATTCTCGATCGCATTCGCGAGCTCGGTGGCGAGGGCGCTGTGCGTTTCGTTCGACCCTCGCATTGACGGGTCGAAAACCTCGGTGCGGGATTTGCCGGAGGATTTTGCGCGATACATCGCCGCGTCGGCGGCGCTCAGCAGCGCTGGCGCTCCCCCATCGGCGGTGCTCTCGTCGGCCATTGCTATGCCGAGTGATGCACTCATGGTAATCATGTGGTGCTTGACCCTCAGCGGCTGTTTGAGTCCGGTATGCACGGCTCCCGCAATCTCGAACAGCGCCTTCGAGCAGTCTTCGTCCTGAACCACGATCACAAATTCGTCGCCACCCAAGCGGGCGACTGTCCCGCGCCCAGCGGTCGCTGACCGGAGGACGCCCGCTACATGCACGAGCGCATTGTCCCCCGTCGCGTGCCCGAAGCGATCGTTGAGCCCCTTGAAGCCGTCAAGGTCAACGGCGATGACGCCCGCGCGGCCGTGCGCGTCGGGCTGCTCGAGCATCTGCTGAAGGACGTCATGAAGCAGCGTTCGGTTCGCAAGTCCCGTCAGCGGGTCGTGCATGGCGCGGTGCGCAAGGAGTTCGGAGTGCATGCGATCATCGGTCGAGTCGCGGACCTGGACCACATAGTGGTCGGGCGCACCACCGGCGTACCGCACCAGACCCACGTAAAGCACCGCCCACACCACGCTGCCGTCTGCGCGCACGTACCGTTTCTCCAGCGAGAAATGGTTTTGGTGGCCGTCGTAGAGACGCTGCAATTGATCGCGCTCAGCCTGCAGATCTTGGGGATGGGAGAGCGCAGAAAACGGTGTGCCGCGGAGTGCGGCCACGGTTGAGCCCATCATCTCTGCGAAGGCGCGGTTAGCCTCCATCAGGCGCCACTCAAGGTCGACGAGCGCCATTCCGGTGGGCGCATTCTCCATCGCCTTGCGGAACTGGGCATCTGATCGGTTGAGGGCCTCGGCAGCCTCCCGCACTCCGCTCGTATCCATCACCGTGGTCACAGCGATACTGGTGCCGTCGTGATCACTGAGGACGGTTGCGGTGCGCACTTGAATCCAGCGCACGTCCTCCGCGCCGCGCCGCCCCGGTACACCAACCACCCGCGACTTCTTGGATTGTGTGGGTGCGAAAGCCTCGTTCGCCAGGAGCGGTCGCATCTGCGCGTCGACCATCCGAATGGGAAGCCGCATCATCGACTTACCCACGGCATCGGGCGCGTTCAGACCTAATATATGCGCAGCCATGTCGGAGATCATGGCGACTGCGCCGTTCGACCTGGCAATGATGACGCCGTCGCGAGCGGAGGACATCACCGCGTTGAACTGCTGGCGCAGTTCGCGCTCGTGCGCCAGTACGTCTTCGTGGGCCTTTCGCTCTCTACTTGAGCGCCAAAAAGAATAGAACGCAATTGCCGCGAGAACCACCAACAGGCACACCAGTGTTATGACAAAACCCGGTTCCTGAAACAGTTCTACGATTCCGCCCATGGTCCTTCCTCAGCGTCGTCTTTGGCGTCTACGTTGTCCACCTTAGCCGTAGATTCGCCGCGTAAAATAGCCAGGGTCGCAGGTAGATCATCAGATGTGACTAATACGTCACGCGCTTTGGAGCCCTGGGAGGGCCCCACGATCTCGCGGCTCTCCAGCAGATCCATGAGTCGCCCCGCCTTGGCGAAGCCCATTTTGAGCTTGCGCTGGAGCATAGAGGTGGACCCGAGTTGGGTCGTGATCACTATTTCCGCCGCCTGAAGGAGGTCATCCAAATCGTCGCCGATGTCGTCTGACACGATGGCGGTTGAGGTCGCCTGGATGACGTCGTCGCGGAACTGTGGCTGCGCCTGTCTTTTGACGTGTTCAACTGCCTCATGAATCTCCGTCTCCGTCACCCACGCGCCCTGCACGCGCATCGGCTTGGAGCTTCCCATCGGCAGGAAAAGTGCGTCGCCCTGGCCAATAAGTTTCTCGGCACCGGGCATGTCGAGCACCACGCGGCTATCAGCAAGCGAAGACGTCGCGAAGGCTAGCCGCGATGGAACGTTGGCCTTGATGGTTCCGGTGACGATGTCCACCGACGGCCGCTGTGTAGCGAGCACTAGGTGGATGCCTGCGGCACGCGCTAGTTGCGTGATGCGCTGGATCGACTCGTCGACGTCACGCGGGGCCACCATCATGAGGTCAGCCAGCTCGTCAACGATGACCAGGAGGTAAGGGTACGTGGTGATCTTGCGCTCGGAACCGGGCAGTGGCTTGACCTTGCCAGAGCGGACGGCTTTGTTGAAGTCGTCGATGTGCTTATACCCGAACAGCGCCAGATCGTCATAGCGCATGTCCATCTCTTTCACTACCCACTCGAGGGCCTGGGCTGCCTTCTTGGGATCGGTGATAATGGGCGTGATGAGGTGAGGAATTCCCTCATAGATGGTCAATTCCACGCGTTTAGGGTCCACGAGAACCATGCGCACCTCTTGCGGCGTCGAGCGCATCAGAATGGAAGTGATCATCGAGTTAACGAAACTTGACTTGCCGGCTCCCGTCGCGCCCGCCACCAACAAGTGCGGCATCTTGGCGAGGTTTGCCATCACGTAGCCGCCCTCTACGTCTTTGCCGATGCCAATGGCCATGGGGTGGTCGTTCTTAATCGCCACTTGTGAGCGCAGCACGTCGCCAAGCGCAACCGTCTCGCGGTCCACGTTCGGAATCTCAATGCCGATAGCCATCTTGCCTGGGATGGGGGAAAGGATACGAATGTCGGCGCTTGCCACCGCGTACGCGATGTTCTTGGACAACTGCGTGATCTTCTCCACTTTGACGCCGTGCCCAAGTTCTACCTCGTAGCGAGTCACCGTGGGGCCACGAGTAAACCCGGTCACGACCGCGTCCACGCCGAATTGCTCGAGCACGCTCTTGAGCGACTCGACGACGCGGTCATTCGCAGCGGACCGCGTCTTGTGCGGCGCGCCCGCGACCAGCATGTGCGGGTCCGGCAAAACGTAGGGGTTTGAGTTCTCGAGCCGACCTTGCTCTCCTTGCGGCACGATGCTGGTGGAGGCCGGCGCTCTGACTCCCGATGCTCCAGCCGCCGCGGAGCCTGCGAGCTCCGCAACCCCCCCGGAGGTCTCGAATACTTCCGTGGCGCCCGCAGTTGGGGTGCCATCCTCGTCCTGCGTGGCGTCGTATGGAGAGCGGCCGGACTCCCTGCCGGGGTAGATGGATGTCGCGGGAATGTCCTCTGGACCGGTTCCCCGCGACGGGATCCCCGCCTTCGCATCGCGCTTCGCCTTGGCGGCCGCCTTGGCCTCGGCAGCGGCTCGAGCCTGGGCGGCGCGGTGTTCGCCGCCAGGATCGATGAGGTCATCAAATTCGCTGCCCTCGATGGCGGCAGCAGCGGCGAAGGCCTCGTCAGCCTCATAACCGTCGATATCGCCAGAGTCATGGTTCGCCGCGGGGCTGAATTTACTGCGTGCGCGGGCAAATAGGCCGGGCCTGCGTTCCTTGGTGGGTTTCTGGCCTGAGTGTTCGAGCGTCCGGTGCTCGGGCAGGCCCAGTTCCGCGCCATCGTCCGCGCTATCGCCGTCCGCGGTATGACCTTCTTGGGCAGTCCCGCGGCCAAACATGTGCCGCACCCGGGGATACACCTCGCGTAGCGGAACACCAGCGATGATGAGCAGCGAGAGCAGGCACAGCAGGGCCAGCACTGCCACCGCTAGGCCTGACGTGAGGATCGCGGCCAGCGGACTGCCCACGATGAAGCCCATGATGCCGCCCGCGGACTGAATGGAGTCCATCCCGTCCGCTCCCGGTGAGGGCGTTCCCTCGGCGATGTGGATGATGGCGTCGACAAAGATGGTGAGCATTAAGACGCCAAGCGCGATGCGGTTATTAGTGTGGCCCTCTTGCGGGGCGCGGAACAACCTGAATGCCATCGCCAGCAGCAACACCGGCACGGCGACCGCGAGCACGCCGAACAGCCCGGCGGCGATAAAGTGCACCGTGGTGCCCGCCCAGCTGGACAGGTTCCACCACTCGCGGGCGGCGATGATAATCGCGAAGATCAGCAACGTGATGGCGAGCCCGTCGCGCCGTACCGCTGGGCTCACGTCACGCGCGCCGTGACCAAAACTGCGCACTCCGCCGCCCACCGCGTGCGCCGCGCCAGAGCCGACCGTCTTGATACCCCTCACCAGCGTTGGCGGCTGGTGATCTTTCTTGGCGGGTGACCGCTTCGCGGGCGTGCGGGACTTACTACCCTTGGGATCGGTGCGCGTTGGACGTGACTGTGCCATGGTTCAGGACGCTACTCCCCGCATAGGACACCACAGAGTTGCCATGCCGCGAGTGTACGCATCGGCCAGTGCATCGCGATGAAGTGAGAAGATTTGAAGTAAAGGTTCCCCATGGCGCATGTCCCCGCGGTTCGACTCGTGGTCTGCGGAACTATCAATCAGGATCAGCTCGCGTTAGTCGTCGACCACCATCCCGCACCCGGCGAGACTGTGCTGGGCGAGAACTTTCTTACACGCACTGGCGGCGGGAGAAACCCTCGAGGTGGCTACCAGGCGCGGAATAGTCGCTGGCTCAATCGCAGTGCAGTACGAGGGGGCGCGACCGCCCGCTTAAGTCAATGCCCTAGCCGGGCGGCGCGCTACCTCGCTCAACCGAGCATCGGCCCCGTGCAAGCGCCTGTCCTCACGCCTCGATGACGATCGGAATGATCATGGGGCGACGGCGCAGCTTGGTCCCGGCAAAGCGGCCTAGCGTGCGCCGCATTATCTGCTGGAGCTGGTGGTTATCCACAGTGCCGGACGAGGCAGATTCCTCGAGAGCCGCCTTGATCTTGGGCAAGATAGCGTCGAACACGCTGTCGTCCTCGGCGATGCCCCGGGCGTGCACGGTAGGTCCCGACAGGACCTTGCCGTTGGCGGAGTCGATGACCGCGAACACGGACACGAACCCCTCCTCCGCCATGATCTGACGGTCCTTGAGCTCGGCGTCGGTGATCTCGCCCACGGACGAGCCGTCCACGTACACGTTGTGCATCTCAACGGCGCCCACGACCTTGGCCTTGCCACCCTGTAGGTCCACCACGACGCCGTTCTCTGCGAACACCACGCGGTTTTGGGGGATTCCGGTCTTCATGGCCAAGTTACCGTTTGCGAGCAGGTGACGCACCTCGCCGTGCACTGGCATGACGTTCTTGGGGCGCACGATGTTGTAGCAATACAGCAACTCGCCCGCGCTGGCGTGGCCGGAGACGTGGACGCGCGCGCTGCCCTGGTGAACCACGGTCGCGCCCAATCGCATCAGGCCGTTGATGACACGGAAAACCGCATTTTCATTGCCCGGGATCAGGGACGATGCGAGGATCACCAGGTCCCCAGGTCCCACCTTGAGACGGTGGTCCAGCGACGCGATACGGCTGAGGGCGGCCATGGGCTCGCCCTGCGAGCCGGTGCACATGTAGACCACCTTGTTCGGCGGCATATCGTCGGCCTTCTTCACGTCTACGACCAGATTCGGCGGCACGTGCAGGTAGCCCATCTCGGACGCGATACCCATGTTGCGCACCATGGAGCGGCCCACAAACGCGACCTTGCGGCCGTGCGCGTGCGCGGCGTTGAGCACCTGCTGTACGCGGTGCACGTGGCTCGAGAAGCTCGCCACCACCACCCGCCCGGTAGCGTTCGCGAACTGCTGGTCCAGCACCGGGGTGATCTCCACCTCGCTCATCGTGAAGCCGGGGCTCTCCGCGTTGGTGGAGTCGACCATGAACAGGTCCACCCCCTCCTCACCGAGCCGCGCGAAGCCACGCAGGTCGGTGATGCGGCCGTCTAGCGGGAGCTGATCCATCTTGAAGTCGCCGGTGTGCAGTACCGACCCCGCCGGCGTCTTGATGGAAACTGCCAGGGCATCGGGAATCGAGTGGTTGACCGCGACGAACTCCAGGCTAAAGTCGTGCAGCTTCTCCTTCTGCCCCTCCTTCACGGCCAGCGTCACCGGCGTGATGCGATGTTCCTTGAGCTTGGCCTCGATGAACGCGAGCGTGAGCTGCGAGCCGATAATGGGGATGTCGCGACGTAAGCGCAACAGGTATGGCACGGCGCCGATGTGGTCCTCGTGACCGTGGGTGAGCACGATCGCCTCGACGTCGTCCATGCGGTCTTCGATGTAGCTGAAGTCCGGCAGGATCAGGTCGACGCCCGGCTGGTTGTCCTCGGGGAACAGCACTCCGCAGTCCACGATGAGGAGCTTGCCGCGGTACTCGAATACCGCCATGTTCCGGCCTACTTCGCCGAGTCCGCCCAGGGGAACGATGCGCATGGCGTCGGGGTTCAGCGCGGGAGGAGCCTTAAGTTCGGGGTGAAAGTTCATTTAGTTCTTCAATCCTGCGGCGTCGAGCGCCGCAATGAGGGAGTCATACTCCTGGGAGGTGGCCGGGAGCAGCGGCAGTCGCATGTGGCGACCGCTCAGGACGCCGAGCGCCTGCATTCCGGCCTTGGCCATCGTTGCGCCAGGACCGGGAGACATCACTGCCGCGGTCACGGGCGCAATACGTTCATGCAATTCATTGGCGAGCGCGTCGTCGCCCGCGTCGTGGGCGGCCACCATGTCACGTACCCAGGTGCCAGCCACGTGGCTCACTACTGAGACGACGCCGACCGCGCCCACGCGCAAGAATTCCAGCGTCAGGGGGTCATCCCCCGAATACCATGCCAGGCCGGAACGCTCGATGCGGTTCTTGCCTTGCGCTACGTTTCCCGTCGCATCTTTGAGCGCCCTGATCGTGGGGAACTGGGCGATCTGGTCGAAGGCGTCGTCGCCGATCGCTAGCGCCGTGCGACCGGGAATGTCGTAGATCATGACCGGGAGGTCCGAGGAGTCGCAGATCGCGTTGAAGTGCGCCACCACTCCGGCCTGGGAGGGCTTCGAGTAGTACGGCGTGAGCGCAAGCACGCCGTGCGCCCCGCACTCCTGTGCCTGAGCCGCCATCATGACGGCGTGGGCGGTGTCGTTGGATCCGGCACCGGCAATGACCGTCGCTCGATGGCCCACTGCCTCAACGATCGCGCGGGTGAGGTCTTCCTTTTCCGGAGCGTGCGTCGTGGGGGCCTCACCCGTAGTGCCCGAGATCACCAGCCCGTCACTGCCGTGGTCCACGAGATAGTTCGCGAGTCGCCGAGCCCCGTCAATATCGACGGTTCCGTCGTCGAACATTGGGGTCACCATCGCGGTGAGCACCGTGCCAAAGGGGCGCTGAGCAGAGGTCATGTGCCTAACTTACCGCGTACGACGCCGCGAGCGGGCCCTTCTGAGCCAGCCGCAGCATCGGCCGCAAGGACTTCAGTCCCCGCGCGTCGCGACGGTCAGCAGGAATGCCGCGTCGGTGGCGGCCATGACCGAATGGCGCGCGGGAGGGATGACGAAGTAGTCCCCCGCCGCAAGCCGAACTGTGTCGTCCCCGACAGCGAAATCTATGGCTCCGACCAGCACCTGCACCGTGGCCTCGCCCGGGCTCTCGTGCTCATTCAGCCCGTGTCCCTCGGTCAAGCAGATCAACGTCTGGCGGAGGTCATGCTCGTGGCCGCCATAAATGGTCTGCGAGTGACGGCCACTTCCCCGGCTCTGAGCCTCGGTGAGGTGTTCCTTAGCGAGTTCGAGAATGTTCATGGTGGTCATCGACTACCTTTCGTCATGCGCCCGTTGCCTCGGACTGATCCGACCATCGTCGCACTCACGCGAGGCAGGCACGGGGTTGGCTGCGCGCCGCATCAGTTACGGCGCGACCCTGCCGTTCTTGTTGAACGCCGCGTACGTCAGCGGCATGAGCTTTGCCCACTCGTCCTCCATCTGCTCCGCGACCATCTCGATCTCGCGCTGGGGAAAGGAGGGGAAGTGCGTGCCCTCGCGCGTGGTGCGCAAGGACAGGAAGTTCATGAGCGCGCGGGCGTTCATGGTGACGTACATCGAGCTGTAAATGTTGACCGGGAGCACCGCGCGCGCGACTTCGCGGGCGATTCCGGCGTCGAGCATGCGCTGGTATGACTCGTAGGCCTGCGTGCAACTCGCCTTAATTTCCGCGTCGACCATCGCGTGCTGCTCGGAAGTGCCGGGCTCGAAACTGTACGCGCCGGGCTTGCCCACCTGGATCAGGTTGCGCTCGGGGGCGGGCGTGTAGAACACGGCGCTGAGGTTTTTGTAACGGCCCGATTCCTCGTTGTAGCTGGCGATGCGGTGGCGCATGAATTCGCGGAACACGAAGATGGGCGCCTGCACATAGAACGTCATCGAGTTGTGCTCGAACGGGCTGCCGTGTCGGTCGCGCATCAGGTAGTTGATGAGTCCGCCACTCTTCGACGCATCAGCGTTCACGTCCTCGAGCGACTGCTCGCCCTTAGTCGACACGCGCGCGGCGAACAGCACGTCGGCATCCTGCGCGTTGGCACGGACCAACTCCACGGTCATGTGGGATTTGAATTCGATGTCGGGAGTCGCGGCGTTCGATGAGTCAGTCACGCCGTTCAGCCTAGCGGTGCGCGGCACCAAAACCACTTCACCGTAGGTGCATGGCACGATAGGCGCATGAGTTCAGGCGCCCCGTCACTCAGCGCCGCCGCCCACCCGGCCGTGCCACACCGCATCGCGACAGCACGCGTCGTCGTCAGGGCATACGACGTCAGCGACGCGGAGGCGCTGGACTTGGTGATGCTCGAGAACCACGAGCGTTTGCGCGAGTGGATGCCGTGGGCATGGGACGAGCCGCAGACGCTCGACACGCGACGCAACCTGTTGACATACTTCCGCAGGCGGTTAGACGCAGGCGAGGACTTCACCATGGGGATGTTCGACGCCAACTCGGGCGCGCTCCTGGGCGGCACGGGGCTCCACCCGCGCGATGCCCCTGACACCCTCGAGATTGGGTACTGGCTGGCGGCCGATGCTGAGGGCAAGGGCCTCATGAGAGAGGCCGTCGCGGCGCTCACCCAGGTCGCGCTTGGATTTGGGCTAGCCAGCCGTGTCGAGATCCGCTGCGACCCCGCAAACGTGCGTAGCCGCAGCGTGCCTCAGGTGCTGGGCTTCGAGCACGAGCGCGTGTTCACGGAGCCGCTCGAATCGCACCTGGCGCAGGTAGAGACGGAAGTGTGGGCCATGGACGACGCGCGTATGTCCGGCACCCGATTGGCCTCGTACCCACGCCCCTTCTCAGCCGATGCTGCTGGCACCGGAATTTCGTGGAACCCGTGACGCAACCCAAACGCGATCCAAGCCAGTCACGGCGCGCGCGGCTGGGTCCCGCACGCCAGCAGGCGATCTCGGTCTCCGTCGCGACCGGCGCCTACGCGATCAGCTTTGGGGCGCTCTCCGTAGCGGCGGGCCTCGACGTGTGGCAGACCCTTGCGTTGTCGCTGCTGGTCTTCAGCGGCGGCTCGCAATTCGCATTCGTGGGCGTCATCGCGGGGGGTGGCGGCGCTGTGGCGGCCGTGGCCACTTCTACCTTCCTGGGGCTGCGCAACGGTTTCTATGGGGTGGGCCTGGCTCCAGTCCTCAGGCCGATGAGTGGGTTGCGTCGGGCGTGGACCGCGCAGGTCACTATCGACGAGTCCACCGCCGTGGCACTCGCTCAACCCGCCGACGACATCCGTGCGCGGCGCGTGGGCTTCTGGTGGACCGGCGTGGGCGTGTTCGTCCTCTGGAACGCGATCACGGTGGTGGGAGCGCTGGTGGGCGCGCGCATCGGGGATCCAGCAGACTGGGGCCTCGACGCTGCGGCTGCGGCTGCGTTCCTCGCCCTGGTGTGGCCGCGCCTGGCGTCACGCCGCGCGCAGGCGGTGGCGGGCGCATCGGGCGTCCTCGCGCTGTTACTGACTCCGGTGACACCCGCGGGCGTGCCAATTATTGCGGCGGCGGCGATTGCGATTTGCGCCGGCTGGAACGCGTCCAAGTCGAAGGACGAGGTGCCCGAATGAGCGCGTATGCGTGGATGTGGGTCGCGCTTGTCGCGGCGGGGCTGCTTGCGTGGGCCACGAAGTACGCGGGTCACGTGGTTCCCGAGCGCCTGGTGAAGAACCCGCGTATTCACCGCATCGCCGCGTTCGTGACCGTCGCGCTGTTGTTCGCGCTCTTCACGGTGCAGGCTTTCACGACGGGCGCGTCGATAGTGGTGGATGCGCGCGTGGTTGCAGTCGCTGTGGCGGCGGTGCTGCTGTGGCGCCGGGCACCATTCATCGTCGTGGTGGTGGTTGCCGCCGGGGTGGCCGCAGGCCTGAGAGCGCTCGGGTGGGGCTAGGTTGACTCTACGAAGGCCCCCGGCTGGGGCTAGGTCAGTCTGTTAAGCACAAACGCCGCGAGGAAACCCGCGGTCGCTAGCAGCCCGGTCATTCGGTGGTCCTGCTCAAATGCCTCGGGAATCATGGCGTTGCACACCATCGCCAGCAGGGCACCTGCAGCCAGCGAAATGATCACTGCGATCAGCTCGGCTGGTGCATTCTGGAGCACCGCGCTGCCCACGACCGCGGCCACCACCGCGAGGAGCGTGATCCCTGACCATAAGCCAAAGATCCACTTCACGGAGCGCCCCGAACGCTTGAGCGGCATCGTGCCTGCGAGCCCCTCGGGGACGTTACTGAGGCCGATGGCCACCACGATCGCTACGGGGAAGTTGCCGGTGGCCGCCGACAGCCCAATCACGATTGCTTCAGGGATCCCATCCAGCAACGCTCCCACCGCAATCGCGGCCCCGTCCCCGGGTGAATCGCCACCTCGACGGGCGGTGACGTTGCGTGAACCGGTTTCAGAGCTGGCTTTCTGGCGGGCTGAGGCGGCCCGTTTTTGGCTGAGATGACCAATGAACCAGTCGCCCCACACATACAGCACGGCACCTCCCGCGAAGCCGACCACGACGGGCCACACTCCCCCGCCATCGGCCGCCTCGACCACCAACTCGAGCGCCAACGTAGCGACCATTACGCCCGCGCCAAAGGCCATCACCCCCGCGACGATTGGCCGGGGGATGTCCCAGAACCAGCCGATGGCGGCGCCGATCAGCAGCGTGCCAATGCCGAGCGTGGCCGCTATTGCCGTCAGCCAAATAGACATATCGCCACTTTAACGCCGAGCAGCAAACTGCCAAGGATGTGGCGGTCCGTGCTGGGCGTGCAGGTGTGAGAGCCGATTGGCGCGCGGAAGGCGGCCCGCTCGCGTCGTGGTGCGCGGCGCACTCCGCGTACGCTGGACGACATGCCTACCGCCGATGTTTCAGCCCGCCCCGCCGTCCCCGGCGACGAGCAAGCGATCGCCGCGATTCAGCTTGCTGCGTGGCGCGAATCGCTCGGCGAGGCGGCCGTCGACGCGCTGGACAGCGACGAGGTGCGAGACACCTGGGGCGCGGCAATCGAGTCGCCCCCTACGCGCGCCGACCGCGTCTTTGCCGCGTGCGATGGGCCGCGTGTGGTGGGTTTTGCGGCGCTCACGGCCGGAGGCGACATCATCGCCCTCGAGGTGGCCCCGGAGCACAGGCGGCTCGGACACGGATCGCGCCTGATGGCGGCGTGCGTGGACACGCTGCGCATTAGAAACACAATAGTGGTGAGGGCCTGGGCGTTCGAAGGCGACGAGGCTCGCGAGAAGTTTTTACAAACCGCGGGCTTTGGCGAGGGGGGCGTAAGACGCACTCTTGAGGGTCCAAACGGAGACCTGATCGAGCGCCTCTGGCGTGCCGAGGTCTAGCCAAGCGCGACGCACTTAAACGTCTGAGCTGGCCGCCTTGCGCTCGGCCCGGAAAAGGTCGGCCGCGTATCGCAGCGACTTGCGAGCCTGCGCGCGCTCCCCCGCGCCATCGTATGCGTAGGCGAGAGTAAACCACGCTGACCACTCGCCCGGTGCCCCCTCGACCTGCCTCGACGCCGACTCGAAGACGGCCTCTGCGGCTTCGCGCGTGAGCTTGCCGCTGGGCTTGGTCTCGCCCTCGTGAATCGGCAGGCTCCCTGATCGTTCCAGCGTGTCCGCCATTTTCTGCACCGTGGCACCGAGACGGAACTCGTGGACCAAATACCAAGTACCAATGAATGGCAACACGAGCATCGCGGCGCCGATGCCCTTGGCCACGAGCTCGTCGGAGTTTAAGAACAGGAACGCGTGATTCGCGACCAACACAAAGTAAAGCGCAAGAATCACCGTGATCGAGACCGCCGCAAGGAACGCCTTGTTTCGCATAAGGTTCACGGCTATAGGCCCATGTACTTGTCGAGCCCCACGGTCAGCCCCGAGAAGTTGCCCACCTCGCGGATGCCGAGCAGCACGCCGGGCATAAAGCTCACCCGGTCAAAAGAGTCGGTGCGAATCGAGAACTGCTCACCGGGATTACCCATCAGAATCTCCTCGTGCGCCACGAGCCCGCGCAGCCGCACCGAGTGCACACGGACCCCGTTCACGTCCGCTCCACGCGCGCCGTTCGCGAAGTCGTCAGTCGCGTCTGGTGACGCGCCGATGCCGGCCTCGACTCGGGCGGCCGCGATGCCCGCGGCGGTGTGGACGGCGGTGCCTGAGGGCGCGTCAACCTTGTCGGGGTGGTGAAGCTCGATGACCTCGACCGACTCGAAGTATTTGGCGGCGAGCGCGGCCATGCGCATTGCCAGCACCGCACCGAGCGCGAAGTTGGGGGCAATCAGCACGCCCAGATCCGGGCGCTCGCGCAGGTGCTCCTCGACGCGATTCAGTGCGTCCTGGGTCCATCCGGAAGTTCCGACCACAGCGTTCAGTCCCAAGTCGATAAGCGCGTGAACGTTAGCTTCCGTCGCTGACGGCACGGTGAAGTCGACCGCCACGTTCGCCTTGGCGTGCACCGCCGCGGAGAGGTCATCCCCATTCTCCAGCGCCGCCACGACGCTGAGGTCATCGGCCGCCGAGACGGCATTCACGACATGGATCCCCATACGCCCAGAGGCGCCCAACACAGCTACGTTAATCATGCATCCACTGTACGGGGACGCGAGCGGACTAAACGGCGCCCGGGCCCACGCGTACCGCGGTCCGCTGACGCGAGGCCAACTCCGCAGCCAGCCCCACCACCTGGTCCGCGGTGACGGCCCGGACCTGATCCAGCACCTCGCCGATGCTCCACAGGTCGCCGAACACCAGCTCGGCCTTGCCCAGGCGCGACATCCGCGAATAGGAGTCCTCTAGGCGCAGCACAGTGGAGCCCGCGAGTTGCCCGATAGCGCGCTCCATCTCCTCTGCGCTGACGCCCTCAGCCATGCGCTCGAGCTCGGAGACCATCAGGCGCGTGACCTCGTCGGCCTTGCCCGGCGTGCAGGCCGCGTACATGCCAAACAAGCCAGCATCGGCGTTGGGGGCCCCAAAGGAATACACCGAGTAGGTCAGTCCACGCTTCTCGCGGATCTCCTGGAACAGGCGCGACGACATGCCGCCACCCAAGATGGTATTGAACACCGCGAGGGTGGTCCGCCTGTCGTCCGTGGCCTTGAATCCACGCGACCCGATAACCACGTGGGCCTGCTCAAAGTCGCGCACGATGCTGATGTCGCCCCCTTGGGTGGCAATCACGTCGTTCGTGGAATCTCGGCGCGCAAGGGGCGCGCGTGTGTCGGACATGTCCCAGCCACCCAACTCAAGCGCCGCGGTGACCTGAGCACAGACCACGTCATGGTCCACCCCACCTGCCGCAGTCACGATCAACCCCTCGGGCACGTAGTACTGCTGGTAGTGCTCCCACACGGAGTCGCGCGAGACGGAGCGGATGATGTCCGGCGTTCCCCCAATCGGGCGACCCAGTGGGTGCCCGCCAAAGATCGCCTCGGTGAACTTCTCGTGTGCGATGTCCCCCGGGTCATCCTCGTTCATGGCGATCTCCTCGAGGATCACGCCGCGCTCCATCTCAAATTCGGCCTCGTCTATCAGCGGGCTGGTGACCATGTCGAGGATCACGTCGATCGCCATCGGCAGGTCGGTGTCGATGACGCGCGCGAAGTAGCAGGTGAATTCCTTCGCGGTCATCGCGTTCGACTCGCCTCCCACGCGGTCGAACGCCTCGGAGATCTGCAGCGACGTGCGCCGCTTGGTGCCCTTGAAGAGCAGGTGCTCCAAGAAGTGCGTCGAGCCGGCGTGCTCGGGGGTCTCGTCGCGCGAGCCCACTCCGATCCATGCGCCCATGGTGGCTGAGCGCATGCCGGGGATTTGCTCGGTGAACACGCGCACTCCACCGGGAAGGACGCTGCGGCGCACCAGGGCGCCGTGATCCTGTTCGATGGAAATGGACGAGCCAATGGATGATGCGGAGACAAGCGGGAGGGCGTGAGGCATGGTCACGAGCCTAACGCGGCATGCAGACACCGCTTCCCCAAGGGCCGATGCTGGGTTCGCCACCGCATATCATCACGCGTGATACGCACCCTCACATCGCCACGCAGGGTCCACCCCGTCATGTCCTCACGTGCGATCGAGTGACTATGCGTCACGAAGCCACACCGACGCCCTCAGCACGTTCGAGCAGCGTTTGACACGTCACGACGTAACCTAGTGCCGACTCCGAGAACGACGAAGCCGCCAGCCCCTTGCGGGAACCGGCGGCTTCGTTAACTGTCTGGTGAAAGCGAACGACTAGTCGTCGTCGCCGTCGTTGTCGGCCGTCTCAGCGCCGGCCTCTTCGACAACCTCGAGCGACAGCTTGCCGCGCGGGTCGACTTCACCGATCTGGACCTGAATCTTCTGACCCACGGCGAGCACGTCTTCGACGTTCTCGACGCGCTTGCCACCGACCAGCTTGCGGATCTGCGAGATGTGCAGCAGTCCGTCGCGGCCGGGACTGAGCGACACGAACGCACCGAAGGCGACGGTCTTGACGACCGTACCGACGAACCGCTCGCCCACCTCGGGCATGTGCGGGTTGGCGATCGCGTTGATCATCGCACGAGCCGCCTCGGCAGAGGGGCCGTCGGTTGCACCGATGAACACGGTGCCGTCGTCCTCGATCGAGATGTCAGCGCCAGTGTCGTCCTGGATCTGGTTGATCATCTTGCCCTTCGGGCCAATGACCTCGCCGATCTTGTCAACGGGCACACGCACCGTGATGACGCGGGGAGCAAACGGGCTCATCTCGTCGGGCTCGGAGATGGCCTCAGCCATGACACCCAGGATGTGAATGCGAGCATCCTTGGCCTGGTCAAGCGCGCCGGTCAGCACCGACAGGGGCAGTCCGTCGAGCTTGGTGTCGAGCTGGATGGCAGTGATGTACTCCGAGGTACCTGCGACCTTGAAGTCCATGTCGCCAAACGCATCCTCGGCACCCAGGATGTCGGTCAACGCCGCGTAGCGGATCTCACCGTCGACCGTGTCGGACACGAGGCCCATGGCGATACCGGCAACAGGGGCGCGCAGCGGCACACCGGCGTTGAGCAGAGCCAGCGTCGAGGCGCAGACCGAACCCATCGAGGTAGAACCGTTGGACCCGAGGGCCTCGGAGACCTGACGGATGGCGTAGGGGAAGTCGTCACGCGACGGGAGTACGGGCATCAAGGCACGCTCGGCGAGCGCACCGTGACCGATCTCGCGGCGCTTGGGGCTTCCTACACGGCCAGTCTCGCCGGTGCTGAACGGCGGGAAGTTGTAGTGGTGCATGTAGCGCTTCTTCTTCTCGGGGTTAAACGAGTCGATCTGCTGCTCCATCTTCAGCATGTTTAGCGTGGTGATACCCAGGATCTGGGTCTCACCACGCTCGAAGATTGCGGAGCCATGCACGCGCGGGATGGGGCCAACCTCTGCGGCCAAGGGACGGATGTCCTTGAGACCACGGCCGTCGATGCGAATGCCCTCGACGAGCACGCGCTGACGGATGGTCTTCTTGGTCACTGCGCGAACCGCGGCGGAGATTTCCTTCTCGCGGCCCTCGAACTGGCTGTCGAGGGCGGCGTGTGCCGTGTCCTTGATCTCGTCGAGGCGGTTCTCGCGGTCGGCCTTGTCAGCGATCTGCAGCGCGGCGGACAGGTCCGACTCGGTGGCTGCGGTGACGGCTGCGAGGACGTCGTCCTGGTAGTCAAGGAAGCGCGGGAACTCCTTGGGCTCCTTGGGGGACTTGGAGGCAAGCTCGAGCTGAGCGTCGCACAGCGCCTTGAGGAAAGGCTTAGCAGCCTCGAGACCCTCAGCCACTACGGCCTCGGTGGGTGCCTGAGCTCCCTCGGAGATCAGGTTGAAGGAGTCGTCGGTTGCCTCAGCCTCGACCATCATGATGGCAATGTCGTCGCCCGCGATACGGCCGGAGACGACCATGTTGAACACGGCGCGCTCCATCTGGCTGTACTTGGGGAACGCGACCCACTGGCCGTCGATCAGCGCAATGCGCACGCCGGCGATGGGGCCGGTGAACGGCAGCCCCGACAGCTGCGTCGACGCCGATGCCGCATTGATGGCGAGCGTGTCGTACGAGTCTTCGGGGTTGATGGCCAGCACCGTGATGACGACCTGGACCTCGTTGCGCAGACCCGATACGAACGTGGGGCGCAGGGGGCGGTCGATCAGGCGACAGGTGAGGATCGCGTCGGTTGAGGGGCGACCCTCACGACGGAAGAACGAGCCGGGGATCTTGCCTGCGGCGTAGGAACGCTCTTCAACGTCGACCGTCAGCGGGAAGAAGTCAAAGCCTTCGCGCGGGTGCTTGCCGGCCGTGGTGGCCGATAGCAGCATCGTGTCGTTGTCGAGATAAGCGGCGACCGTACCGGCGGCCTGCTGGGCCAGGCGGCCCGTTTCGAAACGAACGGTGCGGGTGCCGTACTTGCCGTTGTCGATAACGGCCTCGGCGAACTGAATTTCGGGACCTTCCATGTGGAAGTTGCTCCTTATGCTTGGAGCAGGCTACGTGAACTTAGCGACCTAATGCCGCCACTGATCGTCAGTCGAAATGCTCAGAAGTGGTCCGCGCGTGTGCGGAGTGTCTGCTCATCACCACCGAGGACCAGCGTTCTACTTGCCTGCCAGGGGTATGTGTGAGGCTCTGCCAAGCGTGGCGAGCCGATTCTATGCTACCAGTGATGCCCTATCGGGCGGGCGGCCACGCCACCAACGCAGAAACCCGGCCACTCGACCCCCATGGGGGAGGAGCAACCGGGTTCCTGTATAAAGACTGTGCTTAGCGGCGCAGGCCTAGGCGCTCAATGAGCGTGCGGTAGCGCTCGATGTCGACGCGCTGAAGGTAGTTCAGCAGGTTACGACGCTGACCGACCATGAGCAGCAGTCCACGACGCGTGTGGTGGTCGTGCTTGTGCTCCTTGAGGTGCTCGGTCAGGTCGAGGATACGGCGCGAAAGCATCGCGACCTGGACCTCGGGAGAGCCGGTGTCGCCTTCTGCACGGGCGTAGTCGCTGATGATGGACTTCTTGACTTCGGGCGTAAGCGGCACGGTAGTCTCCTTCTTTTTGTCTTGTTGCGCGGCGCACCCGGGCATGTTCTCCGGGGCACTGGGATCCGCGGCCGTTGTACGGCGACGCCCAATGTTACCCGACGTCGCGCCTGCGCACCACATTCACGCTTTTTGGAGTCGCTCAGCCGGTGTATCAGCGGCTAGCCAACTACCAGGTGCTGTCACCCGTGCGCGTGTTCGCGCCAATCCCCGCTGCCGTCACTCCCCCATCAGGACCATCAGGTTTGTCGCCGACCTTGAGTCCAGCCGCAGCCTTGCTCTTGGTCCGCATACGGCCCTCAATGTACGTCGCGAGGCGCGACACGGACATGTTGATCGCGATGTAGATGACGGAAATGACCAGGATAAATACCACCGTAGTGGGCTCACCAAAGTAGTTGTAGTTGTCCTTGCCGGTCTTAAGCAAGTCGGAGTATCCGATGATGAATCCCAGCGACGAGTCCTTAAGGAGCACCACGATCTGGCTGATCAGCGCGGGCAGCATGATGCGCACGGCCTGGGGAAGCTGGATACGCATCATGGTCTGCAAAGGCGTGAGACCGATGCTCAAACCAGCCTCGCGCTGCCCGCTGGGAAGAGCGGCGATTCCGGCGCGTAAAATCTCCGCGACCACGGCCATGTTGTACACCACGAGGCCAAGCACGACAGCCCACAAGGGATCGATATTGAGGCCGAGCACGCCGAAGAACATGATGAGCAGTACCGGGATGCCGCGGAAGATCTCAGTGATGACTCTGGCTGGCACACGAGCAATCCAGTAGGGGGACTGGCGCAGAATAGTTAGCACCAGTGCGAGCGCGAGCGCTATCGGGATCGCGATGATGACGGGCTTGAGCGTTCCCCAAATGCCTTCAAAGAGAATCGACGTGACCCACAAGTCGTAGGCGCTCTGTCCCTTACCCGGGTTCGACAGCACGTTCCAGCGGTCATTGAAGATGTCACGGTTGTACGCGGTATAGAGCACCCACGCGCCAAGGCCCACGAAGAAGATGGTGAAAACCACGTTGAAGACGCGGTCGCGAGCCTTCGCCTTGGGTCCTGGAGTGTCGTAGAGAACTGCGTTATCGGAACTCATCGCGCGATCGCCACCTTGCGCTCGATGCGTTGGCTAGCCAGACCCATCGGGATAGTAATCACTAAGTAGAGCAACCCGATGCCGGCAAAGATTGCCACGACGTCAGATGCGTTGAAGTTGGATAGCCTCTGCGCTGACGCCGTGAGCTCAAATACCGCGAACCCTGCGGCTACCGAGGTGTTCTTCACGTGGGCGATGTAGACGTTGATGAGTGGCGGGATGACGGATCTGAATGCCTGCGGGAGCACGACTTGGCTCAGCACTTGGAAGAATGACAGCCCCAACGACCGAGCTGCCTCAGCTTGCCCCACGCCCACTGAGTTAATACCCGACCGGACCACCTCGCATACGAACGTAGACGTGTAGAGGGTCATGGCCAAGATTGCCATCGCGACTCCGAGCGGAACCAAGAGCCCCAACAACGGCGGTGCCGCGACCAGGAGAAAAAGAAACAGCAGCGTCAGCGGGGTGTTGCGAAAGATGGAGACGTAGACCGACCCAAACTTACGCAACGGCCCGATGGGCGACACCCGAAAGGCTGCCAACAGCACGCCCCACACGAATGACAGCACCCCAGCGGCTACCGAAAGCCACAACGTCATGGTGAACGCCCGCCACATTAGGTCGGCGTTATCGATCAGTACTCCCATATTCCTCTCCGGATTTTACAAATCAACGTGCGCTCACACCGCCGTGCATCGAGGTGACCTCGGCGCGCCGCCGAATTAGCGGCGCGCCGAGGTCACCTCAGTGACTAGTTCTCGTAGCGGTTAACCGTGGGAACGGTCGGCTCCGGAAGAACGGTGCCTGCGGTGTCGTTCCACGCCTTGAGCCAGCTGCCATCCTCGAAAGATGCCTCAAGCACGTCGTTGACCCAGGTACGGAACTCGTCGTCGTCGTGATTGAGACCGATGCCGTAGGGCTCCTCGGTGAACGGCTCGCCGGCCACCATGAACTCTCCGCTGGAGTCGGCCACGTAGCCCGCGAGGATCACGTTGTCCGTGGTCACTACGTCAACCGCGCCGTTGCGAAGCGGCTCGAGGCAATCCGAGTACGCACCAAACAGCACGAGCTTCGCGTCGGGGTAGTTCTCGCGGATGTTCTCTGCAGGGGTAGATCCTTCAACCGAGCAGACGTTCTTGCCCGCGAGGTCATCGGGACTGGAGATGTCCGTGTTGTCAGACAGCACCATGAGGGCCTGGCCGGCGTTGTAGTACGGACCTGCGAACGAAACCTTCTTCTTGCGGTCGTCGTTGATGGTGTACGTCGCAACCACCATGTCCACCTGGCCACCCTCGATGAAGGGTTCGCGGTTAGCGGATACCGTCTCCGTCCACGTGATCCCGTCGTCCGCGATGCCCAGCTCGCCCGCGATGATCTTGGCGATCTCGACGTCGAATCCCTCGGGGTCACCACTGGGAGCCTTGAGGCCGAATAGCGGCTGGTCGAACTTGGTGCCGATGGTGATCGTGCCTGCGTCGTGCAGTTTCGCCATCGTGGATCCGGCGGCAAAATCCGACGCCATGGCGCTCGACGTGTCGCCACTACCGGTAGCCGGCGTAGTGGGGTCTGCGTCACCTGAGCCTGACGAGCACGCGGTCAGTGCGATTGCGGCGGTCGCTGCCAGCGCCGCCATTTTAATCTTGGTGTTCATGTGATCTCCTTTTCTTATGCCCGAGGGTCTCCCGGACCTTATCTTTCAGCTCTGTGGTTCAGAAAATTCAGTGGCGAAGATAGTTCAGTGGGTCAGGATTTTTGAAAGGAAGTCCTTGGCACGGTCCGACTTGGGGTTGGTGAAGAACTCCTCCGGCTGTGCTTCTTCCAGGATCTTGCCGTCGGACATAAATACGACCCGGTTCGCGGCCTTGCGCGCGAAGCCCATCTCGTGGGTGACCACGATCATGGTCATGCCGTCGTTGGCCAGTGCGGTCATCACGTCGAGAACCTCGTTGATCATCTCGGGGTCGAGCGCGGAGGTGGGCTCGTCGAACAGCATCACCTTGGGTTGCATCGCGAGGGACCGTGCAATTGCGACGCGTTGCTGCTGACCTCCCGAGAGCTGGGCGGGGAACTTGTCCGCCTGGGCCTCGATGCCCACGCGTTCGAGTAGCGCCATGGCGCGTTCTTTGGCCTCGGCCTTCCTCACGCCCTTGACCTTCATGGGACCCAGGGTGACGTTCTCGAGGATGGTCTTGTGCGCGAAGAGGTTGAAGGACTGGAACACCATGCCAACATCCGCACGGAGCTGTGCGAGCGCCTTGCCCTCCGCTGGTACCTCTACCCCATCGAGCGTGATGGAGCCGTCGTCGATGTTCTCGAGCCGATTGATGGCCCTGCACAGCGTCGACTTACCTGAGCCGGAGGGCCCGATGACGACGACAACCTCGCCCTCGCCCACGGTGAGGTTGATGTTTTGGAGCACGTGCAACTCGCCGAAGTGCTTGTTGACGTCTTTAAGCACTACGAGTGGCTTGTGCCCACCCTGCGCCGTTGCCTTGGTGGATTCATCCATTTAAAGACTGTAACCGCACCAACGTGCCCATTTGCTGGGATAACAGTGATCTACGTCGAATCGTGACCTTGGGCTAACACTTCGCGGGTCCACACGACATCCTCGTCGAGCGCGGTGGTAAGCGCCTCGAGCGAACCGAAGTCGAGCATCGGGCGACGCCACTGCACCAGGTCAAGCGCGACCTCGGTGTCATAAATATCGATGCCGACTGCGTCGAGTGCAAATGCCTCGACGCGCAAGTCGCTGCCGCCGACCGTGTAGTTGTGGCCCAAGCTGACTGCGGCCTTCATGGGCGAGCCCACAAGTCCCGCGGCGAGCGCGTTGTCGCGCGTGTCAAGCACAGTAAGCCAACCCGCATAGACGCCGTGGCGCGGGATCATGCCCGCCGAAACGTCCAGATTCGCGGTGGGGAAACCGATGGTGCGCCCCAGCGCGTCCCCGTGGATCACCGTTCCGCGTAGCCGATGCTGCCGGCCCAAGACGTCTGCGGCGGCGGGCAGATCTCCCGCGTCGAGAAGTTCCCGCACCCAGGTGGAGGACCAACGGCGCCCGGACTGCGAGACCGCGCACGCATCGTCGATGACCTCGACCGCGAAACCAAACTTTTCGCCCAGCTCGCGCATCGTATTCACGTCGCCCGCGTTGCCGCGTCCAAATCGAGTGTCACTCCCGACCACCACAGTTGCGGCTCTTAGCCCCTCAACGAGGTAGGTCCGGACGAAGTCCTCGGCGGTCTGCTGTGCGAAGTCGAGCGTGTAGCGCACCACGAGTGCGCCGTCGAGGCCCGTGTCCGCGAGCCGCTCGAGCCGGTCGTCGAGGCCTGTGATCAGTACCGGGGGGTGAGCCGGATCGTGCACGGCCTTGGGGTGGGGATTGAACGTCATCGCGATCGCCACTTGGCCGCACTCGCGTGCGTCCGCGACCATGCGCGTCAGTACCGCTTGGTGACCACGGTGGACGCCGTCGAAGTTTCCCAGCGTCACGATAGCCGGGCCCAGCGACCTAGGCACCTCGGCAAGCGACCGCCACGTTGTCATGATCGCGGGTGTCCCCGTCGCGGGTGTCCCCGTCGCGGGTGCGCTCGCCGAGCCTGCTTTCGCCGAGTCAGCGTTCGTCGAATCATTACCGGTCACGTCTGCCATTGTCGCCTACCCCGTGGGTGTCAAGGGTCCTTGCACGTCCGCTGCAGCGGCTGGAGCCATGGACGTCTCAAAGACCACCACGGGTGACAGCTTGCCCCGACGCGGCCGCAAGATCGCGGCCAGGGTTCCCACCGAGGTAAGCGCCGCAACCTCTCCCCCGAGGGGCGCGATCACGCCCGGCGCCGTGACCGGTGCAGCGTTGACGTCAATGGGTTGGCCAAAACCGAGCGCCCGCGCCTGGCGGTCATCGATGGCCACCACCGGAAGCGCCGATGCTGCGGCAGCGGCCAAGGGCCACAGCGGCAGCGGCTCGCCGGCGTCGACGAGTGCGCCAAGGTCGTCCAGAGATTTCGCGTTCTCGAGGGTGATGTCGCCTACGGAGGTGCGGCGCAGCGCCGTCAGGTGCCCTCCCACACCCAGCGCTGCACCCAAGTCGCGAGCGAGCGCACGCACGTACGTCCCGGACGAGACGTCCAGGCTCACGTCGATATCAACAAACGAGTCGTCCCGGCGAATGCCTGACACCTCGAACCTCGACACCGTCACGGGCCGCGCGGGCAACTGAACGTCCTCGCCGTCGCGCACCCGCTTGTAGGCGCGCTGCCCGTCCACCTTGATGGCGCTCACGGCACTGGGACGCTGCTGAATGTCCCCAATAAACCCAGCCACTGCATCGGCGATCTGGACGTCGGTGACGCCCGAAGCATCGGCTGAATGCAGGACGTCACCCTCCGCATCGTCCGTCACCGTGGACTGGCCGAGGCGAATGGTGGCGTCGTAGGACTTGCCATGACCCACGAAGTACGTCAAGAGCTTAGTTGCCTTGCCGATGCCGATCACGAGCACGCCGGTGGCCATGGGGTCGAGCGTGCCCGCGTGACCGACCTTCTTGGTCTGTGCGAGACGGCGCATTCGGCCCACCACGTCGTGCGAGGTCCAGCCCTGCGGCTTGTCAACGACAACGATGCCGGGGACCGGCTCGGGCTTAGGCGTCCTCGTCATCTGACTCGGTGTTTGCTTCAAGCTCGGGGTGCTTGTAGGGGTCCTCGTCACCGGCATACTTGGCGCCCTCGCGCAAGCGGTTGAGCTCCTCGTCGCGCAAGCGCGCAGCCTGCAACGACTCCTCGAGCGAGGCCGCCGTTTCCGGCACCGCGTCGAGGAAGAAGTCGAGCGTCGGGGTGAGGCGGATGCCCAACTGAGAGCCCATGTGAGACCGCAGCCGCCCCCTGGCCGAAGCCAGGGCCGCCGCGGTATTCTCGCGCTCCTCGTCACCGCCGAGGACCGTGTAGAAGACGGACGACTGCTGGAGGTCGCCCGTGACCCGAACATCGGTCACCGTGACGAACCCCAGGCGGGGATCCTTGATGTCGTTCTCAAGCGCGCTGGCAACGATCCTTTTGATCGTGCCAGCGAGCTTGAGTGCGCGTGCGGAGTCGACCATTAGCTCCTCGGAATCTCCACCATCTCGAACGTCTCAATGACGTCTCCGACCTGGATGTCGTTGAACTTGCCAAGGCCAATACCGCACTCGAAGCCGTCCTTGACCTCAGTTGCATCGTCCTTGAAACGGCGCAGAGTGTCGATCTTTGCGTCGCCGATGACGTTGCCCTCGCGAACCACGCGGGCCGAGGCGTTGCGTCGGATTGCTCCCTTGCGCACCAGGCAACCTGCGATGTTTCCGAACTTGGAGCTGCGGAAGATCTCCATGATCTCAGCCCCACCGACCTGTCGCTCTTCGAACTCCGGCTTGAGCATGCCCTTGAGCGATGCCTCGATGTCCTCGAGCGCGCGGTAGATGACCGAGTAGAAGCGCATATCCACACCCTCGCGGTCTGCGAGTTCCTGGACGCGCTCGGCGGGACGCACGTTGAAGCCAATGATGATCGCGGAGTCCACGGTGGCCAGGTTGACGTCGTTCTGCGTGACGGCACCCACACCACGGTGAATGATGCGCAAGTCCACATCCTTGCCCACATCGATCTGCAAGAGCGCGTCCTCAAGGGCCTCGACGGCACCCGATACGTCTCCCTTGATGATGAGGTTGAGGGTGTCGACCTTGCCGTCTTCGAGGGCCTGGTTGAAGTCCTCAAGGCTGATGCGCTTGCGACGCTTGGCCAGCTGAGCTGCGCGCTCTGCGGTCTCGCGCTTGTCGGCAATCTGACGCGCCGTGCGGTCGTCCTCTGCTACCAGGAAGGTGTCTCCTGCACCGGGGACCGAGGTCAGCCCGATCACAAGCACCGGACGAGCCGGAAGCGCCTCTTTTAGTTGGTTGTCGTGCTCATCGAACATGGCGCGCACACGGCCGTGAGCCGTACCCGCCACGATCGAATCGCCGACCCGCAACGTACCGGACTGGACGAGTACCGTCGCGACGGCACCGCGCCCCTTGTCGAGGTGCGCCTCGACGGCAACACCGCGGGCGTCCTTGTTGGGGTTGGCGCGCAGGTCCAGCCCCGCGTCTGCGGTCAGCAGAACCGCTTCGAGTAGCTCGTCGATGTTGATGCCCTTGGTCGCGGAGACGTCCACGAACATCGTCCCTCCGCCATACTCCTCGGCAACCAAGTTGTATTCGGTCAGTTGCTGGCGGATCTTGGCGGGATTAGCGCCTTCCTTATCCACCTTGTTCACCGCGACCACGATCGGCACATTTGCCGCCTGAGCGTGGTTGAGTGCCTCAATAGTCTGAGGCATCACTCCGTCGTCAGCCGCGACCACGAGGATCGCGATGTCGGTGACCTTGGCACCACGGGCACGCATAGCGGTAAACGCCTCGTGGCCCGGGGTGTCGATGAACGTGATGGCGCGCTCGACACCCTCGTGCGTGTGATGCACCTGGTAGGCACCAATGTGCTGAGTGATGCCGCCGGCCTCGCTGGAGATGACGTCGGCGTGGCGGATCGCGTCCAGCAGGCGCGTCTTACCGTGGTCGACGTGACCCATGACGGTCACAACAGGGGGACGAGCCTCGAGCTCCTCATCGGTCTCGGCCTCAAGTTCGGCCTCGATATCGATGTTGAAGTCCTCGAGCAGCTCGCGGTCCTCTTCCTCGGGAGAGACGATCTGAATCTTGTAACCCAGCTCGGCACCCAACGTGGAGAACGTTTCCTCGTCGAGGGACTGCGTCGCCGTGGCCATCTCACCGAGGTGGAACAGCACGGTCACCAACGACGCAGGAATCACGTCGATCTTCTCGGCAAAGTCGGCCAGCGTCGCGCCGCGACGCAGACGGATCAGCGTCTCGCCATTACCGCGCGGGATGTTGACGCCGCCGATAGCGGGTGCCTGACTCTGCTCGTACTCGGCCCGCTTCGCGCGCTTCGACTTACGCGAGCGCGCTGGCTTGCCTCCGGAACGACCGAACGCACCTGCGGTTCCACCGCCACGTCCGCGACCACCTGCGGCCGGACGGCCACCGGGACCACCGCCGCCGGGACGACCTGGAGCACCACCGGGGCCACCGCGACCAGGTGCGCCGCCGGGACCGCCCCGGTTAGGTGCCTGAGGGGGCATCTGACCCGGCGTCGGGCGAGCGCCACGAGGACCGGGGGCGCCACCAGCGCCTGCGGGGCGCCCGGCAGGCGCACCGCCTGGTCGGCTCTGCGGGCGCGGAGCCTGGAACGGGTTGTTTCCACCCGGACGTGGTCGGGGGCGTGGTGCCGCCGCCTTGTCAGAGAACGGATTATTGCCGCCCGGGCGCGGACGCGGACGCGGCATATCGCCGGGCGTCGGGGCGTCGGTATCGGACGCGGCGACAGGTGCCGGCGTTGCCGACTCCCCGGCCGCTGCTGTGGTTGCCGTCGTTGCCGGAGCGGGTGCTGCGGAGGCGGGAGCCTCCTGAGCGGCCGGCGCCTCGGGGGCGGCAGGCTTGGGTGCCGCGGGCTTGGGCGCCGACGGCTTCTTCGCTGCGGGCGCGGGGGCCTCGGCAGGCTTCTCGGCGGGTGCCGGGAACGCCTCCTTGGCCTTGCGCACCACAGGCGCTTCAAGGGTGGAAGACGGACCCTTCACGTACTCACCAATTTCGGTAAGTTTGGCGATTAGGTCCTTGCTCGTTACACCGAGCTCTTTCGCGATCTCATGGACGCGGGGCTTTGCCACAATTCTCCTGTCTTGGTCCGACCAAGACAGGGTCGAACCATCGTTACTGCGGGGTACTCATCGTGAGTCACTCATCGGGTTGCCATGGGCTTTCGTCCCGTTCTATCGATGGTCATCATGGGCACAATCTTTACAGCTCGAGCGTGATGCCCGAGGCATCCGCCTGCGGGGCGCGTAATGCGCGTCCGAAGGCATGACGCTGAAGCGCCGTCGCGAGGCATTCGTCGCTGCGGTGCAGCCACGCTCCCCGCCCCGGCAGCGACTGGCTCGGATCGGTGACCACACGGTCTCCGTTCAAAGCCACTCGCATCAGGGCCGACTGATTGTCCTGCTTCCGGCATCCGACGCACGTCCGTACCGGTCCGGTGTGGTCCGAGACGAGGGCGCGAGATACCCGAGGCTGGCTAATCAGCGTCATTAGTCTACCGGCTTGCGCTAGTGCGCGGCACCGGGCGTGTCGCGGTGGGCAGAATCGTGGTGATCCGCGCCCGGAGTGGCGGGACTATTAAGCATGGTGGCGTCGTTTGGTGAGGTGGCATCGGCGGATATTGCAGCGCCGTCGGAGATTGCAGCGCCGTCGGGTGCCTCATCCGAGCGGATGTCGATGCGCCATCCGGTCAGGCGCGCGGCGAGGCGTGCGTTCTGCCCCTCCTTGCCGATCGCGAGCGAAAGGTGGAAGTCGGGAACGATCACCCGCGCGGCACGTGCCTCCAAGTCGACAACCGTGACGGACACCACGCGTGAGGGCGACAGCGCATTTCCCACATACGTGGCCGGGTCGTCGTTCCAGTCGACGATGTCTATCTTCTCGCCGTGCAGTTCACTCATCACGGCACGCACGCGCGCACCCATCGGGCCGATGCAGGCTCCCTTGGGATTAACGCCTGCCACATTGGCGCGCACTGCCATCTTGGTCCGGTGTCCGGCCTCACGGGCGATATTCATGATCTCAACGGTGCCGTCGGCAATCTCCGGGACCTCGAGCTCGAAGAGTTTGCGGACCAAGCCCGGGTGGGTACGCGACAGCGTGATGGACGGCCCCTTCATTCCTCGCGAGACGTCCAGTACGAATGCGCGCAGGCGCTCACCGTGCGTGTACGTCTCCGTGGGCACCTGTTCATGAGCCGGCAATAGGCCCTCGACGTCGCCCATGTCGAGGTGCACGTTACGTGGGTCCGCGCTCTGCTGGATGACGCCAGAGACCAGGTGGCCTTCCTTGTCGGCGTACTCGCCCAGCACAGCATCGTCCCCCGCTTGTCGCAGGCGCTGAAAGATTACCTGCCGGGCAGTGGAAGTTGCGATGCGCCCAAAGTCAACCGGGGTGTGGTCGAACTCCGGCGAGAGGTCGATAAGTTCGCCATCCTCGTCGTTGTTCTGCTCGCGAGCGAGGATCGATACCTTTCCCGATGCGCGGTCGAGTTGCGCACGAGCGTGCGAGTAGGCGCCTGGGGTCTTGTGATACGCGGACAACAGTGCCTGTTCAATCGCGTCGATCAGGACACTCAGCTTGATGTCCTTCTCTTTTTCGAGGCCCTCCAGGGCGCGCATGTCAATGTCCATCGGGAGCTTCCTCTTCCTCAAACTTTGCGTTCTTTTTTCTTTTCATTTCGATCTCGATGCGCCCGTCAGCAATATCCGCGAGCGCGTAGGCGACCTGCTCTCCGGCGGTCTCCAATACCACTGCTCCGTCCTCCACGGCAACGATGCGGCCCGTAGCGGTGGCGCCCTCCGCCAGATCAAGCGTGACTAGCCGGGTGCGCGCACGCATGAAATGGCGGCGCTCGGTCAGAGGTCGATCCGTTCCGGGCGTAGACACCTCGAGCATGTATTCGGTCTTCGGGACGTTCGCCTCGTCCAAAGCGGCGCCGATGGCCCGCGAGGCCACCGCGATCGCGTCGAGGCTGGCGGAGCCCACCTCGGTTTCGGGCAAGTCGAGCGTGATCAGCACGCGTGTGCGCTTTCCCGCCGGTGAAACAACAACCCCGTCAACGACAAGTCCGGCGGCTTGCGCCCCAGGTGTCGCGAGGTCGGCAATCTGGCGTGACATGTCCATGGTGTCGCCTCCCCGCGCGCGGTCACGCGCTCCGTTGCTTAAATTGGTCAGGGCACAGTCTAAGCCCAGGCAGTGTGCGTGTCATGATGGCGGGCATGAGAGCTCGCCAAAGCACGCACTTCACCGCGCGCAAATGGGTCGTGGCTGTGCTCGCGGGGGTAGTGGCGCTGGGCGCTACTGGCTGCTCGTGGCGCCTCGAAGAGGAGCCTGTGGTTTATCCCTCTGCGGATCAGGTGACGCTCGCCCGTGACGCCGCCGCGAAACGCGAGCAACAGATTATCGATGCTCTCGCCACGAACGCGGATGGCGATGGCTCAACATCGGACCTCGCGGTATTCGAATTGCTCGCCGCGCCCGTGCACGTCGATGCTCTGGGCGGTGTCTATGTCGCCACGCCGTCCCCCGCTCCGTCACCATCACCGTCACCAATCGTCGGGTCCCTCGCAGACGCCGTGGCGCAGGCGCGCGACGCGGCGCTCGAGTCAGCCCAGACCACCACAGACGCGAACCTCGCCCTACTGCAATCCAGCATCGGCCTCACCCACGGACTCGCGTTGTGGTTCTCCACCACCGGAGGTGCGCTGCCTGTGCCTGACGCGAGTGCCACGCCCAGTAGCGTGCCGTCCAGCACCCGCAGTGCCTCGCCAAGTGCGGAGCCCGATGTGGCTGCCACCGCATCCCCAAGTGCAGCCCCGGAGCCCGTGACGTCGGCGGAACGTATTCTGCCTTCCAGCGTCAACCTGGGCGAGTCTTTCACCCCCGCGTCTACCGAGACCATCTCCCCCGACACGTTCGGGGACCTGGCCGTCGCGCACGACAAGGCTCGATTCCTGTACGAGTTGATTGCCGCTCGCTCCAGTGGTGGCGAACGCGCAAATGCGTTGGCCCGCCGCGACATCCACGCGTCACGCTCAGCCGAGTTTGCGGCCCTGGCCGGGTCCGATGACCGCCGCCAGATCCTGTACGACGTCCCGCTCGCCGATGTCGCCGATGCTGCGGCGCGGGCGCGGACTGCGCTGGACACCGAGTTCGCGTTGGGCGCGACCTACGCATCAATGCTTAATGGCGTGGCCAACGACGACCGCGGCTGGATTCTCAACGCGTCATTCGACGCGTATGCGGCCGGGGCGCTGCAGTCCGGGTTCACGCCGGACATGTTCCCGGTGCTCCCCGGCATCGAGTCCGCACCCTAGCGGAACGACTCCCGCCTACCCAAGCACCCTATGGGCTCGGCTTCACACGCCCTGAGCAGCCACTGCGCCCTGTGGGTCCGCTATGGCACGTCCCTCATGCCCGAGGTCGGCCCTGACCGCCGCCACCACGTGATCCACCACGTCGCCGACGGGAAGGTTCTCGCTCGTACCGGCTGCCCGCACCTTGAACTCGATGACACCCTCCGCGAGTCCACGCCCCACGACCACCGTATATGGGGCGCCAATGAGTTCCGCGTCCTTGAACTTGACGCCCGGAGAGACCTTGGGACGGTCGTCGTAGCAGACCTCGATGCCCTGGGATTCCAGCGCCCGCGAGATGGCCTCGGCCTTGTCGTGGATCGCGTCGTCCTTCCCCGCGGCGATTACGTGCACGTGATACGGCGCCACGTGGGTGGGCCACTTGAGGCCCAGCTCGTCGTTGTTGTTCTCCGCGAGCAACGCCAGTGCGCGCGTCACACCCACGCCGTATGAGCCCATGGTCACGACCCGCTGCTTGCCGTTCTCGTCAAGGACCATCAGGCCCAGCGCCTCCGCGTACTTGCGGCCTAGCTGAAAGATGTGACCGATCTCGACGCCGCGCGCGAGTTCGAGCGGGCCCGATCCATCCGGGGCTTCGTCGCCGGCACGCACCTCGGCGGCCTCGATCGTGCCATCAGACGCGAAGTCCCGGCCTGCGGTGAGGTCGAATACGTGCTTGCCGGGCGCATCGGCTCCCGTGATCCAGCGCGAACCGGGCACGATGCGGGGGTCGAGCAGGTACGGAAGGGTCGTGTCTTCGTCGCTGAGGAACTTGACGTCAGCGGGCCGGGCCTGCGGCCCAAGCACGCCGGGGCCGATGTAGCCCTTGACCAGCTCGGGGTGCTTCTTGATATCGTCGTCCGTCGCGGGCTCAACCGTCGCTGGGGCGAGTGCCGCCTCCAGGCGAGTCATGTCCACCCCACGGTCGCCGGGCAGTCCCACTACCATAAGCCCCCGCTCCCCTGCGGGGTTGGTCGCGGCGATGACGATGTTCTTGAGGGTGTCCGCGGCCACCCAGGGACGGTCCGCGCGGGGGTGCTGAGCGTTGGCAACGTCAACGAGCGAGGCAATGGTCGGCGTGTCGGGCGTGTCCTCGATGTGCGCAGCGGGGGCATCGGACCAATCGATGGAGTCCGGAACGGGGGTCGTGACGGCCTCGACGTTGGCCGCGTAGCCGCCGGCCGAACGCACGTAGGTGTCCTCGCCAATCGGGGTGGGGCTCAGGAACTCCTCAGACTTCGAGCCGCCCATGGCTCCCGACGTCGCGGTGACGATGACGTATTCCAACCCCATGCGATCGAAGATGCGCACATACGCCGCGCGCTGCGCCTGGTACGAGGCCTCTAGCCCCGCATCGTCCATGTCGAAGCTGTACGCGTCCTTCATGATGAACTCGCGGCCGCGCAGGAGGCCAGCGCGAGGTCGGGCCTCATCGCGGTACTTGTTTTGGATCTGGAAGATCGTCAGCGGCAAGTCCTTGTACGAGTTGTACAGGTCCTTCACGAGCAGCGTGAACATCTCCTCGTGGGTGGGCGCGAGCAGCATGTCCGAGCCCCTGCGGTCCTGAAGTCGGAACAGATTGGGACCGTACTCGGTCCAGCGGCCGGTGATCTCGTAGGGCTCCCTAGGGAGCAGAGCCGGGAAATGCACCTCCTGGGCGCCCGCGGCCTCCATCTCTTCGCGCACTATTCGCTCAACCTTGGCGAGTACCCGCAGACCAAGAGGCAACCACGTGTAGATTCCCGGCGCGGCGCGGCGGATGTAGCCCGCGCGTACCAGGAGTTTGTGAGACGCGACCTCCGCCTCAGCGGGGTCTTCGCGGAGCGTGCGGAGGAAAAGAGTAGACATGCGCAACATGCTGGTAATCCTACTGGCGCGCGAGTGCGCGCCAACCCCGAACGTTAGAACATCACCGGGACTAAAACATCACAGTCGCGAATATGCCCACCTGAGCAAAGCCAACCGCGTGATAGCCGGCCACCGCGGGGGCGTTGAAGTCGTTCACGTATAGCGACACGGTGGGCGCGATCGACGCGCGAATGCCCTCCACCACCGCCGCCATGCCCGCCTTGGACAGCCCGCGCCCTCGTGCCGCAGGATGCACCCACACTCCTTGAACCTGAGCCACCTTGCCGCCCACGGCTCCTACGTCAGCCTTAAACACCACGCGCCGCCGTCCCTCCAGCTCGCCGTACTGCAGGAACACGCGTCCCGCGCGGATCAGCGCCCGTAGACGGTCCTCGTAGGCAGCACGGCCATGGCGCATCGGGTCGTAGCCCACCTCGCCAATAAACATGTGGACGGACGCAGGAAGCAGTTCGTCGTAGTCGGACAGCGACGCGCGGCGCACCGCAGTCAACTCCAGCCCAGCGCCATCGCTCGAGACGTGGCGGGGTCCGGTGGAGATCGCCATGGATAACTGGCGCGGTCGCACCTCGCGCGCGAGCCCCCACCAGGGTTCCACCCGGCCCCACAGGTCCAGCATCAAATCAGCGCTGCCCACGATCGCTGCGGGGCGGTTGAGCCGCCCCACCATTGCCGCGGCCACCTCCGCGCGAACGTCGTCGCCACCCGCAGCATCGGCTGCGGAAGGGATCAACGCAGTGAGGTTGGCACCGCCCCAGATGACGCCGATGCTCTCGCGGCCCATCCCCGGCAGTCCGCGCCCTCCCCGGCGCTTCACAGACCATAAATACGGGGGGACGATGCCTGAGTCGCGTGCTGTTTCAAGGTGCATTGCGAGCACCGCATTCGCGACCGGGTCCGCCCCACACCACTCAAGTGCCTGAGCGACGTCACGCCGCTGCAGGGGCGCCAGCGAGTGCTGCGCGCGCCTGAGCAGCGAATCCGTCATCTTCCTGCCATCACCTGCGGGGACGCGCCCTCGACGGGCTCCATGGTCTCGGCGAGCTTCAGTGCCTCTTCAATGAGGGTCTCCACGATGTCCTTCTCGAGCACGGTCTTGATGACCTCGCCCTTGACGAATATCTGGCCCTTGCCATTGCCCGATGCGACGCCCAGGTCGGCCTCGCGGGCCTCGCCCGGTCCGTTCACCACACAGCCCATGACGGCGACTCGCAACGGCACCTCCATGCCCTCGAGTCCAGCGGTGACCTTCTCGGCGAGTTCGTAGACGTCCACTTGAGCGCGCCCACACGACGGGCACGAGACGATCTCGAGCTTACGAGGGCGCAGGTTGAGGCTCTGCAGGATCTGGATGCCGACCTTGACCTCCTCCACGGGAGGCGCGGACAGCGACACACGGATGGTGTCGCCGATGCCCTGGCTGAGTAATGCACCAAAAGCGGTGGCGGACTTGATGGTGCCCTGGAAGGCGGGTCCCGCCTCGGTCACGCCCAAGTGCAGCGGCCAGTCGCCGCGCTCTGACAGCAATTCGTAGGCCTTGACCATGATGACTGGGTCGTTGTGCTTGACGGAGATCTTAAAGTCGTGGAAGTCGTGCTCCTCGAATAGGCTCGCTTCCCACACTGCGGACTCGACGAGCGCCTCGGGCGTGGCCTTGCCGTATTTCTTCATCAGGCGTGGGTCGAGCGACCCGGCGTTGACGCCGATGCGAATCGACGTGCCGTGGTCCTTCGCGGCCTGAGCGATCTCCTTGATCTGGTCGTCGAACCGCCGGATGTTTCCGGGGTTGACGCGCACTGCTGCGCACCCAGCCTCTATCGCTGCGAACACGTACTTTGGCTGGAAGTGGATGTCCGCAATCACGGGGATGTTGGACTTCTTCGCGATGATCGGCAGCGCATCGGCGTCGTCCTGGGTGGGACACGCAACGCGCACGATGTCGCAGCCCGACGCGGTCAACTCGGCGATCTGCTGCAGCGTCGCGTTGATGTCCGTGGTCTTCGTGGTGCACATCGACTGCACACTAATGGGCGCGTCTCCACCCACGTCCACGGTTCCCACCTTTATTTTTCGCGTCTTCTTGCGCGGTGAGAGAGTCTCCGGCGGCATGGCCGGCATTCCAAGTCCAATTGCAGTCACGATGTCAGTATCTCCCAAATCTAGTCACGGCGGATGACGCCCTTGCCCTACCGGTCGCGCCCACGTAAGGTGACGCGGTTCTAAGTGATACTGACCGGTGCGACGATGTCCGCCACAATGAGAACAAGCCCCATGACCAGAAGTATTCCGAAGACCCCATAAGCCAGCGGCATCATGCGTGCCACGTCGACCGGCCTGGGCCTGGGCAGAGAGCGGAACCGGGCCCAGCCGTTCTTCATGGCCTGCCACAATGCCGATGCGATGTGCCCGCCGTCCAGCGGCACCAGCGGGATCGTATTGAAGACGAACAGCGCAAGGTTCAGGCCGCCGAGCATCATCAGCATGTCGGCCACCTTCTCCTTAAAGCCGTAGCCCTCGACGTTGGCCGCAGCTACGTCGCCCGCGATGCGACCCACACCCACCACTCCGATGACAGACTGGGAGCTGCGCTGCTCCAGACCCAGCGTTGCGAGCGTCACGTGATAAAGATTCTGCGGCAGGTGGAAAACCACGTCGAAGGTCTTACCCAAGTAGTCCCATGTCAGAGCCGCGCCCGCGCCGATGCCCTGCGAAACATTCACGAGTTCTGGGGAAACGCCGAGGTAACCGACTGTTTCCGTCTCCACCACGCCCGATGAGCCGGTCACCACTGTGCCATCGGCGTCAGTGACGGCGCGCTCGCGCTCCGTGGGTGTCACCGTCAATTGCACGGTCTGAGAGCCACGCAGGACGTCCAACGGCATGGTGTCGCCGGGGTGCGCGGCCACGTACTCGGTGAGCTCGGGCCACTCGGTGACGGCACGTCCGTCTATCGCAGTGATCTGGTCCCCAGACTCGAGACCGGCTGCCGCAGCGGGCGACTGAGGGTCCCCTGCGGCGCAATCGAGCGAATCCACGGCGGGGATGCACGGCACGGTCTGGGACACGGTCAGGGACGGAGTGGGCGTACCGATTCCCACCAGGACCGAAGAGAACAACGCCAGCGCTAGCACTAAGTTAACTAACGGCCCCCCAAACATCACGATGACCTTCTTCCACCACACCAGGTGATAGAAGGCGCGGTAGTCCTCGCCGGGCAGCACCTCTTCAGTCGAGGCAGCGCGTGAGTCTCCGATCAACTCCGCGATGCGGCCCTTGACCTTGAGGGGATTGACGGCGTCCTGTGGCGGAATCATGCCGACTAGTTTGACGTAGCCGCCAAGAGGGATGGCCTTGACGCCGTACTCCGTCTCCTTACCCTGCTTGGACCACAGGGTGGGGCCGAAGCCCACGAAGTACTGGCTCACGCGCACGCCGAATTTCTTCGCGGGGATCATGTGACCCATTTCGTGCAGACCGATCGAGATCAGCAACCCGACCAGCAGCACTACCCAACCTACGACCTGCAACATGTGAGTCCTCTACCTATCAAGTCCGCGCAACGATGGCTGCGGCCGCCTGGACTCGCGCCCACGATTCGGCGGAGTCCACTGCCTCGAGGGTAATCTCGGCGGGCGCCTCGTACCTCTCGACAACGTTTCGCACCGTGTCAACGATCCCAAGAAAAGACAACGTTCCGGCAACGAATGCCGCGACGCACTCCTCATTGGCGGCATTAAACACCGCGGGGTGCAGCGGCGACTCCGCGACGGCGGCGCGGGCCACGCGGATGGCGGGGAACGCGTCCTCGTCGAGCGGCTCAAACGTCCACTGTTGCGCCCGGGTCCAGTCCATGCCGCCGATGGCGCCCGGCACCCGCTCCGGCCAGGTCAGGCCCAGCGCGATGGGCAGGCGCATGTCCGGCGGGGACACCTGCGCCAGCGTGGAGCCGTCCACGAACTCAACCATCGAGTGGACCACCGACTGAGCGTGCACCACGACGTCGATCCGGTCCATGGGGATGTCGAATAGCAGATGGGCCTCGATCACCTCCAGCGCCTTGTTCATCATGGACGCGGAGTTGATGGTCACCACCGGGCCCATGTCCCAGTTGGGGTGCTTGAGAGCCTGCGCGGGGGTTACTTCGCCGAGGTCAGCCCGCGTCTTGCCACGAAAGGCGCCGCCCGATGCGGTGACGACCAGTCGCTTCACCTCATCGTGGGTGCCGCCCAGCAGGGCCTGCGCGAGCGCGGAGTGCTCAGAGTCGACGGGCACGATCTGATTGTCGCGCTGCTTCGCGGCCTTGACCAGGGCGCCCCCGGCGACGAGCGACTCCTTGTTGGCCAACGCGAGCGTGCTGCCGGCGGCGAGCGCCGCGAGCGTCGGACGCAAACCGACGGACCCGGTCATGCCGTTGAGCACTACGTCGGCGCCAATTCCTGCGGCGGCGACCACGCCATCGGCCCCGCTCACGACGTCAACCCCTGGCAAGGCCGCGGCGATACGCTCGGCCGCCGCGGCATCGGCCACGGCGACCATGCGTACTCCCAGCAAACGCGCCTGGGCAATCACCGCATCGGCATCTCTGCCGCCGGCGGCCATCGCGATGACGTCAAACTTGTCACGGTTACGCTCAATGACGTCGATAGCCTGGGTACCGATCGAGCCGGTCGAACCGAGGATCGCGACGGTGCGGGACGTCATGCGGGAATGACTCCCAACAGAATGTCAACGGTGCGGGCCAGGAACGCATCCACGGTGCGCTCGTCGTACGCCCGCACGCCCGTCTTTGAGCCGAAAGCCACGGCCCGCAACTCATTCGCTTCGAGCGGCTGGCCGGTGTCAAAAAACGAGGTGATGCGCGCAATGATGGCGTCGACCTGGCGTGCGTCGTAGCCGTGTTTAAAGTTTTCGGGGTGCTCGAAGCGAGCGCCCGCCGGTCGACGAAGGCGCGGGTACAGCACCTGAGCGCGCTCGGCGAGGCTCTTCATCCACTCATCCTGGCCGTGCGCACGCACAAAGATTTCGCGGGTGCGGGTCGCGAAGGCGAGTTCGAGTCGGTCCAGGGCCGCGTCTACCGCAACGGTGGAGTAGCCGCCGTGCTTGAGGTCGAAAGCGGCGCGGCGCACGTCCAGCGGGGAAACCTCCGGGTCCGGGCTGCCCGGGCGCTCGTAGGCGAGTCGGGCATCGTCAAAGAACTCCGCAACCTGGTCAGGCTGGTAGCCCAGCCGCAAGGCGTTGTTGCGGGGAAAGAGGTCGGTCATTCGTTCTCCTTGATGGCCAGTTGACCGCAGGCGCCGTCAATATCGCTACCACGAGTATCCCTGATGGTCGTGGGAATCCCGTGAGCGCGGAGCCGTCGAACGAATTCCCGTTCCACGGCAGGATCGGACGCCGTCCAGATCGAGCCCGGGGTCGGGTTGAGCGGGATGGGATTGACGTGCACCCAGCCGTCGCCGCGAGACTTGAGCTTCTCCCCCAGCAGGTCGGCGCGCCACCCGTGATCGTTCATGTCGCGGATAAGCGCGTACTCAATGCTGACGCGGCGGCCAGTCTCGGCGTAATAGCGGTACGCGGCGTCGAGCGTCTCGTCCACGCTCCAGCGCGTGTTGATGGGCACGATCTCGTTGCGCAGCTCGTCGTCGGGAGCGTGCAGGCTCACCGCGAGAGTCACGGGGATGCCCTCCTTAGTGAGCTTGTCGATCGCCGGAACCAGGCCCACGGTCGACACCGTGACGTGACGGGCGGACAGGCCGAAGCCGTTTGGCTCCGGAGCGACCAGTGCCCGCACCGTCTCCATGACGGCTTTGTAGTTGGCTAACGGCTCACCCATGCCCATAAACACGACGTTCGACAGCCGCACCGGCTCGCCGCCAAGCGAGCCATCCCGCGAGGCGCGCGCCGCGAGACGGACCTGTTCGATGATCTCCGCGGCTGACAGGTTGCGGGTGAGGCCCATCTGCCCGGTCGCACAGAACGGGCAGGCCATTCCGCAGCCCGCCTGGCTCGTCACGCACAGCGTCGCGCGCTCCGGGTACTTCATGAGCACGGATTCGACCTTGACGTTGTCGTGCAGGCTCCACAGCGTCTTGACAGTCTCGCCACCGTCCGCCGCAAGCGTGCGCACCGGCGTCATCAGGGTAGGGAACATCGCGGTGGCGATCTCCTCCCGAACGCCCGCGGGAAGGTCCGTCATGTCATCCGCGTCGGTGGTGAGGTGGCTGTAGTAGTGCGTCGCGAGTTGCTTAGCCCGGAAGCCGGGCTGCCCGATTTCTTTCAGCGCCTCGATACGGTCAGCCGGGCCGAGGTCCGCGAAGTGGCGTGGCGCCTTTTTGCCTCGCTTGGGTGCTGCCATCTGCAACACTGGGGGGGTAGTCATGTGTTCCTCACTACATCAATATGGCGAACACCACGTATACCGCGGGGCCAGCAACTAACAAAGAATCGATTCGGTCAAGGATTCCGCCGTGTCCAGGAATGATTCCACTCATATCCTTGACGTCCATATCGCGCTTGAGCGCGGATTCGGCCAGGTCACCGATGATCGCTGCGAGCGTAGCGGCGAAGCCTACTGCGGCACCGAACCACCATTGTCCGTCAAAAAAGAAGTAGGAAGCAACCGCGGCGGATAACGTGCCCAGCACGATTCCCCCTATTGCGCCTTCCCAGGTCTTCTTGGGGCTTATGCGAGGTGCGAGCTTGTGCTTGCCCCACGCCATGCCGCTAAACAGCCCGCCCGTGTCGTTACCGGCAACCGCGACGATTAGGATCACCACGCGCTGCCAGCCGTCGTCCGCCATCTCAAGCAGCATCACGAAAGACCCCAGGAATGGGATCCACATCAGCGCGAAGATGCTACCGACGGCCTCCGAGAACGTATTGGCGATGCGCTCGTCGACCACGCGCCAGGCGACCATCCCGGCACACCCCACCAATAGGGCTACTACTAGGCCTTCTGCACCACCCGGGCCACGCTCCGCCCCGTACCATATGGCAATTCCCATCCCAAAGGTCACGACCGCAATCGGGGCCAGCGGCAATCGCTGCGCCTGCTTGCGCAGCGCATTGCGCCACTCCACGACGCCCGCGAAGAAGAACCCGTAGAGCAGTACCCCGAAAACGCGCGGGTCGTACCAGGCTGCCGCCAACGCAATCCCCAGCAGGAGGAAACCCATCGACGACGCGGCCCACATGTTGCGGCCCCTACGGGGCGTCGCGAGCGGGATGGTCTCCGAGTAATCGAACACCGCCTCGCCCTGTTCGTTGAACGGCTCAGGCTGGCGAACCTCGGGTGCGATGGTGTCCGGCACGATCGGGTCAGACTCGTCGTCGTCCACCCAAGTCGATAGGTCTGGTTCCTGGGCAGGAGTTGATACGGGCGGCGCGGCCCCGCCGTACTGCTGCCGTGGCTGGGGTGACTCCTCAGCATCGGCGGCAGGTGAGGTTCGCACCGCGCCGCTTACTGGGGGGAAGTGCGAATGGGGGGCCGTCGCGGGTGCATTGCCGCCCTCCGGTTGGGACGGCATGCCGCGGCGTCTAGTCCACTTCATGGTGGTCGTGTGCGAATCTCGGGCGCTACACCTCGAGCAGTTCGCGCTCCTTGTGCGCCAAGAGAGTGTCGACGGCATCGACGTGCTTCTTGGTGAGCGCGTCCAGTTCCTTTTCTCCGCGCGAGCCGTCGTCCTCGCCCACGTCGCCGTCTTTGACCGCGGCGTCGATCAGATCCTTCGCCTTGCGGCGCATGTTGCGCAGCGTCACACGTGAGTCCTCGGCCTTGGTTTTTGCCAGCTTCACGTAGTCGCGCCGACGTTCCTGAGTGAGCTGCGGCATGTTGATGCGCAGCACGTGGCCGTCATCGGAGGGATTGATGCCCAGATCAGAGTTACGGAGGGCCGTCTCAATTTCCTTTTTGGCGCCTACGTCGTAGGGCGTGATCATCACCGTGCGCGGCTCGGGGACATTAATTGCCGCAAGTTGCTGGAGCGCGGTGGGAGCGCCGTAGTAGTCGACTGTGATGTTCGCGAACATCGCGGCCGAGGCCTGGCCGGTGCGAATCTTCGCAAAGTTGTCCTTGGCGACCTCTACCGCCTTGTCCATGTTGTCCTCGACGTCGAGGAGGATCTCGTCAATCACAGTTTTCTCCTTAAGTGGTCGCGGCGCTACGCCGTGACCAGGGTGCCGATTCTCTCACCCATCAGGGCGCGAGTCACATTTCCAGGCTCTTCGAGGCCGAATACCATCATCGGCATGTTGTTTTCCATGCATAGGCTGAACGCCGCCGCATCCATCACCTTCAGGCCCTGTTGAAGCGCATCCCTATACGTGACGTGCGCCAGTCGCTGGGCGTTCGGGTCGACCTGTGGGTCCGCCGAATACACCGCATCTACGCCATGTTTGCCCATGAGGACTTCCGTGCAGCGGGTCTCGAGCGCGCGCTGTACCGACACTGTGTCGGTGGAGAAGTACGGCATCCCGGCGCCAGCGCCAAAGATGACCACGCGGCCCTTCTCCATGTGGCGCATGGCACGGCGCGGAATGTAGGGCTCGGCGACCTGACCCATGGTGATGGCGGTCTGGACTCGTGTGTCTACGCCGGCCTGCTCGAGGAAGTCCTGAAGGGCAAGCGCGTTCATCACGGTGCCCAGCATCCCCATGTAGTCGGCGCGGGCTCGCTCCATGCCGCGCTGAGAGAGTTCCGCCCCGCGGAAGAAGTTTCCGCCGCCTACGACGATCCCGACTTCGATGCCCCCGGCCACCGCCTCCGCGACCTCTCGCGCGACGCGGGAGATAACGTCGGGATCAAGCCCTACCGAGCCGCCGCCGAACATCTCGCCACTGAGTTTAAGCAAAACGCGCCGCGCCGCGGGAGGGGAATCGACCTCCGGGAGCAGGTCACTGTTCTCGGGCATCGAATTCTCCTGACGGCGCGGCGCGTTTATTGAAAAGCTGTTGTGGCTAGGCTCCCACACGGAAGCGGGCGAAGGCGGAAACCGCGCCGCCAGTGTTCGCGATGACCTTGCCGACGGTGGTCTTGGGATCCTTCGCGAATGCCTGTTCAACCAGGGTGTTTTCCTTGAAGAAGCCCGTCATGCGACCCTCGATAATCTTGGGCATCGCAGCCTCGGGCTTACCCTCTCCTTTTGCGGTCTCCTCGGCAACGCGCCGCTCGTTCGCGACCGTCTCCGCAGGAACCTCGTCACGGTTGAGGTAGGTAGGCGAATACGCGGCGATGTGCATGGCGATGTCGCGCGCGACCTCGCCTGCCAGTTCGTCGGCACCGACCAGTACGCCGACCTGCGCGGGCAGGTCCTTGTTGGTGCGGTGCAGGTACTCCTTGACCACAGGTGCCTCAACACGAGCGACGCGGCGCAGGACGATCTTCTCGCCCAGCATGCCCGCGTTCTCGTCGATGAACTCCTGCACGGTCTTACCCTCAACGTCAGCCGCTAGGGCCGCCTCGGCGGAATCAGCTGCTGCGGCCACGGTGGCGGTTAGGACCTTCTGGGCGAGCGCAAGGAACTTCTCGTTCTTCGCTACGAAGTCGGTCTCGCAGTTGATTTCGATGAGGGTGCCTACCTGGCTACCATCGTGGGTCTCGATCGAGGACAGCACCAGGCCTTCGGAGGCCGAGCGGCCCTCGCGCTTGGTGACACCCTTCAGTCCCTTGACACGCAGAATGTCAACAGCTTTGTCCAGGTCGCCATCGGCCTCGTCGAGCGACTTTTTGACGTCAAGCATGCCTGCACCCGTGCGCTCACGGAGCGTCTGGATGTCAGCAACGGTGTAGTTCGCCATAAATGCGTTCCTTACTTCTCGTCGGACTTGGCCGCGGGCTTCTTGGGAGCGGGCTTCTTGGGAGCCGGCTTCTTGGCCGGTGCCTTCTTGTCGGCGGCAGTGGCAGCCTTCTTCTCGCCCGCTCCAACCTCGGCGCCTTCGGCCGCCTGCTTCTCAGCCGGCTTGGTGGTCTGAGCAGTCGAGTCGTCGCCATCCTGCTCGGCAAGCACCTCAGCGGTGTAGGCCTCATCCATGACGGGCGCGGCAGTCTTAGCGATCGGATGCTCGTCCTTGTCCGCCGTGTCCATGGCCGCCTCGACCTTTGCGGCGTTGGTGTCGGACTCGTCGGCCTTGGCGTCAGCAGCAGGTGCTTCCGTCGTGGCATCGTCGGCCTTGGCGTCAGCAGCAGGTGCTTCCGTCGTGGCATCGTCGGCCTTGGCGTCAGCAGCAGGTGCTTCCGTCGTGGCATCGTCGGCCTTGGCGTCAGCAGCAGGTGCTTCCGTCTTAGCGTCATCCTTCTTACCGTCGAGGAGTTCCTGCTCCCACTCGGTGAGGGGCTCGGCTTCGCCGGTTGCCTCAGCGTCGTCTCCGGCCTTGGGGGTGTGGCGGATCTTGAGGCCCTCAGCCACGGCATCGGCAATCACGCGGGTGAGTAGGCCCACTGAGCGAATAGCGTCATCGTTTCCGGGGATGCCGTACTGCACGTCATCCGGGTCGCAGTTGGAGTCGAGAATGCCGACCACGGGGATGCCGAGCTTGCGTGCCTCGTCAACCGCAAGGTGCTCCTTATTCGTGTCGACAATCCACACGACCGACGGGACCTTGGGCATGTCACGAATTCCCGTAAGGACCTTGCTCAGTTTGTCGCGCTCGCGACGCATCATGAGCAGTTCCTTTTTGGTGCGACCGGAGCCGGCCACGTCGTCAAAGTCGAGGAGCTCGAGCTCTTTCAGGCGCGTGACGCGCTTGGAGACGGTCTGGAAGTTAGTCAACATTCCACCGAGCCAGCGCTCGTTGACGTAGGGCATGCCCACGCGTACGGCCTGCTCCATGATCTGCTCCTGGCCCTGGCGCTTGGTGCCGACGAATAGCACCGTCCCGCCGTGAGCGACCGTGTCGCGCACAAAGGCATAGGCCTTGTCGATCATGCCAAGGGACTGCTGAATGTCGATGATGTAGATGCCGTTGCGCTCAGTGAAAATGAAGCGCTTCATCTTGGGGTTCCAGCGGCTGGTCTGGTGTCCGAAGTGGACACCCGAGTCGAGAAGCTGGCGCATGGTCACTACGGCCATGGCTCATCCTTATCTGCGCGCCTCATGAGGCGTGCGTGCAATAGGTCGGGATTGCCGTCAGGCTATTCCGATGGTTCGGTTGATGGCTCCCTCAGGTGAGAGGAGCCCCTAGCACCAACGCGGTTTGACACCGAGCGAACTCGGACCTTGCCATTCCGGCGCCGCCGTCCCGACCGAGAGGTCTGAGCGGTAGCGAATGATGCGCGATGTCATCCGGGCATGCCGAATGCAGGCTCAATGTTACCTGACGGCACAACGGGCGCGCGACCGCAGGGGTACACAGGCAATCTGGTGCCGGTGTCCTTCCCCAGAAACTTCGCACCGGGAGCGCTGTGGCGTGGCGCCAAGCAACGATTGCGTCATGAAACACACTCGCGCATGGCTTGCCCTCGTCCTGGCCAGCGGACTCTGCCTGGTGGGGATGGCGTCCGCACAATCCGCTGATGCTGGGAGCGCTCGGCCGCTGCTGGCCTCACCGGTAGCTCCACTGCGCGCCGGTCGTCTCTTTGACCCTCCACCCCAGCCGTGGAACGCCGGCCACCGAGGTATCGACCTCTACGCCTCGCCCGCCGGCGAGGTCTACTCCCCCGGCCCGGGCGTCGTCGTGTTCGCCAGCTACGTGGTGAATCGCCCCGTGCTCAGTATTGAACTCGACGTAGGCCTCAGGTCATCAATGGAACCGGTCGCAAACCTCGTGGAGGTGGGGCAGCGCGTGCGCAAAGGCGACCTAGTAGGCACAGTTGACGATGCCCCAGATGCCGGGCATTGCGAACCCGATTGGTGTGTGCATTGGGGGCTGCGCCGAGGAGACGATTACGTCAACCCGCTTGACTGGCTCACTGGATACGGACCGATACGACTCCTGCCCTTACGCGGCTAGGAGAAGGCACCGGTCTTGATGAGGCTCTCGCGGAGCTTGCGCACCGCGCCCGAGTGAATCTGACTCACCCGCGACTCGGTTACGCCGAGGATCTGGCCAATCTGCGCGAGGGTGAGGTTCTCGTAGTAGTACAGGCGCAACACCTCCTGCTCCCTGTCGCGCACGTTCTGCACTGCAGACGCGAGCAATGCCCGAGTCTCCTGCGCCTCAACCGTCGTGGAAGCCCCCGGCACGGAAAGCGAACTGACGGTGTCGATCGCCGAGGTTTCGGGGTCAGAGGTGCCGAGGCTATCCAAGGCCGCCACGTGGCTCAGAGCGACCTGCGCTCGAACCGTCCTTACCTCCCTCGTGCGCCAACCCACGCGCTCCGCAACGTCACTGTCGGTGATGGGGCGGAGGAGTTCCTGCTCGAGTGCGCGGGTCGCCTGTTCGACGATGCGAGCCTTAGACCGGACCGAGCGAGGCACCCAGTCGGCGGCACGTAACTCGTCGATGATCGCGCCGCGGATGCGGGTAGACGCGTACGTCTCGAACTTGAAGCCACGCTCTACATCGAACTTCTCGATCGCGTCGATGAGCCCGAACATCCCGTAGGACACCAGATCGCCGAGCTCGACCGTGTCCGGCAGGCGCCCAATCATCCTCGAGGCGACCTGCGTCACGAGCGGCGCGAAGTGGGTGATCAGCGAGTCGCGTGAGGCCCGCCTGGCCGTCTGATCACCGGTACCAAGAATGTGCCACCAGTCGGCAGCGGCGTCGGCACCGAGTGGCGCCAACGGCCGAGTCACTACCGGTTCGGATAACCCAGCTAGCTCCGAGAGCACCGTGTTGAGCGTAGACATTGTTCTCCCTATGCGCGCGGGTGCGCGAGTTGGTAGGTCGCCCGGAGGCGTTCGGCGGACACGTGCGTGTACCTCTGGGTAGTGGTCAGGCTGGCGTGCCCAAGCACTTCCTGCACGGAGCGGAGGTCTGACCCGCCGTTCAGCAGGTGCGTGGCTGCGGTGTGGCGGAGCCCGTGCGGTGCGATGTCGCCGATCTCCGCAAAGGCGCACAACTGGTGCACTGACTCGCGAATCTGACGCTGGTCTACACGGTGGCCACGGCGTCCCAATAGGAAGGCGGAGTCGGTGGCACTACTTACCAACTCGGGCCGGCCGCGCTCGAGCCATTCGGTTGCGGCGAGGGCGGCGGGCACACCAAACGGCACCACCCGCTCTTTGCCGCCCTTACCCATCACGCGCGCCAAGTGCTCGTCGAGGTCCACATCGCCCACGTTCGTGCCCGCAAGCTCGCCCACACGCATTCCGGTGGCATAAAGCATCTCAGCAGCCGCCCAGTCGCGCAGATGCAGCGGGTTCCCATCGTCGGCGCGCGTCTGTGCGGCATGGAGCAGCGTGATCATGTCGGCGGGACTCATCACGGTGGGGATAGTGGAGGCCGGGCGTGCCGATGCGAGCCGTGCCGCCGGGTTAGGGGTCACCTCTTGAGCATCTTCCGCCCAGGCGAAGAACGCTCGCACCGATGCCCCTCGGCGCGCGAGGGTAGTTCGGCTCAGGCCCTCGGTGGCCATGGACGCGAGCCAGGCGCGCAAGTGGGAGATCTGGAGCGATCGGAGGAGGGCGTCGGGATCCATCGCCTCGTCCGCGACTCGCGGCGCACCGGGTGCAAGCTCGCGCTCACGGCATTGGATGCTGGCGTCGCCCTGGCAGGACGCGAAGGCCACTAGGTGCGCCATGTCACCCAAATACGCTCTCACTGTGTTGACCGCGAGCCCACGCTGGTGGACCAGGTGACGCTCAAAGCGCGCGAGCAACTCGCTGGTCGCGACATCCTGCGTTATCGGCATAACCACACTCTGGCACCGTCACACCCGTCAAATCAACCCCTTAGGCCACATTTGTCACATCAGTTTCACGTTTCAGCGCCATTTTGGCCTGTTTTGTCCGAATATCTGGTGCATATCACGTTGCGCAGCGGATCCACATGCCTCCCTCCCGGCGAACTAAACCGGCCAATTCCAGGCCGCCGAGCGCCGTTCTGGCCTGAGAAAGCGTGAGCCCTGCCTCCCTCGCGATGTCCTCAAGGGTCGATCGACGCGCGCCTATCGCGCCATAGGCCTGGCGTTGTTCCGGGTCAGCGAAGTCTTGGCTCGCGGCGAGTGTGCCTCGTATCGCCGGTCGGGGGGTTGTCCCGTCCTCGGCGCAAGTCCCCACCGGCTCCGCCAGAGCGAGCACGTCCGCGCCCGACGTCACCAAGGATGCGACGCCATCGCGGATCAACGCGTGGCATCCTGCTGACGACGCCGAAGTCACTGGGCCCGGCACCGCGCACACGGGGCGCAACATCGCCGCGGCGTGCCGGGCCGTGCTGAGCGCACCCGAGCGAAACGCCGCCTCGACGACTACGGTGACGCGGGCGGTGGCGATGATCCGGTTGCGCGACAGGAATCGCGCCCGATGCGGGGCATAGCCCGGTGGCACCTCGCTGACAGCCACTCCCCCGTCAAGCACGCGCTCCAACATGTCGGAATTGCCCGCCGGATAGAGTCGGTCCACCCCACCAGCCATCACTGCGACGGTGGGGTCCCCTATCGCAAGCGCGGTGCGATGCGCGGCGGCGTCGATCCCGTATGCCCCTCCTGAGATCACCGTTGCGCCCCTGTCGGCGAGCTCGGCCGCGATGGTCGACGTGACATGCTCGCCGTACGCCGTCGCCGACCGCGCGCCCACGATCGCGATCGCGGCTGCCATCAGCGCTGCCAGGTCTCCCGAACCACGCACCCACAATGCGAACGGTGCCAGAGGACCGAGGTCGTCAAGGCACCGAGGCCACTCTGGGGATCCTCGCGTCACCACTCGAGCGCCGCACTTGGCCGCACGCTGTCGATGTGCGTCGGTCTCGGCAATATCCAGCCGTGTCACCCACTTCTCGCTGAGCTTGATGGCCTCGTCCACCTGAGCTGCGGGCGCAACCGGCGCGAGCTCCATCGTGGCGGCGACGGAGTTGCTTGCGACCAGGCGCACCCACGCCAACGCTCGTGCGGCCCCCAGGGTTGCGACGAGCCAGGCAGCTCCCACATCGGCGGGCTCCGCAAGCGCGCTCCACGACACCAGCGCGTCGGAATTCTCGTCTGCGGAGTCAACGATCGTGGCGAGGCCGCCCTCGCCGCTCATCCCGCAACCGCCCTTGTGCGCAGGGTCATGGCCTGGTTGACATGGTCCGACGAGGGAACCGGGGCGCCTCCCAGGTCCGCCAACGTCCACGCCACCCGCAGTGCGCGGTCCACGCCGCGCGCCGTGAGCGCTCCCCTATCCATGGCCGCATACACGGGCCGCATTACCTCGCGTGGAGTGTTGGCGCGCAGCCATACTCCATTGGCCTGCGAGTTCACCGCCCACCCATGTTCGCTGAGCCGCTCCGACATCGCGCCCCGCGCCTCCCGCACGCGCTCGCCCACCACCGCGCTCGATTCGGACTTGTCCTCGGCGTCGCGGCGCACGGGTTGGACGTCCACGTGCAGATCGATCCGGTCTAGTAACGGACCGGAGAGCCGTCCCATGTAGCGCCGGCGCGCCATGGGCGTGCACGAACAGTCGGCTCCCGTGCCGAAGTAGCGACCGCACGGACAGGGATTGGCCGCAAGCACCAACTGGAAACGCGCGGGGTAGCGCGCAGCACCTTGTGCTCGGTGCAGCACCACCTCTCCTGCCTCGAGCGGCTGGCGCAGCGTCTGCAACACGCGCGACGGGAACTCGGGCGCTTCGTCAAGAAACAGCACCCCGCCGTGAGCGCGCGAGATCGCACCTGGGCGGGCCATCAGCGACCCGCCGCCCACGATGGACGCTGCCGACGCGCTGTGGTGCGGCGCCTCGAACGGTGGCCGCGAAAGCAAGCCTCGCTCAGGATCGAACGTGCCCGCAAGTGAGTGCACCGCGGTGGCCGCCACGGCATCGGTCGGACTCAAGTCGGGCAAGATCGACGGGAGCCTCGCAGCCAACATCGTCTTGCCCGCCCCCGGCGGCCCCATCATCAGCAGGTGATGACCGCCCGCCGCGGCAACCTCGAGCGCCCATCGCGCCTCGTGCTGGCCGCGCACCTCGTTGAGGTCAAGCTCGTGCTGTGGTGGCATGGCCACCACGAGCGCCGCGACAGGGTCCGTCGACGACGCCTCTGCTTCTTCGTTTCCGTAACAGCGCGCGAGGTCGGCCAGTGATGCGACCGCCAGCACCTGAGCACCAGGCACCAGCTGCGCCTCGCGTGCGTTGCCCGCCGGGACCACCACCCGCGGATAGCCAGCCTGCACCGCGGCGACTACCGCGGGCAGCACTCCCCGCACCGGCCGCACCCTGCCATCCAATCCAAGTTCCCCCAGGTGCACAGCACGCGCGGCGGTGTGCGCATCGACCATTCCCGCGGCCGCCATCACGCTCACCGCAATTGCCAGGTCCGTCATTGATCCCGACTTGGGCAGGGACGCGGGCGACAAGTTGACCGTGATCCGTCGGGTCGGCCACGCGAGGCCGGAGCTGGTGACTGCCGCGCGCACCCGGTCGCGGGACTCGCTGAGCGACGCGTCGGGCAACCCCACAATGGAGAACGACGGCAGCGAGGCCGCCATGTGCGCCTCGACGTCGATCACGTGCCCGGCCAGGCCGGCGAGCGCGATAGAGCACGTCCGGCCGATCACTCGACGCCCCGCAGGTGCTCAATCTGCGCTGCTCCCGCGCGCGCCACGGTGACTGCCAGCACGTCCACTCTCACCGCGGGAAACGCCCGTTCCTGGGAGGCAAGCCACGCGGCCGTCAGTCGGCGAATGCGATGCAGCTTGCGCCACGTCACCGCCTCTTGCGGGCTACCGTACGCAGCGCTACGGCGGGTCTTGACCTCCACGGCCACCAGGCATGAGCCGTCCACGGCGATGATGTCCAGCTCGCCGTCGGCGCACCGCCAATTTCGCACGAGCACCTCCCAGCCCTGCGCCATCAAGCTCCGCGCCGCCACGTCCTCGCCGTACCGACCCACCTCGTCTTTTGCGGCCATGTGCCACCTCCTGAGGCGAGCCTCGCGCACGCCTCCGCGCAACGGTGCGCCGCCCCGAGCATCGGCGCACTGGAGCCTCCGCGCAGTGCCCTGTGCACATCAGTCGGTGCGCGCAGCCCGCGGCCGTCGATAGAGCCTGCAAAAGAAAAACCCCCGCGGTTCGGCATCTCGCCGAGCCACGGGGGCTGCAATCCGTGCGAACGCTACTTCGAAGGGGTGCCAGCCCCAGCATCGGCCGCCATGTCGCTGTAACCGTCGCCGTCAGCACCATTCGCGGCGCCAACCACCTCGAGTTCACGAGTGTTGAGGTACGCGTTAGAGCTGCCGTCGATCTCGTAGGACTCCGGCAAAACGTCGCGCTCGATCGTGGTCGCCAGCTTGTCTTCCTTGACGAACAACAGGAGCACAAAGCTGACCAACAACAACGGCACCATCAGCAGGAACACCGGCGTCAGCGCGTCGTTATACGAGGACGCAATCACGTCCTGAACCTGCTGAGGCAGGTCTTGGACCGCGCCAGGGGTGAGCGAGTTCAGGTTCCCGTTGGCCGAGACCTCGGGAGGCAGGTTCTTCCCGAGGAGCTCGATGAGGCGCGAGGTGAAAACACTTCCCACCGCTGCGGAGCCAATCGACGCGCCAATCTGGCGGAAGTAGTTGTTCGAGGCCGTCGCGGTACCCACCGCGCTGATCGGGAAGGTGTTCTGCACGATCAGCACGAGGATCTGCATAGTGAGACCAAGGCCCAGGCCCATCACGCCGAGGAACACGCAGCGCAACCACAACGGGGTGCCGGGGGTCATGGTCGACAGCAGGAACAGCCCAAATCCGATGAACACGGAACCCACCACGGGCAGGAACTTATACGAACCCGTCCGCGTCACAAACTGGCCCGAACCGATTGACGTGATGAGCATGGCACCCATCATCGGGATCATGAGCAGGCCTGCCTGAGTGGCGCTCACCCCCGTCACCATTTGTAGGTAGGTGGGCATGTAGGCCAGCGCGCCAAACATCGCGATGCCGGTGATCAGACCAGCACCCGTGGTGAGGTTGAAGTTGCGCTTCTTGAACAGGTAGAGCGGCATCACGGGCTCCGTGGCGTTGCGCTCGATGAGCACGAACGCGACGGCGGCCAACGCGCCAAAGACGAACAGGCCGACGATTCGCGCCGAACCCCAGGGATAGGTGTTGCCGCCCAGCGACGTGCCGAGCACAATTGCGGCCGATGCGATGGCAAGGGTCATCATTCCGGCCACGTCGATCTTGGGCTTGCCCTGGGTGCGCTTGGGCAGGTGCAGGAACATGACGGCCGAGATGATCGCGGCGATACCGAGCGGGATGTTGATCCACATGCACCAGCGCCACGTGAGGGACTCGGTGAAGTAGCCGCCCAGCAGCGGTCCGGCGACGGACGCGAAGGCGAACACTCCACCCATGATTCCCATGTACTTGCCGCGCTCGCGGGCCGGCACGACATCGGCGATGATCGCCTGAGCAAGGATCATGAGTCCACCGCCGCCGAGACCCTGAATGGCGCGGCCGGCGATCAGCTCGGGCATGCCCTGGGCCAGTCCGCCGACGATCGATCCGACCATGAAGATGGAGATCGCAAAAATAAACAGGCCCTTGCGGCCGATGAGGTCGCCCAGTTTGCCGTAAACCGGCATCATGATGGTCGCGGCCAGGATGTACGCCGTGGTGACCCACAGCATGTGCTCCACGCCGCCCAGGTCACCCACGACCGTGGGAAGTGCGGTGGAGAAGATCATTTGATCAAGCGCTGCGAGCAGCATCGCCAGGATGAGACCGACGAAGATAAGCAGGATGTGCTTGCGATCCGGGGTCTCCTCGGTGGTCGCGATCGCCGGCGCCTCGAGCTGGTTACTCATGGGGACTCTTCTCTCGGGAAATGCTCGCGCCGGGTGGGCACGGGGACTGGGTGATGTGACGGATGGTGGTGAACGCCTCGTTGAGGTATTCGTGAACGGACAGTTCGGTGCGGCCGTGCAGCCAGCCGCGCCCGATTACCTGCATCGCACCCATCGAGACTGCGACGATGAACTGGGCCTGATGCGCGCGGTCGTCCTCGGACAGGTCCGGCTCCGTGACTGCGACGCGGCGCGCCACAATCTCCGCATAGTGGCCACGCGCCTCGGTGACGCGCGCGAAGTTCAATGTGGCGAGTTCGGGCGACGCATCCATGAGTTCCCGGCGCTTGAGGAGCAGGTCGCGGTCGATAGCCTCGCCGTCGAACGTTTCCGCTACCAGCGTCGCGAACTGCTCGACCTCGCTCGCCCCCGTGCGGTTGATGTACGCGTCGATCGCCGACTCCGACGGCATCGGCTTGCTGTCACCGATGAGCGCCGCCTCGCGGGTGCCGAAGTAGTTGTAAAACGTCCGGGCGGAGATGTCCGCGTCGTCGCAGATCATGTCGACCGTCACCGCGTGGTACCCGTGCTCGAGGCACAGGTCGATCGCTGCGTGCTCGGCGCGCAGGCGGCACTCGGCCACCTTGCGCTCACGCAGGCCCAACTCACTCATGGGTCACTGACTGAATTGGATGCATACTCTGCATTATTGCAGACTCTGCATCCATTGGCAACCGGCCCGGGCGGCCTACTTGGTGCGGAGCTGCCTCATGTCGGGGATCGCGTCCTCGTCCTGGGAGAGCTCCTCGATGTTGACGTCCTTGAACGTCACCACGCGCACGTTCTTCACCAGGCGCGCGGAGCGGTAGACGTCCCACACCCACGCATCGGCCATCGTCACCTCGAAGTAGACGTCGCCGCCCGATGCCCTCACCTGAAGATCCACTTTGTTGGCCAGATAAAACCGGCGTTCGGTCTCCACGACGTACTGGAACAGGCCCACCACGTCTCGATATTCGCGGTAGAGCGCCAGCTCCGCGTCGGTCTCATAGTTTTCCAGGTCTTCACTGCTCACGGCTCCATCATGGTCACAAACTGCCGGTCCGCGCACCTGCCGCGCCGGATCACCGTATCGCTGCTACCTATTCGTCACGCTCGGGGAGCTTCCACGAGCGCCGATGCTGGTCGGTTGGGCCGTGCTCTCGGATCGCCGCGAGGTGCTCCTGGGCGCCGTAGCCCTTGTTGCCTGCCCAGCCATATTGGGGATGCTCGTGGTGAAGCCGCGTCATGATCGCGTCGCGCTCGACCTTCGCGAGAACCGAACCCGCTGCGATCGACACGCACAGGTTGTCGCCTTTGATCACCATGCTAACGGGCGGGAGGGGCGAGGTGGCAGCATCGGCCGGCCGAGCATCGTCTAAATCTTGACAGTCGGGAAAACCACCGGCCGATGCCGCGAACAGGTCGTCGGGGGGAGGCGTCAGCCAGTCGTGCTTGCCATCGAGCAGGATCGCGTCGACCTCGACGCCTGACGCGGCGATGGAGGCAAGCGCACGGTTGCCAGCCAGGCGCAACGCAGCGACGATGCCGATGTCGTCAATCTCCTGCGGGGAGGCGTGCCCGACCGCGCGGGCCGCGCCAAAGCCAACGAGGATATTGTTCATGACAACGCGACGCTTGGGACTCAGCAGCTTCGAGTCGGCGAGGCCGACGGGCCAGGTGTCGCAGCGCTCCAGAGCGACGATCCCTACCGAAACTGGTCCAGCGAGCGCGCCGCGGCCCACTTCGTCGATGCCGACGACGACGTTTGCGCCCGCGTCCCAGAATGCGACCTCGTGCTCGAGCGAGACGGGCATCGGGCTATTCGGAGGGTGCAGCTGCGGCCGGAGGAGGGGGCGCGGTCTCGGGAGTGAACGGATTGCCCAGTCCTGTCCAATGGCTCAGGGGCCACACCACGGCGAAGGTGGTACCCACGACGTTTGCGATAGGGATGGTGCCGCCGCCGGGCTCACCCATGTGCACGCGCGAGTCTGCGGAGTTGTCGCGGTTGTCCCCCATCGCCCAGAAGTAACCCTCGGGGACGGTGACCTCGAACTCGCGGCCGCAAGCCTGGGTCCCGGGCTTGATGTACGGCTCGGTGAGGGCAAACCCATTGACCTCAACCGGCGAGTCCGCAGCGGTGCACGTCACCGTATCTCCGGGTAACCCAATGACGCGCTTGATCAGGTGCTCACCCGCGTCCTCGGGGAGCAGACCCGTGAAGGTGAGGATATCGTTGCCGACCCGGTGCAGCCCCTTGGGGTCCTTGCTCGGGTCGTGGTGCAACCAGTTGTTCGGGTCTTTGAATACGACTGCGTCACCGTGTCGGAGCTCAAGCGGGCCCGGGCGCCACTTGGAGACCAGGATGCGGTCACCGTTGACGAGCGTGTTCTCCATCGACGCTGATGGAATCCAGAACGACTGGAAAA
>Ga0314772_1000033_pt1 | contig 79826 bp, 65 predicted proteins | sample MetaGCBIW2018_FD_204520 | JGI IMG/M metagenome (GOLD analysis project Ga0314772, IMG submission 204520) | Cryopeg brine microbial communities from Beaufort Sea near Barrow, Alaska, United States - CBIW 2018 | ecosystem: Environmental > Aquatic > Marine > Coastal | place: USA: Alaska | collected... | reverse complement strand
CCGCGATTGTTCGTATTATAGGCAGAAAAGAGGACGGCCTTTACCCCATCTGCACTGGCGGCAATTGTTTCTGATGCAAAACGGTCTGTAGGGATGGTCTCAAGATCCTTTTCACATCCCATAAACATTAGTGCTATCGATACGATCAAAAGCTTTGAGAGTCTATATAGATTTTTCATTTTTAAACTTTTAGAGTTATTATTCGATTAGGCATCAATTAAAAACTGACATTAATTCCCACCAAATATGTTCTTGAAAAAGGATATGTATTGTTATCGATCCTCAAGACATCGCTGCCCGCAGTATTTGCAGAAGGATCAGCTCCAGAATAATCGGTTATTGTAAACAGGTTTTGACCAGTTACATAGACATTCAATCTACTAAAAAAAGAAATATTATCCATAGGAATATCGTACGCAAGTTTTGCAGATTGAAGCCTAAGATAAGATGCATCTTCCACAGTCTTTGTATTTACCAACCTTTGCCCTTGAGCATTGGGATTGACAAAAGATGGATATTCATTGGTAGGATTTTCTGGTGTCCACCTGTTTATGTAAGGTTTTGCAAATTTATTTCGGCGGAAGCTAATGGGGAAATAAGTATCAACCAGATTATTGTTGAGTACCGAAATCCCATGCACGCCCTGTAGATAAAAACTTAACGAAAGTCCTTTGTATTTAAAGGTATTTGTCAATCCCCAGCTATAATCGGGAAAAGGCTGGCCTATAATTGTACGGTCATCCGCATTGATCGTTCCGTTATTATCTATATCCCTATATTTTAAATCCCCCGGTGAGACACCAGTATCCGTTGTGGAAAAATCATCACCTTCCTGCCATACACCATCTACAATATAACCATAGTATGAGTTTAGGGGATCTCCCGGACGAATTATACTTACACCTCCGGTAAATCCTGATCCTCCGGTTATTATGCTTTCAGCCGAACCAATATTCAAAACCTCATTTTTTATCGTGGTAAAATTTGCTACCACATCCCAGATAAAATCTGGTGTTTTTACGAATTTTCCTGAAATTGATAGTTCTAACCCGGTATTCCTCATACTTCCGACATTAGTGGTAATGCCTGTAAAACCGGTATTGGGAGGGAGGGGTTCCCTAAGGAGCAGGTCTGAGGTTTTACGGTTGTAGTAATCTATTGTGCCTGAAATTCTATTCTTAAAGAGACCAAAATCAATCCCTATGTCCAGTTGATTTGCCGATTCCCATTTTAAATCTGGATTAGGAGCTGTAGTACCTGGATTTATGGTAGTATATTGGTTATTGCCAAACACAACATTACCGCCAGTGTCAAAAGTTGATATATAAAGATAATTTGCAATATTTGCGTTGCCTATTACGCCGTAACTTCCCCTCAATTTCAGTTCCGAAAGAGTCTCGCTATCTTTTAAAAAGTCTTCTTCCTGTAATTTCCAAGCAATTGCCCCCGAAGGAAAGTACCCAAATCTGTTATTAGGCCCAAAACGCGAAGATCCATCAGCCCTTAAAGATGCCGTTAATAGATATTTATTGTTCAACGAATAATTAACACGACCCAGAAAAGAGCCAAATTTGGCAGCTTGACTACCGCTCCCTAAATTATTTAAAGTTGGGTCTCCACTACCTATGCCATCCGTTTTTAAATCTGGTAATACAAACCCTCTAGCATCACCACTAAATGATGTTGAACCAAATCTTTCATAAGTGGCGCCCACAACGGCATTAACGTTATCATCGCCAAAATCCTTATTGAAGTTAAGAGTGCCTTCAACCAAGAAGTAATCCCTTCTCTGGGTAATGATTGATGCAAGACCTCCAAAGGCGCTTCCGGTAAGAGTGTACGGCTCTACAAAGACATCACGCCTCCCATTTGTAACATCGGCACCCAACTTGATTTTTGCCGAAAGGGAAGGCACTAAGTAGTATTCCCCATAGATATCCCCATAGGTCCTAAAGTCATTAGAATAGGCATTCTCTCCATTAAGTAATGCTAAGGGACTATCCATGGGCAAAAGAAATTCAGCCCTATTGTAGTCTCCATTTTCATCATAAGGCCTGACCGTGGGGTCATAATTTATCGCGGTATAAATCGCCCCTGCCTCTGCATTGATGCCTGTACCGTTAGAGGCATAATCGTTATAAATATAGGAGGTGTTAAGGTTAACACCAAAAGAGTATTTTTTATCTTCCTTCACACTAAGATTTATCCTAGCGTTATATCTCTGGATTCCAGAATTTTTTACTACTCCTTCCTGATTGAAATAGTTTAATGAAGCGAAGTAGCTTATTTTATCGCTCCCACCAGAGAAACCTATGTTATGGTTTTGAATGATTGCATTGCGGTATAATTCATCTTGCCAGTCTGTCCCATTACCTTGAATTTCCGTTACCCGTTCTCCTTTACTGCCACCTCCATCATCAATGATATTATTAAGCACTCTCATATAATCCTGAGCGTTTAAAAGGTCAAGTGAATTAGCTACAGTCTGTATACCTGCATAGGTATCATATGTTACCTTAAGGCTTCCGCTTTTACCGGATTTGGTTGTAATAAGGACTACCCCATTAGATCCCCTTGAACCATAAATTGCAGTAGAAGAAGCGTCTTTTAGAATCTCAATCGAGGCTATATCTTCAGGATTCAGGCTATTAAGGGGATTTCTGGCATTTTGACCTCCTACAAAGCCAGCTCCTCCACTTCCTGCCACAATACCATTGTTAACAGGAACCCCATCAATTACATAAAGAGGATCATTACCCGCAGAGATTGAGCTGGCACCTCTAATGTTTACTGCCATCGCACTACCGGGCTCACCACTCTTTTGATAAATCTCAACACCAGCGGCACGCCCTTGCAGAGCCTGTTGGACGGAAACATTAGCACCACTGTTAAGTTCATCTGCCTTAATGGATGTGACAGACCCTGTTAAATCACTCTTTTTTACTGATCCGTAACCAATTACCACAACTTCATTAAGGGATTGTTGACTGGTTTGTAGGGTTACACTGATGGTTGATTTTCCATTTACAGGAATTTCCTGTGAAGTAAAACCTACATAGCTAAAAACTAAAATTGCCTTTTTGCTATCGAAATCGATTTCGTATTTTCCGTCAAAATCTGTCTGTGTTCCATTAGCTGTATTCTTAACCAATATACTCACCCCTGGAAGTGGCATGCCATCATCTGAAATAACATTCCCGGTTATAGTTGTAGTTTGACTTAATAAGGATATACTTATCAAACTAAAACCCAAAAACAAAAGGGCTTTAAACCGTTGTCGATATAGTTTAATTGTTTTCATAAAAAGTTAGAATTTTTGGTTGTTAAATAAATTTATGAGCATTTTATTTTTTTTAGATTAGTAGACTGAAGGCATAATCAGAATAAATGGATGTAATAATTAAGTTTATAAAATCACTTTAAAATAATTCTCAAAACCTATAAGGTTCAAAAGAAAATAAAATGAACTTCCTAAAACATTTATTTCCTTTTTAATACGCATACATCCCAAAATCAAATTCAGCATCTTTTTTTAGGTCTATAATTTCCATGACAATGGTATTATCACCTTCTTTTAAGACTGAAATATAGTCGCTAAGATTGATCTCATCATAATGCCGCTTAGTCCGTAAAAATTCATCTATCACGGGTTTTCCATTGAGGTAAATCTTTATATCTCCTACACCATAAAGACGTATTTGTAAATTCTCAGGAACATCATTAAGCTTAAATTCTTTCATTAACCAGGCATTTTCACCTTTTTCAATCTTGACCGTCCCACTTATGGTTTTTGATCCTTTTTTAAATTTTGAATCCAGGTCATCTGGCCTTTCGTTAGAAACAAACATTTTTTGAGGAGCAACCTCAGAATCGGGAAGTATATCCATTGTTTTAACCGGCTTGTGAAACATAAGCTCATTTATTTCCTTTAAATCGCTTACATCCATTTTTACTTTTTCCCTATCATAGGTGATGAGGCCATTTACCTCTCCCTCAACATCTGTAGTCTGTGTATAAATGGCAGCAGAAAGTCCTTGATTAACCATAGGGGCCATATTGTGAATTAACTCAGCATATTGTTTTTTTAATCTTTTACCAGAATCATAGGTCCTATAGCCCCAATTGCGCATTTTGGGATTCCATAGATGATCTTTAATTGGTAATCCCAAACCACCAAACTCTCCTAAGACAATTATTCTTCCAGGATTTTGCGCTGCGGGCTCCATACCCGGACCAGGATAATGGTGTGCATCATTCATATCGCCCACACCTCTGTCTGTCCATCCCGAAACACCATCAACCAGACGGGTAGGATCGTATTTTTGAGTCCATTTTACAATGCGTTCTGTATCATATTGACCCCATCCCTCGTTAAAGGAAACCCATGTTACAATAGATGGAAAAAATTTTAAGTGGTCGATAATTGACTTCCATTCTCTTTCATAGTCTTTTGCAGAGGCGTCTGGTCTTATCCAATCCTCTCCTGCCATTGGCTTTACATGCTGGGTAGCATTTTTTGCAGTTTCAAAGCCTGCGACCATATCCTGCCAGATAAGCAAGCCTATTTTATCTGCATAATAATAATAGCGTGAGGGCTCAACCTTAATATGTTTACGCAACATATTAAAGCCCATTTTTTTAAGCATATCCATATCATAGCGCATAGCTTCATCTGATGGGGGCGTAAGTAAGCCTCCTGGCCACCAACCCTGATCTAAGGTTCCGAACTGAAAACGGGGTTCATTGTTCAAAAACAGTCTTTCATAGCCCAATTCATCTTTTTCCTTTGAGATTTTGCGCATAGCGAAATAGGACTGAACTTCATCTATACTTGTTCCATCTTCTTCAAGCGAAACCTTTAATTGATAAAGAAAAGGGTCTTCTGGGGACCAAAGCTTTGGATTGGGAATATCTATTTCAATTTCTTTGTTTGCAGTTGCGGTTTTATTTGCAATGACTTTTCCATCACGTATTACCTTAATTTGCAATTTTGTGTTTTCGGTACCTGCCTCAACCTCATTCTTGATAGTAACTTTATCGTTATCAATATCAGCTACTGGATTTATGGCTTTTATGTACGTTTTTTCTACTGGCTCGAGCCAAACCGTTTGCCATATTCCTGTTACGGCAGTATACCAGATTCCTTTAGGTTCCAGAACTTGCTTGCCCCTGGGCTGCATCCCCGTATCAGTAGGGTCCCAAACAGAAACATTAAGTTCCTGCTCACTGTTTCTTTGTAGAAAGGGAGTGATATTAAAAGTAAAGGGGTCGCTGCCACCTTCATGGCTACCTACCTCTTTACCATTTAGCCAGACCTTTGTTTTCCAGTCTACGGCGTCAAAATGAAGCAGTATATTCTTACCATCCCAGTCTTCAGGCAAAACAAAGGTTCTAGAATACCAAACTTGATCCTCTGGGAGTACTTTTTTTTGTACTCTGGACAGGGATGATTCTACACAAAAAGGCACTAATATTTTTCCATCAAAACTTTTGGGTAAAGCGGCATCCTTTTTTACAATTGCGTAATCCCAAAGACCGTTTAGGTTCATCCATTCTTCACGTTCCAATTGTGGTCGAGGATACTCTTTCCAAACATTTTTTTCGGTTATATTTTCTGCCCAGCGGGTTTTAATTTTTGATTCCGTTTCACCTTGGGCAAATAGGTTTAGTATAAAAAACGGAATTAGGAGGAAAGTAAATTTTAATCTCATTTTGAATGATATTGTTAATTGCAGTTAATTACACAATTTTAAGTCTACAATCTGTAGTATTCTATCACTTTTGTGGCAAATACTATAACAATTTCGTAAAACTGATATTTTTTCAAAAAACGAAAAATTCAGATGTATTTCAGCTTGTTAAAGTTAATAAAAACTGATTTTCAATAATTTATGGTTCTGGCTAAGTACAAATATTGGGAATATTGAGATATCGCCAATACTTATACTTAGCCATAATTCCCGAAAGATCGGCAATGAGAAAGAAGTCAGTTTAAATAAGCTCTTAGGCCTTCTGGTGGGGCATTATGCTATCAAGGAATTCTGAAGGTGTCATCTTGAACTGCTCAGAAAAACAACGTGAAAAATAAGACGGTGAGTTGAACCCGCTCATGTAGGTTACTTCAGATATGGAGTATTCATTTTGCTTTAATAATTTCGCGGCATGTTTTAAACGAAGGAGCCTGATAAATTCATTGGGTACCTTTCCTGAAATTGATTTGAGCTTTCGATGAAGGCTAGAGCGGCTCATGCCAAGTTCTGAGCTCAGTTCTTTAACAGATAGTTTAGAATCTGTTATTCTTTCTTCTACAATTTTGGTTATTTTTTCAAGGAATTTTTGTTCTCCCACATTTTCTGTAAGGGTATCTGTAGAAAGGAATGGGTGACTGGCAAATCTTTCTTTTAAGTTTGCTCTTGATTTTATAAGATTTTTAGTTACAGCCATCACATGCTTCCACTTAAATGGTTTTGTAATATAGGCATCGGCACCGCTCTGTATCCCAGCAATTTCAGCTTCAGAATTTGTTTTTGCAGTAAGCAAAATAATAGGAATATGGCTATTTTCTGGTGATGATTTTATTCTTTGACAAAGTTCTATACCATCAACTTCTGGCATCATAACGTCTGAAAGCACAAGGTCTATCCTATGGTTCTGAATAATCTCCCAGGCTTCTGCACCGTTGTTTGCCCGATAAACATTATAACCATCCTGTATTAGGTTTTGATCAAAAAAGTCCAGTAAAAATACATCGTCCTCGACTACAAGTATATTCTCTTTTGCCTTTCTATTTCCTTCTATATTTTCAGTATTTTTTAATTCCTCATCTTTTTTCTGCAATGATTTACCCTGAGGTTTGTTGGCTTTCTCCTGTAATGGTAGAAATATCTTAAAAACTGTATTTACATCTAATGTGCTTTCGACTTCAAGATAGCCACTATGTTTTTCAATAAGCGATTTTGCCAGCGACAAGCCTATACCCGTCCCCAGCAGATTTGCTGATGGGGTATTGCCCGAGACTTTAAAGTATTTTTTAAATATATTCTGTAACTCTTCTTCTGGGATTCCTATTCCATCATCCTTGATCGTTATTAGGGAAAATTCCTTACCGGAAGAATGTGTTACCGGCTCTTGAATACTAATCCTGATTTCAGAACGGGTAAACTTAAATGCATTTATGAGCAGGTTGTTAAAAATCTTGGTCAAAGCTTCTGGATCTGCCATAATTTGCTGGTGACCTACCTTTGTACTCATCGTAAATTTGATATTCTTTTGATATTTCATTGCTGAAAAGCGTGAGTAGATCCCCTGAAGCAATAGGACCAGGTCTACTTCCTCTTTTCTAATTTCATAAATATCACTTTCAATCCTTCTAAAATCAAGTAATTGATTAACCAGGTTGATCAATCTTTTTGAATTTTGATCCATGATCTTCAATGGATTGAGTATTTTTATAGGCAGGGAACTGTTTTCCATCAATTTTTCTAGCGGTGCAGTAATAAGGGATAGAGGAGTTCTTATCTCATGTGCCATCGTGGTAAAGAATTCTATTTTTTGATTATAGAACTGCTTTTCATGCGCTACACTAAGTTCCTGAAGCCTTATTCTATTTTTGCGTTCTGCCCTGTCCATGAGTACTTTTCGCGCAAGCAGAATCATAAAGAAAAGTAGAATGGAATATAGCAGATATGCGACGGGATGCATATAAAACGGAGGATCTATTGTAATACCCATACTTTTAATGGGTCCATCCCAATTCTTATCATCATTAGTTGCCTTTACCCTAAAAGTGTAATCCCCTGGGGGCACGTTTGTATAAGTAGCTTTACGCTGGGTGCCCACATAATTCCATCTTTCATCAAAACCTTCCATTTTATAGGCGTATTGTATTTTTTGGGGGCTTTCAAAATTAAGGGCGGCATATTCAAAACTCATAACAGACTGATCATGTGCTAGTTCAATATGATCAGTATAATTTATAGTGTGTGAAAGTATTTTCTGATCTGGTTGATCTAAGGTGATATCATCATTGAATAATTGAAAATCATTGATTACAATATTCCCCTTAAACGGTCGAATATCTACACTGTCTGGATAAAATGTATTGAAGCCATTGATACCGCCAAAGAACATCTTGCCATCTGAAGCTAGGTAGCCTGCATTGTAATTAAACTCATTGCTTTGTAGGTTGTCCCACTTGTTAAAATGGGTGACTTTTTCAATATGTGGGTCAAAATGATATATGCCATTATTTGTGGATAGCCATAAAGTCCTGTCATCCTGTTGAAGTATATCGTACACAACATTGGCATCAATACCGTGCTTCTTGCCATAGAGTTCAAAGGATTTATCCTTAAAACTGAATTTAACAAGACCATTCCCTTCAGTTGCAAGCCACAGATGTCCTTCATGATCATCCAGAATTGCAAAACGACCAACACCTGAGAAACCTATTGTATCCCTAAAATTATACTTGATCCATTCTCCGGATTTCTTTCTTTTTCCATATAGTTGCCCTCCATAAACTGCAAACCACATGACTCCAGTATCATCTTCATAAATATCAGTAAGAAATTTTTGTCCCAATTCGCTCACTTGCGTGAAACTTCTGGTTGCTTTGTCATAAACATTAAGACCGTGTGATGTTCCTACCCATAAAACACCATCCTTGTCCTTATAGATACAATGAACATTATTGCCGCTTATATGATTAGGATTGTTTCGTCTATTATCATAGACCTTAACCTTTCCTGTTTTCTTATTATAGATATTAAGCCCACCAGAAAAGGTCCCAATCCATAATTCATCACCCACATCTTCAAGCGAGAGAATATTAAAATAGGAAAGGGGGTCCTGATAGGACTTAAAAGGGTATTTTTTAAAGGTTTTTGCATTGGCATCATAATAATTAAGACCTGCATCTTCTGTGCCTATCCAGAATTGCCCGGGTTTATCCTCTTGTATGGCGCTTACCCCACCTCCTGATAAATTGTTTTCACCCTGGCCCGGATAAAATCGCTTAAACCCGCTGAAATCATTAGAGTAGTAACTTAAACCTCCAAAATAACTCCCTAGCCAGATGCCATTATTATTATCTCTGAATATACTATATATAGCATTGCCACTTAGACTATGAATATCACTGGGATTATGAACATAGTTTGTAAAGGTTCCGGCAGCAATATTAAAAATGTTGAGACCCTTTTCTGTCCCTATTAATAATTTATCCTCATCTACCTGTAGAATAGATCGTACTATATCACTACTGATCCCACTATTGTCCTTTAAATAAGATTTGAATTTTTCCTCTTCAGGTAACCAAAGGCTCAGCCCTCCACCAAAGCTTCCTGACCAGATCCGCCCTTTCTTATCGGTAAAAATTGTGAGGGTAAAAGAACTAAAGAGACCAGCTTCTTTGTTAATATAATTTTTTGTTTTTTGGGTTGTGGGGTTATAAAATATTATACCACGTCCAGCTGTAGCAATCCATAGATTACCTTCATTATCAAAGGCTATTTTACGTAACCTACTAAGTGCGGGAGCCATATGAACAATGTCGTTTTTATCCCGGTCATATTTAAAAAGTCCTCCACTGGTAACAATCCATATATTCTTCTCTTTATCTTCTTGCATGTCATTGACAATGACATTTCCTAAATTTTTAAAGCGAGAAAATTTCTCTGTCCTTAAATCAAGTGTATAGATTCCCCTGCTAGTTCCCAACCATACATGATCTTTGTCATAGGTCAGGAAAGAATGAATAAAATTATTGCCGAGGGAGTGGGGTGAATTACTAGAAAACTGGTAAGATTTAAATTCATACCCGTCAAAACGGCTTAGGCCATTGCGTGTGCCAAACCACATGTAACCCTGTCCATCTTGGCCAATAGACCACACGGTGTTAGAAACAAGCCCACTTTCTACAGAATAGTTTTTAAAAATAAGATCCTGCTGGGCAGCAGAATAACTACTGTACAGTATTGCAAAACAAACACAAAAAAACTTAACCATCTTTACAATTATCTTTATCCTTCAATATAAGTTTTATAAATGTTATTTACAGATTACCAAGTATCTGTTGTGATTCCTCTTTTGTAAACCACAGGCCGCATTAGTGGAGGTACCTTAAATTCTTTATCGCCTAGATCTTTATCTATCACCATATGCCATAAATGAGGATTTACATTAACTCCGCCAAAATTATCAAGACTATCTTTATAAAGCCTGGGCTGATTAAATAAGCTTGTAATCAAAATATCCTTAGAATCCTCAATATCAAAAATAGCTGTGGACGGGAAGGGAACAGTATTGCCCCCGTATCCCAAAAGCTGTATGTTTTGACTATTGCTGATCTTGATAATGGGTTTCCTAATCACCTCCCTGGAGGAGGTCAATACTACCGAAAATGGTTGTTCCGGATGGTGCAAAATATAAAATTTTAGGAAATCTTTTTTTCAATTTGTTCTTTTGCTGTGCTTATAAATAAAATACCTCAATTCATAATGTCTTTTATTTGAGTCCATTTTTTATCGCCAAGCGGCAGATCATTATTCTGTTTTTGGCCCGCTGTGCTTCTTCCATCTGATATGCATTTGCGAAGTAGTGATTTCAAGTGATTTTCGATAGCAATCTGAGAACCATATAAATTATGTTTTTCTGAAAAATCCTTTTCTAGGTCATATAGCTGATATTTTGGCAAATCTTTTACGGCACTGCTATTCGGCCTTGGGTTGCTCCACCCTCCTGATCCAGGACAAAAAATCATTTTCCATTTTCCTTCTCTAATAGCAAAGCTGCCGTTTATGGAATGATGAACCGTATAGCTTCTTTTATATTCTTCTGAAGTTTCTGGCAATAATATGGGAACAAGCGAAAAACTATCTTCCGCTTCATTATCTTTCAATTTAATATTTAAAATATCTGCACAGGTACGCATAAAATCAGTTGTGCAAATAGTAATATCACTTGTTTTACCTGGTTTTATCCTACCCGGCCATTTTACTATAAAAGGCTCACGGTGACCCCCTTCAAAAATATCAGCTTTATGACCTCTATAGCCTGCACTGGGGTCATGCCCCTTACTTTTCAGAAATGGATAATTAGAGTCCGGCGTGCAGCCGTTGTCACTGGTAAAGAATATTAAAGTGTTTTCATCAATCCCCTTTTCTTTTAATAATTGCTCTAATTGACCGATGTAATCGTCTATTTCCATCACATAATCAGCATAAGGGTTTAAACCGCTTTTCCCTTGCCATTCTTGAGTAGGTAACATGGGGGTATGAGGTGAAGGAAGTGCCAAATACATAAAAAATGGTCTAGTGCTCTTTACTTCATAGTTGATCTGGTCAAATGCCTTTTCAAAAAAATGGGGCAATACATCCTGATGTACAAAATGGGGAGCAGTAGGGCCTTTTCTCCACCAGCCATATTCTGTATTGCTTTCTGTAAACTTATTTGGTATTTCCGTTGTTTTTCCGTTTTCTACATACACATAAGGAGCCATATCTAAAGAAGCCGGTAAGCCATAAGTATAATCAAACCCTAGATCGTTGGGTCCATTAGAGATTGGTTTAGAAAAATCTATATGATCTACGCCCTCTAATGTTTTTGTTCCTGTACTGTCCTTCTCATGCTGCCAGTTCCAGCCAAGATGCCATTTTCCTATAAATGAAGTATGATAGCCATTATCTTTTAGCATTTTTGCTACTGTTGTTCGGGTAGTGGGGATAAGTGCTTTAGAATCCCCTCCCACAACACCACTTTTTAACGGGCTGCGCCAATTATATCTTCCGGTAAGTAGCCCATACCTGGTGGGGGTGCAAACCGCAGAAGAAGTATGCGCATCAATGAACTTCATTCCAGATGACGCCAGGGCATTTATATGTGGAGTAGCAATTTTGCTATCAGGATTAAAAGCCCCAACGTCTCCTATACCCATATCGTCCACCAGTACAAAAATAATGTTTGGGTTATCTATTTGATTTTTTACGGTTTTACCGCTTTTTGCTGAAGTAAACAATACAAATAGTACAAGGCACAACAGGTTTGAAGCTTTTCTGAATTTTATCATAATATGAAATTGAATATCAGTTTCTGTTTTTTCTGCTAAATACCTGTAACCAGACCTACATGTTATGTTGCAGCATTTTTTAAGTCCAGCAACCGCTATGTTTATGCTATAGATAAGACACGATACAGCGACAAATGCAGATCATTCTTTTATTTAATGATACATCATGCGTCCGCGTGATACGCGAGTTACCATGTTATAAGTAAGCTGGGCATACAAAGGCATCTAGCTTGAATATTATACCCCTAGTAAATTTATATCTATCTGTGGCAAGTGTCTCTAAAGATCAGTTTTTCTTGTTTTATAGATACCCGAATTTTAAAATCATGATTTCAAAAAAATGACGAGTGAAATTTTCAGCAATTCCAATAATCGGTTTTTGGTTTATCTTTTATTATTTTTTTAGACTTTCGTCTAAAAAAATTAAAAAGTGCCGCGATCAAATAGATTTTTTAAAATCACTCTTTTTCATATCCGGACCTGACCAATTTAACTCAATATCTTTTTTTGATTTTAGTTCATGTTCCCCTTTTTTTAAGGCAGCAACTACATAGTTAGAATACTCTTTTCCACTAACATTTCCAAAATATAAAGTCTTTCCATCTATATTGATCTCGGTATTTTTTTTGGTGTAGAAAAAGTAGTAACCATCCTTTTTAACTTTAAAATTCCCTGTATTTTTAGCCGAAAGAAAATCTAAATGCATGGAAACGGTCTTAGTAGAATTTAAGCGATTATGGGTGTGCTCGTTAGCTTCAAATTCAGTTTTTATACCTTCATCGCCGCAATAGCTCATCCATTCCTGTAGTTTTTGCCTCAACTCCTTGATTTTTTCTTTATATTGTGCTTCTTCTGCCAGGTTATTCATATTGTAGGGATCCTCCTCATCATCATAAAGCTCTATCGGCGGGCGGTGCTCATACTTTTGGGTCAAGGCCAGAAATTCGGGATTATTGCTTTGTTTCCACTCTTTGTAATAACCATCTCTCATTACCGTAGTGTTTTGAAAAGAGGCCTCTGGAGTAAGGTTTACAATGAGCCTGTACTTGCCATCAGAAACTGAGCGAATAGGAAAGTATTCAGCCCCACTATAGATCGTTCTGGTCGTTTGAAGCGAATAGGTATAATCTTTATGTTCCTTTTTACCTTCTAACAACACGGGCATAAGGGATGATCCATCAAGGTTTTCAATAGGTTTTCCGCCAGCGGCATCAATCATCGTGGGGACAATGTCGCTATACTCTACCAGAGCGTTAGTCTCGCTGCCGGGTTTTATCTTTCCGGGCCAATTGATAATTAATCCTGATCCCACTCCAGCATTGTAGCACGTCCATTTTGCAAAGGGCATACTGCTTCCCTGTTCGGTGGCAAACATGACAATGGTATTTTTACCAAACCCATTTTTTTTAAGCAGATTCATGGTATGCTTAATCTGGCCGTCAAGGTAATTTACCTCTGCAAGATATTTCCTGAACTGCTCTCTGGTCTTAGGTGTATCTGCCAGATACGGGTGAAGTGTTATTTTTTCCTTATCAAAAAGTTCAGGATTACCTTCGGTCCATGGGGAATGAGGGGATTTGAAATTTACAAAAAGCGCAAAATTCTCATTGTTGCCCGATACATCTTTAAGAAAAGAATCTACCTTGTTTAAATCAGGATCTGTTGTGGTACTGTCAGTCCCATCAATATATTCAAACGGAAAGACCTTTTTTGTCAAGATGTGTCTTTTGCCCGAAAGTGCGACCCTATAGCCCAACGGTTTTAAATATTGCACAACAGATTTTGTCCCTTCTTTTGCATAGGTATGATTAGGATAAGCCCCTGTTCTCACAGGATACATCCCGGTCAAAAGATTATGCCTTGTAGGTGAGCACATAGGGGCGGCTTGATAGCATTTATTGAACTTCATACCACTCCCTGCAAGACTATCTATCGTAGGGGTTTTTGAATCTACACTTCCATAGCATCCTACATCCCATCTGGTAAGATCATCTGCCAGGATAAAAATTATATTTGGTTTATCCTCTTCTACTTTCTCCTCAACGGTCTTATTTGCAGATGTAACCATCATCAGCATAAACAAACCAAAAATCATTTTTAATTTACCTGTTATCCTCATTTATCTTATGTCTTTGCAGAATTAATATTATCCATTTTTATGTTTTTGCTGCATAATTCCCTGAATTTTATCCCAGGGTTCAACTTGTTTATCCTTCGCCCAATTTTCCCACATTGCTACCATTTCTTTTACCTTTTCTGAATTTTCTCCCGAGATATCATTTTCCTCACTGCGGTCCTTAGATATATCATAAAGTTCCCAATGATTTTCGTCCTTTTTCTTCCATTCCATCACAAGTTTATAATTACCCAGACGAACAGCTTTATTCCCCTCATGTTCCCAGAAAATAGGCTTTGTGTGTATCTGCTCGTCCTGACCTTCTATTAGGGGTAAAAGGCTTTTTCCTTCCATGGGTGGTATTACATTTCCTTTGTAATTTTCAGGATATGTTGCTCCGGAAACTTCTGCAAAAGTCGCCATGATATCCGGCAGAAAACCATATTCTCTTACGGTCTTTCCTCGTTCTTCACTTTTAATATGTGAGGGCCAGTGAATTATTAAGGGGGTAGATATACCGCCTTCATGCAACCAGTGTTTATATTTTCTAAAGGGGGTATTTGACGCATTTGCCCAAGCTTGCCCATAGCTTAAGAAATACCCGGTTTCAGTCTCCAGATTTTTGGCTGCCCCGCCCCCCAGCATTCCACCTTCGGCGCAAGCCCCATTATCATCTAAGAATACGAGCAGGGTATTATCAAGCAGGCCTTTTTCTTTAAGGTGATCTACAAGTTTACCTACGTTCTGGTCCATACGGTCTATCTGTGCAGAATAAATGGCTCTTCTTAATGCCATTTCTTCCCTTTTCTTTGGGGTAAGGCTTTCCCATTCTGGAGAATCCTGATCAGAAAGGACAACATCCTCATTGATAATGCCCATTTTTTTCATCCGCTCATAGCGTTCTTTTCTTATTTCTCCCCATCCCTCAGTATAACGATCCCTATATTTGTCTATATCCTCTTCAGGCGCCTGTAATGGCCAGTGCGGTGCGGTGTAGGCGAGATATAGAAAAAATGGCTTCTCGTCCTTTTTTGCTTCAGAATCGTCTATGTATTTTATCGCATTGTCAGTAAAGGCATCCGTAGTGTAATAATCTTTATCTGTGATTTCTATTTGCTCATTGTCTACAGTAATCCCACGGGGCTCGACAGGTTGAAAATAATTTGATGCCCCGGCCAGAATGCCATAAAAATGGTCAAAACCTCTTTGTAGCGGCCATTGATCTTCCTTTTCCATTCCCAGGTGCCACTTTCCTGACATATATGTATTGTAGCCCGCTTCTTTTAAAAGCTCAGCTATTGTCACGTTGTTTCTGTTAAGGAAACCTCGATACGCCGGTAGCCCCATATCATGACCATCTGAGTTAGGTGGATTAGTCATATGGCCTATCCCGGTTTGATGCGGGTAAAGCCCCGTCAGCAGGGATGCCCTGGTAGGGCAGCAGCGGGCAGTATTATAGAATTGTGTGAACTTTAGGCCGTCCTTGGCAAGATGATCCAGATTAGGTGTGTGAACTTCCCCTCCATAGGCACCAATGTCAGAATAACCCATATCATCAGACATGATGAGAATGATATTTGGTTTCTGGGTATTTGCAGTTTCTTCCTTGCTACGGTTTTTTTCATTTGATGTTTTGCATGCGCTCAATGAAACAGCAACCACAAATAATGAACTGACAAGAAATTTTTTTTTAATATTCATAGGAATCAAAGCTTATATGTTTTTGCCGTATGGCCAAAGATACTATTATAGGTCTATGTAAAACTTATTATCACTAAATCGATTTCGTTTACTACACATTCATACCAGATTTAATATTTTTTCCATTTAAAATAAATGCTTTATTAAGAGTGAAGGATGAACATCCCAAATCGCCAGATAACGTTTTTCTGTCAATAAATATGGATGGCAGATTATAAGAAGTTTTTTTCTAATAGATAACCGGATGTCTAGTTATTTAAAATCAATTGGAAAATATTTAAACTCTTTGCCAAAGAAAGGAGAATAATCGATAAAATAGTTTCAATTATGTCGCAAAATATCAGAATAATGTCCCAGTTTAATTATTAGAATTCCCCGACGCACTGCATCGGTGATCTAGAGGAAAGTTTGAAAACCTAAGGTTTTCACAAAAATAAAAATTGAAGTATTGTAACTAATCAGCCTGTAATTTAGCGATTGAATTTAGTGCTACAAACACATTCTGTCCAGACTTTATGGTTGTGTCAATGACCGACCTAATGACGGCAAAGTTGAAAGCGCCCTGGAAAGACCTGAAAGCACCGGATATTTTCTGTTTGACCTTGATGTTTCGGATGCCTCTTTCCGAGCCGTTATTATCGGCGGGTACGTTGTTGTGGTGCAGAAAGCAGAGTATGTACCGGGGGATCTTACGCAGTTTTTCTGTATCCGGATAGCCAACCTGCCCTGCTGGGGCAACGCTCGATGGAGGAGCTCGTCCAGGATTTTCTCCAGTTGATCTCTGGCCTGGCTTTGCATAAAAGGGTCATGATCCATCTTTTCGGATAGTTCGATGGCATTTTTCAGCAGGTCTTTAAAGGCCGTTGCCCCATCGCTCTGATGGACCTGTTGGATATAATTGAACTCTCGGAACAAGTGTGCGATGCAGATCTGGTTGTCCTTTACCGCAGTTTTAAAATGTGCCGCCCAGCGGTCGTGTACAAGAACTGCATTTGGCAGGCCATCTGGAAATGCCTGCCCGATGGTCTGGTAGCCCCTGCTCGGCGCAGGAACGATATAGGTCAGTTTCTCATTTTGCCATACCCACATCCAATGGTTTTTGCCGTTTACTTTAACGCCGGTCTCATCAGTGCCAACAGTGCCCGCTTGTTCTATCCTGTTTTTGATTTCCTGGTGCATGGGCACCGCCTTTGCGGCGAAACGCTCCAACAGACCGACCACACCACCATGAGAGATGTCCAGGCCCATTGTCTGCCCAAAAAACTCAACTATACGGTTGTAGGGCATATATTGGCGAACGTTCAGATAGGCTATCAAGGTCTCTATATTGCTGCCATATTTAACGCTCCCGGTCACGTTTTCGGGGAATTCGCCACGGTTGAGGCAACCACAGGAACAGGTTTTTGAAAAGCTTTGATGCTCGGTACAGGTTGCCCTTGGCATCAGGATATCGATCACCTGTCGGTGGCTCATCTCGATAACGGGCCTGCCGCTCAGGTCTAGGCCACAACCGCTGCAATAAGCCGGTATATGGGCAATGATCTCATCTGGCGTGGCCGAAAGGGTCAAGGTTGTCCCTTCGTGACCGGGCTGGCCGCCAACTTTCTTATTGCTTTTCTCCCTCAGGCTTTGGTTGCGTTTGGGTTTCCCAAAATCGGTGGATGGTGGCATACTCGAATTGCCGCTGTTTTTGCCCTTCTTGTAAATGGAGATCTCCCGCTACAGCTAATCAACACGAAGCAGCAGAGTTGTTATTTGTGCCGCGTGTTGCTCAACAAGCTCGGTAAGGTGTTTTATAGTTTCTCTGTCGGTCAAAACGATGCTGCTTTTGTTGAACCAAAAATCGTTAGAATCTAACGTCCTGCCTATTTTGAACCGCTTGAACAACCAACAATCCGACTCGTTTTATAAACCTTTTGTTAACGGAACAATGATTTTCTAAAACCAATGTGGATAACTAACATTTTTTTAGTCTTGTGCTGATTAGTTACGAAGTATTTAATCGAATAAGTTGGATGTACGACATTTTTCCCTTTTAAGCGGCCTTTAGGTATAATTCCCTGATTTTGTAGGATTACCCGCTGGAAACCCCCTCTATGGTTCACTGCTGCCTAGAGAGCTTCATTCTCTACTGAATATCCCTATGTGCAGACTCTATTGCACCCGATCCTGCCAGCCGCCCTTTTTCAAGGTTATCGTGATACTGCAGCCCGTCTCTGTCGTCCTATACTGGTAGATCCATTTCCATATCCACCCTGCACCATCGGTTATAAAGAAAAGGGAGTTCAGATTTTCCAAGTGGCGATCAATCTTTTTGATTAAGTCCTCGTGCCCGCCCATATTGGGTGACATAGGCCTTGTTACAGTTTCGGGCTCACCCGCACAATTTCGTTGGATTGGCATATCCCGCTCAGTTTGCCCTCCTATCTGGTTCGGTACAAAATCCCGTCCACGCTGACATAATGGGTCTCGTTGGCTCTGTCAGGATCGTATTCCTTTTGACTGCCTTCCTCGATGACCCGGGTCTCCTCGTCCTGATCCACCGGCCGTAGCTGTGATAGACCCTTGATATGCTTTGCGTTGAAACTAGCGCCCGCCGAGCCGTTGATCACCTCCCACGCCTAAGCAAAGATCAGGTGCTGGCCAATTAAGCAAATTGTCTCCATGCCTAAGCTGCTGATGCCCATCGAACCTGGCGCAAGGGCGAGTATGTGCCGCCTGTAGATATCCAACTCCCAAATCTGGTTCGGCGTTTTTTTTTAATTATTGCCCTTGGGGGGCTTTGCCCACCGATTATGGAGTATCTCCCTCTCGACCTTCCCTATCATCGCAGCAGACGTGGATTTATATTTGTAGCATCCTCCATCTGTTTGGGATTTGACTCCCATTCTTTAAGTTGCCTTGAAAGTATTTTCGGTAGCGCGTTCTTAAAAATCCCTGGTTTTATCAAAAACACCACTTTTATTCATAATTGGGATATTTGTCGTACAACCAACAGAGGTTACCTCCTCCCATTACTGATAAATGAATATTTTTGGGAAATACTTATTTTTTCACAGTCGTTCCCACGTCTTTAGCTAGTTCTTCCATCTTTTTCTTCAATCGTTCGACGATTTCCGGTTTATCTTCTGCCTGGTTATAGAGTTCGGTAGGGTCATATTGCATATTAAAGAGTTGGGTTGTGCCATTTCCTACCCTTAACTTCCATTCTCCTACGCGAATCGCCTCCAGTTCATCCTTAAAGTAACCAAATTCCTTTCGGGGCGACTGTTTTTCTAAACCTGTTAGGAAAAGCTCCATATTCATACCATCTATTTTATAATCAGGAAGTTTACCTCCCCCAATTTTCAATAAGGTAGTAAACATATCCAAGCTGGTAACCAATTCATCTGAAACCTGGCCAGAAGCGATCTTACCAGGCCAACGAATCAATGCCGGTACGCGTGGCCCACCTTCATAAGTGGTATGTTTATACCCTCTCAAAGGACCCGATGAACCGGCATCCCATGGCTTGTTACCCGAGCCATGTCTTTTCTCCCGTTCTCTCCAGTCACTTCCTTCATGGTCCTCGGGTTTTTTAAACATACGAGCAGGAGCCTCCTGCCAAGGTCCATTATCAGATGCAAGAAAGACAACGGTGTTTTTTGTTAAACCTTCTTCATCCAGAGTCTTGAGAATTTGCCCAACACTCCAGTCAAGGGTTTCTATAATATCACCTCTTAATCCACCTTTGGATTTCCCATAGAATTCTTTTGTGGTGTGCAGCGGTAAATGGGCCATATTATATGCCATATAAAAGAAGAACGGCTTATCATCTTTACTGTGTTCTTTTATGAATTTCTCAGTTTCTGCCGTATATTTAACGGTTAGCGAATCTTGATTGACAGGGTTCTCTATCACTTTGGTATCTCTGTACATTACTAAAGGTTCTTCAGTATCTACATAGGGTTTCTTATAATCATTGGAATAAGGGAGCCCCAACCAGCTATCAAAGCCCTTATTGGTCGGCAAATACTTTTCAGGTTTATAACCAAGATGCCATTTTCCAGCCATACCTGTAGAATATCCAACGTCTTTGAGTATTTGAGCAATAGTCTGTATACTATCAGGAATTCCTCCCCGTCCATCTGCACCAGTGTGGCCATTAAAATCGGTTCTGGGTTTATAGCGTCCGGTCAACAATTCTGCTCGGGAAGGAACACACCAGGGGGCAGCTTCAAATGAGGTAAATCTCATTCCATCTTCGCCCAAGGCATTAATGTGAGGCGTTTTAATCGTGGGATTACCATAGTTTTCCAGATCCCCATAACCCACATCGTCAAAATAAAAGATTAAAATGTTAGGTCTTTCTTGCTGGCCTTGGGCAGGGTTACTCAATACCTCATTGGTTTTTTTAGAATTATCATTGTTTTGCGCAACCCCATAATTTCCAAATCCCATGAATAATGACAATAATATTGCTTTGATCAATGTTTTCATTTGTTCCTACTTTTAATGCTTATTGTAAACTTGTTTCTAGTTAAATAATATGATATCGCAAACGACCATAATACCGTATAGGCTTTAGTTAAAATATTTATTCGGTTCTAATAACCAGGGTTCTGCTCCAGATTGGGGTTTAGAAGTATTTCCCTATCTGGCAAGGGCCATAGGTAATCCCGCTGTGGATTAAAGCTTCTATCCTCAATCACGTTACCATCCTTATCCAGTCCCGGTCGATTCATTACGGTTTCAGCAGTTTTCCATCTAATGATATCCTGGTAAAATAGACCCTCTCCTGCAAATTCAATTCTTCTTTCCCTCCTCACCATTTCTCTGAATTCTGATTGGGTTAACCCCGGTGCTACATTTGGCATCGCGACCGAAGGCCTATTCCTTACTTGATTTATGGCATCGTTTGCCTTGGCCGTAGGGCCGGTCAATTCATTTTCGGCTTCGGCCAGAGTAAGGAGCACTTCAGCATACCTGAACAATATGGGGTTGATCTCAGACTGGTTGGGACTTGGGGCCTGCCTCACATCATCATCAGTAAAATAGGTGTATTTTTTGAAAGCAAATCCTGTAAGGTTCGCAAATAATTCGTCGCCGGTCACCAATTCCCCATTGTACATGGAACCAATTGTTATCAAAGTCTGATCTAAACGTGGATCCCTGTTTTCATAGGGATTGTTGGGGTCATAGAGATTTGAATTTTCAGGTAATCTGCCATCTTTCATCAAATAGGCGTCCGGCAAGGATTTCAGGACATTTCCCTGCTGAAAAAGTTCATGGTAATTATTCGTGATTTCGGGAAATTGATAGGTGACATCAAAGATGACTTCATCATTTCTTTCATTTTCTAAAAGGAATAGACCGCGGTAATCTGGAAATAAAGTATAAACACCAAGATCGATCACAGCCTGTGCTGCACTGACAGCAACAGACCAATTCTCATTATAAAGAGCTGACCTTGCCTTTAAAGTCAGGGCCGCTCCTTTTGTAGCTCTTCCCAGATCTGTGGAAGAATATGAAATTGGAAGATCCTCAACGGCTTTATCAATATCTGTCTGAATCTGTGTATACACCTCCTCCTTTGTATTTCTGGGCAGATCCCCCTGTAAATTATTATCGGGCGTATCTAAAATCAAGGGAACACCCCCGTAATAGTCTAAGAGATTTTGATAATATAAGGCCCTGAGAAAATAAGCTTCGGCTTTGTACCTTCTTTTAAGATTATCATCCATGGGCACCGCATCTATATTTGCCAATAAAGTATTGGTTCTTCCTATACCCTCATAGCAAATTCTATATCTTGAATTCACAAGGGGAAGGGTTGGGTTATTATCACCCCTAGCAATGGAGGATGCCCCACTACCATCATCAATCTCAAAAGAATTGGGCGTAATATCTTCAAGCTTTAAAAGCCAACTGCCCTCACCGTTATAGGCGTCCAAAAGACTCTGGTAACAGCCGGTTAATGCAGATTTGGCATTATCCTCTGTGGTCCAGAAACTAGCTACATTACTTTGATCCGTTGGCTCAAGGTTGAGCAGATCCTCAGAGCAAGATTGAAAAAGGCATGTGATCAAAACTAATATGATTGTATATTTATTCATGATTTTATTTTTTTTTAAAATGATAAATTAACCCCAACAGTGTAGATCTTAGTAGATGGGTAATTGAAAAAATCATTCCCTATAAGATCGGTTTCAGGATCAAAATCCTTTAATGGTGAGAAGGTTAGCAAATTTTGACCATTTAAAAATACCTTGAGATTTTTAACTCCCCAATCGGCAATAAACTCCGAATTGAAGTCATAGGCCAATTGGATATTTTTTAACCTTAAATAGGATGCATTGAGCAGCCAGGAATTACTATCTCTGAAAAGAGTGCCCTGGGCATCTTGATATCTTGTTAACAATGGAAAACTGGCATCACTGTTATCTGGCGTCCAGGAATCATTAGCCCAGCCTATGGGCAATGAGGTCCCAAACCAGAAGGGAACCCCCGAGACATGTTTGTTATAGGTCTGTACATCACCTACACCCTGCCAAAACGTATTTAGGGAAAAATTCTTATAGGCCATATTGATATTAAAGGAGTATGTGTACTTTGGGACGGTACTGCCTTCGGCGCGCCTATCGTTTATATCGATTACTCCATTATTGTCCAGATCCTTATATTTGATATAACCGGGCTTAGTATCGTTTCCTTGAAATGCACTGGCATCTATCTCCTCTTGTGATTGGAACAGACCATCTGATTGATAAAGAAGAAATTGATTTATAGGTTTCCCTTCTTGGGTTATGTTATAGGGTCCCCTTCCATCAGATGAGTAGTCGTCCAATATTATTTCCCCGTTAAGGTTTACTACCTTATTTTTAATATAGGTAATGCTTCCGGAAACTTCGTAGCTAAAACCGCCTATATTGTTGCGATGTCCCAGTGCAATCTCTATCCCTTTATTCTCAATTTTACCAATATTGCGTATTGGCCCCCCCAGTGCACCTACCTGATAGGGAATACCCACAGGTCTTAGGACATCATCGGTATTTTTAACGAAGTACTCCAAACTACCGGTAAGCTTACCGTTTAGGAATGAAGCATCAAGCCCTAAATTAGCGATTGTTGTGGTTTCCCAGGTTATAGTTTCATCATTGTCTACGAGAACAGCAGTGCCGGGACTGATTGTGTTTCCAAAAATATAATCCTGATTTGGCGAGATCAAATCAAGGTAACGGAAAAGGCCTATGCGCTCATTTCCTAGTTGACCCCAAGATGCCCTGATTTTTAGTTGCTGCAACCAGTCAACATCGCTTAGGAATTTTTCTTCGTTCAACCGCCAACCTGCAGATAGGGATGGGAAAAAGGCCCATTTGTTACCTTTTGCAAAGCGGGAAGAGCCATCATAGCGGAAATTGGCTTCAAAAAGGTATTTGCTCTTGAGGACCACATTAGCGCGGCCGAAATAAGATATCAATCGAGACTGGGTAGTGGTTCCCGAAACTAGTTGGTTGGTAGTGCCCGCGTTCAGCTCAAAAAGGTTATTATCCAAGTATCCTTCATTGGCCGCAGTAAAGAAAGTGTCCTTAAAATTCTCGTAACTTGTTCCCAATAAAAATTTAAGCTCGGTTTCATCCTCAAATGTTTTTGCCCAGTTTAAAGTATTGAATAGTGTGAGATTGAATGATTCATCATCTCTCTCATCAACTCCTCTTTGTTGATCTCCAAAAGTAACATATGGGTTCCCGCCGGCCTGTATTTCAGTTGGTTTCTTTGTTTTTGAATCATACAATATTATTTGGGGAGTAAATATTTTGCTTCTTTGGTCTTCTGTAGTGTAACCCCCATTTATTTTGTATGTGATGCCGAAGGGAAGTTTAATTTCCGCAAAAGCATTTAAAAACAACTTTTGGTTTCTAATATCTGTATCCCCTTCATCCGCTAGCGCCAAGGGATTGCGATATCTGCGGTGGCCGGGAATGTCAAAAAAAACCGTCCCATAATTGCCGTCTTCCAATTTGGCGGGGTGATAGGACTGAGCCTTGAAGATCATCTGCATTATCTCAGAAATACCCACCCCAGGTTCCTCGCGTTCTTTATATGAGTAATTAAACGTTCCCCCAACGGTCAAATAATCCTTTAATTCAGAGTTTAGGTTAATATTGATATTGTACCTATTGGAATCAGTGCCCCTTAAAACTCCGTTTTGGTCTAAAAGACCAAGAGAGAAAGTATATGTCGTTTTTTCACCCCCCCCAGAAAATCTTAAATTATGTTCTTGGATCAGGGCAGTGTCAAACATTATATCATACCAGTCGTTATTCGGGTATGTATCGGGATCTTTAATCATTCCTTCCCTATATTCATCTATAAAGGGTTGAGAAAAAACAAGAGAATTCTCGTTCGTACCAAAGTTACGCTGAGCCTGTGAATAGAGCTGAAACCAGCGAATGGGGTCTTTTACAACCCTAGGTAAAGAGATTACTTCTTGAACTCCAGCGGAACCGCTATATGATATTTGATTTTGTGAAGATCCTTTTTTGGTTGTTACCAGAACAACACCATTTGCAGCGCGTGAGCCATAAATTGCTGCAGAAGCGGCATCTTTTAAAACAGTTATGCTTTCTATATCATTAGGGTTAAGATCATTGATTGAAAATTCTATTCCATTGACAAGAACCAGTGGATTGTTGTTGTTCAAGGTTCCCACGCCTCGAATTCTTATTGTTGCTTCATCATTTCCTGGCTGACCACCCACTTGATTTACATAAACGCCCTGAATCCCTTGAAGAGCCTGACTAGAACTTGTTATTGGTCTATTTTGTATATCCTTGCTTTGTATACTGGAAACTGCCCCTGTAAGATTCACCTTTTTTTGTGTACCGTAACCCACAACTACCACTTCATCCAATGCAGCTGCACTCTCTGTGAGGGTAATGTTAATATCTGTTTGACCATTAAGCGGCACTTCCTTTGTTTCAAACCCTACATAAGAGACCACCAATATTGCATCTTCGTTAGGTACCGTGATGGAAAAATTACCGTCAAAATCTGTAGTAACGCCATTTGATGTGCCTTTTTCTAGAATGTTCGCTCCCAGTAAAGGAGTGCCACTCCCATCTTTTACCGATCCATTTACGGCATATTGCATTTCTTTTTTATTTGACTGCATTTCTATAATTGATAAAGAAAAATCTTTCTTCTTCTTTATCAATATCTTCCTGTCAAGGATTTCAATGGAAACATTTTTCTCAGGAAAAAGGCTTTCCAAAATGTTGGATATTTCTTCCTTTTCAACATTTACGGAAACCTCTCGCTGGAGATCAACATCTTTGGTCTTGAAGATAAACTTAAACTCTGTAGAGCTCTCAATTTCATCAAATACCTCAAAAATAGTTACATGCTCCATATGAATGGAAATCTTTGTCCCTTGTGAATAGGTTGGATCAGCATGGATCGCAAACGTTGTAATTAAAATAAACAAAAAAGTCAGCTTCATTTTAAGGTCAATATTGAATTTCCGCAACGGAATCTCATAAGATTGTAATCGTTTTTTCATAATTTTAAAAGTTGTGAGTGAGTGAGTGTCTTTTTGGATATTCGCTTTATCAAATCGGGAAGCGTTGCACCGTTTCCCTTTTTAATTAATTATATGTTAAAGCAAAGATTCTACCGGTTCAGATTGTAATTATTTCATTGGCAATTAAAGTTTTACAAGATCAGTTAATAATTATTTTGTTATTGAATATCTGATAATCAATATCGTAAATCTCATTAAAGTATTCGAATACCAGTTCTAGGGTTTCCTTTTTAGTTTCAAACGTAGCGTTGAAGGCCTCATGACTCAACTGTTTATTATTGTTTATGATAATTACGTTATACTGACGTTCCAGCCGCTTGATAATGGTTGTAAATGGGGCGTTTCGAAATATAAGGTTGTCATCCATCCATGCCGTATACAGTGTTGTATCCACTTTCTCTGTCGCAAGTGTTTTTTTTGTTTTGTCAAAAGCCCCCTTAAAACCGGGTGTAAGCTTTAACATGTTTTCAGATGTATTCGTTTTGGCATTAAGTCCTACGGATCCCTCTATCAGTACAACATCTATAGCTGTATCAGAAGCATAGTTCGATATATTGAATTTGGTTCCATACACCTTCACATCAAGTTCTTGCGTTCCCACCAAAAATGGGGTTTTGGAATCGTGCACTACATCAAAATAGGCCTCTCCTTCCAGAAAGACCTGACGTTGCTCTCCCTCTAAAAAGTTGACCGGATATTTTAATGAACTTCCTGCATTTAGAAAAACATGGGTCCCATCAGAGAGAAAAATATCAAATCGTTTTCCATAGGGGACTTTAAGCACATTAGAGACCAATTCTTTAGTATTTTTTCTCTTATTATAAATAAGTGTATTCCCTTTTTGCTCGCCCAGAATATTCCCGCTCCTGTCCGTTATCTGATAGGACCCGGTATTGGAAAGTTCTTGGATATCACCTTTATTTGTCTCCAGGGTAATGGCCTCTTCCATTGGGATTACATTTTTTTTGTTTCCAAGGTCAAATGGAAGATGCTGGTAGAAATAACCAAGGCCGATGAATACAATGGCCAAAGCCGCATATTTGAGCAATGACTGTATTTTACGATTACGAAAGACATTTTTGTCCCTTCGCATTTCATTTAGCAGGCGTTCTTTTGTTTTATTTGAATTTGAGTCGTTCATTCCAATAGTTATGGCGTAGTGTACTTTAGCGAAATCCCTCAATATTATCTCGTTTTTAGGATTACCGATCCAATTTTCAAGCTCACCCAGTTCGATTGCGGTGGCTTCATTTGAGAAATATTTTATCAGTAAATGTTCCTTTCTCACATTTATCATCTATACCTGCCTTTGTATATAAAACGAAGCCGATTAACCATACCCTAACATTTTATTGATATTTTTTTTACATTAGCCCTATTATATATTCTTTTTTATGATTTAAACAAACTTGAACAATGGATTTTAGCGATAACGACTTTTTAGCAGAGCAACTTAAAAAGGGCAATGACAGAGCGTATATGTTTTTGTTGAGCCATTATCATAGAAGATTGTGTGCCTATGCACAGACCTTGATCAACGATCATAGCCAGGCAGAGGATATAGTACAGAATGTATTTCTGAAAACATGGCGGTCCCGAAAAAAACTTGATAGCTATTTTTCTGTTCAGAGCTTTCTTTACAAATCCGTTTATAACGAGTTTTTGAGTACCTATAGGAAAAATAGGGCGGTGACTTTGCTGGAAAAGAAATATATGGAATCCCTTTATCAGATTGTAGAAAATACTGATGATGCTGCAATTGCCAAAATGATAGAACTGGTGAAAAAAGAAGTCCAAAGATTGCCCCCTAAATGTAAGCATGTTTTTAGCCTGAGCAAAGAGGATGGCCTTACCAATATCGAAATTGCCGAATGTCTGCATATTTCAATTAAAACGGTAGAGGCTCAGATTACAAAAGCTTTTAAAATCCTAAGGAAAGAATTAGATGATAAATATGAAATGATATTATTCCTTATGTTTTCAAATTCTAAACTCTGAGAAAGTAGTTATTTAACCTTGCTCAATCGATGGCCTTTCAACAAAATAAAACATCAGAAATTAAAATTTATTAATTGAGTTATACACTTAGCCTCTGTTTTATCTGATGATGAAATAAAGGTTTTTGATTTATCAATCTCTCAATGGTTTTGTGCCAGATAGTTTCTTTGAATTGGGATCGGTTGATCCTGAAACAAAATTCATCAAAATATATTTGGACATGTTCTTTGCTAGCGTGTGTAGGGATGACCCTCAACCAAGATTTCACTTGTTGTCTTATTATGTGCAATTCTTTAAAATTCCTTCCTTGCCTGCTATAGTTTTGTGTGATGTTATAGGTTTTGGCAATAGGCCCATATCCTCTCCATTTGTCCGTGAACACCTGGGCATCCATACTGATATGTTCTTCAAAAATAGGGGTCAGCGACTTGGCCGAACAATCATCAATGGACTTGATATAAACCCGCCTTATCTTGTGCTTTTTTGTCAATTCCACTGCGATGACCACCTTTTTCTTCTTGCTGTCATAGCTCCTTCCCCGTTTGCCTTCTTCCTTTCCCCCAACTGTGAACTCATCCACGTGGACAATCTCTGATAACGGGAACTGTTTGCCACTTTCCATCGCCCTGCGCACTTTTTGCATGAAATACCATGCTGTCCCTTGGCGGATCCCGTAACGCTTTCCCATCTGTATGCTCGACAGGCCTTTGCTACTGGCACTCATTTCAAAAACGATACAGAATGCTTTCTGTAGCCCGAACTTTACCTTATGGAAAAGCGTGTTTGCCGTAGCACTCTCCACATGCTGACAACCATAACATTGGTATTTGCAACCTTCCTTTAGGCATCATTTTGCCCCACCACATTTCATGCATTTGAAGCCATCCTGCCATTTGATCTTGGATAAATAAGCCTTACAGCTGTCGTCATCTGGCAGTTCTTTAACAAAGTTCAGTATATTTTGTCCTAAATATTTATCCATGATACTGTGTTTAGTACTATAAAATTACAGAATTTATGTGACTAACTCAATTTATTAATATGGCCTCTGTTTTATAAAAGCACCTTAAAGTATACTTATCGAAGGTTTATTTAGACTTTTCCGAAACGTCATCAATATGATTCTCGTGAAATTTAGCTAGCCCATTAAATAAATTTTGAATTTAAAACGTATTTTTTTATAAAATTAAAATCAGTACATTGTCAACAGACGATGTTCAAGCAAACTAAGTGAAATTAATAAAGTTCACAATCCGTCAACATATATTAGCAAGCTGATTGAAAGCCCTATTAACACTGGCCTTAACCATTTAGGTTCGAGCCCCGGCCAAGTCACCAGAAAGACTATTAGATCAAAACCTTGCTAATCATAAAATTAGCAAGGTTTTTTGGTTTTTAAAACTTCATTTTTTCTGATATAATAGGTTCGGAATGCGTAAACGGATATCATTCTTCAAAAAGTGCTGACGCAAAATTATTCAAAAAGAACCTTCTTTATTGAGGTTAATTTGACTTTGGTCTTGAGAATGTTCAATCCTTAAAACCGCCAACTTGCATTATTCATTGCAATTCACATTTCTTTTCTGGATAAATACACCTAATGCATTTGTTTTTAAAAGATTAGTTTCCTTCTAATTTTAATAAATACACACCTATATAATATGGCATAAAAAAAGGAATAGCAGGAATTGAAACTGCATAACCCGCTGTACTAAATGGTTCTGGTAAAAAGACTGAAAGTATAATGATAAGGAATGCACATAAACAGAGGGACACATAAATGTTTTTAGATGTTTTACTTAATCGCCCGGTGAGATTTAGCGAGACAGCAAAAAAAGCAGTTGCCAGATAGGTAAGTGCAACTTCAACTACAGCGATCATCCCGAACAAGACCTTAATAGGTCTAAACCATTCTGGCAGCTTTTCAGTATTTGTCAAAACCAAAATCTTGAATGATTCTGTCAATGAAAATCCCCAGAAAAGCATATTAAGAACGAAAAGTGGTATTGCAATAGTAATGGCAATAGCGCCCAGAATTGAATAATAATTTTCGCCTTCACTCTTTAATTTCTCTTTTAATAGAGCAAATCCAAATACTATAAAAATCCCTGCTATTGTAAGCATGGCATATCGAACTTGTTGTTCTGTAGAAGTTTCTACCCAATCTATAGCTGTGCTGGGCGGTGGTCCCAATCCAAAAAACATGGATACGATTATAGTGGGAACAATAAGACAAAAGGCGCCTACTGCAATATGTCTGGACTTGCTTTTGTGACTGATAACATTGAGTCCCAGTACCCAGGAAGCGATTACCAGTAAAAATCACACCTTCTTAGAAGGTGGCTTTGGCTAGCCCCCATAGGGGGCGACAGGGGCCTGTTCTAAAAATCGACCAGATTCAATTATGCAACAAAAAAGCAAATCGAAATCAAGCTGTAAATACAGGCATAGCCATCAGGACATGACCACCTGCAAAGCAGGTGGATTTTTAAGGTGAATTAAAACTACATTAATGAGCCAGATAGGCACGTAATATGTGTAACTGATTTTGCCTAAATTAAAGCCGAAAATGACAACCAGAATAGGAACAATCCAAAGATATATTCGGCTACTCGTTCTTTTAGACAGTTTTGATTCCATTTGTAGCGTTTACTTCATTAGGAAAAATACTTCTGAATAACCTAGGGATTATTAAACAAACCGCTGACGACTTAACAGAAATAGCGTCGCAAGTTTGTCTCTATCATTTCATATTTCTCACTAAATTAAGAAATTAACGAATTGAAAATAAAATAAATTGAAAGATTTACTCTTAAAAATTGTTTGGAAAAAAATCAGCCTAAATATGCAATAAAACGGAATACAATAGCACCTAAAAAAATTAAGGCTTTTGAATTACCCGAACATTTTAGTTTCAATTATATTTGTCTTATCCAAAAGTTTTCTGATACTATTCCATTGCTCCAACTTATTTTAGCTGCAAAAGCGTATCTAAAAGACTATCGTTTATATATAAGATAAGTCACTAATGAATAGGCTATTAATAGTAATATCGCTTGTAACACTTCTCGCAAGTTGTGATTCGACAACTAAAAAAACTAACATTATGGCAGATAAAAAAAATCAAACAACCCACCCAACTTCACCGATTGACACAACACCTAAAGTGACAGGTATTGGAGGGATTTTCTTTTATTCAGACAATCCGGAAGAAACGAAAGAATGGTATGCCAAAAATTTAGGAATTGAAACTAATGAATGGGGTTCTTCAAGTTTTGATTCCAGAAACATTGACAAGCCTGACGAAATAAACACGCTTCAATGGAAACCTTTTAAAAAAGGAGACGCATATTTCCTTCCATCCAAAAAAGAATTTATGATTAATTATCAAGTTCAGAATATTGAAGGACTGGTAAGTAAACTCAAAGAAAATGGAGTGACCGTCCTTGATAGTATTGAAACTTATGACTATGGAAAATTTGTACATATTTTGGATAAAGAAGGCAATAAGATAGAATTATGGGAACCTATTTAGGATAAAAAAAGGAGGTTATATGATAGAGCAGTTTAACACATTGTGTTCTGAGAAAAAGACAAACGCATAACATAGAACTGATGTGAAATAGTTAACTAAAGGAGTTTACAGCTTAAACGCTTTTCCTTTTCTGCATTACAATCATAGTGCTTTAATCCCTCCGAAATCCAACTTTCTCAAAAGATTTATTGCCCACTTAAGCAGAAAAATTTCGGTCATGACTATTTTCTATTTAGTTTATGACAACAATATCCCATAGCTTTACAATACAAACAGCAATTAATGAAACACGATAGTATTATCACGGAAGTAGAGGTGAAAGACATCCGTTTTCCCACAAGCCAATCTTTGGACGGCTCCGATGCGATGAACCCAGATCCCGATTATTCTGCCGCCTATGTAATCTTAAAGACAGATTCAGATTTGGAAGGTCATGGCCTTACTTTTACCATAGGCCGCGGCAACGAACTTTGCGTTGCCGCCATACAGTCTTTGGCGCCGCTGGTTTTAGGTAAGAAATTGGGTGATTTTACTACCAATATGGGTGATTTTTGGAAAATGATCACTGGCGACAGCCAGTTGCGCTGGTTGGGCCCAGAAAAAGGCGTCATTCATTTGGCCACGGCCGCAATAGTGAACGCAGTTTGGGATCTTTATGCTAAAGCCGAAAATAAACCGCTGTGGAAACTTCTGGCAGATATGAGCCCAGAGGAATTAGTATCTTGTGTAGATTTCACTTATATAACCGATGCCATTACGCCCGCCGAAGCACTTGAAATGCTCCAAAAACACGCTCCAACCAAGCAAAAACGAATAATAGATTTGCTCGAGAACGGCTATCCTGCATATACTACATCTGCCGGTTGGCTGGGCTATGGTGATGAAAAAATGCGCAAGTTGTGCCGTGAGGCAAAGGCCGAAGGTTTTAAGTACTTGAAGATGAAAGTGGGGAAAGATCTGGAAGACGATATGCGCAGGGCATCCATAATTAGAGAAGAAATTGGGGATGATCTAAAATTAATGATGGATGCAAACCAGAAATGGGATGTAGGTGAAGCCATTAAAAATATGCAATCCCTTAAAAAATTCAACCCCTGGTGGATTGAAGAACCTACTAGTCCAGATGATGTATTGGGTCATGCCACCATTGCAAAAGCCGTAGCGCCCATTAAAGTGGCTACAGGTGAACATTGTCAAAATCGGGTAATTTTCAAACAGCTCATGCAAGTCGGTGCCATTGAAATTTGCCAGATAGATAGCTGCAGGCTGGGCGGTGTAAACGAAGTGCTGGCCGTTATGCTCATGGCCGCCAAATTTGAAATCCCTGTTTGCCCACATGCGGGCGGTGTGGGGCTGTGCGAATATGTACAGCACTTGTCTATGATAGATTATATTGCCATTAGTGGTTCTAAAGATGGGCGCATTATAGAATATGTGGATCACCTTCACGAGCATTTTTATGATCCTGTGGTCATTAAAAATGGCGCCTACATGCCGCCTCAGATTCCCGGGTACAGCATCACGATGAAAACAGACTCTCTTTGTGATTATCAGTATCCTAAAGGGAAGATTTGGCAGGAAATACGCTCAGAAAAAAACTAAAAACACAACCATGAAAAACGCCTATACTTTATTATTACTACTACTTCTAGCGGGACAATCACTGTTTTCGCAACCAGACACCTACACTCCCACGGCACAGAATCTTGAAGCTAGAGAATGGTTTCAGGATGCTAAATTCGGACTTTTTATACATTGGGGCGTTTACAGTATCCTTGGTGATGGCGAATGGGTGATGGAGCAGCAAAAAATCCCGGTAGACCGCTACGAGCTCCTTCCTACCTTTTTTAATCCGGCTGATTTTGATGCCAAAGAAATCGTGGCGATGGCCAAAGATGCTGGGATGAAGTACATTACCATAACCTCAAAACACCACGACGGTTTTGCCATGTATGATTCTAAGGTTTCCGATTATAATGTTGTGAAAGACACGCCCTACGGTAAAGATGTGCTCAGAATGCTTGAGCAGGAATGCAAAAAAGCGGGGATCAAACTTTTTGTGTATTATTCTCAACTGGACTGGCATAATCCTGACTATTTCCCTAGGGGAAAAACTGGCCACGATCTGGGCAGGCCTCAAGCTGGAGATTGGCAAAAATATTTGAATTATGAGAATGCGCAGATCAAAGAACTGGCAGAAAACTACGATATCGCCGGGTTTTGGTTTGACGGTTATTGGGATCAAAATGAGCTTATAAAAGAGGGAAAACCCGGCGAGGATTTTGATCTTACTACAACCTATAACATCATCCATGATGTAAATCCGGCGCTATTAATTGGCAACAACCATCACCTCGCTCCTATCGCCGGTGAAGATTTTCAGATGTTTGAAAAAGATCTTCCAGGTAAAAACACCACCGGCTTTAGTGAAGATAGTGAAATAGGTAATTTGCCGCTCGAAACCTGTGAGACCATAAATAATTCCTGGGGATTCAACTTAAAAGATGATAGTCATAAATCGGACAAAGAGTTGATTCAATATGTAATCAAAGCTGCTGGCAACAATGCCAATTTTCTTCTGAATGTAGGTCCCATGCCCAACGGAAAAATCCAAAAAGAGCATAAAGAGCGTTTAAAAGCTGTGGGCGAATGGTTACGTAAAAACGGAGAGACCATTTATGGCACGCGCGGTGGAAAATTTCTAAATGAAAATTTGGTTTCAACCCAAAAGGACAAAAAACTGTATCTGCACATTTTAAATCCCGAACTTACCAACGTTGAAATCCCAGATTTTAATGAGAAAATTAAGAGCATCGCTTATTTTGGCAACAAGAAAAAGATCAAGCATAACCTAAAAAAGGGCAACCTCACGTTTGATCTTGAACCGGAAAGTGATGATACTATAGATACGATCGTAGAAATAACCTTAAATTAATTCAAAACCAATGGCAGCATTTCAATTAAACGAAAAAACAGCATTGATCACCGGTGGCGCAAGTGGGATAGGCAAAGCGATCGCCACGGTTTTTGCCCATCAGGGCGCCTCTGTCTATATTCTGGATTTCAATAAAGAGCAAGGTAAACAGATCGCAGACGAACTCAGCCAACAAGGATTTAGCGCCACATTTGAATTTTGTGACGTGGCCGATGAAAAACAGGTGGTTGAACTCGTAGATCGTATCTCAGAAAATACCAAAATTGATATTCTCGTTAACAACGCGGGAGTCGCGCACGTAGGCAACATTGAAAACACCACGGAAGCCGATTTTGACCGTATTTATTCCATAAATATAAAAGGTGTTTTTAACTGCTCAAAAGCGGTTATTAAACACATGAAAGGAAAGAGCGGCGTTATTCTAAATATGGCTTCGATTGCTGCTTCGGTGGGGATTTCTGATCGTTTTGCCTATTCTATGTCAAAAGGTGCGGTGCTTACCATGACCTATTCCATCGCAAAAGATTATATAACTGAAGGAATTCGTTGTAACTGCATATCGCCTGCACGTGTACACACGCCATTTGTTGATGGATTTATTGCCAAGAATTACCCCGATAATCAGGAGGAAATGTTTGAAAAACTTTCTCAGACCCAACCTTTGGGCAGAATGGGTAAACCTGAGGAAATTGCCAATTTAGCCCTGTATTTAGCTTCTGACGAGGCTTCGTTTATCACCGGTTCTGATTTTCCCATAGACGGTGGTTTTATTAAATTGAATGGATAACTAATTAAAAGCTTTACTATGAAATTAATACGTTTCGGCGCAGCCGGAAAAGAAAAACCAGGCATTCAACTGGATACCGAAAAACGCATTGATGTCTCTGCCTTTGGCGAGGATTATACGGACGATTTCTTTTTAACTAACGGACTGGAGCGCCTCAAAGAATGGTTAGAAAAAGAAAAGGACAATTGTCCGGAAATCAGTGCAGGAACACGGTTGGGACCACCTACCACTCGCCCTTCAAAACTGGTTTGTGTAGGCCTTAATTATGCTAAACACGCTGAAGAAACGGGAGCAACGTTACCTGCAGAACCTATTTTATTTTTTAAGGCCACCTCAGCCATTGTCGGCCCTAATGATGCTATTATAATCCCCAAAAACAGCACAAAAACCGACTGGGAGGTTGAACTTGGTGTGGTCATAGGTAAAAAAACTTCGTATGTGGAAGAAAAAGATGCCCTTGATTATATTGCCGGATATGTGTTACATAATGATTATAGCGAGCGCGCTTTTCAGATAGAGCGTTCCGGCCAATGGGTTAAGGGAAAAAGCTGTGATACTTTTGCCCCGCTGGGGCCTTTTATGGCTACAAAAGAGGAAATCAAAGATCCCCACAACCTCAACCTATGGCTCAAGGTAAACGGCGAAATGTTGCAGAACAGCAATACTTCAGATTTTGTGTTTAATATTCCTCAAGTGGTAAGCTACATCAGCCAATTTATGACCTTACTTCCTGGTGACATTATTTCCACTGGGACGCCATTTGGTGTAGGTATGGGCTTTAAACCACCACGTTATCTAAAACCAGGCGATGTTGTTGAACTCGGAATTGATGGTTTGGGAAGCTCCACACAAACGGCTCAAGCGTACAGTGAATAGTGAATAGTGAATAGTGAAAAATCGGCCTAAAACATCAAAAAACTGGGATTTTCCCGGTATTTTGCTTTCAAAATATTGGTAAAAATCAGATAATAAACATGTGTTTTTCCTGAAAAACGGGGTGTTTTTCTGGTTTTCGGCAGTATTCAGAGTTTAAATATACGCTCCATTTCGGTCCATTTTTCACCGGGTTTTGCCCCGGGCGGTTCCTGTTGAAATTGCCACATCAGTTTTTCCCATTCTTGCACTTTCGGGTTTTCGGCATCCATTTTTTTCTTTTTATCGGGATCAAAAGTTTCATCTACTTCCATAATCATAAACAAACGGTTGGCAAGTAGGTAGATTTCCATATTCACGATGCCCGCATCCTTTATGCTCTGCATTATTTCGGGCCGTTTGTTTTCCTTGGTATGGTGCATGCGGTATTCGGCAATAAGTTTTGGCTCGTCCTTAAGGTCGCAGGCGAAACAAAGTCTTTTAATTATCATTGGTTCTTTTATCATAGATTGTAAATACATTTCGGCTATAAATGGCCACAATGGCAAAACAAAAAAGCGGTAATATAAATGAAAAATTGACCTCTGGCACCCCTAAGATCATAACATCGGTGTAGCCCAGGCCACCAAGATCCAGAATCAATCCTTGCAGCGTGGGCATGAGCGCGCCGCCCACAATGGCCATAACGAGAAAAGCGGCACCAAATTTTGCATCCTCGCCCCTACCTTCCAAAGCGATGCCATAAATTGTGGGAAACATGATCGACATGAAAAACGAAATGCCCACGAGCGCATAAAGTCCAGTCATGCCCGGTACAAATATGGTGACCAACGTACAGCTCATCGCTCCCAGTGAAAAAAACAGCAATAATTTACCCGAATGGATATACCTGAGCAGGAATGTGCCTGCCCATTATAAAGAGAACAAGTGCAGCAATACCGTAATTTACCGCGGTCTCGTTATCAATGCCAAAAGATTCGGCATATTGGTACAGATAGGTCCAGCACATGATCTGTGCGCCCACGTAAAAGGCTTGAGCCACTACCCCGCCAACAAACTTTGGTGTTGCAAATAAACGTTTGATTGAATTGACGATATTGACCTTCGCCTCTTGATCTTTGTTCTGTGGCATTTTCATAAACCCAATAATGACCAGAAAAGCGATCACTACAAGCCCCAAAATAACGTAAGGATCGCGAATAACAGCTAAATCTGCCGTGCGCACCACTGCTTTTGCGCTCTCCGATAGATTCTCATAGACCGAATTGCCTTCCGCATTAAGATCATCAGATTGCAATGCACCCAATATAAATTTTTGTGCAACGATCAAGCCTCCCAAAGCGCCCAACGGATTGAACGCCTGCGCGAGATTAAGACGCTGGGTAGCCGTTTCCTCGGGCCCCATGGAAAGAATATAGGGGTTGGCCGTGGTCTCTAAGAAAGCAAGACCGAAGGTCAATATGTAGAGCGCCGCCAAGAAAAAACCAAATTCTTCATAAGCAGCGGCCGGATAGAATAAAAGCGCTCCCAGAGCATATAGCACCAGTCCCAGCAAGATCCCCTTTTTATAGGAATATTTGTTAACGAAAATTGCAGCTGGAAGTGCCATCGTAAAATACCCGCCATAAAAGGCCAATTGTACCAGCGAAGCTTGAAAATTATCGAGCTCCAGTACTTTTTTAAAAGCGGACACCATCGGGTTAGTGATATCGTTTGCGAAACCCCATAATGCAAAAAGCGATGTGATTAATATAAAGGGCAGGATTATCTTTTTAGGTAGCAAGGCTGGCTTTAACGTAGACATAGATTGATGTAAGTGAAAGGTTAATTTTTGGGAAGCAAGGCCCTGTCAAGGTGCACATAACCGCCATCAACAAAAATAAACTGACCGGTGGTATGCGAAGATTTATCCGAAAGCACAAAAAGACACGTATCGGCGATCTCCTGTGGGGTGGTCATCCTGTTTCCCAGCGGGATTTTATCTTTAATGGACCGGAGTTTCTGGTCTCCATTCTCAAGTCCTTCTATCCAGTTTTCATAGGCCGGGGTATAACTTTCTGCGATAATCAGGGCGTTGGATCGTATGCCGTAAGTAATGAGTTCTACGGCCCACTCTCTTGTAAGGCCCAGTACACCTCCCTTTGAAGCTGCATAACCAGACGTACCGCCCTGACCGGTGAGCACCACCTTAGAACCAATGTTAAGTATCGTACCCTTGCTTTTTTTTAATAACGGGAGCGCATATTTTACCGTTGCAAAGTAACTTACCAAATTCAATTTTAAGGAATTCATAAAATCCGCTATCGAAGCATCCAGGTTCACCCCATCGTTTACGCCCACATTATTCACGATCCCGTCAATGCGACCGTAATGGGCTTCTATCTTAGTAACCGCGGTCTCAATTTGATCGGTCTGGGTCACATCTGTCTTGATAAACATGCCATCAATGCCCATTTCCTGAAGCTCTTTCCCGTAGCCAATCCCCCGGTCGTTGCGCCCCACGATAACGGGAATCGCACCTTCTTTGGCCAGGGCAAAAACAAGGGTCTGCCCGATGCTGCCCACAATACCGTCGCCGCCCGTAACAAGTATTACTTTATCCTTTAAGTTTAGATCCATTCTTTCTATAAATTATAAAATTCCTTTGCATTTTTATACCAAAACTGATCCCGTTCACTGGCCGATAAGCGCGTTGCGAAACCTCCATTACTTCGGCATATTGCCCGGCCACGAGACAAACAGGCCAATCTGAGCCGTACATAATGCGCGACGGGCCAAATGATTCCAAAACATGCGCCATATAAGGTTCAAAATCTTCATATTCCCAATTTGTATGATCAGCTTCGGTAACCATGCCCGACATTTTGCACCACACATTTCCGCAGGCGGCAATGGCCTTTATTTGATTTGCCCATCCCGAAAAAAATCCGTCTTTAATATAAGGTTTTGCAATATGGTCGATCACAAATTTTTGATCTGGCAAGGCCTGCACCAGTTCAAGAACGGCGCCCAACTGGTGCGGAAAAACCAAAATATCATAGGTGAAATTGTGTGTAGCCAATTGGCTCAAACCCTTCAAAAACGGCTTTCTGAGCAAAAAATTAGGATCGGCTTCGCCCTGAACAATATGCCGAAATCCTTTTATTTTTTCCTGTTCGGCATAAAAATATAATTTATCCTGAAGATCAACCGCTTTAAAATCGACCCAACCCACTATTCCCTTAATAAAAGCATTCTTTTCTGCTAGATGGAGCAAAAACATATTTTCGGCTTCGGTTTGATCGGTTTGAATGGCAACACAGCCATCAATATCATGTTTATCAAATTCCTTCTTGAGCATTTCAGGTAGAAAATCCTGCCGGATCACTTTCATATCCTCATCGATCCATGCGTGTTTCGTAGGCTCGTAATTCCAGAAATGTTGATGGCTGTCTATTATCATAGTGAACTTTAACTAGGTTTTGCTCCTGTTTTATTTGAAATTTTCAGTTCAATCGTAATCTGTCACGACTTTGATCACCCTCATTTAAGGCTTGAGCGAATTATTAATTAATACTATATGATTTTTTAAAAATAAAAGTTTGATTTCATCATTTACTTTAATTATCAACAGCAGTTGCCACACCCACCATACTGTCTGCCGTGCCATAATAAAGATACCATTTACCCTTAAAATACACTAAACCTTCCACGAAGGTTGTACCATCTTTGTACTGTCCTGATTTTTCAAATGACAATTCGGGTTTTAGGTACGGCTTATCACTTCGGTCAAGTAATTTCCAAGGTTCCTTTGCAGAAAATAATGCCTGTCCACTGGTATACACCCGGTTGCCCAAGTCTTTCACTCCTATGTTAGAAGAATTACCGGCATTATATAAAACCACAATGCCGTCATCTGTAAGAACTGGCGGTGCGCCAGCTTCTACTAACCAAGAATCAAAATAACCTGGACGTGGGTTTAAAACAGGCGCAAGAGTGCCTGAATAATCTTCTAAAGGTTCCCAGTTGATCAAATCTGTGGAAGTTGCCATCCATATATGTGGCACCCCGTAATACATATAATATTTTCCATCTATTCTGGCGGCGACCAGTTTACCCTGCTTTAATTTGGTTACAATAGCCCCAGACTTGGTTTCTTGATTATTATACTTCCCGTCTTTATAGTCTTCAAAAATAGGACCATGCTTCGTCCAGTTTTTCAGATCTGTGGAAGTGGCAAGTGCCAGACGGGGGATTTTTCCGTTCCATTGCGTGTAGGTAAGTATGAACCTGCCGTCTTCACTTTCCACTATTCGTGGATCTTCCGTGCCCCCACTCCATTCATATTTTTTTTGATCATCATTATCGGGATAGAAAACAGGATTTTTTTGAGTAATGTAATTAATTCCATCTACAGAAGTCGCTAAACCAATACGAGATGTATGGCCACCTATGGTATCGGTATGCCTGTCCTGTTCTGCCCTGTAGAGCACATTGATCCTGTTATCCTTCACGATGGCTGCCGGATTGAAGGTCGCTTTAGATTGCCAGGCCACCTGCCCCCCGCTCATCGGGTCATCAAATAGGGTAACGGAATCACTTTGAATGATAGGCCTCGCATTTTCAGGTCGATTGAAAGGACCTAGCATCCATGACTTTTCTACAGCTTGTGTTTTTTCTATTTTTGCCAGTTCCTGAGTAGGATTGACGCCACAGGCAATAAATAGAAACACTAAAAATATACCCTTTAATCTAAATTTCCTTTCCATATTTTAGTGCTATGCAGTTTCTGTTAATATTAGAGATTTTATGTTTGTTCTCCATAACGGTTAATTGAACCGAGTTTTAAAGCTAATTTCAATTAAATGTATTTCAACGCCTTAAATTTTATGACAAATTGCTATGCTTTCTAATGCCGTAAGAGCTAAGACCTAAAAAGAAAACACATCCTAACGCTATTGTTGTTCTCTATGCAACTTTAAATAAATTACTTTTGTACAATATTGCTGGGGAATTAGTTTATTCAACTTTTGAGCTTGGGAAAGCTACACAGTTTCGGGAGAATATCTACATATGGTATAATCTTTTTTATGCTAGTTCTTCTAATAAAGTAGGGGTAAGTGCTTATTTCTTAATGTCTTCTTATATTAAAATCCAGAAAAGTATTTGGCACTGGTTTTGTACTTTTAAGAAAAAGACCCGTTCATGAAAAAAAGAACCTACCTAGCAATAACAATTCTAGTGCTCATTTTTGTATACAGCTGCGCCACCACACGCACTCAACAAAAAATGTCTAAATCCGTTCCGGCTACAGACAGCATTAATACTACAGAAAATGACACCGTTCGCATCGCAAACGACAGTCTTGAATATGAAATCATTATCATAGACCCAGGTTTTAGTACATTTCTGGCATCAATTGCGCACCCGGAGGGTTATTATTCCCAGAGTTATTTAGAAAACAAAAACCAATTTCTCGTTATAGATTATAACCAGCGGGTAATGCAACCTTTTCGTTACAGCCCTGATCTTTATGAGCAACAGATAAACTACGATCCTAACATAGATTACGGTTACGAGGTCAACTATAAACTGTATAACTACTTTGTATTTTTCAGCAGAAAATATAACCAGCGATTTTCGGTGCCAACAAGAATTTAGCATTCTGTTTTTTCCAAGCCACTAGATGTGGTAGTTTTGCAGCGTGAAAAAATTTAAAGGAAACTGGGAAATAACTAAAAATTGGCAGTTGATTTATCCGCTGCTGGGCATACTGCTATCATTGGGTTTTGGTTTCCTAATTGCCAGGCGACTTGGTCCGGCTTATTTTATGGATCACGAACTTGGGCTTCTGTTTATTGCCTTACTTACGGTTCTTTTCACATTTCTTATTGTCAAAATCTGCCTCTTTTGTTTTAAAAAACTGAAAAATAGATGGCATGTAGATGCCCGCTGGGAGTTTATTGCCATATTTATGGTATTTGCGATCACAGGTTCTATGGCGGGCCGCATTTCTTCACCTATAATGCAGGCGTTGGGACTGGATGGTGCTGACGTTTCGGGATGGTTATACTGGCCGGTGCGAATTATGCTGATTTTCCCCCTTTACCAGATACTCTTAATCCTTATGGGATGGCTTTTTGGTCAATATAAATTTTTCTACGCCTTTGAAAGGAAAACGCTTTCTCGACTGGGATTAGGTATTTTGTTTAAAAAATAGCCGTTTTCATCTGTTTTTCACCAAATTTTCGATCTTTTTTGCTGAAATTTTCAGATATGCTTTCCCCAGATTTTCCACTACATCACCAGCGGTCAAGGCCTCAAAGCCTATTTTTTTTGCCGCTAGGTCTCCTGCGCTGCCATGCAGATACACACCAAAAATCGCCGCGTCCACTGGCTCATATTTCTGTGCGATCAATGCCGTAATTATTCCGGTGAGCACATCGCCGGTACCTCCCGTGGCCATGCCTGGGTTTCCAGTATCGTTTACATACAATTGCCGCTCATAAATGGTTATGGTATTTGCGCCCTTGATCACTAAAACAAGATCATACTTGGCGGCAAAATCTTTGGCTTTTTCCAACTTATCAAAATCGTCTTCCCACTCCCCTATCAATCTTTTGAGCTCTTTGGGATGCGGGGTAAGAACGCTTTTTGAGGGTATTAGCGGTAAAAATTCTGGGCTTTTTGCAATACAGTTGAGCGCGTCAGCATCAATTACCATTGGTTTATTATTTGCCTTCAGAAAAGAGCCCAAAGCTTCTATGCTAATTGGCGCGGTTCCCATTCCCATACCAATCCCAATGACATCTGGCTCCAGATCAAAACTGATTTCTTCCAGATATTTTCCATTTTGACGGTCAGTAAATACCATAATTTCCGGGATGGCGGTTTGTAGAATAGGCATGGCAAACTGCGGAATATATGTTGTTACTAGTCCACTGCCGGTTTTCAAACAGGCTTTCGCCGAAAGTACCACCGCTCCCATTTTACCATAACTGCCGCCAATGATCAAACTATGGCCGAAAGTGCCTTTATTAGTGTATTTATCACGCCTTTTATAGCGTTTTTTGATCTCTTTAAAATCTATTAAACGTATCTCCGTATGCGTTTTTTTGAGATATTTTGCGTCAAGTCCAATATTAATCACTTTCCATTTTTTGATGTATTTACCCGTTTCCGGAAGGAAAATAACCAATTTTGGCACTTGAAAAGTGAGCAGCATATCCGCTTTTACAACAGTTTCACCATTCTTGGGCACCGCATCAAGATACAGCCCAGAGTTAATATCCACCGAAACCACGTAGGCTCCGCTATCGTTGATATTTGTAAATAATTGCTGTACCCAGACCGGCGCTGGCCGATTATAACCTATGCCAAAAATCGCGTCAATGACCACTTCATCAGACTTTATTATAGGCAGTTTATCGTTTTCCTTAATAGTGGCAACAACCGCATTTTCGACCTTTTCCAGTTTCTTTTCAGCCTTTAAAAAATCATCGGAACGCGCCTCGGCATAAGCGATCACATAGGTTTTGACTTCGTAGCCATCGGCAATCAATTTCCTTGCGATCACAAGTCCATCGCCTCCATTATTACCTATTCCACAAAAAACGTGAACGGTCTGTTTTTTCGGCAGGTTTTCCTGCAACCATTTAAAAGCGCGACTTCCGGCGCGTTTCATAAGGGCAAAGGAATTTATGTCTTGGTTGCTTGTTGTCGCCTTATCGGCACCATAAATTTGATCGCGATTAAAAATTTTCATGGGTGTAATTTGAGTTGAAGGATTCACAAGAAAATGGCTTTTAAAACCAAATAATTCAAAGAATGCATATTAAATTGAAAGTTGTTATCAAATCTTGAAAAATCTACTTAAAACCTTGAGTATCTCAGTAAAAATAATACTTTTGAGGCTTAACCTTATGCCCATAAAAGTGATTCTCTTCCATTTTAAGAATAGTTTTAATAAAATGGGCTGATAACTTTTCGTTCTGATAAAAACTTCACAATTTCACTGAGGTAAAAAAATTCAATTTAATCAAGTTTCAAACACATCAATTATGCGTGTTTTAAAATTCGGGGGCACTTCGGTAGGCAGTGTCGACAACATAAAACAAGTCATTAAAATAGCAAAAAATGCGGCGGCACAAGAAAATATTGTAGTCGTGGTTTCCGCCTTTGGTGGCATTACAGATCTGCTTTTGACCGCCGGCATCGCCGCGAGCACAAAAAATGAATATAAAGCGCTATTGCAGCAGATTCAAGATAAACATATTGATTTTACGCAGCGCCTGATAACCGATGATACAGAAGCGCTCGCTGAAGTGGAATCCATTCTCGACGAACTCAAAAGCCTGCTCGAGGGTATTTACCTCATCAATGAACTTTCTCCAAAAACCATTGATAAATTATTGGCCTTTGGCGAAATTCTATCTTCCATCATCATCGCACGTGCCATATATGCGGCAGATCTTTACGCTACCCATAAAGACAGCCGTGACCTGATCACGACAAACGATAAATATACCAAAGCGTCTGTAAACTATAAAGTGACTAACGCCCAACTGGAATATTATTTCGCCAAAGCGAAACATAACATCACCGTAATGCCCGGTTTTATCGCCAGTACCGCAACAGGGGAAACCAGTACGCTGGGACGCGGCGGCTCCGACTTTACAGCGGCGATCATCGCGGCCGCCCTTCAGGTAGATGAATTGGAAATTTACACAGATGTGAGCGGAATGTACACGGCCAACCCCAGAATCGTAAAACAGGCGCGTCCCATTGCAAGTATATCGTACCACGAGGCAATGGAGCTGTCCCATTTTGGCGCAAAAGTGCTCTACCCGCCCACTATTGTACCGGTGATGAGCAGAAATATTCCCATTCGTATTAAAAACACGATGCGTCCCGAAGATCCAGGAACGCTTATTCACAACAGTGAAGAACACGAGGGCAATCCCATTAAAGGATTGAGCAATATTAACAACACCGCACTTCTTACGCTTGAGGGCGGCGGTATGGTGGGTATTCCCGGCATCAGTAAACGCCTGTTTGAAACCCTTTCTAAAGAGGCCATAAATGTAATTTTGATCACGCAGGCCTCTAGCGAGCACAGTATTTGTCTGGGCGTGATGGAAGAAGATGCGGGCCTTGCAAAAAACGCAATTGATGAAGAGTTTGAAAATGAGATCGCGCTCAATAAAATCGACCCACTGACCATAGAAATAGGGCTTTCTATAATTGCTCTGGTGGGCGACCGTATGAAAAGCCATCAGGGAACGAGCGGAAAAATGTTCAGCACGCTTGGGCAGAACAACGTTAATATACGTGCTATAGCCCAAGGTGCGAGTGAGAAAAATATTTCAGCAGTAATTGCGCAGCGTGATGTAAATAAGGCGCTTAATAGTCTGCACGAGCGCTTTTTTGAAGAACAGCGTAAGCAGCTCAACCTCTTCATTACCGGTGTGGGCAATGTGGGTGCAAAACTGCTTGACCAGATCATCCAGCAGCAACAGTATCTCAAAAACGAACTGAAAATTAATTTGCGCGTTCTCGGCTTAAGTAATTCGCGCAAAATGGTGATCAAAAAGAACGGAATTGATCTCAGTTCGTGGAAAGAAACGCTAGAAAATGGTGAAGACGCAAGTATAGAAAGCTATTATGAAAAAATAGTGGCCTTGAATCAGCGCAACAGTATTTTTGTGGATATTACCGCAAACGCGGAAGTCGCAGGAATTTATGGCAAGTACCTTAAGCAAAGCATTGCCGTGGTGGCCTGTAACAAAATCGCCTGCTCTGCCGATTATGAGCAGTATATAAAACTGAAACAACTCAGTAAAAATTACTACGCGCCGCTTCTTTTTGAGACCAATGTTGGTGCGGGATTGCCCATCATTGACACGCTGAACAATCTTATCGCTTCGGGAGACCGAGTGCGCAAGATTCAGGCGGTGCTTTCAGGTAGTTTGAATTTTGTGTTCAATAATTTCGCCCCTGGCGGAAATTTCCACGACGTAGTACAGGATGCCAAGGCCGAAGGTTTTACAGAACCTGATCCGCGCATAGACTTAAGCGGCGTTGATGTGGCTCGAAAAATACTTATCCTTGCCCGTGAGAGCGGACTAAAAATGGATCTTGAGGATATAGAAAATAAGTCATTTTTAACCGAAAATAATCTGAAAAGTGACAGTATAGAACACTTTTTTGAAACCTTAAAAGAAGACGCTGCACACTTTGAAAAACTAGTGGCAGACGCCGCCGCAAAAGGCAACCGACTTAAATATGTCGCCCAACTTGATAACGGGAAAGCGAGTGTGGGATTACAGGACGTACCTCCAGGACACCCATTTTACAATTTAGAAGGTAAGGATAATATTGTGCTGTTTTTTACAGACCGTTACCCAGAACAACCCTTACTCATAAAAGGTGCCGGTGCCGGTGGTGATGTAACCGCTTCGGGTTTATTTTCAGACATCATCAGGACGAGCACTTTTTAAATTACCCTATGACAGAACTGAAAGAAGTCCGCGTTTTTTCACCGGCAACGGTGGCAAATGTTAATTGCGGTTTTGATGTACTGGGCTTTGCTTTGCATGGTCTGGGCGATGAAATGGTGCTACGTAAAGTTGCGCAAAAAGGTATCAAAATCACCGCCATTACCGGGGCCGAACTTCCCATGGAAACAGCGTTAAACGTAAGCGGCGTCGCTGGTCAAAGCCTTGTGGAAAGTCTGAATCTGAATTACGGTTTTGAGATAGAAATCCACAAAAAAATACGACTGGGCAGTGGTATCGGCAGTAGTGCTGCCAGTGCAGCAGGAGTGGTTTTTGGGATCAATCAGTTTTTAAAAAAACCACTTTCTAATTTAGAACTCACTAGATTTGGTATGAAGGGCGAAGCGGTCGCCAGCGGCAACGAGCATGCAGATAATGTCGCGCCCTGTATTTACGGCGGTTTTACGCTCATAACTGGTTATAATCCGCTAAAAATTGTTGCGCTTCCCGTTCCGCAAGAACTTTTTGTGACCATTATTCACCCGCATATAAGTATTAAAACCAAGGAAGCGCGAGAACTGCTTCCACAGCATGTCACCATGCAGGCGGCAATTCAGCAGAGCGGTAATTTGGCAGGACTTGTAGCGGGGCTTTATGAAAATGACTATGACCTTATAGAATCCAGTACAAAAGATGTACTGGTAGAACCGCACCGCAAAGCACTGATTCCTAATTTTGACGAGCTGAAGTCAATTGCTTTAAAAGCCGGCGGAATTTCCTTCGGTATAAGCGGTTCTGGGCCTTCCATGTTTACTTTTTCCAAAGGAATAAAAACCGCAAAAAAGGTAGAAAAAATGTTGCTGAAAGCTTTATCAAAGCACAATCTGCCAACCGATAGTTATGTTTCTGCGATATCAACTTCTGGAAATACGGTTATGGAACGAAAATAATAAATATAAAACCTAAATGCACGTATATGGAAGCTTCGAGCAATCCTTGTAGGTTTAAAACAGTATATTGAATCGAATATAAGTTAGAGACCAAGATATAATGATTAAAAAACTACCTTTATTTGTTTGTTTTTTACTGTATTTTGGAGGTTTTGCTCAAGAACTGGCCTTATGTGAAAATGACTGGTTTTTAACTGCATTCACCCAAAATGGAGAAGAAATCAGTATTCCCGATAATGAGGAGGTTTCTGCTGTTCCACTTAATTTTAATGTTTACGAAACAGACAGCATTCCCAATTTTAGAACTCATGTTTGCAATTATTTTTCCTCAGAGCTAGAATTTACAGGGAATGGAACTACTTTTACGCTTCTATTTCCTACCTCAAGCTTAGTTGTTTGCTATGATCTGGAGAATGAGGAATTTGAACTTGCTTATTTTGATTTTTTTAAGCAAGAAGGAGCATTCAGCTATTCCCTTTCTGAAGATAATAATGCCAAAACCTTAATAATTAATAGCCCGAATGGCAACGACAGCGCCACCTATACAAGTACCAATTTAAGCGCATCTTACACAGAGCAAAATCGGTTGCGGCTGTATCCCAATCCGGCTACCCATACGTTGTATATAAACAGTGAAGAATTTAAGGCTCAGGAACTGCATATTTATGATTTAAACGGAAAAAAGATAACCGATTTTGAAGTGTATGATCATACCATAGACATTTCCCGACTTTCAAACGGACTTTATTTTCTATCCATTTCAAGCGGAAAACAGCAAGAAATACTAAAATTTATCAAAAACTAAAATCAGTCGAAAGAGCGGTTTAACGATAAAAAAACCATAAAAACAATCCCATGCAATTTTACAGCCTAAATCACAAAGCACCGCCAGCAGGTCTCGAAGAAGCCATTACCAGAGGTATTGCGCCAGATAAAGGACTTTATTTTCCTGAGAAAATAACACCACTGCCACACTCTTTTTTTGACACTATAGCGCAGTTGGACAATAACGAAATTGCTTTTCAAGCTATCAAACAATTTGTGGAAGGTTCCATTCCTGATGATAAACTAAAGGAAATCATTGCAGATGTGCTTTCTTTTGACTTTCCACTAAAGGAGATTGAAGAAAATGTGGCCGCGCTGGAGCTTTTTCATGGTCCCACCATGGCTTTTAAAGATGTTGGCGCTCGATTTATGGCCCGTTGCCTCGGTTATTTCGCCTCAAAAAAAGAAACGCAGGAACCAATTACCGTTCTGGTAGCGACCAGCGGTGATACCGGTGGTGCCGTCGCTCGCGGATTTTTAAACGTGGAAGGCGTTGACGTGGTGATTCTCTATCCGACCGGAAAAGTGAGCGATGTGCAGGAAAAACAACTCACCACGTTGGGTGCAAATATTACCGCGCTCGAAGTTGACGGTGTTTTTGACGATTGCCAGCGCATGGTAAAAAAAGCCTTTCTTGACGAGGAGATCACCAAAAACAGAAAACTGACCTCAGCAAATTCAATTAATATTGCGCGATGGTTACCGCAATTGTTCTATTTTCTTTTTGCCTATAAACAAGCTAAAATCACAGGAAAAGAGCTTGTTTTTTCGGTTCCCAGCGGTAATTTTGGTAATATTTGTGCGGGCATTGTCGCCCATAAACTGGGTATGCCCGTAAAACAATTTATTGCTTCGGTAAACAGTAATAAAGTAGTGCCGGAATTTCTCAAAACCGGCGTTTATGACCCAAAACCTTCCGTTGCCACCATAAGCAACGCGATGGATGTAGGTGATCCCAGTAACTTTATACGCATACAGCAGCTTTTTGATAATGATCTCAAAGCACTTTCAGAAATGCTTATCTCCTACTCTTTTAATGATACCGAAACGAAGGAAGCAATGAGGAAAATCTTTGAAAAAACAGGTTACATCACAGATCCACACGGAGCTGTGGGTTACCTCGGACTCCAAAAATATTTCGCCGAAAACAACCAGAAATCGGCAGTTTACGGCATATTTTTAGAGACGGCGCATCCAGTCAAATTCTTACCGGTCGTAGAAGAGGTAATTCCCCAAAAAATTGAAATCCCCGAACAAATTAAAGAGGTGATCAATAAGGAAAAAATCTCCATAAAAATCAAGGATTATGATGAGTTTAAGGGGTTTTTGATGCAAAAAGAATGATATTTCCCTCATAACAAAGTCTGTTTTTATAACGCGCACTGTTTTCATACTTTCTTGCGATTTGACTACCTTCGCACTTTAAAAAAAAGCAATTATGAAGCAAGTCGCACTTAATGATACCCACGAAGCCCTAGGCGCAAAAATGGTTTCTTTTGCCGGTTACAGCATGCCCGTTCAATATGAGGGGGTTACCGCAGAACACGAAACTGTACGCAAGGCGCTGGGCGTTTTTGACGTGTCGCATATGGGCGAATTTCTTGCCATCGGCGACGGTGCTCTCGATCTGCTTCAACTGGTTTGCAGCAATGATCTCGCAAAATTAAAAGTGGGCCAGGCGCAATACAATTGCCTGCCAAATGAAAGCGGCGGGATTGTAGACGATCTTCTTGTGTACCGCATTCGCGAAAAGGAATACCTGCTTGTCGTCAACGCTTCAAACATTGAAAAAGACTGGGAGTGGATCAAAAAACACAACAGCTTTAATGTAGACCTGAAGAATATTTCTGATGGGTATTCACTGTTGGCCATTCAAGGTCCCAAGGCAGTTGAAGCCATGCAATCGCTTACTAGCACTGATCTTTCTGCCATAAAATTTTATCATTTTGAAGTCGCTCCTTTTGCTGGGATAGATCATGTAATTATCAGTGCGACTGGATATACCGGTAGTGGTGGTTTTGAGATCTACTGTAAAAATGAAGATACACAGCAACTTTGGGACAAAGTCATGGAAGCTGGAGCCGATTTTGGCATCAAGCCCATAGGCCTTGCCGCCCGGGATACTCTCCGCCTAGAAATGGGTTATTGCCTATATGGGAACGACATCGATGAGACGACTTCACCTATAGAGGCCAATCTGGGATGGATTACAAAATTCAATAAGGATTTTATAAATAGCGACCAACTCAAACAGCAAAAGGAAACCGGTCCTACCCGGAAACTCGTAGCTTTTGAGCTCGACGAGCGCGGTATTCCCCGTCATGGCTATGATATTGTGGACGCTGATGGAAACGTGATAGGTATCGTCACTTCTGGAACACAGGCGCCCACGGTAGGAAAAGGCATAGGTCTGGGCTATGTACCTTCTGACATGACGACACCGGGAAGTCAAATCTTTATTCAGATACGCAAGAAAGCGCTACCTGCCACCGTTGTTAAATTACCATTCTATAAAGGCTAAATAAAAAAGTTACTATCAACATCAATTCGCATAAAATATTAATATTAGGGGCCAGTGGTTTTCTGGGCGGTGCTTTAAACAAAGAACTGCGCCGGTATTATGACACCTACGGTACTTATCATACCGGGCACATCCACTCAGACAATCAGCATTTCATTCATTTTGATGTCGTGCAGGACAGTATTTATGAAGTGCTGAACCAGGTACGGCCCACATTGGTCATTTCTACGCTGCGCGGAAATTTTGAAGGCCAGTTGGAAGCGCATGAGAATCTTGTAGATTATGCCAAGCGCACCGGCATTAAATTGATCTACGTTTCTTCGTCAAACGTTTTTGATGCATTTACCAATTATCCATCTTATGAACTGGATAAAACCTTTTCAGAAAGCGTATATGGAAAGTTCCAAATAGCCTGTGAAAATTTATTTTTGCGCAACCTGCCGGAGGAGCAATATAGCATCTTGCGACTTCCTATGGTTTTTGGCCTGAATACACCGCGTATACGCGAGATTCGCAATTGTATTCTGGATGGAAAAGAAGTTGAAGTTTTTCCGCACCTGATCATTAACACGACTACCGATAAGAAATTCTCCCAGCAGGTACACTTTATCATTAACCGCAATCTTTCTGGCATTTTTCACTTGGGAAGCAAAGATTTGATTCACCATCAGGAATTTGTAAATGAAGTTATAGAACGCCTGGATCTTAAGGTAAAACCGCACTTTAAGTTGGTCTACACCTCCAATTTTGACCGTTATTTGGCCGTTTTACCGCGCGATAATCCACTTCCAAAACATCTGCACATTACCAATGAAGAGGTAATACAAATGTCACAGGTGTATTAGCCATGCAAACGGTCTGGACTTTGAAGCGTATCAAAGATTTGCAAAATGATTATTTTTCCGTTCTCTTCTCTATAAAGAACTTTGTAATGCCTTACAATAATCCGCCGATACTGCGAATCAATCTCATCTTTTTGATATTGTTCAACAAAAGTCACTTCCCTACTCGCTGTAAGGATATCCAGTTTCACATTTGCCGCTCCCTGCGGTGCTTTCTTCTCATACTTTAAATAGTCGTGTATCTGTTTAAGCTGTGCTTTGGCACGGTCTGACCAAATAGCTTTCAAATAGTTCTTTACCATTTTTCAGATTCTCTCTCTAAATCCTCTTGGTCGGTAAATTCCCCGCGTGCTACCTCAGCCTCGGCTTCAAGAAGTTCTTGGCAGTATTTTTTTCTTGTCAATGGATCGCCATTTACTGTATATGCAACAATATCATTTTCTTTATAACTTTCCACCACCGCCTTAAGAACGTTAAGTAAGCGCTCATCAGCCTCCTCTATATAATCTTTCATCGTTTTTCTGAGCTCTAGAGCTTCCATAGGATTCATTTTTAGTTAGTAACAAAGATAATCGTAATATTGGTTTTTCACAATCACCAGACGGTCTATGGTATTTTTTCGGATCTGTTTATTTTGAATTAAATCTCACAGATTTTGGACAACCTATGAAACTTGAATATGAATTTTCTTATATCACCATGACCAGTAGCTAAAGATGTATGCATCATTAAATCCCAACCCCAGCCTTTCCCCAATGAAAGGGAGCCAATCTGGCAATCCATAGAATTTCTTGATAAAAACAATAATCACAAATTTCAATTAGAAAATCACAAAAAACAACGCTAGATCAACTAGAGCCATGAAATTCAAAAAACCTCTACTTTACCTATTCCTCTTTATTCTTCAACTCATTGGCCTTCGTATTCTGCGCGGACATCCAGACTTTGTTGAGCGTTATTATTCCACGGGTATTTACCCTTATATTTCAAAAGCGTTGCGCTATGTATTGGGTTGGATCCCATTTTCGGTTGGCGATTTGCTCTATGCGGTTTTGATTATATGGTTGCTTTTTTCAATCATTAAATTGATCAGACGACGCTTTGGAAACTGGCAGAAATTCCTAACGGAAACGCTGCTTGCACTCAATATAATCTATCTCAGTTTTCATCTGCTCTGGGGCTTTAATTATTACCGCTTACCGCTGCACCAAGCGCTGAATATAGGAAACGATTACAATACGGAAGAACTTGGCAAGCTGACCCAGGATTTGATTGAACGCGCTAACGAGCTCCACGTCCAATTGCAGCCCGATGATTCCGCGGCGGTGGTTTTTCCATATACGATTCAGGAAATATTTGACAAAACCCCTGAAGGTTATACTGAAATTGAAGAAAGCTTCCCCAAGCTCGATTATCCGCCCAAAAGCATTAAAAATTCGCTCTTTCGGTATCCACTTTCGGTGATGGGTTTTGGCGGTTATCTCAATCCCATTACCAATGAAGCGCAAATAAATGGACTCATTCCTGCGCACCGATGGCCACTGGTAAGCTGTCACGAGCAAGGGCATCAACTTGGCTTCGCCAAAGAGAACGAGGCCAATTTTATTGGTGTTCTGGCAAGTACTAACAATACCGACCCTTATTTTAAATATTCGGGCTACATTTTCGCCTTGCGCTATTGCCTCAATGAGTATTATTTACGAGACCCAAAGGCAGCTGAAGCCCTAAAACCGATTATCAAACTCGGAATACTGGCCAATTATAAGGAATCATACGATTTTTGGGCCAGTTTTGAAAATCCGCTGGAGCCCGTGATCGAGGCTATATACGGAAAGTATTTGGTGGCAAATAATCAACCGGGGGGCATGCAAAGTTATAATTATGTAGTGGCGCTACTGGTAAATTATTATAAAGATAAAAAAGAGCTTCCATAGTGTTAAAAACAACATTTAAAGAGATTAGTATTTTAGTATCTTTTACCTTTAAGACGTATAATTAAATCAACTTTTATGTTAAAAAAACTATTCCTTTCGGGGAGTTTTCTTTTTTGTAGCGTTTTGCTTCAGGCACAAGATTACTTTCCTAAAAATGATGGTGTAATTACGGAAAACAACAATTACACGGTATTTAAAAATGCCACTCTTCACCTCAACCCTGCAGAAACCATAGAAAACGGTACGCTAGTCGTTCAAAAAGGGAAGATTACCGCAGCAGGAAAATCAGTCTCCATCCCAGAACATTCGGTTGTCATTGACGTAAAGGGAAAACATATTTATCCTTCTTTTATTGAAACCTACTCTGATTTTGGGATCGAAAAGCCGAAAAGTAAAAGTAATGGTCGTAGTCCGCTATATGAAGCCACCCGCGAGGGCTATTACTGGAACGACCATATTAGACCAGAGACAAACGCCATAGATGATTTTAAGTACGACAATAAAACCGCCGAGGCAATGCTCAAGGCAGGCTTTGGTACCGTACAGACCCATAAAGAAGATGGGATCGCCCGTGGTACCGGTCTCGTTGTTGCGCTCAATGAACAAGGAACGGAAGCGGACCGGTTACTCAACGTAGGTTCTGCCCAGTTTTTTTCCTTTGAAAAAAGCAATCTCTCAGACCAGTCTTATCCCAGTTCTATTATGGGTGCCACGGCGCTCATCAGGCAGGTTTTTGTGGATGCGGCATGGTATAAAGGAGGCAACGAACCTACCCGGGATCTTTCGCTGGAAGCATTGAATGCCAATATGGGACTACCGCAGATTTTTAAAGGTGATGGTTTATATGACGACTTGCGCATTGCAAGCCTTTCTAAAGAAACCACAGTTCCATTTATTATTGTGGGTGGTGGCGATGAGTATTTGCGTATAAACGAGGTTAAGGAGACCGGTGCGCAATATATTCTTCCTATTGATTTTCCCGATGCGTATGATGTAGAAGATCCTTTTCAAGCCAGCTATGTTTCCTTAAGTCAAATGCTGGAATGGAACCAATCTCCTACCAACCCCGCAAAAATGCAGGAAGCTGGGCTTACGTTTGCACTTACCACCTCCGGACTTAAATCGCCAGATAAATTTATGGAAATGCTTCAAAAAGCATTGAAATATGGCCTAACGGAAAAGCAAGCTCTTGCATCGCTTACGACTATTCCAGCGAAATTGTTGGGGCAAGAAGGAAAACTGGGGAGTTTAGAAAATGGCACTTGGGCGAACTTTTTGATTACTTCTGGACCTATTTTCGACAAAGAAACGGTGCTTTATGAGAATTGGGTTCAGGGGAACAAAAATATTATTAAAGATTCTTCATTTAAGGATATTGACGGCACCTACAGTATAGCTATTGCGAATCAAAACTATACTTTAGAAATTTCAAAATCTACCGAAAAACCTAGCGTAACCGTAAAACAAGGTGAAACAAAACTGGGATCAAAGATTGCGTATACAGATGGCTGGCTCAATGTAACTTTTACCACACCAAATAGCGCAGAAAAGCAGTTTATAAGACTGATCGCCCAGACCGATAAAGAGCCTCTAAGTGGAAAAGCAATTCTGGCAGACGGTACAGAAACTCAATTTACCGCTACTCGCACTGCTGCGACTGCTTCAACCGAAAAAGACGACAAGAAGGATGATGACGAAGATGATAAAGATATTGAGATCCCAACCGTAATGCCACTTATGTATCCCGATGTGGCGTACGGTTTTGATAGCCAACCAAAGGCAGAAACCATTCTTTTTCAGAATGCCACGGTTTGGACGGGCGAAGATGATAAAGCTCTTGAAAATACCGACGTACTCATTAAAAACGGGAAAATAAACGCCATAGGAAAAGGTTTATCAGCTGGCGGGGCACGCGTTATTGATGCTACCGGAAAATACCTAACCGCTGGTATTATAGATGAGCACTCGCACATTGCCGCTTTTGACATTAATGAATCTGGGCAGAATTCTTCCGCTGAAGTGAGGATGAGAGATGCAGTAGATCCAGATGATATTTCTATTTACAGGGACCTTGCCGGTGGCGTAACTACTGTTCAGTTGTTGCACGGTTCAGCAAACCCCATCGGCGGTCAATCCGCTGTGATGAAATTGAAATGGGGATCATCAATCGATGATATGGTTATGGATGACGTCAAGTTTATAAAATTCGCTCTCGGCGAAAATGTAAAACAATCCAATTGGGGAAGTTTCAACCGTTTTCCACAAACGCGTATGGGCGTACAGCAAATGTATACTGATTACTTTCAGCGTGCCAAAGAATATGAGACCAAAAAGAAGAGCGGAAAACCGTATCGCAAGGATTACGAGATGGAGACTTTAGTTGATATTCTCAATGGTGAACGTTTTATTACCTCACACAGTTATGTACAGAGCGAGATCAATATGCTTATGAAAGTAGCGGAAGATTTCGGTTTCCGCATCAATACATTTACTCATATTCTAGAAGGTTATAAAGTAGCCGATAAAATGAGAGAACATGGAGTGGCCGGTTCCACTTTTAGCGACTGGTGGGCCTATAAATATGAAGTTAATGACGCGATACCTTACAATGCGGCGATTATGTGGAGCCAGGGTGTGCTTACGGGAATTAACAGCGATGACGCAGAAATGTCGCGCCGACTGAACCAAGAAGCCGCAAAAACCATGAAATATGGAGGCGTTCCAGAGATGGAAGCATGGAAATTTGTCACTCTCAACCCTGCAAAAATGCTACACATAGACGATCGTGTGGGAAGCATAAAAAAAGGTAAGGATGCAGATGTGGTACTTTGGTCCACAAACCCAATGTCAGTCAGTGCCGTAGCCGAAAAAACGCTTGTAGAAGGCGTGGTTTATTTTGACCTCGAGCACGACAAGCAACTTAAAAAGGAAGTGGCCCAGAAAAAGAATAAACTAATTACTCAAATGCTGGCTGCAAAAAACAAAGGACTTAAAACGCAACCTGTTAAAAAAGAAGAAAAACAGTACATGCATTGCGAAACCTTAGAAACTATAAAGTAATATGAAAAATTTTAAAATACTATTATTTACGTTCCTATTCACCCTGAGTGCTGTCGCCCAACAAACACCTGCACTAAAGCAGACCGACGAGATCACCCTGAAAGGCGGCACCGCACATATAGGAAATGGAAAAGTGATCGAGAACAGTATCATTTTCATCAAAGATGGAAAAATCACTGGCGTTTATGATGCGCAGAGCAATACGATGGAACCTAAAGGAGAAGTCATTGATGTAACCGGCAAGCATATTTATCCCGGTTTTATAGCACCAGACACTACACTGGGACTTGTTGAAATAAGCGCCGTTCGCGCTACCGAAGATCAGGATGAAATCGGCGAATTCAATCCGCACATTGAGGCGATCGTTGCCTATAACGCAGAATCAAAAGTAGTGGAAAGTATGCGGCCCAATGGTGTGCTTATCGCACAGACCGTTCCGCAGGGCGGAACCATTAGTGGTACTTCTTCTGTTGTGCAGCTCGACGCCTGGAACTGGGAAGATGCTGTGGTTGAACGCGGTGACGGGGTACACCTTAACTGGCCAAGCAGTTTTAAACGTGGCCGCTGGTGGCTGGGAGAAGAGCCCGGATACAGTCCCAACAAAGGCTATACCGAAGATGTCACGAAAATCAAGGATTTTATTAAGCAATCCAACGCTTACAGTGGGGGCAATAATGATATTAAAAACCTGCCTTATGCATCTATGAAATCCATTTTGGACGGTGAAAGCAATCTTTATATCCACGTAGATGGTGAAAAGGAAATTCTGGATGTTCTGCGTTTTAAGGAGGACATGAATTTAGATCACGTTGTACTCGTTGGCGCTTACCGTGCTTATACCATAGCAGATCAAATCGCAAAAGCTAATGTTCCCGTAATCTTAGCACGTGTACACAGTTTACCAGAATCAGAAGATGACGACTACGATATTTCCTATAAAATGGCAAAAATCCTTGATGATGCCGGTGTACTTGTTGCTCTGGGAAATAGTGGTGAATACTGGCAAGCGAGGAATATTCCTTTTTATGCGGGTCAGGTAACCGCCCACGGAATGTCTTTTGAAGATGCGCTGAGCCTTATCACCCTTAACGCCGCAAAAATTTTAGGTATTGATTCCACATTGGGATCGCTTGAAGAAGGAAAGGATGCCACACTTTTTGTGAGCACTGGGAATGCGCTGGAAATGAAAGGTAATAATGTGGAAAAAGCCATGATCAAAGGCCGCGACATCAGTCTAGAAACACACCAAACCGAACTCTGGAAACGGTATATGGAAAAATACAGCAGGTAATATTTCAGAAACTGCGTCAAAAAAGTCGGTGTAAGGTCTGTTTTTACAGGTTTCGCACCGACTTTTTTTTGTCCGGAATTTTTACTAAAGCTAGTTTCGTCATGCTGAACTTGTTTCCGCATGACATTTGCCGCAATACTAATGTAAGTAAATACGGTCTTCAAACACTTTAGCCTCTTGTGTGACCCTGAATAAATTTAAGGTGACGTGTATTGGGAAACTAAACAGACATACAACCGATTTTTTATTGGTCATTATCAACTGCTATTTTTAAAAAAATTATTTCAAATTCTAAATGCTGAATTTTGAATTGGAAAAAAGCATTTTTTGACCAAAAAACACCCATTTTTAAGTGAAAAATATCAGATTTAAGTGTTTCCCTTTGGGGTTAAGGGGATGAGATAAATTCGTAATTTTGCCGCTATGCACATTCACGATACCATTACAGCGCTGGCGACCGCCTCTGGCGCGGGAGCGATTGCCATTATTCGCGTTTCCGGAGAAAAATCCATTGCTATTGTCAATTCCATTTTTAAGGCCAAGAGCGGGAAATCATTAATTAATCAGGATTCCCATACGCTACATTTAGGGAATATTTACGATAAAAATCGAATTATCGACGAGGTTTTGGTTTCCCTTTTTAAAGGCACAAAATCATACACAGGTGAACCTACAGTAGAAATTTCCTGTCATGGCAGTGCGTACATTCAACAGGAAATCTTGCAGTTATTACTTCGGAAAGGCTGTCGGGCGGCCAAAGCAGGCGAATTTACCCTACGCGCCTTTGTCAACGGAAAAATGGACTTGAGCCAGGCGGAAGCAGTGGCAGATCTTATCGCCAGCGATAATGCTGGGTCGCATCAAATTGCAATGCAGCAAATGCGCGGCGGTTTTAGTGCCGAAATTGCCAATTTAAGACAAGAATTGCTTGATTTTGCCTCACTTATAGAACTTGAGCTCGATTTTTCAGAAGAGGATGTGGAATTCGCCAATCGGGAACATTTTCAGCAGTTGATCACAAAAATTACTCGCGTACTCAAACGCCTTATTGACTCCTTTGCCACCGGAAATGTAATCAAAAACGGAATTCCCGTAGCTATCGTGGGCGAACCGAATGTGGGAAAATCTACATTGCTCAATGCTTTACTCAACGAAGAGCGAGCCATTGTGAGCGATATTGCCGGGACAACCCGGGATAGCATAGAAGATGAAATAAGCATCGGGGGCATTGGTTTTCGTTTTATAGATACAGCAGGAATACGGGAAACCGTAGATGTTATTGAAGGGCTGGGAATTAAAAAAACCTTTGAAAAAATCGCTCAGGCGCAGGTGGTTATATTCTTGATTGATGCAGGAAAGTTTCAGGTTGATGATTCTAAATTTCAGATTGAAGTTGAAACGATCAAAAACAAATATCCCCAAAAAAATCTGGTTATCGTTGCCAATAAAGTTGATCAGCTTTCGGATGAAGAAACGCAACGTTTAATAAGCACATTAAGCCAAATTGAGGGGCCTTCTCATCATTTACTTTCTGCCAAAACAAAACAAGGTGTGGAAGAACTGCAGCATGTTTTACTCGATTTTGTAAATACCGGTGCCCTGCGAAATAATGAAACGTTGGTAACAAATTCTCGACACTACGATGCGCTGCTCAAAGCTCTGGAAGAAATTGAAAGAGTACAAGAGGGAATCGATTCGGGTCTCACGGGAGATTTACTTGCCATAGACATTAGACAAGCGCTTTATCATTTTGGTGAAATTACTGGACAGGTTACAAATGACGAATTGCTAGGAAATATTTTTGCTAATTTCTGCATCGGAAAGTAATCGTACAATTTATTTAATGTCATTTAATAATAAATGACATTAAAACAGAGCAAAATCGCCTGTTTTAAGGCCTTCTCTCAATTACTCTCTTTTTCCTAATTATCCTATTTTTCGATAATGTTTGCACCTCATATGTACCTCTAAGTTAAATTTTCGTTGTGAGGTACATTTTATGTACCTCGATTGATTTTTTATCTATATTTATAGAAACTGAAAATCATGAAAATAAAACTGAGAAAAAAGAAATTAGCCTCTGGAAAGTATAGTCTTTTTCTTGATTATTATAAGGGGAGTTCTCTGGACGAGAATGGCAAACAAATTCATAATAGGGAGTTTGAATACCTTAAAGAGTATTTACACATCGATCCCAAAAATACTTCGGAAAAAAAGGAAAACGAGGAAACACTCTTAAGGGCGCAACAAATTCTCTCCATTCGCCGTGCTGAGTATGCCCAGGGAAAATACGGTATCAAAGACCGGTCTAAGGATAAGCTTTTATTTCTTACCTACTATGAGAAGTTAAAGGAAGAGCGCTACGAAAGCAAAGGGAACTACGACAACTGGGATGCCGCCCAAAACCATATTGAGGATTATTGCAAAAAGAAAAAGACAACCTTTGATGATATTGATGAGGATTTTGTTCTTGGGTTTAAGAAACACCTGAACAAAATTGCCAGGACAAAGTCGAATACGCTATTATCTCAAAATTCCAAATACACCTATTATAATAAATTCAAGGCCGCCCTTCGCCAGGCTTTCGATGATGGTTATACCCGAAGGAACTATGCGTCTACTGTAAAAGGGTTTGCCATGGGTGAGACAACCAGGGAATATCTCACCCATGAAGAGTTACAGGCACTTGCAAAGGCAGATTGTAAACATCAAATGTTGAAAAATGCTTTTATCTTCAGTTGCTTTACAGGTTTGCGATGGAGTGATATCAATAAACTGACCTGGTCTGAAGTAAGGGACGAGGAAGAGGATTCGCGATTGATTTTTAAGCAGAAAAAAACAGCCGCCCAAGAGTACCAATATCTTTCAAATCAGGCAAGACTGATTCTAGGAAAAAGAAGACAGGAAAAAGACCGGGTTTTCCAGGGCTTAAAATACGGTGCACATTTTAATGCCGAGATCTTAAGGTGGTGTATGCGCGGTGGCATAACCAAGCATATTACCTTTCATAGTGCCAGGCATACCCATGCGGTATTGCTACTTGAAAATGGGGCGGATATCTATACCGTTTCAAAAATACTTGGTCATAAAGAGATCAGGACTACTCAGATCTATGCTAAAATAGTGGACAAGAAAAAGAAAGAAGCTGCGTATTTGATACCCGAAATTGAAATGGATTATGAGTTTTGACCTATTGTAATACCTCTCCGATCTGGCATTGGTGTATGTATATGCAAGACTATTGATTCACTACGTTCCTGGAATAATTTCATATTTCATGAATGAACATTACATTTTACAAGAAGAACTTGAAAAACCACGCATTTTAGTTCATCTCATCGGCCTGGGTTTTATGCATTTAATGATGTACTCCTATGCTTTTGAGAAGACTCATACTAATTTTTCGCTATTGGTGATTTTTCCTGTTTTTATTCTTGGGTTCTTGGCATGTAGCTTATCTTGGACAGAACGATTCAGGCTTTCTTTTTTGAACCTATCCAGCGCAAGAATTAGTCAACTTCAAGAGAACTTCAATCTTGCTATCTCTGATATACAAACGGCTCAACTTTACAATGAATTGATTAGGTTCGACCTGCTTCACCAAGATATCAAACTTGCGGACTTCCAAAATGTGTTCTTAAAGATTGGAACAGCCATAATTCAAAAATCAAATTCAATATGGACGGTCCCAGTTGCAGGGAATTTTACGATCATTTGACCAGAACATTTCCGGCAAATGCAATGCCCCTAAAGAATCTGTTTATTACCTCAGGTTTGGTATTGCGGCCAGACGGAAAAATTTACAATTACAACACTTTAAAAAATGCCCCCACACGGACACCGGTTTCCAAACAGCATGAAGTGCTGGCACGTATTTTTAATAAATTTGAATAATCCGTGAATCTGAATAGTCAAAATTCGAAATTTTACTTATTCAAAATCGCATATCTTTTCTCGAGTAATTCTAAATAGGAACTCTGGTAACCCTCAGACAAGAAGGAATCCCTTATCCATTTTTCGGCTATTGGCTTGCTACGGAAAAACCTGCTAAAAACACGATCAATTTGCTTCTTATTCAGCCCGAGGTTTTCTCCCAATTGCTCGAAATGCTCCTTTTTTAATTTTCTCTTTTTCCCTTGAAGGGTCAAAGCCATCTCTTCATCATCCTCAGAATTGACTATCGTGGCATTGAGCAGATCATAGGCTGGTGAAAGTCCCCAGGCGCTTCCGTTTTTTATCAATGAAAAGTTTTTAAGGTACATATCATTGTTTCCGGTCAGAAAACTGAAAACGGCCACTTCAAAAAAATACAGCGTATCCAATAAGGTGTTCGTAGAATAGGTACTCACCGCTTTCCCTACACACTCCATGGAGCCTTTATATTTATCAAATGCTTCCAGGATCTGAAACATATCCAGCATATGTATTTTTTCATTAGAATCCGTGCGGTCAATCCTCCGTGTGATATACGCCAGCTCACCGCTTTTAAGCTTATTAGACTTGATGGAATCGTGCGTATTCCAAAAGCTTCGGCAATACGCATGGTCACATGTTCATTCTGGGGCATTTCAGGATAATGTTCGGAAGGCGGCTTTAGAATAAAATTGCCTTCCAAAGCTCCAACTACGGTCAGCCTCTGCCCTTCTTCTGCAATGGAATCAGCGATAAAAGATAAGGACAGTTTAGGTTGTACTCCCGGTACAGCAATACTCCTTTCCACTCCATTTATGGCCAGGTCAGCCATTTGATCAAGGGTGTATTCTAATTTTGGAGGTTTTTCAGTTCCAAAGAATTTCAAGCTGCACACGCGCGTAATCAACGCCAGTCTCCACTAAAGGCTTATAACAATACAGACATCTATACTCCATTTGAATCTTGTATTATGTGTACGCTTACCGCCCCTATACAGTTCTTGCAACAGGCCAAGAGCAAACCCATGCGATCATTGCGGTTTATCTTCCAACTTTTAGAGGCAACGTCCAATAACCAGCCTTCGGGAATAAGACCTTCAAAAAATGGAAATAAGCGATTGTCAACATACTTTTCCTGCCTCACTGGCATCGTAAAACTGACAAACTGGTCTGGATGGTTTTCTATGTAGGCGGTTTCATATTGAAACACATATTCCCCATCATCCGTTTCAGTCAACATACCTGCTTTTTGATTCTGATAATATATATTAGCGCTTCTCATGCTGTTCAGGTTTTAGAGTTTGTTCCTTTACCGGTGCCATAACATGACCAAACATTTTTAAGAACTGGTTCACTTTTTCGAGGTTCAGGTTTTCCTTCCCCTGCTCAATTTTCCGCACCACCGTTAGGGCAACCCCTGCCCTTTCTGCAAACTGCTCTTGAGTGAGGTTATGCTCTTTTCTGTTTTCCTTTATACCCTTTTAGGATGGACCGAAAAAGGCCAAAGGAAAATCCTCAGCAAGCCAGCTTCGAATACCATACATGGAATTTCCGGCGCTATCCGCCCCGAAATTTCCAGTAATGACCCATTAACATTGGAGTAAAAAAAGGGCTGCCCCCGGCACATTTGGTTAACATCAAATTCATTTGGACAACCTATTGTTCAAGTTGTATTAAAGATTTCTTAAAGCCAAAAAGTTTACATATAGTCACTTTTACGGCACATTTGCGTTTAATTATTTACCAATATTAATAATTAGACCAACGATGAAAAAACTTATTTATGTAACACACCTTATGGTGTTACTATTTTCAACTGTCCTTTTTGCACAGCAAACCACTATTAAAGGGAAGGTAATTGACACAGATGGAATGCCGCTCCCCGGCGCCAGTGTCATTGTAAAAAGCACCTCTGTGGGTGTTATAACAGATTTTGACGGCAATTTCTCTATTGATGTTCCTGATGGAGAAAAGGTACTTGAAATAACCTTTATGGGATTTAAGCCTCAGGACGTAAACCTCACAAGAGAAACTAACATACAGATCACGCTTCAGGAAGATGCTGCAGAACTGGATGCTGTGGTGGTAACTGCCCTGGGTATAAAGAAAGAAAAAAAGCGCTTGGGATATTCTGTTCAGGAAGTTAAAGGAGAGCTTAATAAAGCAAGGGAAACAAATTTTCTAAACGCACTTTCGGGCAAAGTATCTGGCCTAATTATAGCGCAGAGTCCAGAATTTTTTAAAATGCCTAATATTTCCTTGCGTGGTAAACGTCCGCTTATAGTTGTAGACGGAGTACCGCTGGGCACAGATTCTTATAATATCAGTCCGGACGATATCGAGCTGGTAACAGTATTAAAAGGTGCCAATGCCGGGGCACTATACGGAGCAGATGGTGCAAACGGAGCGATACAAATTACCACCAAAAGAGGAACCGGAAATAAACGAGGTTTTGTTATAGAACTTAACAGCAGCTCAATTTTACAGACCGGTTTTAATGCGATTCCTGAAGTGCAACATAGTTATGGCCCCGGTTCTTATGGTAATTACGCTTTTGTTGACGGAAAAGGTGGTGGTGTAAATGATGCCGACTATGATCAATGGGGACCAAAATTTGAAGGACAGCTTATCACCCAATATGATAGTCCGTTAGATGCAGATGGCAATCGTATTGCGACACCCTGGTTAAATAGAGGACGTGACAATTTTAAAAACTTCATGGAAAATGGTTTTTTAGAAACCAACAACTTAACAATTGCCTCATCTTTTGATAAGGGGAATATCAGATTTTCAACATCGCATGCCTATCAAAAAGGTATCAATCCAAATACCCATTTAAACATCTTTAATTATAATCTCTCCGGGAATTATAAATTCGATGAGAAAACGGAAGTTAACGGGTATGCAAACTTCAACTTTCAGACATCTCCTAATAATCCCAATGTAGAGTACGGCCCCAATAGTTATATCTACAACATGTTAATTTGGGGTGGTGATGACTGGGATGTACGCGATTTACGGGATTACTGGCAAGAAGGAAAAGAAGGTATTCAGCAGGTGAACTTTGAATATACGCGTTACAATAACCCTTATTTCATGGCCTATGAATGGCTGCGGGGATATTATAAAAATGACTACACCGGGCAAATAAGCCTCACACATAAATTCTCTGAACATTTTAATGCAGTAATCCGTACAAATATTGCAGTAAGCAATCTTTTCCAAGATGAAAAGTTCCCCTACTCTGCCACTACATATGGAAGGGAAAAAGCGCAAGGTGACTATAGTGAGCAATACGATTATACCATGAAAAATTATTCCGATTTAATGCTCAATTATGACAATAAATTTGGTGATTTTGGTATAACGGCTCTTCTGGGAGGAAACCTAGACATTAATAAAACCAGAAATTCCTATGCAAGTACGGATTATCTCATAGTTCCTGGTCTTTATACATTAAGTAATTCCCAGACTCCTACCCAGCCCAGTAATTATCAGTCACATTATGAAACTTACAGCGGCTACGCCTCGGCAGATCTTTCATACAAAGACTATCTATACCTAGGCCTTACAGGACGTTATGAAAAAGATTCACGCTTGCCTCCGGCAAATAATGCATTCTTTTATCCTTCGGTATCTTTAAGTGGAGTTTTGAGCAGCATGTTTAAAATGCCAGAGCAAATTAACTTTTTAAAAGTGCGCGCTTCCTATGCAAAAGTGGGTACTTCGTTAACGTCCATCTATAGTAACCTGGACACCTATAATTTAGGAACACCATTTACCATTAACGGCAAAAGTTATAACTGGGCCTATGTAAACAGTATTTTATCTAATCCTAATCTTGAGCCCGCATTTAACTCATCAACTGAGTTTGGTGTAGAAGCAAATGGTTTTGATAATTTAATAGGGCTTAACGCCACCTATTACGAAAACAAAAATGGACCAGGAATTTTTGATTTAGATTATTCCCTTTCTTCCGGTTACAGCGGCCGAAAAGCAAATGGTATTACAACTAAAACGAAAGGTTTTGAGCTTGCGCTTGATGTTACTCCTATAAGAAATGAAAACTGGAACTGGAATATTGGTTTAAACTGGTCTACATATAAAGAATTTTTAGAAAAAGTATACACAAATGAGGCTACTGGCGAGACCATATCAAACTACGGTCGTGTTAATGTGGGAGATCGTTTTGACCCTTATTACATCAACGATTTTATGCGTACTGCAGATGGTCAATTAATTGTGGGTGATGATGGCAAGCCAATTATAGATTCTTATGTTTCACTTGCAGGTTACCGCACTCCAGACTGGTCTGCCGGGATTCGTAATGCGATAAGCTATAAAAATATCAGCCTCAATTTTACATTTGATGGTCGATACGGTGGTAAAATAGAAAATTATGTAAACCAAAAACTTTGGCAGAGTGGTCGTCACCCTGATAGTGACACTCCAGACCGTGTCAATGATGTTGTAGGTGTAAAATCGTATGTGGTAGAAGGAGTTGTAGTTTCTGGAGGCGAGCTTGTACGTGATGGCGAGGGTAACCTAATTTCAGATACCAGAACGTATTCTACCAATGAAACCACCATTTACTATCAGGATTATGCTAAATCCTATCATGGCCAGGAGGCTGCAAACATAATTGATAAAACTTTTTTCAAATTACGCGAAGTAACCATTACCTATAATTTCCCGTCCAGCATTCTTGAAAAATCATTTATAGAACAGGCTTCTCTTTCTTTTGTGGGGCGTGATTTATTGTATTTCTCAAAACATAAAAACATAGATCTCGATCAATTTATAGATGAAAGCGCTTCACCGTTGCAAACTCCTACGGTAAAGAGTTTCGGAGTCAATTTAAATGTCAAATTCTAAAACTTATTTCTGATGAAAACTTATTTCAATAAAATAGCCCTGAGTATGCTTACGGCGCTTCTCGTTGTTTCCTGTACTCCTTTTGATGAATTGGAAGACGATCCTAATTCTGCCACAAATGTGCCTCCATCTATGCTTTTAAGCGGTGTACTGAAAAATATGGCAGATGAGGATGGTCCCTGGAGCGAGGCGCAGCGGGATAATCAGTTTTGGGTGATTTCCTTTGACTATAATGGTGATCAGGATTATAACTGGGGTTCTGCAGATTTTAAATATGATTATCTGTCAAATGTGGAGGCGATGAATGAGGAAGCTCAAAACCTGTCGACCGTAAATAAATATGGTGCTATCGCTAAATTTCTCAGAGCATATTACTTTGATTATATGTCCAGACGATTAGGGGATATTCCACTTACCGAAGCGTTAATGGCAGATGCCGATATTAGTATTCAGAAGCCGGTTTATGACTCACAACAGGCGGTTTATGAACAAGTGTTAACCTGGCTTGATGAAGCAAACACACAAATAGCTCAAGCACGTAATGAGGTTGAGACTGGCGATTTAGAAGGAGATTTTTTCTATACCGGTGATCTTGAGAAATGGCAAAAAGCAATTAACAGTTTTCACTTGCGCATCCTAATCAATCTAAGTAATAAAGCTTCTGATTTAAATGTCGCCAACCGTTTTCAGAAAATTATAAGCGACCCTACCACGTATCCTATATTTGAAAGTAATGCTGACAATATGGAGCGTCATTACGGCAATGAGCAAAACAATTTTTATGAATTCAACCCCGGTAATTATGGTTTTAACCGCAACCGTAATATTATGGGTTCAACGTATCTGGATTTATTAAAAGAACACAAGGATCCGCGTATTTATGAAGTAGCAGATCCTGCACCTGCACTTTATGACCCGTCAAATCCTGATGATTTAGACGCGTATATGGGCGCAGAAACCGGCGCAGAGCAAGGGCCTATACAAGTTGCTTCAGATAATGGTTTGCTTTCCTATCCAAATGAAGAGCGCTATTATGATGATTATGTAGGTGAACCTTATATTTTACTGGGTTATGCTGAACAGGAATTCACTATTGCCGAAGCTGCAAACCGGGGCTGGATAACTGAAAGTGCTGCAGCACATTATCAAAATGGAATCAAAGCATCCATGAATTTTTATGGCGTGAGCGACACGCGCATTACCGCTTATTTGGCACAATCTGACATTATCTATAGTGGTGACAATGCAAGCGGTCTAGAAGAAATATTAATACAGAAATATATCGCTTTGTTCAACAATAGTGGCCGCGAATCGTACTTCAATTTTAGAAGAACGGGCATTCCCACTTTTGACGTGGGGCCTTCAAATAATAACGGAGGTAAAATTCCATTACGCTGGAAATATCCTGTAAACGAATTTCAAAATAATGAAGCTAACGTAAGCGCTGCCCTTTCTTCTCAATATGGCGGCACAGATGATATCAACGGGAAAATGTGGCTTATAAAATGATAAAAATCAGATTATTTTTAGAACGGTACCTGATATTAGGAGTTATTTTTCTGCTCCTAATATCATGCAATACTGATAAAAAAGAAGACCTCGGTATCAAGCATATTATAGTTATAGGAGTTGACGGCATGAGTCCTAACGGGATTAACACGGCTAATAGTCCCGTTCTGGACAGCATGGTGCAAAATGGAGCTTCCACCTTTTGTGCCAGATCTGTTTTGCCATCCAGTTCAAGCTCTAACTGGGCAAGCATGATTATGGGAGCAGATACAGAGCAGCATGGGATTACTTCAAATAGCTGGGAACCCAACGATTATGTGCTTCCGGCGGTAGTTTCCGGAAACGATGATCGCTTTCCTTCTATATTTACATTGTTTCATGATCAAAAGCCAGATGCCCATATCGGGGCAATTTATGACTGGGATGGTTTTGGAAGGTTGTATAACAAAAATGATGTTAGCTTTGATATTGATGGTAATGGGGAAGACGGCACCACACAGACTGCTGTTGCCTACATTAAAGAACACAAACCAGACTTTACATTTATCCACCTTGACCACGTAGATCACGCAGGGCATAGCGAGGGGCACGGTACGCCACAATATTATAAAGCAGTTGAAAAAGCTGATAGTCTTATAGGTTTGATTGTGCAGTCGGCTAAAGATGCCGGTATTTTTGAAAGCGCCCTTTTTATTGTCTCTGCAGACCACGGTGGTTTAGGAAAAGGACATGGCGGAGAGTCGCTGGCCGAAGTAAATATTCCTTTTATACTTTATGGCGCTGGCGTAAAAAAAGGATATACTATAGAAGAAACGGTTTATCAATATGACAATGCCGCAACCGTTGCTTTTGCTGCCGGTCTTGAAACACCACAAGCCTGGATTGGCAGGCCGGTTAAAAGTGCTTTTATAGGTTATGATAAACCTGTTTTAAAATACAAAAGACAAGAGCGAATTGCCCAACCTGTTGTACTTCCTGATAATGGACCTTACGCTCCGCCAGGCGGACTTTTCACAGATACCACTGCAACTGTTATCCTGAAAAATCCTAATAACACCGGAAAGATAATCTATACCACAGATGGCTCAGAACCATCGCAGGATAATGGCCGGGAATACAAAGCGCCTTTTAAAATTGACAGCACGACGCTTATCCGCGCAATTGTGTTAGAAAACGGCGAAAAAGCCAGTAAAATCGCAGAAGGCAATTATCGCATTTTGCATTCGGGTAAAAATAATGGCGTAAATTATGGTATCTTTTTTCTCGAAAATCTGACCAAATTACCCGATTTTAAGGGCTTAAAACCCGATAAATCTGATGTAATTTCAGAGTTTACAGGTACAGTTTTAGATTCTTTAGATATAACTGAAAGTACAGCAATAGTTTTTGAGTCTAATCTGAAAATCAGCACCTCTGGAGAATATACATTTTATACAAATAGCGATGATGGCAGCAAATTATACATCAACAACGAGCTTGTTGTAGATAATGATGGTGATCACGGGTTACAGGAAAGAAGCGGCAACATCACGCTTCAAAAAGGTATTTGTAAAGTAAAAGTTGAGTATTTTAATGGCGGCGGCGGTCATTATCTCGATGCTAAATACAAAGGTCCGGCTTTGGGAAAACAAATCATTGCGGCAGATAAATTAGTTCTGAAACAATAAATCACGGTTTCTATGCAGAATAAACTTTCTAAAAATGAGATGATTGTTGAAGGGGATATCAACTTAACCTCTGGGCGCAAAAAATGGCTTGAAGAAGAAGTTGATGCCGAAACAAAAGCGCTATTAGACAAAGACGCTAAATACTTTCTCCATCAGGCACTTTCCACGCCCTGCATAGATGTTTTGACTGCATGTGAAGGCCCGTATATCACAAATGTTTCAGGTAAAAAGTACTTTGACTTTCACGGTAATAATGTACATCAGCTGGGTTTTTCACATCCTAAACTTATTTCAGCTTTAAAAAATCAGTTGGATAGTTTAACCTTTTCTACCCGCAGATTTACGAATGAACCTGCTATTGATTTCGCAGAAAAATTAACCTCCTTAATTCCAGGTTTAGATAAAATCTTAATGACTCCTAACGGGAGTTCCGCAGTGGGCATCGCTTTAAAATTAGCTCGTGCCGTTACCGGCAAGTATAAAGTTTTGTCTTTTTGGGATTCTTTTCACGGCGCGTCTCTAGATGTTGTGAGCGTAAGTGGCGAGTCTGTTTTTAGAGACCAAATGGGTCCGCTTATGCCCGGAGTAGAACGTATTCCACCACCGGTTACGTATCGCGGTATTTATGAAGGAAATGAGGATAAGGCCATTGAGTATTTGGAATATATTTTATCAAAAGATAATCAGATAGGCGCATTTCTGGCCGAAACAGTAAGAAATACAGATGCTCAGATCCCATCAAAAAAATTCTGGCAAAAAGCCCGTGCACTTTGCATGCAATACCATGTGCTTTTAATTTTAGACGAAATCCCCATCGCTCTTGGCAGAACAGGAAAGCTCTTTGCTTTTGAACATTATGATATCACACCGGATATTTTATGTCTGGGAAAAGGTCTTGGCGGTGGTATCATTCCTCAGGCAGCGATTGTAACCAAAAGTGAATATGACCGTTTTGAAAGCATTTCACTGGGGCATTACACCTTTGAAAAAAGTCCCATGGGCGCGGTTGCGGCGCTGACTACCCTGCAGATTATTGAAGAAGAAAACATTCTGGAGCACTTGGTTTATCTCGAAACTATTATGCGAAAAAACCTCCTTTTACTACAGGAAAATCAGCCAATTATAGGTGATATTCGGGGAATTGGGCTGTTATGGGGAATTGAATTGGTTAAAGACCAAAAAACCAAGGAAAAAGCCGTTGACGAGGCCGAAGCTATTATGTATGAATGCCTTAAAAACGGACTGAGTTTTAAAGTTTCTAAAGGAAATGTTTTGCAACTCTGCCCTGCCCTTACCATTACTTTAGACCAACTGGAAGCAGCGCTCGCTATTCTTAAAAAAGCCTTTCAAACCATTGAAAATCGATCTTTTAGTAACTAAAATAAACTTTCAGCTTAAAAACTCAACACAATACTGAACAAAAATCAGAACCTAAAAACAAAAAATATTTAAGATGAAAACAAAACTGATCCTCAAAATCCTGCCCGCCATCTTTTTAATGATGAGCGCAAACACTTTTGCACAAAACTCCAATGACCAGAAAGTGGTATTGATCACCTTAGACGGTTTTCGCTGGCAGGAATTATTTACAGGAGCAGATCCCAAACTGATCGCAAATAAAAATTACGTAGGAGACACAACAGAATTAAAAAACAGTTTCTGGAAAGAATCTGCAGAGAAACGCAGGGAAACACTATTGCCGTTCATCTGGACAGAAGTCACAAAACTGGGTGAAATACATGGCAACCGGGAAGCGGGAAGTAAAGTAAACCTAACAAATAAGATGTGGTTTTCATATCCCGGTTATAATGAGATTTTGACGGGAAAAGCAGATGATGAACACATTACCAGTAATGACAAAATTTATAATCAAAATATTACGATTTTGGAAGAATTTAATGCGACCCCAAAATATAAAGGTAAAGTAGCAGCCTTTACCAGCTGGGATGTTTTTCCTTATATAATAAATGATGAGCGCAGTGGAGTTCCCGTAAATGCCGCCTTTGAACCCGCGCAGGGAAATGATTTAACAGATCATGAAATTTTTCTAAATAAATTACAGGAGTTGATTCCCAGCCCATGGGGAAGTGTAAGACTTGATGCCTTTACACAAAATTATGCGCTAGAATACATGAAAAAAAATCATCCTGATCTTCTTTATATCTCCTTTGGTGAGACAGATGATTTTGCTCATGACGGGAAATATGACGCCTATTTACATTCTGCACATAACACAGATACTATGATTAAAGAATTATGGGATTATGTACAAAGTGATGATTTCTATAAAGACAAAACCACATTTATAATTACCACAGATCACGGGCGTGGTACAGAACCTTTAGACACTTGGAAAAGTCATGGATCAAGTGTTGCAGGAGCAGATCAAACCTGGCTAATTGAAATAGGAGCACAAGCAGAAAAGAAAGGTGAAGTAAAAAAGCAGGAGCAACTGTACACAAATGAGATTGCAGATAAAATCAGAAAAATGCTAAAATAATCTCCATTTTTACAATAGTGAACTATTTTGCTTTTTTGATACCAATAAATTTACTATAAGTAAATTTATATGTTTATAAAATCTAGCAATAACATTTCTTCAAGATTGGTTTATTCCATCAATAGATGAAAACACAAACGCATACCATTAAATTTATAAGTCGGGCATCAATCGCTGCATTTGGAGCTTATTTCTGCATGTATGCTTTCAGAAAACCTTTTGCCGTCGCGACTTTTGAGAATTTAACTGCGTTTGGCATAGATTATAAAATCTTGCTTATTATCGCTCAGGTTTTGGGTTATATGCTTTCCAAATTTATTGGGATTAAAATAATTTCAGAATTGAAACCCAAGCAACGTGTACTCTATCTTTTAGCTTTAATAGGTATTTCTGAAATTGCCCTTATTCTTTTTGGTTGGATTCCGCAGCCATACAATATTATATGTATGTTTTTAAACGGATTGCCATTAGGAATGATTTGGGGAATTGTGTTTTCTTATCTGGAAGGCCGAAAATACACCGAAATTCTGGGAGTTATTCTTTGTACAAGTTTTATCGTTTCCAGTGGTGTGGTAAAATCTGTGGGTTTGTGGGTAATGTCAGCATGGGGAGTTTCTCAATTCTGGATGCCGGCGATTACCGGCGCACTTTTTATAATTCCCCTGATATTTTTTGCGTGGCTTTTAGAAACCATACCGCCACCCACAGAAGAAGATAAAGAACTGCGTGTAGAACGTGTACCGATGCATAGAAAAGAGCGGCTCCATGTGATAAGGCAATTTGCTTTACCGCTGTTTATCCTTATTATTTTTTACACAATCCTAACCGCATTTAGGGATTTACGTGATAATTATGCACGCGAACTTTGGGATAGTCTGGGTTACGCGGGAGATATTTCGGTGTACAGCACTTCAGAAATTGCGGTTGCGCTGCTGGTTTTAGTCATATTAGCTTCGGTATATGCAATTAAAGACAATTTTAAAGCCTTGCTCACGTATCACGGTATTCTGCTTATAGGTACATTTTCTGTGGGGATAGCCACAGTATTGCTTCAGTCGGGATATCTAGATCCGTTTTACTGGATGGTAATTTCTGGTTTTGGTCTTTACATCTGCTATGTGCCATTTAACGCCTTGTTTTTTGATCGGTTTATCGCTGCTTTTCGTATAAGCGGTAATGCAGGGTTTTTAATCTATCTGGCAGATGCCTTTGGTTATATGGGCAGTATGGCGGTTTTGCTTTACAAAAACTTTGGAATGAATAAAATCTCCTGGCTTCAGTTTTTTGTTAATGGCGCTTACTTATTATCCATTTTAGGAACCTTGAGCGTAATCATTTCATTTTTTCAGCTTAGAAAAAAACATCTAAAATCAAATTTTAAAGTGGTGACACATGAAAGCTAAATACGACTTAATTATCATAGGCGGTGGGGTTTTGGGCACATTTCACGCATTTCACGCTCTCAATCGCGGACTAAAAGTCGCAATCATTGAGCAGAGTAAAATGCCGCAGGGCGCAACCACCCGCAATTTTGGGCAAGTTGTACCATCAGGAATGGACTCTAAATGGCAAAATTATGGCAGGGAATCTTTACATATTTATAAAGAAATTCAGAATAAATTTGACATTACCATACGACAAAATGGTTCGGTTTATCTGGCGTCAAATGCTGAAGAAATGCAGCTTATTGAGGAGTTGAGTATTATAAATAAGAAAAACGGTTATACATCAACGCTGCTTACTAAAGCAGAATGTCTGGCTAAATATCCCGGTTTGCGCAGTGATTATGTTTCTGGCGGTTTATTTTTTCCCGATGAAGTCACGGTAGAGCCGCGCACCATGATTCACAGATTGCAACAATATTTAATTGAACAAAAAAATCTGGAATTATATACCAATACAAAAGCCATTCATATAGAAAAAACCGGAGATGAAGTTGAAATTACAACCGCAGACCAAAAAATCTGGAAAGCAGATCGCGTTATTGTCTGTAACGGAAGCGATTTTAAGACACTTTATCCCGATTTTTTTGCTAAAAGTGACCTGGAAATTTCAAAGTTACAGATGCTTCAGACTAAACCGCAGACCAATTATAAATTACCGGGTTCTATCCTGACAGGCCTTTCTATAAGGCGATATGAAGCTTTCTATGAATGTCCTTCTTTTAAAAGTATTAAGGACAGGGAAAATCCCGATAGTCCGGAAAAAAAATGGAGTGTTCATATTCTTTTTAAACAAGCCGCAGATGGTTCTGTAATTCTGGGAGATTCTCATGAATATGCGGATGCAAAAGATAGCGATGATCTGGGCTACGAACTTAATATGGATATTGACAATTTTATGATCGCCGAAGCTAAAAAAATTATAGATCTTCCAACTTATGAGATTCAGGATCGGTGGTTTGGTATCTATTCGCAATGTAAAAATCATGATATTTTTTTAAAAACCATTGATGAGCGCATTCATATTGCAACGGGAATAGGCGGTAAAGGGATGACCGGCAGCGCAGGATTTTCAAAAGAACATATTAATAAAATACTTAATTAACCGCTTATGAATACTATAAAACTTGCCGTTTTTGATATGGCAGGCACCACAGTCAATGAAAATAATATAGTTTATAAAACCGTACAAAAAGTTATTAATGACCTGGGTTTTAATGTAAGTCTTAATGATGTACTGGAATATGGTGCCGGCAAAGAAAAACATCAGGCAATTAAAGATGTTTTGCAAAATTGTACAGAAGCTAATGAAATTGAAAAACTCGCGACAAAAGCATTTGCCTCCTTTAAGCCAGAGTTAGAAATTGCCTACAACACAAATGAAATAAGCACTTTTAACGGGATGATTCCATTTTTTCAAAAACTAAAAGATAATGGGATTAAAGTTGTCCTTAATACCGGCTACGATTCAAAAACGGCAAATAAACTTTTGACCAAATTAAATTGGAATATAGGTAAGGAGATTGATGCTCTTTTTACTTCAGATGATGTAAAAAATGGCCGGCCACATCCTGAAATGATACAAAAAGCCATGGCACAATTTAAAATTACAAACGCCGCAGAAGTATTAAAGGCAGGCGATTCTAAAATAGATATTATTGAAGGAAAAAATGCAAATTGTGGATTGACCATCGGTGTACTTAGCGGTGCCCAGACCAGAAAACAACTTCAAGATGCATCACCAGACTATATTTTAAATTATCTCACAGAACTGGAAGATATCTTAATTAATTAATGATGCTCAACTCAAAAGATCCTGAAAATTCAGGATCCTTTTTTAACTATCTGTGTCGTTAATAAAGAAATATAAAACGAGCATTGTGGTGGGCTGTTTACTTCGATTTATGGGTACATGCGGAATTCTTCCGTCAAAAAATATTGAATCTCCTTCATAAAGTATAACCTCTTCATCCCCCACTTCATAGACGCATTCCCCACTTAGCATATACTTAAATTCGTAGGCATCGGTCTCTACTTTATCACGCATAGAATCAGGCTGAATTTCTAATAAAACAGCTTCAAAAGCGATTGAGGATAGCGATTTGCCAAAAAGGTATTTATATTGAAAGCCTTTGGCATCATCTTCCTTCTCTATAATAGAATTTTCAGCTTTTCGCGAAACAATAAAATTTGTTTTTCCCCTTTGCGGAAGACTATTAAAAAAAGTTGCAATTTCCGTTTCTAAAGCGCCTATTATATTTAGCAAAACAGGTAAAGAAGGAATAGTACGCCCATTCTCTATACGGGATATCAGTCCGTTGCTCACATCTGCTTTCGTGGCGACCGTGTTAATGGTCAAGCCCTTCTCTTTTCTGAGTTCGCGTATACGCTTACCAATACCAATTATATAATCCACCATTGACAATAAAATTTTACTATTTGTAAATATCTTAAATGTTTCCCTGGATCCGAAAAAATAGCACCGTTGGGCTATAAAATAATTCAAATCCCCAGAGGATAGCTTCGAAAAGTAAGCGATTGATCCCCAAGCAGTGAGGGAACCAGGTACCGAATCCCTCTACAGGCCGTAATCAATACCCCAATATTTTATTCTGGATCAAGGCAATGGCCTATAAAGAAATGGCCGCCCGGACGATCTTCAATTCATTCCATATGACCCTGCAGGACCTTTTTCTTTCGATGGGATGTTGTATCCGTATAGCTGCCGATCGTAGAAAAATAACAAGTGGCCTCCCAAATATGCCCTAAGCCGTTTTAAAAAAGGAGGCTGGTTTACCAAATGTGAGGAAAGGTGGTTCTGCTATCGTATGAAATCAAGGCTATTCCTAGGTATATTGCGGCGATTGCTTCTGTATTTCTTTTTCGGGTAAAGAGAAATCGATTGGAGGTAGGTATCTTAATGGGATCTTTAGTTCCATAGCCGCTCTACGGGATATACCTCAGGGAAACTATAACCATATTCTCAGTGGCATAAATCCACTTAATATTTCCGCGGTCGATGAACTTGGCTTCATCCTTCGCTATTATGTTCTTAAAGTTTTCACTGCTGAATACTTTTGGTATATCCTCCATACGTTCAAACCAAATTTCAGCAATACCATCATAATCGGAGACGGGAAGAAATTCTTCTTTTAACTCCTTTCCGGTACTATGTACCTGGATGTATTTTTTCACATACAGTTTTACTTCCGGTTGACTCGAAAATAACGGTCCAAATACGTTTTTCCAATGGTCTTCAAATAGTTCCAACTTTAGGTCTGGCTTTCGCGGGCAGAGAACGCATAGTTTGACCATTTTTTTATGTTTAAAAGCTAATTTCATTATTAGCCCGAATTAGAGAATTGGCTGTGAAGTGTAAAAAAGAAAATGGGGAAAAAGACTTTGATAACTGAATAACAAAAAATGTTGCCAATCTTTATTTTAAAACTTCATTTTTGATTCGAAATAAGAACCGAAGACCATCCAATAAGCAATTTAGAAGCTTATTAATATCCGGCCTATGAAGAACAATGTCTCCTTAGTGAGGTAGATAGCATTTGACTGTTTTTAACTAATTGGAAATTAGCTCCTCTGCCTTCCCCGTGATTACCCTTCTATGATTTTGACCCCAGTTTATCAGCGCATCAAGAACTTCCTTTAGCGTTTCCGCATAGGCAGTCGCAGAGTATTCCACCGTAACTGGTTTTGTATCGCATACCTGGCGTGATACCAGTTTATTCATTTGAAGCTCGTCCAGTTCTTTAGATAGGATTCTTGGAGATATACCGGCTTCCTTAGCGAGTTCTCCAAAGCGCTTGGTCCCATTTTTTACCAATATAGACAGTATAATCAATTTCCATTTCCCTCCTACTACGTACAATGTATCCTGTATGGCAAGATGTACATTATTACAATTCTCATGTTGACTATCTTTCATAATGTTTTGATTTTAGTATTACTATTCTTTTTGTAACTGCTATTTATGGCGTAATAGGTTACAAATATACATTCTTCAGCCTAGATTTGCATCGTATTAAAACTTAAATAAAAAACAATGGAAAAATTCAAAGATAAGGTAGTAGTAATTACGGGGGGAAACAGTGGAATAGGTTTTGCAACTGCAAAGGAATTTATCGATCATGGGGCGAATGTGATCATAACGGGAAAGCGCAAAGATGCCCTGGAAAAAGCTTCAAACGAGATTGGAGCCGAGGGCATATTGACAGATCAATCTAGAATGCATGATATTGATGATCTTGTTGAAAAAGTAAAGAAAAATTACGGTAAAGTTGATGTCTTGTTTTTAAATGCAGGGGTCGGAACTTTTGCTCCCATAGAACATACTTCAGAAGAACAATTTGATACCATGGTGAACGTCAATTTCAAAGGTACTTTCTTCAGCTTACAGAAATTTATTCCCATTCTAAACGATGGCGCTTCGGTGATATTTCTGGCGTCTGGCAATACCTCACTGAATATGCCAAACAGTTCCGTGTATTCGGCGACCAAATCTGCCTTAGCCCATTTAGCGAGGATCGCCACCATTGAACTCGCCGAGCGGAACATCCGTGTGAACACGGTAAGCCCTGGGCCAACGCAAACCGAGATGCAGGGAAAACTTGGATTTGATCAAGAGTCCCTGGAAGGTATGACGAAACAAATAATCAGTCAAGTGCCTTTAGCAAAAATGGGTGTACCGGAGGACGTCGCAAAAATGGTGGTATATCTGGCCGACAATGAAACGTCATCATTCATTACAGGTTCAGACTTTTTCATAGACGGGGGGAATGGCCCTATAATATTTTAAAACTAAAAATCAGAAAAATGAATTCAAAAACAAGAAAAATAATTGGTTGGTCGCTAAGTGGATTAGTAGCACTGATGTTGGTCGCCTCGGCAACCGATAAAATAATTGGCAGCGCACACGCTCTGGAAATGGCCGAATCATTTGGTCTTTCTGCTACATCTTATGCAATTCTCGGCGTAATAGAAATTCTATCCGTGGTACTTTTCCTGATTCCAAGAACCGGTGTCCTGGGCACGTTGCTATTGGCCTCCTACTTTGGAGGGGCCATCGCCACGCATCTGCAGCATCAGCAGGAGATCCTATTTCCAATGGCCATTGAGGCGGTCATCTGGATTGCGGGTATTCTACGCTTCCCAGAGCTGATACAAAGGTTTTTAGGCAACACTCCATTAAATAAACAATAAGTAATGAAAGTATTCATAACAGGGGCAACTGGATATATTGGAAGCGTGGTGGCGGAAAAGCTACTGGAGAAAGGACATCAAGTTTAAAACGCCTGACATATCTTCCTCAGGTTCGCCAAGAGCTTGTATTATTCCATCTAAAGTGATCATTGATAAGACAGTTATTTTCTCATTTGGTTTGAATTAGCCGATTTTTAAAGGCGGTCCAACTACATTCATATCGTGATCTGCAAAAACTTTTGCAATTTCTTCTTTTGAAGGAGGTGAAGTCCATTGATCAGTCACCTTAAAAAATGCTTCCATCTTTCCGGCTGGTAAATAAGAAACTATCATTTTGCCTTTTTCCGTCAACTGAATAAATGCATGTTGCACATTTCTGGGCAGAAAAATTGTATCCCCTGAAGTTATATCATATTTTACATTACCTACTTGAAACAAATACCTACCTTCAATAACATAAAACCATTCATCCTGAAAGGGATGAATGTGCAACGGTGGGCCACCGTTAGGCGTAAGACCTATTTGCTCAAAAACAGCCAAATCATTTTCGGTGTCGCTTCCTGATATTTTTATATCTAGAGTATTTTGGGTAATACCCTTCATTTTGTAATGTACACCAAACCTTGCTTCGCCCACCTTTACTTTAAATCCGTTTTTTGATCTTAGCCGAAATATTGATTTAATTTTTGCAAACGCAATAGCAGGCATTGTTGCAAGTGAAGCCAATATGAAATTTCGTCTTTTCAAAATCTTAAAGTATTAGGTCCTTGTAAATCTTATCTTCAAATTTATTTTCTTGAAATAGGACAAAACGGTGCGGATTAAAAGTTCGTTGCAGATCGAGTCTAAAAGAGTTTCGTTCCGCTTAAGAAAGGTAGTGAAATAGAAGGAATTATTATTAATAAATTTATTGTAATGATCTATACAACTTGCATTTAAAGCGTTAATTTAATCAAAGTCAGTCACTTTTTATTTTATAAAGTTCAGTCCATTTGACCATTCAGAATTTTCCTTTTTTACAATTTTGCCTGTTAGATATTATATAGTTTCTTTAGCATAATCGCTATTAATTAAATCTGGCCCTATAACCTGACCAGCTTTTTGCAATGGCCCAAATACTGATTAATATTGAATTTACAATTAACATCCAGCTTACGTCTGGTGTATAGATAATAGCGGTGGCTAGAGGCGCTTCGCCGAATGCTCTTGGTATATAGTGCAAAAATAACCACGATACTA
>Ga0314772_1000031_pt1 | contig 81196 bp, 58 predicted proteins | sample MetaGCBIW2018_FD_204520 | JGI IMG/M metagenome (GOLD analysis project Ga0314772, IMG submission 204520) | Cryopeg brine microbial communities from Beaufort Sea near Barrow, Alaska, United States - CBIW 2018 | ecosystem: Environmental > Aquatic > Marine > Coastal | place: USA: Alaska | collected... | reverse complement strand
TTGTGTCTGCCAGGGTGGGCTGTTTCTGTAGTTTCATACATTAAAAATATGACTTAAATATCTGAAAAATAAGAATTTAAACTCTTTTTTGATGCTCATTTATTTAGTTTTACCTTGCAACGGTCTTGATTTGTATCAATTTCGGGAGAATCGCCCGGCAACCTACGAAAATCAACTAACGGAAGGCTTCGAGTACTCCCATTAGGCGTCTGGATCTGAACCACGGCGTCGAGTGCTGCCAAAGCGGTACACATATCTGATGGATAGGAAGCGATACATTTTTCTGACGTACCCAGTATAGAAAGAATTCTGTTATGCCCATTAATTGCATCACAGCCGCTGCCGGGCTCGCGCTTATTGCAGGCAAAATGTGGCGACATATAATAGGAACAGCGTGTGCGCTGCATCAGATTACCTCCATTGGTCGCTTTATTGCGCAGTTGATCTGTTGCCCCCAGCAGAATGGCCTGACTCACGATAGGGTAATCATTTTTTACATTTTCGTCATCGGCAGTATCGCTATTACTTGCCATCGCGCCCAGGCGCAGACCGCCCTCTATTTTTTCGATCTTTGAAAACGGCAGCTCTGAGACATCGATCAAATAATCAGGATGGGTGACGTCGCGACGTATCCTATCTATTAGATTTGTACCCTCAGCCAGATACGCCGTATTCTTATGCTCCATATATGCGCTTATTGCGGCGTCGGCAGTTTTGGCTTTTGAATATTGAAATGGGTTCATCTTAACTTAATTTTTGTTGGGTTCGTTTAATCAATTTTTTATCGTAGGTCTCATCGCGTACCGCTTTTACGGCCTCAACAATACCTTTATAGGCACCGCAACGGCAAATGTTTCCGCTCATCCATTCCCTGATCTCTGCATCGCTGCCCGCGTGATCTTCTTCCAGGACTTTAATGGCAGACATAATCTGACCGGGGGATGCAGTATCCACACTGGTAGCCATCGTTTTCCATAAATGCAACCTGAATGGGATGGAATTCGGTTTCTGAACCTATGCCTTCAATAGTTGTTACTTCTTTACCATCAATTTGTGCGGCAAGAGTAAGGCAACTGTTAATCCGGTCTTTGCCCATGTGTACGGTACAGGCTCCACAAGCTCCTTGATTACAGCCTTTTTTAGATCCTGTAAGACCCAGTTGTTCGCGCAAAAGATCCAACAAACTTGTTCTCGGGTCGATTTTCATCTTCATCTTCTGCCCGTTGATAGTAGTATTTATCTCTACAAAAGATGCGAAATTTAAAGATTTATTACTGGTTTCAGCAGCAAGGGTAGCATAAGGAGCCAATGCAAGACCTACCGCAGCTAATGTGGCTGAGGTTATAAATTTACGCCGACTTATCTCCGCTTTCATCAGCGATTTTTCCTCAGGCCACAGCTCTTTATTTTCTTCCGTATTGTTCATAGATTTTTCTTGAAATAATTTTAACTAGATCAGCTTATCCATTGTAATGGGCAGGTCGCGCACGCGTTTTCCTGTTGCGTTGTATACGGCATTTGCTATGGCTGCGGCTGTTCCCACAATACCTATCTCACCGATGCCCCTTCCACCGTGCTCACTAAAATTATAATCAGGCTCATCGATGTATTCTACGGTAAGCTCTCTTATATCTGCATTTACCGGTACATGATATTCCGCAAGGTCTGCATTGACCACGCGGCCTTCTGGGTTATAATCTGTTTTTTCAAGCAGTGCCATTCCATAGCCCCAGACCATACCACCATACAATTGGCTTTTGCCTGTTTTGCTATTTATGATTTTACCCACGTCAAAAACCCCCGTCAATCGCGGGACCGTAATCACTCCCAGATCTGGATCGATCTCCACTTCGGCAAATATGACCCCAAAAGAATGCGACGAATACGGAGCCTCTTTTTTATAACCAAAACCGCCTTTTCCCACTTGAGAAGTATCTGTAAACTCGTAACTATCTTTTCCGCTTCGCGAAATAATATTGGCAATAGGTTCACTTTTTCCATTTGTAGCTTCCACCATACCTTCTTTAATGGAAAGGTCTGCTACCGAAGACTGATAATGTGGACTCTTTTCTTGAGCAACGCTAAGTTGCAATAGTTTTTCCTTAAACTTCTTTACGGCGATAATAATGTAGCTACCGGCCGTAGCGGTCAAATTTGAACCGCCCGAAACAAAACCTTGCGGAAAATCTGTATCGCCCAGTTCCATATTCACCTTTTCCGAAGGTATCCCCATAGCATCTGCTGCGATCTGTCCCATTACTGTCCAAGTTCCCGTACCAATATCCTGAACCGCAGTTTGTACGGTCAAAATACCATTTGCATCCATAATTAGTTTTACCGCACCACCAGCTCTATTTGCTGGATAAGTACTGGTCGCCATCCCATAACCTATCAACTTCCCATCACGCATATTAGTTTTAGGTTCCTGTTTACGTTGATCCCAGCCAAAGATTTCCGCACCTTTTGCATAACATTCTCTAAGCTTTTTCAACGACCAGGGCTTTTTATCAAACGGACATACCTCAGCATAATTTTTAAGGCGAAATTCTATGGGGTCCATCTTTATTTTAGCTGCATATTCATCCATAGCAGATTCAAGCTCAAAAGAACCGGGAGCTTCGCCAGGGGCACGCATGTACACAGGTGATGGCAGATTGAGCGGTTTATACTCGTGCGAAACGCTCATGTTAGGAATATCATAAAGCACACGAGTAAGATTCCCACAGGATTCAAAATATTTTTGCTCGATATTAGTATAAGAATTTGTTTTATGCTGAATCCCGGTTACTTTTCCATCCTGACCACCACTGATCGTTATATTTTGCAACGTGCGCGGCCTATGGCCTGCAGCGGTAAACATATCTTCCCGGCTCAAATTGATCTTTACCGGCCTGTCAAGCATTTTTGCAGCCATTGCGGCCAGTACAGTATGTGACCAGTAACTGCCCTTACAACCAAAACCGCCTCCTATATATTTACTGATTACACGTACATTTTTAGGATCTGTCTCAAAACACCATGCGGTACAGGCTTGATAGTTGTTTACCCCTTGCGTTGCATCATAAACAGTAAGGCGGTCACCGTCCCATAAAGCGATGCAATTGCTTATTTCCATGGGGTTGTGATGTTCTGACGGTATGGTATAAGAAGCTTCGATTGAAGTTGCAGCGTTGTTTTTCGCTTCCGCGAAAGCGCCCATCTCAAACTGCAGCATTCCTTCCTCTGGCTTACCGTCTTGCCTTTGAGATCATAAATATTACCATCGCCCTGTTCCTGACTATACTTCACTTTAAGCTGGCGTCCTGCCCAGATTGCATCTTCCAGCGTTTCGGCAAGCACAAGTGCAACATCCTGACCTATATAAGAAACTTGATCGTCCTGTAATGGAGCACGCTTCTGCCCTACCAACACAGTTGGGGGTGCGTTTTCAAACGATTTGAGCTTCATGGCGTTTCCTGCGTGAATAACTTTTACCACGCCGGGCATCGCCTCGACCTCATCATTATTTATAGAAGCGACGCTGCCTCTATTTATGGTGCTTTTTACAGGCACCGCATAAAGAGGTTTATCAACTTTATATTCTAACGCATATTTGGCGGTCCCAGAGACTTTTTCGGGGCCGTCCACTCTTATTTTGGGACTTCCTATCATAATCGCGTAAAAATTAGCAACACTTAATTAAGCTGAAGATGCTTGACAATTCGCATTTATGATCTGGGGAAATCAATTTCATAATGCAATGGAATAATCTTTAGAAAGTGCCTTGCATTAAAAATTATCTATAAATTCAAAATGAAACTCAGACATAATACAAGCAATTTGCACATTATTAACAAGGATCACATTCTAAATTACTGAAGTCAAAATTAATTTTAAAAATTTCGAATAATGGCTCCTATAAATTATCTAAAGTGGACCGGATTTGCTTTGGCAAAGTTGTTCATTAGACTTGTTTAAAGTCCATTCAAACTGATTTTAAGGGTTTGTAGTTTTGGCTAAGTATCAAAATTGAGGAATATCGGAATATTCAGCAATTTTTAGACGACGCCACGGTTCATAAGACATTATAAATCAGAAAGAAGTCAGTTTAAACAAGCTCCTAAAAGGTAAGCGTAATCACGGTGCCCTGTTTTAGTTTACTGTGCACCTTTATTTTGCCCTGATGTAATGTCATGATCTGCTTGCAAAGGCTCAGACCTATCCCGCTCCCCGTTTTTTTAGTGCTAAAGAATGGAATAAAGATACTATCAAGTATTTCCGGAGGAATCCCTTCTCCATTATCTTTTATCTGAATACTCAAATTCCCACGTAAATTCCGCTCTGCGGAAATGATTATTTCAGCTTCTGACCGGTTTTTACAGGCATCAATGGCGTTTAGAATAAGATTGATGAGCACCTGCTCAATAAGATAGGAATCTATTTCCAATTCCAGATTGGGCTGCTTTTGAATAAAGTGTAGATCGATCTCCTTTTTCAGCAAGGAGGGGCGCATAAGATCGTTGATGTTTTTAAAAAGGCTTTCCACACTTATTTTGCCCAAGTTAAGCTGTGTGACCTTATTCAAGCTTCTGTAGGTTTTGGCAAATTTCATCAATCCCTCGCTGCGTTTTTTTATACTCAGGATCCCATCGTTCATATCTTGAAGATCAAGAGAACGCGAAGCCGTGCCGCTAATATTTGCCGCTACCTGATTTTGCAGTGTTTCGGCCAGTGAAGAAATGGGTGCGATGGAATTCATGATCTCGTGAGTCATTACGCTCAATAGTTTTTTCCAGGCCTCTGCCTCATTTTCATCAAGCGTACGCTCAATATTTTGAAGTACAATGAGTTTAAACGAACCTTCTTCCATCGTAAAAACCGTATCAGATATAAGTACCCGAAGCATTTCCTGCCTCATGTTCAGATTTACAGATTCTGCTTTGTTATGATACGTTTCAAACAATTCGGTAAAAACCTCAGGCCGCCGCCGTGCTATAAACTGAATGTTTTTAAAAGCTGGAAAATTAAGAATGTTCAAAAAGGAATCGTTAGTCCACAGCACTTCCCCGCTTTCCAGATTATAGGCGATGATGCCAACATCTACCATGGCGAGAATTTTTTGCAGATAGACAAACTGCATCTGCCGCTCGCTGTTCATATCACGAATAGTCCGGTTTACAAGATTAAAACCTTTGTTAAGGGATCTCATATCCCGAGGACCTTTTTCTTCAACAAAAAATCTCGAGAAGTCGCGGTATTTTACGGCCTCAAAAAAATCATCTATTGCCACAAAGCGTTTGGTGATAAACTTGTACAGGTTGTAAAACGAAATGCAGACAAATAAACCGCCACAAACAATGGCGTAGATTTGATGTTCCAAAATACCATAACAAAGGAGCAATAAAAATCCGAAAAGCATCAGAATGCGCATCCCGATAACAAAAAAATAGCTTTTATAAATCATGCTTATCCAGTCTTCTGTATAAAGCTGCCCGCGTTAAACCCAGCTCCCGTGCCGATTTTGAAATATTTCCGCTGTTTTTTTCAATTACCTTTAAAATCGTATTCTTTTCCACCACTTCCAGATTGGTTTCCTTAGCAGGAGTATTCAATGTAGTAGATTCTATAGGAGAAAAGACGAGATCTTGCGCTTCCAGCGTATTGCTTTCGGTCATGATCACGGCACGTTCCAAGGCATATTGTAGTTCGCGCACATTCCCCGGGAACGGATGACTTTTCAACTTTTTAATAAAGCTGAAATCCATTTTCATACTCATTTTGCCATATTTTTCGCCATAAAGGGCAATAAAATGGTTTGCCAATTGGGTTATATCAATGCCGCGATCACGCAATGGAGGCATAAGAATATCTACGGTATTAATGCGGTAAATAAGATCTTTTCTGAATTTGCCCTCGTCGGCAAGATCTGTAAGGCTGATATTTGTGGCACAGATCAACCGAATATCTACAGGAACGGGAACATTAGACCCCAGTGGCGTCACCTCCCGGTTTTGCAATACGGTAAGCAAGCGCGCTTGGTGGCGTAACGTGATATTGCCTATCTCATCGAGAAAAAGCGTACCGCCATGCGCGGCTTCAAAACGACCTTTTCGGTCTTCACGGGCATCTGTAAAAGCCCCTTTTTTATAACCAAAAAGTTCGCTCTCAAACAAGGCTGAAGTTAATGCGCCCACGTCCACTTTTACAAAAGGCTTATCCCTGCGGTGGGAGTGGTCGTGAAGCGCCTGCGCGATAAGGTCTTTTCCAGTACCGTTCTCGCCAAGAATCAAAATATTAGCATCTGTGGGAGCCACTTTTTTCAGCTTGGTAAATACATCCTGCATCGGTGCGCTCTCTCCTATTATTGGAGTTTTTAGTCCCGCATCAACTTTTCGATCTTTGATGACCTTTTTCTTTTCTACCAGTTCTTGAACTGCCTGAATGATCTTTTCATTTTTCCAGGGCTTCACCATAAAATCGGACGCTCCTTCTTTTAATGAACGTATGGCCAGATCTATATCACCATACGCCGTAATGAGGATTACATCAACTTTAGGATTGATCGCCTTAATTTTATTCAACCAAAAAATACCTTCGTTACCCGTATTTACAACCCCGTTAAAATTCATATCCAGAATGGCCAGATCAAAAGCATTACGCTCAAAAAGGCTACTAATCGTATTTGGATTTTTGGCCACTACCACTTCCTTTACAATTGGTTTAAAAAGCAAGCGCAAGGCGGTGAGAATATCCTCATCGTCATCTATTATAAGTATACTAGTGTTCTTTAGGAGCATGATTACAATATTAAACAATTAGAAATTTTAAATTCAGGATTTCCAATTCAGAATTTAGGATTACAAAACCTGTACCATCACCGCACAGCTACTGTCCGAAATCGAACACTTCTCAAAGTTATACAAATTACAAAAATCTAATAATCAATAGTTTATAGTTTTGGCACTACTTTGTCTATATACTTAATGAAATTAAAAATTTATATGGACATCCCTTTAAAAAAGAAACGCTTTACTACCTCCCGATTACTGTTAATAGGCGGTGCCGTGCTGCTTGTCGCCCTGATTGTTTTTGTACTCATCTCGTCTACCGGTAATTCAAAACTGAATGTGGAGACCGAAAGAATTAGTATAAATGCAGTAAAAAACGGAGTTTTTCAGGAAAATATACCCGTTAATGGAGTGGTTTTGCCAATAACCACTATTTATCTAGACGCGCTGGAAGGTGGCCGTGTGGAAGAAAAATTTGTTGAAGATGGAGCCATCCTAAAAAAAGGAGATTCCATTTTACGTCTTTCAAACACAGATTTAGAACTCACTCTTGTTAATCAGGAAACTTCGGTGTATAACCTGCTCACACAGATGCAGATTCAAAAAACGGCGGCTCGTCAGAATACTATTAACAAGCTCAACCAAATGACGGATGTGGAAAACCAATTCATAGAAGCCAAACGCATCTATGAGATGAATAAAAAACTGTTTGATAAAGGCGTGGTTCCTGGTCAGGATTATGAAAAATCAAAAAACGATTTCAACTATCAGAAAGAGCGCATGCAACTTACCAAACAGATTTTAGGTCAGGATTCCATCGCCGTAAACCAGGAACAGGTTCAGTCGCAGCGGTCATATGCACAGACCCAAAGTGCTCTCGAACTTATGCGTAAAAAAGTACAGGATCTTGTCGTAAAAGCGCCTGTAGATGGCCAATTAACTTCGCTTGACGCGGAAATAGGACAGAGTAAAAACAAAGGCGAACGTCTGGGACAGATTGATGTACTAAGCGGTTATAAAGTGCGTGTAGACGTTGATGAACATTATATCTCACGTATCTATACCGGGCAACAGGGCACCTTTTCTTTCGACGGAAAAGAATTTACCCTTACCATTAGAAAAGTATACACCCAAGTTAATAATGGCCGCTTTCAGGTAGATATGGAATTTGAAGGCGATGCACCGGAAGGTATTCGTCGTGGACAGACCTTGCAGATTCGTGTCGCATTAAGCCAAGAAAAACAGGCGCTTTTGATCCCAAAAGGAGGATTTTTTCAACAGACCGGCGGCAACTGGATCTTTAAAGTGAGCAAAGATGGAGAAACCGCTTATAAACAGGATATCCAATTAGGAAGCCAAAACACCGAATATTATGAGGTTTTGAGCGGTTTACAACCAGGCGATCAAGTAATCACCTCAAGTTATGATAATTATGGCGATGTGCAGGAACTTGTTTTGAAGTCCCCCCTAACCCCCAAAGGGTGAACTAAAAACTTGCAGGTTTTGCGACCTGCAAGGTGTTGCCTGAGGAACGACGGCCTCCTTGTAGGTCTGACGCGACAATGAACAATGATCAATAAATAGAGAAAAAAGAAAATGGAAATGTATTTAGACGACACGCTTTAATTAAGTCTGATTGTGTAGGTGGCTGAGTGAATTTCTTGGAGCTTAAGCGGAAAGGAATTTGTATCGAAGCCCAGTATTAGAGAAGTTCACAGTTATTAATAAACAGTAAACAATTTAATAGTAAACAATTCAACGATTCGACAATAATTCCAGAATATATAATTCATAATTTAAAATAACAACGACATGACCATTATACTATTAGAACTCATCACTTATTTAGAATCTTTAATATTCAACGCTTTATGATCACCATTACAGATTTAGAAAAATACTACGCCACCGAAGAGGTTAAGACCATCGCCCTAAACAAACTCTCGTTTAATGTGCAGGAAGGCGAATTTGTCGCCATTATGGGTCCGTCGGGATGTGGAAAATCCACTTTGCTGAACATTCTAGGGCTTCTCGACGACCCGGATGGAGGAAGTTTCGTATTCAACGGTATCGAAGTTTCAGGCTTTAATGAGCGAAAAAGAGCGGATTTAAGAAAACACAACATTGGTTTTGTGTTCCAAAGCTTTAACCTCATCGACGAACTTACAGTTTTTGAAAACGTGGAATTACCGCTCATTTATACCGGCGTAAAAACCGCAGAGCGAAAGGAGCGCGTGCATGAAGTTTTAGAAAAAATGCAGATTATGCACCGCCGTAAACACTTTCCGCAGCAATTATCAGGAGGGCAGCAACAGCGTGTCGCCGTAGCTCGCGCCGTGGTTAACAAACCTAAACTTATTCTCGCAGATGAGCCCACCGGTAACCTGGACAGTAGCAACGGTAACGAAGTAATGGATCTGCTGACGGAACTCAATGAGGCTGGCACCACGATCATTATGGTGACCCACAGCGAGCATGACGCCAAATACAGCCACCGGATCATAAGAATGCTGGATGGAGAGAAAGTGACGGAGAATATTCTAGCGGATTTTAAGAAAATTCCCCTAGCGACCGATACTTCGACAGGCTCAGCACAGGCGGGGGGAGCGTTTACTCAGGTGGAGAAGTCGCAGTAAGCAGTAGCAGTGGTATTTGGGTAGTGTAAGTGACTTAAAAAATGCAGGATAATAAAGAAACTCAGAGGGTTTGAACCTCTGTGATACCGGCGAAGTCCTTCAAGTTCAAGGTTGAAACTGTACCTACAGAATGAGCTATCATAACCGAGACAATCTCAACATCAAAGACTCGATTCCCTTTTGGGGTGTATTTCTGGATGAGTCCTTCAAAAATCGAAAGACTTTCCGAAGTAGGAAATAATATTGAAATGTTGGCTTTTAAATCCGCATAAAAGCTAAGCGATTTTTTAAGCGGGATTTTAAGTTTGGAGGATACGGCGAAAAACTCACTTATGTTCTTTGTGGTTGTAAACAGATTATGATTGCGGTCAAGCAGGACTTCACTTGCACGGTCATGGTGTATGGAACTTTTATCCATCGCATAGATCAGCATATTGGTGTCAACTAAAACATCAATCATTGTGGGCAAGGTCGCGGATGTTGAGTTCGTCAGCTTTTCCACTAAGGGATATTATTCCCAAAGAAGGCCAGTTTTTTTTGCTTGGTTTTGGTTTAGGAATTTGGCGAACGATAATTTCTACTTCCCTCCCCAAAAAAGGGGTTGCGTCCTCACCAAGTTGGACAGTTTCGGAGTCAAGTCTTTTTCTGATCGTAATTGTTTTTAAGGAGGACATGATTATTCAATTAAGGTTTAAAGGTACGAATATTTAGGACATGAATAGAGGTCAGTGATCAGTGGGAAGTGGCATTTTTTAGCAGATCTGAATAGTAATAAAAATAATAATAACAATGATACGAAACTACTTTAAAATCGCCCTCCGCAACCTTTGGAAGCATAAAAGCTTTTCGGCAATTAATATTATTGGGCTATCACTGGGCCTGGCCTGTTTTTTAATGATTTCTATGTTTGTGGCAGATGAGCTGAGCTATGATAGGTACAATGAAAAAGCCGATCGTATTTTTCGTGTAAATACGGATATACGTCTTGGGGGAAGCGATAATGCTTTTGCGGTCACTTCAGATCCTATGGGGGAAACCTTAAAAAGAGATTATCCACAAGTGGAAGAATACGTGCGGTTTTATAATTCCGGTGGTTCCAAGCTCATTAAAAAAGACGAAAAATATATCAACGAAACCAAAGTTACCCACGTAGATTCCACCTTGTTCAATGTTTTTACCCTTCCAGCAATTGTGGGGAATACAAAAACGGCCTTAAATGAGCCAAATACTGTGGTAATTACAGAATCAGCGGCTGATAGATATTTTGGCAGCTCAAGTCAAGCTATCAATAAAATGATAGAAACTGATGACAAGGGTGGCACCTTATATAAAGTCACGGCCGTAATTAAGGATGTCCCTAAAAATTCGCATTTCGATTTTGATTTCTTTTTCTCTATGGAAAATGTTGACTATGACTTTGGGATGTACCTGAGCTATAATTTCCAGACGTATATACTTTTAAAACCCGGAGTTGACTACCGGGAATTCAATAAAAAATTTCCGGAGATTATTGAAAAATACGTCGTTCCGCAGGCAAGTCAATTTTTCGAGATTAAGTCTATGGAAGACTTTGAGAAATCAGGCAATAAAATCGAGTTCTCCCTCATGCCCCTTACGGATATCCATTTAAAATCTTCAAGAACAGGGGAATTGGGAGCGAACGGGAACGTTCAATATATTTATATTTTTTCTGCAGTAGCCCTTTTTATCCTGCTTATCGCTTGTATTAATTTTATGAACCTTTCTACAGCGCGATCTTCTGGCAGGGCAAAAGAAGTTGGGATCAGGAAAGTTCTGGGTACAAATAAAAAATCCCTCATCGCTCAATTTCTTACAGAATCTACTTTAATGGCCTACATGGCGCTGGCGACAGCCCTGTTTTTTGCCTGGTCGCTCTTACCCTGGTTCAATAATCTGTCTATGAAAGAATTGCAATTTGCCAACTTTTACAAGACTATTTATATAATCCCGCTGCTATTATTACCTCTTTTCGTTGGGGCTTTGGCAGGAATTTATCCCGCATTTTTTCTGTCCTCCTTTAAACCCATTAGCATACTTAAAGGAAAAATAAGTTCAGGCTCAAAAAAGAACAATTTTAGAAATACGCTGGTTGTTTTTCAATTTACCACCTCCATTGTATTGATTATTGGCACCATAGTTATCTATAAACAGCTGGATTACATTCAGAATAAGAACGTAGGCTTTGATAAAGAACAAGTTATGCTCGTAAAAAACGCAGGGCTTTCAACCCAAGCCCGCAAAAGCATCAAAAATGAAATAGCCGGTTTAAATACAGTGAAATCTGCTTCTTTTGCTGGATATCTCCCCGTTTCGGGTTCCGGTAGAAGTAGTCGTAGCTATGCTATCGATGCGGCAATGGACGGAACCAATTCTTTTACCATGCAGAATTGGAACGTAGATTACGATTATATCCCTACGCTGGGAATGAAAATGATCAAGGGCAGAAACTTTTCCGCAGACTTCGGAACAGATTCCACGGCAATAATCCTCAATGAAACCGCTGTAAAACTTGCAGGTTTTAAGGATCCCGTCGGGAAGAAGATATATACTTTTGAAAGCGACAAAACACCCATAAGCTATACGGTAATAGGAGTAGTAAAGAATTTTAATTTTGAATCCCTCCGTCAGCAAGTTGGCCCTTTGAGTTTTAGCCTAGGGGCTAACGATTGGGTTTCCGCTTACCGGTTTTCTACAACTGATGTTGGTGCGCTGGTCAATACAATTGAAGGTAAATATGAAGCCGCGTCCCCAGAAATGCCTTTTAGCTACGAATTTTTAGACGAAGCTTTTGATACTATGTACAGGCAGGAACAGCGCGTGGGAAAAGTGGCATTGACCTTTGCCTTTCTGGCCATTTTGATTGCTTGCCTCGGTTTATTTGGCCTGGCCACCTATATCGCGGAACAGCGCACCAAAGAAATAGGGATCAGAAAAGTGCTGGGGGCCTCTGTATCAGGCATCGTCTCCATGCTTTCAAAAGATTTTATAAAACTAGTACTTATTGCATTTGTTATTGCAGTCCCCATAGCTTTTTGGGCAATGCGCGTATGGTTACAGGAATTTGCCTATAGGGTAAATATCAGTTGGTGGATATTTTTAGTAACGGGAGGAACTGCAATTTTGATCGCTTTACTGACTATAGGTTTTCAAGCTGTAAAAGCGGCGGTGGCGAATCCTGTGGATAGTTTGAGGACGGAATGATCCCCCTAGTAATCCCCCTAGCCCCCGAAGGGGGAACTTTTACTCGGGTGGGGAAGTCGCAGTGGGCAGTCTCAGTTTTCAGTAAGGCAGTCTAAAAACGACCTGAGGGGCGTTGCACTGAGCCCAGACCTGACAGGTTTTGTCAAATCAAAATTGTGGTGCCATTACAAGTTTTAAAGTTCTAGTGAAAGAAACCTGTCAGGTCTTTACAGTAGGGCCAAATAATAATAACAATAGCAATAAAAATATTGACCCATGATACGCAACTACTTCAAAATAGCATTCCGCAACTTAAAAAAGAGCCTTTTTTTTCCTTGATCAATATTTTTGGGTTGATGATTGGGTTGGCAAGTTTTATCCTGATTGCGCTGTATGTTTTTGATGAATATACTTATGACAGTTTTCATAAAAATGCGGATTCCATCTATAGGGTTGTTGAAAACACAACTTCTTCGGAAGGAACTGATGTAAAAATCGCAGGGGCGGGCTATCAGATTTCCGAAAAGGCAAAAGCGGACGTTCCTGGAATAATCGATGCCGGACGGGTCATTACTTTTGGCCGGGTCAATGTGAGCGATGCATCAAAGAACAATGTGTTTTATGAGGATTATAGCTTGGCAAGTTCTGGTTTTTTGACCACTTTCAATTTTGAATTGTCACAGGGAAACCGGGAAACGGCACTTAACGATCCCTTTTCGGTGCTCATTACGGAAGAAACCGCACTAAGGATTTTTAATTCCACCGAAGTATTGGGTAAATTATTGAAAATTCAAGACGAACAACTTTTTACCATTACTGGCGTCCTCAAGGATTTTCCGAACAATTCAAGTATCACATATAACCTGCTACTTTCGGAATCGAGTATGACAGACCCCAACTGGAAAAGGCATATCGAAAACGATTGGGCTTCCGATAGTTTCAACACGTATTTGTTGCTCGATAAAAATGCAGATCCCAAGAAAATTTCCGCAGAGATCAATCAACTGGTCAGCGCGAACACTTCAGCAGAAAATATTTCTCATATAAGCTACTTCCTGCAGCCCTTAAAAGAAATGCATTTCCATAGTGCCGATATTGAAGGTGGGTTGGGCAAAAAAGGGAATATTTACTATATCTATGTCTTTTCGATTATCGCCCTTTTTGTATTGTTGATCGCCTGCGTTAATTACATTAACCTAACCACCGCGCGATATGCCAACCGCGCCAAGGAAATTGGGATGCGCAAAGTGGTTGGAGCTACCAAAAAATCTCTGATCGCGCAGTTTCTTACCGAGTCGTATCTACTGAGTTTTATTTCCCTGGTACTCGCCCTGCTTTTGGCAGTCTTACTTTTACCTTATTTTAATGACTTTACAGGAAAGGATTTAAGTTTTGGCTCGGGAACGGATTATCGTATTTCATTGGGAATCTTTTTTACTTTTTTGCTTGTTGGCCTGCTTTCAGGTCTTTATCCATCTTTTCTGCAATCGGCTGCAAAACCGCTTTCGCTACTGCAAAGCAAAATCAATGTGGGCAAGGGAAACCTTTCCATGCGCCGCGCACTTGTAGTCTTTCAATTTTCACTTTCCATAATAATGATCGCAGCGACACTGGTGGTCTATCAACAAATGAACTATGTGAGCAACAAGAACATGGGTTTTGACAAGGAACGGTTGGTTGTTGTGGACATCAATAGCGGTAAGATCCGCCAAGATGCCGAAACCATTAAATCTGAATTTTCAAAATTGGCGCAGGTTAAAAGTGTTTCGGTAAGCTCACGGGTGCCCGGAGAATGGAAAAACCTACCGAAGATCCCCGTCAAGAATGAAAATATCAAAAACCCCAATGGCGAGGAAATGTATTTTCTGGGCGTGGACGATCAATTTTTGGATACCTATAAAATCGAGCTCACAGACGGCAGAAATTTTGCGCAAGGAAGCATTGCAGATTCTTCAATGGTATTGCTCAATCAAACAGCGGCTAAGCAACTGGGAATAATCGAAGCTTTAGGGCAACTTGTGGAGATTCCGCTTGAAGAACCTTTTATCGCAAGGGTGGGCGGCATTGTTAAGGACTTTAATTTTCAATCCTTGCGGGAACCGCTGGCACCTATGGTTTTAGGTTTTACGAACAACTCTATTCAAGCCATTGATTATTTTACCGTAAAGCTCACTTCCAATCAAGTGGAAGGTACTTTGGGAAAAATGAAAGGCATTCTACAAAGCAGTGATCCCAACCATTTATTTGAATATCATTTTCTGGACAAGCAGTGGGAATTGCTTTATAAGGAGGATAAAATCAGGAAGATTTTGTTCTTTATACTTTCAATACTAACCATAATTATCGCCTGTTTGGGGCTGCTGGGCCTGGTCACTTTTGAAGCCAGACAGCGCATCAAAGAGATTGGGGTGCGCAAAGTTTTAGGTGCCGATATTGGCAATATAGTGGCCTTGTTATCCAAAGATTTCCTAAAACTTATAGGAATCGCTGCTCTAATTGCCTTTCCGATAACTTGGATCGTCATGCAAAAATGGCTTCAGGATTTTGCCTACAGAATAGATATGAGTTTGTGGTTTTTGATAATTGCGGGAGTTTCGGTTTTATTTATAGCCTTGCTTACGGTAAGTTTTCAGGCCATCAAAGCAGCGATGGCAAATCCTGTGGAGAGTTTGAGGACGGAGTAATCCCCCTAGCCCCCGAAGGGGGAACGACTATATCGCTAAATCAATCAAAAAACGCCTAAAAACGCCTAAAAACAGTCAAAAATGCTTAAAAATCATATCAAAATCGCCTGGCGGAATTTGCTTAAAAACAAATTTTATTCCATCATAAATATTAGTGGACTTGCAGTGGGTCTGGCTACTGGGCTTTTGCTATTACTTTGGGTGCAGAATGAATTTAGCTACGACAAGTTCAATAAATCGTACAAACAGATTTATAAACTGAGCGAACATTTTAGCGCAAATGGTTCAGAAATCACTTGGACGGGAGTTCCCGCTCCTTTAGCTGTTTATGCAAGATCAAATCCTGCAATTGTTTCCACGGTGAGAATACTAAGTGAGTTTGACCAAAACATAGCTAATGAAGACCGGAGTAAAATAGTTGACGGAAATAAAATAGCTTACGTAGATAATGACTTTTTCTCAATATTTGATTTCAAGTTATTGAAAGGAAATAAAGCGGCGCTTTTTCCAAATATAAATTCTGTTGTTGTTACAAAAACCATCGCCGAAAAGTACTTTGGAAAAACAGATGTTGTTGGAAAAACTATAGGTTTCAAAAAAGAACTGTTTACCATTACAGGTGTTCTGCAAGATTTCCCAGAGAATTCATCTATAAAATATGACGCTGTGTTTCCAATGGGTTTTTATGCCAAACAGTTTCAAGCATGGGGTGGCAATGGCAACTGGAAGACCATAGATGAAGATCTCGGCAATTCCAGTTTTGACACCTACGTCAAGTTACAACTTGGAACTAATCCTGAAAAAATTGGCGATTTCTTTTCTGCAGCTTTTAAAAAAGCCAGAAACGGTGATAGTGACGGCGATTTTAGATTGCAGAACCTTGCAGACATACATCTAACCGGTGCAGACGGTAATACTTCATCACTCAGAATGGTTCAGATCTTTATGCTGGTCGTGGTTTTATTGCTCGCCATTGCAAGTATCAATTACGTGAACCTTTCCACCGCACGTTCATTGATCCGTGCAAAAGAAGTAAGCATACGTAAAATAATTGGTGGGCAAAAAAAGCAATTGTTCCTGCAGTTTCTTACCGAAACCGTCTTGTTGTTTTTTATCGCAACTCTTCTTGCGGTGATTTTAATTTACCTGTTTACACCACTTTACAATCAGATTTTGGGCAAAAATTTAACGTTTGACCTCACAAATCCTGATGTTCTCGCAGGTGCAGGAATTGCTATTATGGGTACGCTCGTGGCATCCAGTATTTACCCGGCGATCTTACTTTCTTCTTTTAAACCGATTCAGGCATTGAAGGGAAAGATCACTTCGGGTATTGGTGTTGCTTCGCTGAGAAAAGGCCTGGTCGTATTTCAGTTTTCAATTTCCATCATTTTACTCGTTTGCACGATCGTGATGGGCAAGCAGTTGAACTTTATCAAAAACAAGGATGTAGGTTATGATAAAAGCTATGTATTTTATGTTCCGCTAACCGACGAAGTGGCAAACCATATCGACGCTGTCAAATCTGAACTAGAGAAAGAGACCAGTATCAGTGATGTGGCCTCAGCCGATGCATATGATTTCTCCAATATAGGAGGTATGACAGGAGACCTTGACTGGCCTGAACGGTCTTCTAAAAACAACATGAACATCACCCAAGTTTCAGCAGATAAAGACCTGATCCCTACGATGGGAATCAAACTTTTAGAAGGGCAAAACTTTTCAGGAACACCTATGGATAGCTCCAGTTTCATCATTAATGAGACAGCGGTCGAAAAAATGGGCCTAAAACAGCCTATTGGGCAGCAAATCAGTTTTCATGACCACAAGGGAACCATCATCGGCGTCGTAAAAGATTTTAACTTTCAATCGCTAAAGGAAAAAATAACACCGCTGATTTTTTTCACCTTCTGGAATAACAGAAATATTTTATATGTGCGTACAACCGGTGCAGACGCACAACAAGCGATTGCCGCCGCTGGAGTTCAATACAAAAAATATGGGGGTGATAGTCCTTTTGGCTATCATTTTTTAGACCAGAGCTTTGACGAGCATTACAAAACCGACCAACGTGCCGGAACACTGTTTAAAATTTTTGCTGGGATTGCCATTTTTATTTCCTGTCTTGGCTTGTTTGGCCTAGCCACATACACGGCACAAGTGAAGATAAAAGAAATCGGTATCCGCAAAGTCCTTGGCGCCAGTGTCACAAGTATCGTAAAGTTGATCAGTGCAGATTTTATAAAACTCGTGTGCGTCGCCATTCTGATTGCTATTCCGGTTGCCTGGTGGGCAATGAACAAATGGCTTGAAGATTTTGCCTATAAAATCAGTATTTCCTGGTGGATTTTTGCTTTGGCCGGAACGTTGGCCATTTTTATTGCATTGCTTACCGTAAGTTTTCAAGCCATCAAAGCCGCAATCGCAAACCCTGTAAAAAGTTTAAGAACCGAATAAAACATAGACCTCACAGGTTTTCAAAACCTGTGAGGTCTGCACAATAACAGTCAAAAACGCCTAAAAACAGTCAAAAATGATTAGGAATTATTTTAAAATAGCGTGGCGTAACCTTATTAAAAGCAAAGTTTATTCTCTCATAAACATTCTCGGGCTTGCCACAGGTATGACAGTTGCCATGTTGATCGCTTTATGGATCTGGGACGAGGTTACTTACGACCAATACCATAAAAACCATACGGAACTTGCGCAGGTAATGACCACTTTCATCAATGATCAGGATGAAATGGTAACTGCCCAAGCGGTTGCAATGCCCATTGGCAACGAACTGCGCAGCAAGTATGGTGGTGATTTTAAAAATGTGTCGATGGCTTCTTGGAATTTTAGCCATGTATTATCTGTAGGCGAGATAAAAATAAGTGAACGCGGCATGTGGGTCGAAGCCAATTTCCCAGATATGTTTTCACTAAAAATGTTACAGGGAAGCTTGAATGGGCTAGCTGATCCCTCTTCCATTTTGTTAGGTGCATCATTGGCAAAGAAGCTATTTGGCAATTCAGACCCTTTAAATAAAATGATCAAACTCGACAACGAGGATAGTTATAAAGTAACGGGCGTTTATGAAGACCTTCCACACAATACGACCTTAAATGATGTCAAACTTTTTCTTCCCTGGCAGAAATACATCACAACACAACAGTGGTTAAAGGATGCAGCTACACAATGGAACAATCATTCCTGGCAGGCCTATGTGCAAATGGCCGATAATGTCGAGATGAGTCAAGAAACGGTAAAGATTAAAGATATTGTGATGTCTCACAAGGTTGCCTCTACAGACGGGAGGGAACAGGCCGTGCTTTTCCCTATGGACAAATGGCGCTTGTACAGTGATTTTAAAAATGGCAAGATTGCCGGCGGTCGTATACAATTTGTGTGGCTGTTCTCTATTATCGGGATCTTTGTACTACTGCTTGCCTGCATAAATTTCATGAATTTATCGACTGCCCGAAGTGAAAAAAGGGCAAAAGAAGTAGGTATCCGCAAAACTGTAGGTTCTGCACGTGGTCAGTTAATTGGGCAGTTTTTGAGCGAATCTGTATTGGTGGCATTCGTGTCTTTTATATTTTCTATTCTATTGTTGCTTGCTTTGATGCCCTTGTTTAATAAGCTTGCCGATAAAGACCTGGGATTGCCGTGGACCAACCCGATTTTCTGGTTGCTTGCATTGACATTCACTTTTATTATAGGAATTATTTCTGGAAGTTATCCTGCATTTTATCTTTCAAAATTTGAACCCATAAAGGTCTTGAAAGGGACTTTTCGTGTTGGCCGGTTTGCTTCGCTTCCGCGAAAAATTCTGGTGGTAATACAATTTACATTTTCAATTGCCCTGATTATCGGAACAATTATCGTTTTCAAACAAATTCAATTTGCCAAAAACAGACCTGTTAACTATAAAAATGAAGGTCTTATCACCATTAATATGTCTACCCCAGATCTGTATGGACATTACGATGCCTTACGCGGAGACCTTTTAGCTACCGGAGTTGTAGATAATATGGCAGAATCGTCCAGTTCTACCACAGAACTGCAATCAAATCAGATTGGTTTTAACTGGCAGGAAAAAGACCCCAATACACTCCCCGTTTTTGGTACGATCTGGGTGACTACTGATTTTGGTGAAACCATTGGATGGAAAATTAAGGAAGGAAGGGATTTTTCTAAAGACTTTGCCACAGATAGTTTGGCCATGATATTAAACGAAGCTGCTGTAAAACAAGTAGGCATGAAACAGGATATTGTAGGGCAAACGATTCAATTTAATGATATAAACTATAAGGTAATCGGTGTGATCAAAGACATGATTATGGAATCACCCTATAAGCCGGTTACCCCAACTGTTTTTATGTATGAACCTGCTAATGTGGGCACAATTACAGTCGCTTTAAAACAAGGTGTTCTTATGCAGGACGCCTTAAGTAAAATAGAAACTGTTTTTAAGAAATTCAGTCCGAATGCGCCTTTTGAGTATACCTTTAATGATGAAGATTACGCCAAAAAATTCATCGATGAACAACGTATGGGTCAATTAGCTACTTTTTTTACCATACTGGCTGTTTTCATTTCTTGCCTTGGGCTATTTGGTTTGGCATCGTTTGTAGCCGAGCAACGTAAAAAAGAAATAGGCATCCGCAAAATATTGGGCGCTTCGGTGTATAATCTCTGGCTATTGTTATCTAAAGAATTCGCATTGCTTGTAATCATATCCTGTTTCGTAGCCATTCCATTGGCATGGTATTATTTAGACAACTGGCTGCAACAATACGCTTACAAAACAACCTTATCATCCTGGATTTTTATTGCAGCTGCGGTAGGAGCATTAGCCATAACCATTCTCACGGTAAGTTTTCATGCTATCAAAGCCGCCATGGCAAACCCAGTAAAAAGTTTAAGAACAGAATAAATTCCCCTGGCCCCCCCGAAAGGGGAATGCGCACGCTAATGTTACAATTAGCAAATGAATATTTATTTTTTTGGAATAGTAATAAAAATAATAATACCTATAGAAATGATACGTAACTATATAAAAATCGCCTGGCGGAACCTTTGGAAAAATAAGGCGTTTACTGTAATTAACCTTTCTGGGCTTGTTGTGGGCATGGCGACCGTTATTCTAATTGGCACTTGGATACAGAATGAATTGAGTTTTGAACGATTTCATACCAATGAAAGCGCTTTATACAAAATCTACAACCGTAGCACAAGTCCTGGTGAAATATATACATGGGACATCACATCAGGCCCTTTGGGACAAGCACTGGAAAAAGATTTTCCTGAAGTAAAGCGTACTGCTCGAATCTATTGGAGTTCAAATCGACTGTTCAGTTATGGCGATAATAGTATTAAAGCGAAGGGCAACGACGTAGACGGGTCATTTTTAAGCATGTTTAGTTTTCCGCTTTTGCAAGGAAATGCCGAAAATGCACTGGATGATGTAAACAGTGTTGTACTTACTGAAAAGCTTGCAAAAAATATTTTTGGGGATACAGATCCCATCAATAAAATCATAAAAATAGACAATAAGGATAGTTACAAAATAACCGGTATATTAAAAAACCTTCCCACTAACACAGAATTTGATTTTGACTACCTTGTTTCTCTAAAGGCAAATGAAAATTTCTATAGTAACAATAATTCTTGGGCTAACAATACTTTCTATACTTATGTACAGTTGCAACCTAACATCTCCGTAGACCAGTTCAACCTCAAGATTAAAGATGAAATTCTAAAGTATTCTCCAGAATCAAAAACAGAGATTTTCCTTCATCCTATAAGCAAATGGCATTTGTATTCGCGTTTTGAAAATGGCAAAATAGCAGGAGGCCGCATCGAAACGGTAAGATTAATGGGGATTATAGGTTGCCTAATCCTCTTGATTGCCTGCATAAATTTTATGAATTTAAGTACTGCTCAGAGCCAGAAACGGGCGAATGAAGTAGGTGTTAGAAAAGTTTTGGGTGCAGGCAAGGCTGGCTTGGTGAGTCAGTTTTTGTGTGAATCCATCCTCTTATCATTTATTGGTGGAATCGTAGCACTTGCCATCGCCGCCCTATTTCTCCCGTATTTTAACCAACTCATCGAAAAATCACTTGTGATAAATTTTCTAAATCCCCTACTTTGGTTAGGCCTAGGTGGTTTCATTTTGTTTACAGGCTTACTGGCAGGTAGTTACCCAGCATTTCTTCTTTCATCATTTACTCCCGTCAAAGTCTTGAAGGGGTCATTAAAACATGCAACTACCGGTTTGAATCCCCGTAAAGTTCTGGTTGTAATTCAGTTTTCTGTAAGTATCGTGCTGGTGATAAGCACCCTTGTTATTTACCGGCAACTAAATTTTGTTAAAGCCCGTGATACGGGCTACCAGATCAACCAATTGATAGAGATACCTATAGAAGGTGATATAGACAAAAATTACAGCCTCATAAAAAATGAACTTTTAAACAGCGGTGTTATTACCACGATGAGTAAAACAGGTTGGCCAGTTACGCTTGATGGCAGTAATTCTTCAGGTTTTAAATGGGATGGAATGCAGCAGGAACAGGAAGATTTGAATTTTTCCTTGTATAGAACTGCTGGCAATTTTGCTAAAACCATGGATTTAAAATTAGTGGAGGGTCGTGATATTGATTTCTCCCTTTTTCCGGGAGATAGTTCATCGGTGATGATAAATGAAACAGCGGCAAAAAAGATGGGCCTTAAAGATCCTGTAGGGAAATTGATAAGAAAGGGTGATAACCCACTTACCATTGTAGGGGTGTTTAATGACTTTATTATTGGTTCACCTTATGAAGAAGTGAGTCCAATGTTAGTCTTTGGATCCGATAAATATGTCTATAATATGGTGATGCGTTTAAATAAACATACCAAAACTGCAGGAAATTTAAAAATTATAGAGCAAGTATTTAAAAAATACAATAGTGCCTATCCTTTTACCTATCAATTTGTTGATGAGGAATATGCACAAAAATTCAAGGACGAAAAGCAGACAGCATCCCTGTCGACATTATTTGCCGGGCTCACTATTTTCATTTCCTGTTTGGGCCTTTTTGGACTGGCAGCATATTTGGCTCAAAACCGCTCCAAAGAAATCGGTATTCGTAAAGTTCTGGGAGCAAGTGTTAGTGGGATTGTAAAGATGCTTTCTAAAGAGTTTGTGATGCTAGTAGTAATTGCCATCATTATCGCAGTACCAGTGAGCTGGTGGGCAATGAGCAAATGGCTGCAGGACTTTACCTATCGTATTGAGATTGGATGGGCAAGTTTTGTGCTCGCAGGTGCCGCCGCATTATTGATCGCCTTGATCACCGTAAGCTTTCAGGCCATAAAAGCTGGAATGGCAAACCCGGTAAAAAGTTTGAGGACAGAGTAGAAATCCCCCTAACCCCCAAAGGGGGGAAATGCTCTTCGGAATAGTAATAGAAATAATAATAGCAATATAAATGATACGTAACTACCTCAAAATCGCGTGGCGGAACCTTTGGAAAAATAAACTACAGACACTCATTAATCTGCTGGGTTTAACCGTGGGTACGGTTTGCTGCTTAAGTATCCTTGTTTATGTTATGGCACAGTTTGGCTATGATAAACAGTTCTCCGATTCGGCTTCGCTTTACAGGATAAACACCATTATTGCTGAGCATAATAATGGAGCTCCTTCCGCAGGGGTCTCCCCACCTATTGCCTTTACGATGAAAGCTGATTTCCCAGAAGTTACTGAGGCTTGCCGCGTGGTCTATTTTGGCGAAGGGAACGAAGGTCTTTTAAGAAATCCGGAAACCGACGAATCCTATTACGAAAACCGCGGTTATTTGGCCGACTCAACGTTTTTTAAATTGTTCAATTATCCTTTTGTTGAGGGGAAACCGAAAGGTTCTTTAACGGCACCAAATTCCATTGTGCTTTCTGAAACGCTGGCTAAAAAACTATTCGGGAACAAAAATGCGCTGAACAAAACCCTTATTATGGGAAGCGGCGAGGAAGAACAGACGCTCACGATAAAAGGGGTTTTTAAGGACGATTTCGGAAAATCGCATCTAAATCCAAATTATATTTTGACCATGAATTCTGGCGAAATCGGCCGTCGCGTAATGGAGATCCAGAATTTTGCCACAGAAAATTTTACGATGAGCTATGTGAAATTGCAACCAGGCACAAAAACAGATCGTTTGAAAGCAAAAATTCCCGAATTTTTACAAAGACACGGCGCAAAAGATTTTGCTGCGGTAGGCTTTAGCAAATCGCTTTCCCTTCAAAAAGTCACTGATATTCATTTATATTCAAAAGGGATCAGCAACCAGATTGATACCGTTTCAGATATTAACTACCTCTATATGCTGCTTATTCTGGCATTATTTATCCAGTTGGTTGCCTGTATCAATTTTATAAATCTGAGCACGGCCCGCGCTAATAAAAGAGCAAAGGAAATTGGGGTAAGAAAGGCTATAGGTGCTGATAAGGGCAGTCTGATACGCCAATTTTTAGGGGAATCGATATTGCTTTCCCTTTTTGCTTCTTTACTCAGTATTCCACTTACAGCATTGGCGTTGCCATTTTTAAATACGTTGACTGAAGGAAGTATAAGCTATGCGGCTCTGTTTGATTGGCGAATTTTTGTCGCGCTCCTAGTCTTGGGAATTTTGACCGGTCTCTTGGCAGGGCTTTATCCTGCACTGATACTTTCGGCCATTAAACCAATCAAGGTTTTAAAAGCTTCGGCAAACCTGAATTTAGGTAACGGTTACTTGCGCAAAGCTTTGGTGGTGTTTCAGTTTGTGGTTTCCATAGGGTTGATATCCATTGTGATTATCATCGCCCAACAGGTAAACTATTCCCAAAAAATGGATATGGGTTTTGATAAGGATAACCTGATCGCAGTACGATTAGGAACTCAGACCGTTTCGCAAAAATTCAGTTCTATAAAGACAAACTTTGAAACGATTAAAGGAATTAGTCAAGTTGCGGGCACCAATTATTATCCTTCCGAATTTGTTATGGGCGATATGGGCCTGATCCTTCCGGGAGGCAATTTGGCAGATCGTACTTTGGTTCATTATAACGGTGTAAGCCCCAATTATCTTGAAACGGTAGAGACTTCACTTTTAGTGGGGCGTACTTTGAGAAATAATGACAGCCTTCAGGTTTTGGTAAATAAAGCAACGCTAGATGCTTTCAATATTCCTTTGGATAAGGCCGTTGGGTCAAGACTTGTAAATACCAATGGAGGGGACGTTGAGGAATTTGAGATTGTGGGAGTAACGAATGATTATAATTTCGGCTCCTTAAAAGAAAAAATAGAACCTATGTTGCTCTATAATGAAACCGCCCCTGGATGGATAATTATACGCGCCGAAACCCAAGATTATAAAGCGCTTCTCAATACTTTGGAAAGCACCTGGAAAACCATCAACCCAAATACCCCATTTGTTTTCAATTTTGTGGATAAGGAAGTTGAAAAATTATATGCTGAAGAAAAGCGCTTGGGCAAAATCTCGGCCGTGTTTACCTCATTGGCGATCCTGATAAGCTGTCTCGGACTATTTGGCCTCGTTTCTTTCGTTGCCGAACAGAAGAAAAAGGAAATCGGTATCCGCAAAGTGCTTGGTGCGAGCGTTCAAAATGTGATCAAACTTTTGACAAAGGATTTTATGGTGCTGGTGGGAATCGCATTTATTATCGCGGCACCACTCGCCTATTTTGTAATGCGCAACTGGTTGCAGGATTTCCCGTATAGGATCACTATTGAATGGTGGGTCTTTCTGGTTGCTGGTGGGGTTGCATTGCTTATTACGCTTGTTACCGTGAGTTTTCAGGCGGTGAAGGCTGCGATTGCGAATCCTGTGAAGAGTTTGAGGACGGAGTGATTCCCCTAGCCCCTGTCTGAAAACGGCAGGCAGGCCCGAAGGGGGAACTTTTACTCGGGTGGATACTCCCTCCCGCGGTGCGAAATAGGGTTGGGGCCGCCTGCTAAAGTCACGTAGGGAAAGTGGAGAATAACAATACTAATAATAATAAAATGATAAGGAACTACATAAAAACAGCATGGAGGAGTTTGCTTAGGAATAAGCTCACAACTGGTCTAAGTTTATTTGGGCTTATTTTGGGGGTGTCCTGCTTCATGCTGCTCGCTACATATATATTAAATGAACTTCGCTTTGACGGTTTTCATAAAAACTTGGATCGCATCGTTTTGGCGAACTTTAACTATCAATCGCCATCCGATGTTACTGCGGAGTATAGCCAACTAACCCCTACGGCATTGGTTCCCGTCGCTCAGCGTGAACTTTCCGAAGTTGAGAATGCTGCTAGGTTCTATCGCTACAACAATAGTGAGGTATTTGTGGGCAATCAGAAGTATACCGAAAAGAATATGGCCATTGCAGATGCTTCATTATTCGATATATTCAGTTTTAATTTCATCGAAGGTAATCAAACAAATGCCCTCAAAGAACTGAATGATCTTGTCGTCACAAATTCTACGGCACGCAGATATTTTGGAGAACAGCGCGCCCTTGGCAAGTTGGTTGAGATCGATGGCGAAAGCTTTAAAATAAGCGGGGTTATCGAGGACATTCCGTCTTATTCAACCGTTCAATTTGATTTAGTGGGCCCCTATGCTTCCAATGAAAGATCAAAAACTGAATCCTGGGGCTCTGCAAACGACTGGTCGTTTTTACTGCTAAAAGATTCTGCAAACGCGGAAGCCGTTCAGCAAAAACTGAATGCCTATTTGAAGACCGAGTTTGCTGATGAATTCGCATCCGGTTACAAGTTTTGGATTGGACTTGAGCCACTTAGCCAAGTTCATTTAAATTCCCGAGTGGGATCAGGCAATGCCTTAACCTATCTCTACATCTTTAGCGGCATAGCCATTTTACTTTTGCTTATCGCCTGTATTAACTTTGCCAACCTAATGACTGCCAAGGCTTCGGAACGTATGAAGGAAATAGGCATTCGCAAAACCTTGGGGGCAGAACGTTTCAATCTTATTTTTCAATTTATGTCTGAATCCGCCATCTTAAGCGGACTTGCCCTTGTGATCGGCGTTCTGTTGGCCTTCATGCTTTTGCCTACATTTGGCAATATCGCGGCCACTCGAATTAGCATCAATACATGGAATATAAGTTACTTTGTTGGCATTCTTATAGTACTTTTCGTACTGATCACATTTATCTCGGGTGCTTGGCCGGCATTTGTATTGTCCAGGTTCAAACCCGTATCCGCACTTAAAGGCAAGAATATGCCTCTCGGAAACACCGCCCTGCTGCGCAAAAGCCTAGTTGTTTTTCAGTTTACGGTTTCAATTGCCTTTATTATGGCAACTTTGGTAGCCAAAAAACAGCTTTATTTCATTCAGCATATAGACACCGGTCTTGACCGCTCAAATATTGTAATGCTAGACGCTTCCAGTTTAAGTCCGGCACAGGTAGGTTCCTTTAAGGCCGAACTTATTCAAAACAGTGCCATTAGCTCGGTAACGGCTTCTTATGATTCCCCAATCGATATACGTGGAGGTTATTCCATAAATGTGGCTGGGGGCGCAGCTCAAAAAAACATGTCAATTACTGCCATTCCGGTAGATAAGGATTTCATCTCAACGCTTGGAATCAAAATCATAAGTGGCAGCAACTTTACGGCCACCGATGAGCAATTGGTCAAGGTAACGCCCAGGGAGCAACGTCAATATGCTTTTATGATAAATGAAAAAGCCGTTGCAGATCTCGGCCTTACCCCAGAAACCGCTGTGGGCAAACCAGCAAACCTTAACGGAAGGGAAGGTTTTATAAAAGGTGTGTTGCAGGATTTTAATTTTACGTCACTTCATGATAACATTGAACCGGTCGTAATCTTTGCAGAGTATAATTGGTTTGGCGAAATCCTGATCAAAACCTCTGGTAATTCAATTACCACGGCCTTATCCCAAATCGAAAAAACATGGAAGTCAACCTACCCAGACAAAACCATGAACTACACTTTTCTTGATGATGCCTATGCAGCGCTTTATCAATCAGAACAGCGTACGGCCACGATTTTGAATATTTTTTCAGCCATAACGATCGTGGTTTCTTGTCTGGGGCTCTTTGGACTGGCTGTCTTTACCTCCGCACAGCGGAAAAAGGAAATTGGCATCCGTAAGGTACTTGGGGCATCTGTGACGCAGGTCATGGCACTGCTTTCAGCTGATTTTTTAAAGCTTGTGCTGATTGCGATTTTGATCGCGGCACCATTGGCATGGTACGCTATGGATAGGTGGTTGCAAGGTTTTGCTTTTAAGGTCAGCATGCCCTACGGACTATTTATATTAGCGGGGGGCAGTAGGCTTACTGATCGCTTTTTTGACTGTAAGTTTTCAAGCAATCATGGCGGCTTTGGCCAATCCCGTAAAAAGTCTTAAGACCGAATAAGTCAGTCTCAGTAGGCAGTGAAAGTTTTTAGTTTTCAGTTGCAGTACGTTGTAGAAGAATGGACATACAACTATATCAAAGAGCAGCACTTTAAGACCCCACAGGTTTTAAAAACCTGTGGGGTCTTAAATAACAATATTAATAATAGATACTAATGATACGGAACTATTTTAAAATCGCTTGGCGGAATATCCTCTCCAATAAACTCTTCACAACGCTTAACATCGCTGGCCTTGCCATTGGTACCTGCGTTTGCATCATCCTCTTTTCCTTTGTGAACAGCGAGTTGAGCTTTGATAAGATGTATTCAAATTCAGAAAATATCTATCGGGTGAATATGGAAACTTCGGAAGATTACGGTTATGAAACCTGGGCCACGATGCCAAATGCCGTGGGGCCGGCGATCGTTCAGGATATTCCGCAGGTAAAGCGTATGACCCGACTTATAAAAGATGATTTTGGTGCGACCGCTTCCTTAAAGATTGGCGACAAAAACCTTTCCGAAAAAGGACTTTATCTTGCCGACTCGACTCTTTTTGAAATGTTCGATTTTAAGTTTTTAGAAGGTAATGGCAAGACTGCCTTCTCCAAACCAAAATCCATTGTGCTTTCTCAATCGGCCAAAAAACGGCTATTTAACGATACGGAAGCAATGGGGCAGCTTATAACCGTAAATAATAGGGACACCTTACAAGTTTCCGGCATCTATGCGGATCTGCCCAAAAACAGCGTGATGGACTGCGCAATGGTTTATAATATCATGGATTCCTGGATGGGCACCAACGTCTACTGGAGCAATGCGAGTTATGAAACCTATGTGCAGCTTAAGCCGGATGCCAACGTTGCTGATATTGAAAAACGTGCAACTTCTTTGATCGAGAAATATGTAGATAAGGAAGAACAATATTTCACTAAATTCTTCTTCCAGCCTTTGACAAAAATACATCTGTATTCCGCAGATGTGAGGGAAGGCTATTCTACGAGACTTGGCAATATCACAACCATTAAAAGTCTGCTGTTTCTCTCGTTGCTTGTGCTTTTTATCGCCTGTATCAATTATATGAACCTTGCCACGGCAAATTCCCGTAAGCGCGCAAAAGGGATCGGGATGAACAAAGTTCTGGGAGCGAGCAGACGGCAGATGTTATCACTTTTTTATGTGGAAACGGGAATTCTCGTGCTTTTCTCTATCATTCTGGGTTATGCGGCGTCCTTTTTAGTATTGCCCCTGTTCAAAAATATTACGGGCAATGAACTCGCTTTCTCGGATTTGCTTGCCACGCCCATTTTAATTGGTTTACTTGTTATTTGGGTTGTGGTTACGCTTATCGCGGGCAGTTATCCGGTGATTTCCATGTCTAATATCTCGCCCCTCATTTTAGTGAATAAAACAAAAAATAAAAATTCGGCTTCGGAATTGGTGCGCAAAGGTCTTGTCGTCTTTCAATTTGCTGCTTCTATCATCCTTATTATCGCGGTAACGGTCATCCTTCAGCAGATGGAATTCATTAAAAATAGAAATTTGGGCTATGATCCCAATGGAATAGTTGCCGTCTCGGTCAAATCTGCAGAAACAAAACAGCAGGTTCAGAATCTAAAGCAGCGTCTAAAAGGACAGGCAGAAGTGCAAAGCGTTGCCGCAGCACAATCAATGCCAGGCGTTGTCGAAAGTGGGCGCTCGGTACGCAAACTTACGACCGACAATACTGGATTGCCCATTGCAAGTTGCCGCACCGATGGCGACATTATTGAAACCTTAAAGCTCAAACTACTTGCAGGGAGTGAGCTCCCAGAGACAATCGCGGCGGGTGACTCGGTTATCTACACATTGATAAACGAGAAAATCCTCTTTTATCTGGATTATAAAAAACCCGAGGATGCCGTCGGCAAAATAATCAATACGGAACTCGGCAGTAGGGCGATTATAACGGGCGTGGTTGAGAATTTCAATTTCAATTCGCTGAAAGAGGATGTTGGTGGCTATATGTATTATAAAGCCACCAAAGCACCAGAGGGCATCCGCACACTTTTAATACGGTACAACACCCAAAACCTACCGCAGTTTATGGGACAGTTACAAAAGACCTTTAACGATAACCTGCCCAACACTGCTTTTGATTATCAGTTTGTTGACAAACATGTGGCGCAGTTATATGCTCAAGAAGAAACAACTGCGCGTACGGCAACCGTTTTTTCCGCTTTGGCCATATTTATTGCCTGCCTTGGCCTGTTTGGTTTGGCCGCATTTACAGCAGAACAGCGCACTAAAGAAATAGGTGTGCGCAAAGTGCTTGGCGCATCCGTTGCGGGAATAACCCAATTATTGTCCAGGGAATTTTTAAAATTGGTGTTCGTGGCGTTTGTGATTGCCGCGCCCGTTGCCTATTGGCTGATGCATAAATGGCTTCTGGATTTTGCCTATCGCACAGAAATCAGTTGGCCGGTATTTGTTTTTGCCGGTTTTGCTGCGGTGTTGATTGCGCTGATTACGGTGAGTTTTCAGGCGGTAAAGGCGGCTTTGGCAAATCCTGTGAAGAGTTTGAGGACGGAGTAATCCCCCTAGCCCCCGAAGGGGGAACTTTTACTCGGAATTAGCAATTAGCAAAAGTTAAAAAATGGATTTACTATTATTCGGAATAGTAGTAGAAATATCAATAAAAATTAAAATAATAGCAATAGACATAAAAAGAAACCCATGATACGCAATTACATCAAGATCGCAGTTCGTAACCTTTGGAAGGATAGGACGTTTACCACTTTGAACATTATTGGCTTGACCGCAGCCTTTGGGGTGGCGCTGTTGCTGGGAATGTATGCGGTGTTCCAACTTTCATACGATCGTTTTCACGAAAATAGCAATACGCTCTATCAGGTCTATTCCGAAGATCAAACCCCCAATGGGATAGAGGCGAATATTTCAAAATCAATCCCCTTTGCCGATGCATTGCGGGAGGAAGTGCCGGGCGTTGACAAGATCACGCGCTACAATGGAACGGGGATCTTACTTACCCACGAGGATAAACAATTGCAATTGAGCGGCGCTTATGTAGATCCAGATTTCTTTGACATGTTCAGTTTTCCCATAATTAAGGGCGATACCCAAAATCCCATTACGGCGGAATCTTCCATTGCCATTACCGAAGCTGCCGCGAAAACGGTTTTTGGAAAGGAAGAAGCTATTGGTCAAACGATCACGATTTTGAGAGACGGTGCCGAAGTGCTTTTCACAATAACCGCGATCATTGAGGATTTTCCAGATACGAGCAGCATGGGCTTTGATGTGGTGCTCAATTTTAAAAGTCAGTCGAAGTTTGCGTATGCAGATTACGTAGGCCGTTGGGATAAGGAAAATCACGAGGTCTATATGCAGTTGGCCGAGGGAATGACTCCCGCTCAATTTGAAAAAGCCACTTCCGATTTTACCCAACTTCACTACAAAGACGAGATTGAAAATGCCAAGCGTGACGGCGCCCAGCCCGATGTAAACGGCCAGTATCGACAGGTCAAACTACTGCCTTTTGCAGACATCCGCTTTGCCAATTTTGATCAAGGCGCGGTGGTCGTGAGCCGCATGATGCCTTATCTGGTGCTGGGGATTGCCCTGTTGATCCTGTTTATCGCCTGCGTTAATTTCATCAACATGAGCATTGCAAAAAGTGCACAACGCCTGCGCGAAATAGGGATGCGCAAAACGCTGGGCGCTGGTAAGGCACAGCTCTTTTTTCAGTTTTGGGGCGAAAGTGTTTTGGTCTTTATGATCTCGATCGGTCTCGGGATATTGACCGCTTTCCTCCTACTCGACTCTTTTCAGACCCTTTTTAAGACGAAAGCCACTTTTGCTGCCTTGACGAGTCCGATGATTTTAACCGTAATAATCCTAACCATCGTTCTGATCACGATGATCGCCGGCGGTTATCCTGCGTTATTGATGAGCCGCTTGGGCACTTTGCAAAGTCTTAAGGGAAAACTGGAAACTTCTGGAAGGAACCGCCTCCGGGATGGGTTAATGGTATTACAGTTCGGTATTGCCATCTTGCTCATCAGTGGGACGCTAGTACTTTGGGATCAAGTGCAGTTCATGCGTACCAAAGATCTGGGGTTCAACAAGGAGCAGGTTATTGCCTTTCCGCTCAACGGTAAGCATAATGATCAGCAGGCACTGCAATTGCTGCGGAATGCTTTGGCAGAAAAACCTAATGTCATAAGCATAACGGCTTCAAATAATATACTTGGTTTGGGCAAGGACGGCAGTCGCTCCACAAGTGTATTGGGCTTTGAATATAAAGGACGTGGTGTAGATACCCATATGGTAGTAGTGGATGCCGATTATGTAGAAACGTTAGATCTGCAAGTGGTGAAAGGGCGCAGCTTTCGTAAAAATCTAGCGAGCGATAGCCTTTCAATTGTCATTAATGAGGCGATGGCAAAACAGCTGAACGAAAAGGAAATTCTTAATTCAAAAATATTTCTTGACGACAGTGTTGCTTATTCCGTTGTGGGGGTCATCAAGGATTTCAATTTTCAGGAACTTGATCAAAATATCGCGCCCATGACACTTTTTGCAAAGCCCAATTGGAACTTGCGAAACGTGTACGTAAAAGTAGCTTCACAAAATCTGGCACAATCCTACGACACCGTTAAAGCCGCATGGGCATCCATTGAGCCCAATGCCGAGTTTCAAGGTTCTTTTTTAGACGAAAATATAGACCGCACGCTACGAAATGAGCGCACAATGACCACCATGATAGGAGCCGGATCCATTCTCGCCATCGTGCTGAGCTGTATTGGGCTATTTGCCATGTCCCTGCTCGTCGTGGCGCAGCGAAGAAAGGAAATTGGCATCCGCAAGGTGGTGGGTGCAAGCGTTTCCGCGATAAGCGTTTTATTGACAAAGGACTTTTTAAAGTTGGTCGCCATCGCTTTTTTTATTGCCACACCCATTGCCTGGTGGGCAACTGGAAAATGGTTACAGAACTACGCCTACCATATTGATCTGAATATCTGGATTTTTCTCGCTGCCGGTGGAATCGCAGTGGTCATTGCGATTGCCACCATAAGTGTTAGGACAGTGCGGGCGGCCTTGCAGAATCCTGTGAAGAGCTTGAGGACGGAGTAAAGCCCCCTAGCCCCCGAAGGGGGGAACTTTTACTCGGAATCCCCCTCTAGCTCCCCCCAAGGGGGAGGACTTTTACTCGGGCGCGAAACTGAAATGGGTAATACTGGTCTCAGTTTTCAGTGGGCAGTCGCAGTCTCAGTTTTCAGTGCCAGTTTTGAGTCTCCGTAAGAAATGGATTCTGAATAGGTTTGAGCAACAATAATAATATAAATAACAATAACAACATGATACGCAACCACTTAAAAATCGCTTGGCGAAACATCCTTAAGAACAAAGGTATTTTCAGCATCAATATCATTGGTCTTGCTTTGGGTATTGCTTCGTGTCTTATGATTAGCCTATTTGTGTTTGATGAACTGAGCTATGACCGTTTTAATGAAAAGGCAGATCAGATCGTGCGGGTTGTTTTTAAGGCAAACATTAATGGAGAGGAAATGAAAGAGGCCGTGACCATGGCACCGGTTGCGCAGGCTTTTAAGGACGAACTGCCCGAAGTTGTCGATGCCACCCGCATGACCAACCTCTACAACCCTAAGATTTCATATAATAACAAGACCTTCCGCGATACTAAGTTTGCTTATGTGGATCCCAATTTCTTTGATGTTTTTACACTTCCGGTAGTAAAAGGTAAATCTGTTGATCCTTTGGGCGAACCCAATAATGTTGTATTGACCGAAAGCGAAGCCAAAAAATATTTCGGGGAAAGCAATCCCATTGGTAAAACATTAATTTTAGAACGGGATGGTAATATACGCCTCAAAGTAACCGCAGTTATTAAGGAGGTGCCGAAAAACTCCCATTTTCATTTCGATATGTTTGCTTCCATGCTTGGCTACGCAGATGCGCAGAGTACTTCATGGACAAATTCCGGTTTTTTCAATTATCTGGTTCTGAAAGAAGGCACTTCCGTGGAAAAAACCCAGGCAAAAATCCCAGCGCTTATCGACAAATATATGGGACCGCAGATAAAGGCTGAAATAGGAATACCCTATTCTGAATTCAAAGAAAAAAATAAGATTGGCCTTTATTTACAACCGCTCACGGATATTCACTTGCGATCGGATTTTGTGGCTTCGAGTGAACTGGAACAAGGTGGCGATATAAAATACATTTACATTTTTAGCGCAATTGCATTGTTTATGCTATTGATCGCGTGTATCAATTTTATGAACCTATCTACAGCTGCGGCCTCTAAGCGTGCGAAAGAAGTAGGGATTCGTAAAGTATTGGGTTCCGGTAAAAAACAGCTTGTTCATCAGTTTTTAACCGAATCTTTTCTGGCTACCTTACTTGCGCTTATACTCGCAATTGGCATTTTTGCTTTGATACTGCCCAGTTTTAATGTGCTATCAGGTAAAGCACTTATACTTGATGATTTATTCCGCAGGGAGGTCATGTTCTTGATCTTGGGACTGGTCCTCTTTATACCTTTTCTGGCAGGCGGTTATCCTGCGTTTTATTTATCGGGCTTTGGTCCCATTCAGGCGCTCAAGAACAAGTTTGCCAGTTTGGGAAGCAGCAGGGGAATTCGCAGTGGTCTTGTTGTATTTCAGTTTGTTGTTTCCGCAGGTTTGATTGTTGCTACATTAATCGTCAGAAAGCAGATGGATTACATTCAGAATAAAAATCTGGGCTATGATAAGGAGCAGATTTTAGTGCTGCGCGATGCATATTTACTGGGCAATGCTGAAGAGTCGTTCAAGAACAAAATTGAGAATGATCCCAGAGTCGCGAGTATTACGCAATCTTCTTTTGTGCCCGCTGGGGATTCTGACAATTCTATGTCCGGGATATATTTTGGGGAGCGGTTTCAACGACGCATGTTTGTTTACAATATAGATAAGAACTATATCCCAACAATGGGAATGAAACTGGTGGCCGGCCGGAATTTTTCAGATGATTTCGGTACTGAATCTTCCAAAGTCATTATCAATGAGAGCGCTGCCCGGTCACTTGGTTTTGGCGATGCCGCTGTTGGCAAACAGTTTTTACGTGATACGGATAAAGGCAAACAGTCGCTTACCGTTATTGGTGTGGTCAAAGATTTTAATTTTAAAACACTGCATCAAAACATTGAGCCGCTTATTATGCTCAATAATTCTTACGGAGGCCTTGTTTTGAGAGCGAAAGTATCTGATATGTCCGGTCTTATAAAAACTTTGGAAAACCAATGGAAACAATATGATAGTGGCGAGGCTTTTACCTATTCAATTTTAGACGACGCTTATAACAGAACATATCTGACAGAGCAGAAAATGGGCACGATTCTCAATTTATTTGCCATTCTAACCATTTTAGTGGCCTGTTTGGGACTTTTTGGTCTAGTCACGTATACAGCCGAACTGCGTGTAAAAGAAATAGGGATCCGTAAAGTTCTGGGTTCTTCTGTAACGCAAATAGTCATGCTTTTGACCAAGGACTTTTTAAAGTTGGTGGGAATATCCTTTGTGATCGCATTTCCTCTGGCGTATTATCTCATGGAAAAATGGTTGCAGGATTTTGCATACAGGATCAATATTAATTTATGGGTATTTGTTTTTGCCGCGGGAATAACGGTACTGATTGCTTGTATCACAGTTGGGATCAGAGGTGTGCAGGCGGCTATTGCGAATCCGGTTGAGAGTTTGAAGTCCCCCTAGCCCCCAAAGGGGGAACTTTTACTCGGGTGGGCAGTGGCAGTGGGCAGTGGCAGTTTTCAGTGGCAGATCGCAAGACCTGACAGGTTTGGTTCTTATAAAATAGAATGACCTTAACAGTTTTTAGTTCTGTTGAAGAAAACCTGTCAGGTCTTTTTTAATTGCAGACCTACTCGTCTTCGGGCAATATTGAACAGAACTGTCGCCATATTTTATCTTTTTGGCAAAATAGTGGATAACAGAGACAGATTGTAATTGCAGTATTCAGTTGCAGTTTTCAGTCGCAGTGGGCAGTTGCAGTCTTCAGGACCTGACAGGTTTGGTTCCTTTAAATAGAGAATGACCTTAACAGTTTTTAGTTCTATTGAAGTAAACCTGTCAGGTTTTTTTAATTGCAGACCTGCTCGTTTTCGGGCAATATTGAACTGAACTGTCGCCATATTTTATCTTTTTGGCGAGATAAGTGGATATAAAGGCACACTTGAATCACAATATGCACTACCGCTTTTCGCAATGAAAATAATAATAAAAATAACAATAGAAATAAACCAATAACCATGATACGGAACTACTTTAAAATCGCATGGCGCAATATCATAAGGTATCGTGCCAATAGTATTATAAACATTCTCGGGCTGGGCATTGGGCTGACGTGCGTCATTCTTATTGCGCTGTTTATTCAAGATGAACTGAGCTATGATAAATTTTTTAAGGATTCCAGCCAGATTTATAGAGTGAACATTGACGGAAAAATGGGCGATAATTCGCTTTACGCCGGTTATACGCCGCCGCCTGCCGGGGAAGCTTTGGTCGATAATTTTCCGGAAGTGGAAAGTTACACACGGATTTATCGGCCAAATGCGGATGTGATTAAATCTAAAACGACGGATAGTGAACATATTTTTAACGAACCTGATATTTATGCTGTTGATGCTAATTTTTTAGAACTCCTCAACTATCCCTTGAAAAAAGGCGATCCGAAAACCTGCTTAAAAGATAAAAACAGTATTGTGATCACTCCGCAAATAGCGGAGAAATATTTTGGCGACGCCGATGCATTGGGACAAATCCTTTATTACGGAACAGATAAACAGCCCCTGAAAGTGACCGGTGTTCTAGAAGACTTGACCACACTTCCGGCAACGGTTAAATTTGACATGTTGTTGCCGGTTACCAATTTTCAGGAGGTTGCGTATTTTAACTGGAGCTGGGTCTGGCTCAACATGGCCACGTACGTAAAACTGACCGATCAAGCGGCAGCAGATCCCGGCGCACTCGCCCGTTTGGAATCCAAATTTCCAGAAATGTTGAGAATTCAGGCTGCTGGCGCTTTTGAACGTATCGGTCAGCCGTATGAGCAGTTCCTAAAAAATGGAAATTATTGGAACCTGCATCTTCAACCTTTGACCGATATCCACTTGCGCTCTGGCGAAATTGTCTCTGCAATTTCCGATCAGGGAGATATTCAAAATGTATATATTTTCGGTCTTATTGCTTTTTTTATAATGGTACTTGCCTGTGTGAATTTTACCAATCTGGCCACGGCGCAAGCAAATAAGCGAAGCAAGGAAATAGGGATCCGGAAGGTATTGGGTTCGCTGCGTGGCCAACTTATAAGACAGTTTTTGACAGAAGTCTTTTTGTACACTTTAATTTCTGCTGTATTTGCCCTGTTATTGGTCACTTTGGTACTTCCGTTTTTTAATTCCCTTTCGGGGAAAACGATCGTGTTCCAATCCATATTCAGTGACGGAATTTGGATGATCATATTCGGTCTAATTGTATTGACCGCTTTCTTGGCCGGAATATATCCTGCGTTTTACCTTACCGCATTTAAACCGGTCGATGTTCTCAAAGGTACTGTGACCAAGGCCAAAACAGGTTTTGTAAGGAATGGATTGGTCATTTTTCAGTTTGTTATCGCCATTGTCATGGTCATTTCGACCCTTGTCGTGTTTACCCAATTGAGGTACACGCAGCACCGCGATCTGGGTTATGACAAAGAAAATATATTGATCATTGGCAATACCGGAACGCTTGCTGCAGGGGCGGAAAGTTTTCGGCAGGAAATTGCCGCACTTCCGCAGGTAAAAGACGCCACCAGCTCTACGGGAATATTCACGAAAGCTTCTTTTGGCGATTTTTACGTTCCGCAGACCACCGAAACCGATCATTCAGTTGCCAAGGACATCAGTTTACAATCCTATCTCGTCGATGATCATTTTATCCCTACACTTGACCTAAAGGTAGAACAGGGCCGTGGGTTTGATGCCAATTTCAATGATTCGCTGTCCGTTGTGCTCAATGACGCCGCTGTAAAACAGATAGGCTGGGAAAATCCCATTGGCCAAAAAATACGTTATCCCGGCGGAAATATGGAATATTATACGGTGATTGGGGTTATAAAAGATTTTAACCTGGAATCCCTACATCAATCCATTTTGCCCTTTGCACTTTTCTCAGAAAAATCCCAGAGTTATGATACCGGGACTTCTTTTATCACGCTCAAATACAAATCCAACGACCCAAAACAGCTTCTTGCGTCCATTGAAACTAAATGGAAAAAGTATCAGCAGCAGGTTCCCTTTGAATATTCCTTTCTGGATGACGACCTCAACGCCGCCTATCGTACCGACCGCCAACTTGCATCCTTGTTTGGTATTTTTACCGCGCTGTCCATTTTTGTGGCCTGTTTGGGACTTTTTGGACTTGTGTCTTTTAGCGCACAACAGCGCACCAAAGAAATAGGGGTGCGCAAAGTTCTTGGGGCCAGCATTACCAACATCGTAGGTTTACTGGCAACCAACTTTCTGAAACTGATTTTAGGAGCTCTAGTATTAGCCGTGCCAGTAGCGTGGCTGGCAATGAATAAGTGGCTTCAGGATTTTGCATATCACATTGAGATACCGTGGTGGGCATTTGCGCTTGCAGGGATCTTAGCATTGAGTATTGCCATGATTACAGTTAGCTTTCAGGCAATAAAAGCAGCGATTGCAAACCCGGTAAAAAGCCTGCGTGCAGAGTAAAATTCCAGACCTGAAAGGTTTGAAAACCTGTCAGGTATTAGCAATTAACATAAGTTGAATATGAATATTCATCTCTCGAAATAGCAATAAAATAATAATGACAATAATTATAAACCCATGATCCTCAACTATCTCAAAATCGGCTGGAGAAACCTTTGGAACAATAAAATTTTCTCGCTGATCAATATCATCAGTCTTGCCATTGGCTTGAGTGCCTCTTTTGTGATCGGTCTTATGGTATATTATGACTTTACCTTTGATCAATTTCATAAAGACGGAGATCGAATTTACCGCGTGACAACCGATTTTAACTCTCCCGAAGGTGCTTTTTATAATAGTGGCGTAACGGTTCCATTAAAAAACGCATTAAAGCAGAATGCTGCCGGACTAGAACAAATCAGTGCTTTTTTCACCTATAATCCGCTAAAGGTAAAAACAGAAAATAGTGACAAGATTTTCAAAAACCCTCAATTTACAGTGTTTGCTGACACTTCGTATTTTGATATTTTCAACTACAAATGGCTTGCGGGAACTAAACAAAATAGCCTGAGAAATCCCAATGAAGCAGTGCTTTCTCAAAACCGGGCACAGCTTTATTTCCCCAATCTTAAACCCGAACAGATAATTGGCAAAACACTTATCTATAACGATTCGATTCCGGCAAAAATTACTGGTATTGTTGCCAATTTTACCCAGCGAACAGATATCGTTTTTGAAGAATTTATATCGCTTCCCACCGCATCACAAACTGAAATAAAGAACACGGTAGAAAGCACGCAATGGAACAGCACTAATTCTGCCTCCCAGCTTTTTATTAAGATTAAAAAAAGTACAAAACTGAAAAATATTCAAAAGTATTTAGATCAGTTATCAAAAGAGCATGAGGATAAAGAATTAGTCTCCTATCATCAAGAAAATAATTTTCATCTTCAACCGTTAAGCGAACTTCATTTTGATGGGAATTATGGTGATTATGATTACAGCACACCACAGGCAAGCAAATCTGTACTGTCCAGTCTTGGCGTGATAGCTATTTTCCTGCTTCTTTTGGGCAGTATAAATTTTATCAATCTCAATACGGCCCAGGCCACCCAGCGCGCAAAAGAAATAGGTATAAGGAAAACTTTGGGCAGTTCCAGAAAACAGTTGGTTTTTCAGTTTCTGGCCGAAACCTTTTTACTCACACTGGTTGCTGCCTTGGTTTCGACCTTCTTGGCCGCTTCTTTGCTGCAGGTCTTTTCAGACTTTGTACCGAAGGATCTACATTTCGGCTTATTTGCCAATCCTTTGATTATAGGTTTTGCATGTTTACTCATTGTTGTTGTGACCCTTTTTTCCGGTATCTATCCGGCGCTTATTTTATCTCATTTTAAGCCGATTTCAGTACTAAAAGGGCAGTTTTTACCACGAAACAATAATGCAAGTTTTCGCCAAGCGCTTACCGTTTTTCAGTTTGTAATTGCCCAGATTTTTATTATTGGGACGTTACTCGTGGGGAAACAGATTCATTTTTTGATGAATAAAGATATGGGTATAAATACCACTTCCATCTCCTATTTTAACGTCCCATGGAATGATGACGCAATGAACAAAAAATTACTTTTTGAAGAGCGTTTAAAAGCGATTCCGGAAATCCAGAATATAAGCTTGGGTGGTGAACCGCCCGCCTCTTCTGGGGTTAATTCCACAGTGGCAACTTATGGCAGTGGTAAAAAAGTAGTGGATTCTGATCTTGAATTATTATTTGGAAATTCCCAATATTTTGATTTATATGGCCTTAAACTTCTTGCGGGGCGTAAACCGCTTAATGACACCCTTCATGAATATGTGATCAATGAGGCCATGATGAAAAAAATAGGCTTTAAGAATCCAGAAGAAGCGGTGGGTGAAAATCTGAATATTAGCGATGAGCAATTTCTTATAGTAGGGGTCATGGCAGATTTTAACCAGCGTTCGTTAAAATCCACAATTCGTCCAATGGCCTTTGGCGGGGATACTGATCGCGAGTGGTATTCACAATTCAATAGAATTCATTTTAAAATTCAGTCTAAGACAGAAAATCTTTCAAATACCATAGCGAAAGTCGAAACGATCTGGAAGTCTATTTATCCGGGTTCTGATTTTGACATCAAATTTATGGATGATACCGTAAAACAATTTTATGATAGTGAGCGCCGCATGTCGATACTATTAAACTGGGCCACGGCTCTTTCTGTTATTATTAGTGCTTTGGGACTTTTAGGCCTTGTGATTCACACAACGGCTAGACGAACAAAAGAAATAGGGATTCGTAAAGTGCTTGGCGCTTCTTTGGCACAGCTCAGCATGCTACTATGTAGAGATTTTTTAAAACTGGTAGCTATTGCCTTCATCATTGCAGTACCGCTCGCGTGGTGGGGCTTAAATGATTGGCTGCAAGGATATGCCTTTAAAACCGAAATGAGTTGGTGGATTTTTGCATTAAGCGGACTGGGAATGATACTTCTTTCGCTATTGATCATGAGCATCAAAACGCTCGCGACTGCCCGTAAAAATCCCGTAAAGAGTTTAAGAACGGAATAATTCACCAATCTCCCGATAGCTATCGGGACAAAAATTAAACAATTATGATAAGTAATTATATTAAAATCGCTCTTAGAAACCTCTGGAAAGACCGCACATTTACCACACTTAACATCGTGGGACTCAGCGTAGCTTTTGGTATCGCTGTTTTATTGAGCATGTATGCGCTTTTTGAACTCTCGTATGATCATTTTCATGAAAATGCAGAGCGTACCTTTCAGATCTATCAGACCGAACAAACTCCTAAAGGGGCCGAAGCAAGTATTTCTAAACCTATCCCTTTTGCCGAAGCATTGCAAAAAGAGGTGCCGGGGGTAGAAAAAATAACGCGGTACAACGGCTATGGTGTACTGGTGATTAAAGGTGACAAGCAATTACGCATGAGCGCCTCGTATGTTGATCCTGATTTTTTCTCGATTTTCAATTTTCCCGTCTTAAAAGGCAATAAAAGCAATCCCATACGTACTAAATCTTCTGTGGCGATTACCCAATATGCAGCCAAAACAATTTTCGGAAATAAGGAAGCTCTGGGCCAAACGATCAACATTATGAACGATGGAACCGAAAAACCGTTTACGGTTTCTGCCATTGTTGATGATTTCCCAGATCAAAGCAGTCTGGCTTTTGATCTGGTGCTCGCATTTGAAAATCAATCTGATTTTGCGTATGCTGAAAAAGTTGACAGATGGGATAGTTCCAATCATGAAGTCTATCTACAATTGGCTCAAGGAATAGACCCTTCACAATTTGAAAAATCTACCCGCGCCTTTACCGCTTTGCATTATCAGGATGATATACAAAATGCAATACGGGACGGCATTCAACCAGATAAAAATGGTCAGTTTATTCAGCAGCGCTTATTAAATATTAAAGATGTGCACTTTACAACCCCTAAAAATGGTATTGCGGAAGTAAGCCGTACCTATCCCTACCTTGTTCTGGGCGTGGCTTTTTTGATCCTATTTATTGCCAGCGTCAATTTTATCAATATGAGTATTGCAAAAAGTACAAAACGCTTACGCGAAATCGGGATGCGCAAAACCCTTGGGGCGGGAAAGATGCAGTTGTTTTTTCAGTTTTGGGGAGAAAGCATTTTAGTTTTTGTGGGTTCGGCAATGCTGGGTATCACAATCGCGTATGTACTTCTCGATTCATTTCAGACCTTATTCTCGACCAAAGCTTCTTTTCAAAATGTGATAAATCCACTCATTCTGGGTAGTTCAATCTTAGGTTTGGTTATTATTACGCTCCTGGCCGGAGGTTATCCCGCGCTTTTACTGAGCCGGTTAAAAACCTTGCAGGCGCTAAAGGGCAAGTTACAGGTGACTAAAAGCAATCTGATGCGTGATGCCTTGCTGGTAGTACAATTTAGCATTGCGATTTTACTCATTAGCGGTACGCTAGTGCTGTATAAACAACTGGAATTTATGCGCACAAAAGATCTTGGCTTTAATAAAACCCAGGTGCTTGCCTTTCCGCTTAACGGAAAAAAAGAGGATGCGCAGGTCATGCAATTGTTGCGCAACGAGCTACAGAATAAACCGGACATTCAGGATATAACCGCATCAAATAATATCTTGGGCCGCGGAAAAGATGGTACCAATATGACCAGCGTCATGGGCTTTGATTATAAAGGTAGAGAGGTAAAGACAAACTTGCTGATGGTAGATTATGATTACACCGAAACACTGGATCTTGATCTTGTGGCAGGGCGCGGTTTTAGCAGGCAATACCCTACAGATAGTCTTGGGATTGTTATTAACGAGGCCATGGCGCGGCAACTGAATGAGAAAAATCCGCTCGAATCCCGTGTTGTCCTAGATGATTCCATTAGTTATTCGGTTATTGGGGTGGTAAAGGATTATAATTTTCAGGAATTGAACAAAAATATAGAACCGCTCACGTTATTTTTAAAGCCCAACTGGAACCTGCGCTACGCCTATGTAAAAGTGGCTCCACAAAATCTAAATGCATCATTTGACCAAGTGCGGTCCGCTTGGAAAAAAATTGAGCCCAATGCCGAGTTTCAAGGTTCTTTTCTAGATGAAAACATAGACCGTACCCTAAAAAGAGAGCGCACGATGACAACAATGATTACCAGCGGCTCGATCATCGCGATCATTTTAAGCTGTATTGGCCTATTTGCTATTTCCCTGCTTGTGGTGGCGCAACGCAGAAAGGAAATAGGGATCAGAAAAGTAGTGGGCGCCAGTGTTTCTAGAATTACTATAATGCTTACGGTCGACTTTTTAAAATTAGTAGGCATTGCCTTTCTCATTGCCGCACCGGTGGCCTGGTATTTTGCCCAGCAATGGCTACAGGATTATATCTACCGTATTGACCTAAGTATTTGGTTTTTTGTGGTAGCAGGTAGTTTGGCTTTACTTATCGCATTGCTGACGATCAGCGTGAAAACCATACAGGCGGCACTGCAAAACCCGGTTAAATCATTAAAAACGGAGTAATTTCATTGAGAAATTAGCAATTAGCAATTAGCAATTAGCAAGAAATTAATTCCTTTTTCTGGAATAACAATGAAAATAATAATAACAGTATCGATAATTTTTAATTTAAAATTCATCATTAAAAACAAACAAAAACATGCTATTACAACTTAATCACATCTATAAATGGGTCAAACAAGGAGGGAAAAGGGTTTTCCTGCTCAATGATATTAGTATCGATGTTGAAGAGGGTGAGTTCCTTAGCATTATGGGGCCTTCCGGTTCGGGAAAATCAACCTTGCTCAATGTTATCGGGATGCTCGATGAATTTCAAGAAGGAGAGTATGATTTTTTGGAAGAACCCGTTCATAAGATCAAAGAAAAGCATCGCTCTAAACTGTATAAAGAATACATCGGTTTTGTGTTTCAGGCCTATCATTTAATTGATGAATTAACGGTTTATGAGAATATTGAAACGCCGCTTTTATACAAAAACACAAAGTCATCAGAACGTAAAGCACTTGTTGCAGATATGCTTGATCGGTTTAATATTGTGGGCAAAAAAGATTTATTTCCCAGTCAGTTAAGCGGTGGTCAGCAACAACTTGTGGGAATTGCACGCGCCCTTATCGCAAAGCCTAAACTTATTCTCGCCGATGAACCTACCGGTAATTTGAACTCCAAACAGGGTGAGGAAATAATGGAACTTTTTAAAGAGTTGAACCAAGAAGGAGTTACTATTATACAGGCAACACATTCTGAAAGCAATGCTTCCTATGGAACCCGAACCATAAATATGCTCGATGGTAGTTGGATAAAGGATAAATAGAGAGTTTTAAAAGTTGAAAACCATTAGTTAGAAGCCATTTCCAATATAAGTATTTATGAGTATCAGAATCTATCAAATTCTAGTATATTGGTCCCCATTTTAAAACCAAATTATGGCTTCAGGATTTTTTGCATTACTTGATGATATTGCTGCACTTATGGATGATGTTGCCGTTATGGGCAAGGTCGCCGCAAAAAAAACAGCAGGCATATTGGGCGACGATCTTGCGGTAAATGCAGAAAAAGCCTCAGGTTTTGTTTCTTCCCGTGAAATACCGGTATTATGGGCAATAACTAAGGGATCTCTTCTCAATAAGATCATAATTCTGCCGGTCGCGTTCTTATTAAGTGCTTTTGTGCCCACCGCCATTACGGTCATATTACTTCTAGGTGGTCTTTATCTAGCATATGAGGGTGCTGAAAAAATATATGAATATTTTTTTCCGCATCGGCATAAGGTTAAGGTTGCCGAATTAGAAAATCTTTCTGAAGTAGAAATCTTAAACAGGGAAAAGGAAAAGATTAAGGCCGCCATACTCACCGACTTTATCCTGTCTATTGAAATTGTGATCATAGCATTAGGCACGGTAACCGGTGAAGCGCTGCCTACTCAGATCATCGTGGTCACGTTAATTGCTCTGGTCGCAACTATAGGCGTTTATGGAATAGTTGCACTCATTGTGAGAATGGATGAATTTGGCGCAAAACTCATTGCACTCAATGAAGAGGAAAATAGCTTTTCAGATAAAATAGGTAGATTTTTGGTAAATGCATTGCCCATGGTAATTAAAGCTTTGTCTTTTATAGGTACCATAGCATTACTTCTTGTCTCTGGGGGAATCTTTGTGCACAACCTTGAATTTGTACATCATTTACTAGAAGGAATACCCGGAATACTTGGCGAATTCCTGGTAGGCATTATTGTGGGAGCCGTCACTTTGTTTTTGTTTAGCGGTGCTAAAAAAATATGGAAACTTGTTAAACCTAGCGGAAAGAATTAAATTCCCTTTTCAGAATCACTTTTTGATACAATAATGGAACTATCCTTGATTATCAATTTTTAGCCCGATTAGATTAAAAAATGGTGTTTTAAGGACATTTTTCAACTATTCATTTGTAATTAAAAAAATGAACATTAAAATATTTTTTACATAATGCTATACTGATGCTTTCGCTAAAAGATTTAACCCAACTACTACCCTTCAGCCATTTACTTATTCAACTAAAAATTTATCTATTAAATAAAAAAAATGTTAAACCTATTAAAAATGGCTATTTCTTAAGAAAAAATAAGAGGTTTAATACTAAATTAGTATAAAATTTAACTAAATTATTTTTATTATGGAAACCACTTTAGAAGGAGCAAAAGAACAAAATCACGATAAAATTGTAAAGTCACTGCAAGAACTTTTAGAAAAGAACTATGATGCAGAAAAAGGTTTTAGAAAGGCTCTTGATAATACTAAAAACAACTCCTTAAAAAACTATCTTAAGCATCAAGCAGTAAAACGCAATCGCTTTGCTACCGAATTAGATTTCGAAATTCGCAATCTTAATGCTAAACCAAAAGAATCCGGAAGTGCTACAGGGTCTTTACATCGCGCATGGATTGATTTAAAATCTGCTATCGCTGGTAATGATGATGAAGCCATTCTTGAAGAGTGTATACGTGGTGACAAAGCCAGTGTTAAGGAATATGAGGAAGTGCTAAAAGAACATAAATTGCACTCTAAAATTGAACAAGTAGTTACACAACAACTTAATGATATTCGCAAAACACTCAATGAAGTAAAACGTTTAGAAGATCTTAAGGAATAAATCATCGTTAAATAGATTAAAAGTAAAAGCCTGACTTATAAGTCAGGCTTTTTTTATTGTTATAAAATTTAAACTTTATAACATTTTATGAATTATTTATATATAATGTATTTTAATTAAATATTTATTAATAAATAATACACATTATTAAATTTAAATCGGCATAATTACGAATTTGTTGTGATAAATTTAAATTCTTAAACCTATAAAGAACTTTTGGCTATGAACACGACATCATCAAGAAGAAACTGGTTAAAAAAAAGTGCGATAGCAGTGGGGGCAATGGCCTTTGCTCCTCAGCAAATTTGGGCCAACAGCGTAGAGGCTGCCCAACGCGAAAACAGAAGATTTTTGTACCATAAGAGTACATTTAATGAATTTACCCCACCAAAAATGCCAGATCTGAGCACGGTCAACGCACGTTTAGTGTGGAACGAAAATCCGCACGGCCCTTCAAAATTGGCTGCACAAGCCTTTCAGAGAGCCGTCTGGGACGGGAATCATTATTCTTGGAGTACCATGAGTGATTTAGTGGAGAAGATAGCCACCTATGAAGGTGTTGATGAAAACCAGATCATGATGGGACCAGGCTCTTCAGACCTTTTGGAAAAAACAGCACTGGTTCATTTTCAAAATGGGGGCAATGTGGTAAGTGCAGATCCCAGTTACATGTCTCTGGTAAGTGTTGCAAAGGCAGCCGGTGGATCATGGAAAGCAGTAAAACTTACCCCAGATTATCAGCATGATCTTCCCGCCATGGAAGCTGCCATTGATGCAGATACAAAACTGATCTACATCACAAATCCAAACAATCCCACCGCAACAATTACAGACACTAAAGCCTTAATGGATTTTTGTAGTCGGGTTTCAGAAAAAGTACCCGTTTTTGTGGATGAGGCGTACATAGAACTTTCAGACGGCGGCCTGGCCAATAGCATGGCACCACTGGTAGCTCAGGGAAAAAATGTTTTTGTTTCACGCACCTTTTCAAAGATTCACGGTATGGCAGGGTTACGCCTAGGCTATATGTTGGGAAAAAAAGAATCCCTTGCAGCGATTAACGAGATTACCCGCGGGGGCATGGGTATTGCCGGCCCCACCATTGCCGCTGGTATGGCAAGTATGACAGATACAGAATATTTAAGATCCTGCAAGGAAAAACTCATGGAAGCACGGCATTTTACCACTTCTTATCTAGAAAGCCGCGGTTTTGATTTTATGCCCTCACAGACTAATTTTGTGATGTTTCCCATTGATATGCCCGGTGATGCCTTTCTGGAAAAAATATACGATAAGAAAGTAGTTGTACGTGCCTTTAAATTCTGGGACCGCGACTGGTGCCGCGTGAGTATGGGTACTATGAAGGAAATGGTATATTTTAAAGATGCAATTGACGATATCCTAGTTTAAAGTTCGCAATGGATTTATTTTCACTCCAGAAAACACTGCTGTTTTTGATATTTATTGGGATAGGAATGCTCTTAAAATTTAAATTTAAGGGCAAAGAGGAAATGAATGGTGTAAAAAAGATCATTCTCAATCTTGCCCTTCCCGCGACAATATTCATAGCGCTCATGGGCATACAGGTCAGGGCAGAATTGCTGATTTTGCCCATTCTCGCCATTGTGCTTAATTTATTGTTATTTTTTATCTTTCCGTATTTGCTTCCATTTTTAGGTGTCGATAAGAAGAACCCAAAATACCGGACCGCTCAGCTCTTGCTCCCTTCCCTCGCCCCTGGACTTTCTTGCTTCCCCTTTATACTTGAATTTCTTGGAGATGAATATCTGGCAAAAGCGGCGATGGCAGATCTGGGCAACAAAATTTTTGTCTTACTGATCCTATATATCGTGGCCATGCGCTGGTATTACGCATTGAACAATAAGACAAACAGCAGCAGTACTTCCAAAGTCAAAGATTTGCTCCTCGCCCTGGTTTCAGAACCGGTAAACTTGTTTATAGCTGGCGCACTTATCTTGGTATTTTTTGGTATTAACATGTCAACTCTGCCCTATGTTGTGGGTGAAACCATGCAACGGCTCAGTCTGATGATGACTCCCCTAGTACTTTTATTTATTGGGCTTGCGGTAAATATTAGGAAAGAGCAATTCTTTCAGATCTTGGCCATGCTTTCTTTGCGTGCCAGTTTTGTAGTCGTTCTTGCGGCAATGCTGGTCGCAGTCACCGGACTTAATTTGCCCAATGACATTTTACTGTTAGTGGTATTTGCCCTTAGCTCCTGTAGTTTTTGGCCATTTGCGCATATTGCCGCTGTAGAAAGTTTGGAAAAAGGTGCGGCCAGAAAGAAACGCACCTTTGATTCTGATTTTGCCATTGGCTTGTTAGCGCTTTCCTTCCCTTTTTCCGTGGTGGTTATCCTTGGTGTACTTTCCAGCGGAACGGTGTTCACCTCAGTAACCAATCTTTTACTTTTAGGAACGGTACTCAGCGTTCCAGGGATCGCATATATCGCGTTTAATTATCTTTCAAAAATGGCCCTAAACGGCAAGAAATCGGAAAAAACAGCTTATAATTTGCCCGTTAATGAAAGGTCTTAATCTCTTAAAACTCAATAATAACGGCTAAAATATCTGGAAATTAGCCGTCAAAATTGATTTTAAACCGTTTTATAAATTTCTCTTTGAAAACTTAACTATTTATTTAAACTCTCCTCGATTTCTTCTTTAAAAACGTATGATCCAGAGAATATTTTCCTGGCCCCGTAAGCAGCAGTGTTGCATAACAAACCGCATAAAGTAAAGGCAGTTCCTGTCTTCCCCAACCGTCTGGTACATGTACGATAAGTACGGCAACCAACATAGTTATAAGCAGCGGGATTGATGCCAGTCGTGTTCCCAAACCTAATAGGAGCAAAACAGAACAGATAACCTCAGCAAAAACGGCCAGTGCAAGACTAGCGGTCATTCCCAAACCAATAGGATCTGCAAATAGAATTTCAGCATCGCCAAAAAGCGTTAGTAGTTTGGGAACACCATGTACAAGCATCATAATAGAAATGGCAACCCTGAAAAAAAGTAAGGCAAAATCGGTTGCCTTTAAATTGAGATTCGTCTGGTACGTCATCATTTTATTTTTGTAATTGTTATCAATATAAAATTCTCTTTGAGTACTAATCTACAATAAAATATTCATTCAGAAAATCAAACCCTTAGGGACAAACCTGTATTTTTCCTAGTAGAAATATATACGCAATCCTCTTAAATCAAAGCCCGACCCGAAGGGAAACGCTTAAAAACCACACACCAAACAAAGTCATAAAACAAAGTTTAGCGTTAGGGATTGAAGCGGAAATCCTTTTTGCGAGGCACGAACAAAAAGATTGAAACAAAAAGCCCGACCCGAAGGGAAACGCCCAAAAACCACCTAAACCACCTAAACCATCTAAAAACAGTCACAAATAGTCCAAAATCAGCCTTATTTAGTCACAGAAAAGATACAGTTCTATAAATATATTCAAATACATTATGCCCGCGGATCCAGAATACGATCTATGCGCTCATTAAGATCCTTTAGATGAATTCTGCTCATCGTATCGCTAGTACGATTTGCCGCCCGAGCAGTAAGGCTCTGTAAAGCAGTGAGCTCATTACGCACCACGGCACGAATATCAGACTGGCTCACATTAACTTCTGTCGCGTTACTGCCTTCTTGTTTTTTGGTCATCAGATATTCCAAACGATCTATATAGGCGCGCTGCAGATTCCTGCGGTATGTATCTATTTTCTTTCCACTGTTCAGTTCGCTAAAAATACCGCCTCGCAGATCATCCATCATTTCCGGTAGACCATAAGCCTGTGTACCGTTCAAGGTTTCATTTTCTATCATTCGGGCCATCCGGCCAAAGTCCAATAGATTATTTAACGTTCTCACCTGCGTACTTCTAATGCGTTCTATATTCCCATCATGCTCTATTCTATTGAGAATGTTTTCATCTATCATCCACATTGGCGTAGTAAATAGTTCGTCCTGTAAAAATGCAAGACTTTCTTTTTGGCGTTTTTTAGGAACTGGCGTGTAGACCGCGCCAGGCTGATCATAGGTTTTATTATACTCATAAACACCACCCACGTTATTGGAAACATGGCCCATATACCGGTTATACTGACTTAAAATCTGCCCATATAAAGTATTCAGATCATCATAATTTTTACCATCTTCCTGCGTCCATTCAATCAGGTTTGGTACGATACGCTTTAAATTGGCAATACCATAAAGGCTTGCTTTTACCGCATCGTCACCCAGATCTTCTGTCTGTGAACTGGGATCAACAATATCACGTTGCTGGGCTCCAAAACGGTACATAGGATCACCGGCATGTTCTAAAATCCAAGCGTCAAGCGTCTTTTTTTCACCTTCGGCGGAAGTGTTTAATATGGGCTTATAACCCCATTTAATGGCATATTTATCATAAATACCAATATTAGGCATTAAAGCGACTCCTTCATCTCCAGGCTGTGCGATATAATTGAAACGCGCATAATCCATAATGGAAGGCGCTGTACCATATTTTTTTGTGAATTTCGCAGAGCGTAAAGAATCTACGGGATATGCAGGGCTGCTTCCCATATTATGTGGCAAACCTAAGGTATGGCCAACTTCGTGCGAAGATACAAACCGGATCAAACGGCCCATGATCTCGTCTTTAAAAGCAACTCCCCGCGCCTCTTCATTAATGGCGGCGGTCTGCACAAAATACCAGTTGCGTAGCAAGGTCATAACATTATGGTACCAGTTGATGTCTGATTCAAGAATTTCTCCACTCCGTGGATCGCTTACGTGCGGTCCGTTAGCATTAGGAACGGGCGATGCCAGATAACGCACAGTTGAAAAACGCGCATCTTCGGGCGACCAGTCTGGATCTTCTTCCACCGTAGGTGCTTCTTTTGCAATGATGGCATTTTTAAAACCCGCAGCTTCAAAGGCAACTTGCCAATCTTCAATACCTTCTTTAATAAAAGGTCTCCATTTTTTTGGCGTAGCGCGGTCTATATAATACACGATCTGCTTTTTTGGTTCCACAAGTTCGCCGGCCTTATATTTGGCCATATCCTCCTCTTTCACTTCCAACCTCCAGCGATCCAAATATTTTATAGTTTTACTCTCCTGTGCTTCGAGGCCATAATCTACTTGCCCACGGGCAAACCAACCAACACGCTGGTCATAATAACGGCGGCGCATAGGTTCTTTTGGCAATAAAACCATAGAGTTGCTCATTTCTACAGAAATGGATCCCACGCTCGCATTGCTGGGCGGTTCTTTTGCCTTGTACGTTTTCACATGGCGCGATTCAATATTTATGGGATAACTTTTGAGGCTTTCTATATAACTACGGTCACCATCTAAACTTGATATTTTGTAACGCTCGCGGTAATAACCGGGAATGCCCAGCGGTTGTACATCATCTTCATACAATTTGTTCACCTGAATTACTGTACTGGTGGAATCCTTACCGAAGGCTTTTATGTCAAAAGCGAACAAAACCGGGTCAAAATTGGAGTTTTTTACCGCCTCGTGAATGGGCAAAGAATCTGCCGCAAAGGTCTCATAGGAAACGATTCGCAAAAGGACTTTTTTGGGCCTTTTTTCCCAGCGCAACACCTGAGTATTGGTTTTACCACCGCCAAAACCTATTTCGGCCGCGGTCTTGGCAATACGGGTGACCATAAGCATGTCCCGATTAAAAAGACTGTCAGGAATTTCATAAAAATAATCGTCGTTTACGGTATGCACGGCAAAAAGACCAGAGTCTGTAACCGCTTCTTTAGTAATGACTTTATCGTAGGGATTGATACCGTTTTTTGAATCTTTTTTCTCTTCTGTTGTAGTTGTAGAATCCCCTGATTTAGATTTTTTTAAGCTCGAACAAGAAATAATCAAGAGTAGTAAAGTTGCCAGAATGGGCAAATAGTATTTTTTCGTTGTCATATTTTATTTTGAATTAAAGCGGAATTTAACCCAAGCCACCTAAAATATTTCTTAATTTTTTCTTAATACTTTTCTATTTTATCAGTAATGACGCGGTTTAGCGATTAAAATAAAAAACCTTGCCTCTAGTCAACGAAGCATAAATCAGAAATTTATTTTTTGTTCTTGATAACAAAAGGACTGAACCAATCCCAGGTAACGCCAATAGATAAGCGCGGGAAACTATCCACAAAACGGTAGTTATAATCATCAAAACCAAACGAAAATTCGGCAAAAAAGCCAAAATCATTATCCCATGGATAAATGATTCCGCGACTTTCAGAGCGGTAAAAATCTACGGAGGGATGCGAGCCAAAACGCAGATAAACTTCCTGTTCCAGTGAATAACGGGCATCCTTAAGATATCCCGTATAACCATAAGTCAGCTCAACCTGGTGCCTGCCATAAATAGCTATATCGTTGGGATTAAAACCTCCAAAGTCAAAAATTCCCATAAAACGGTTATGATACAATTGATAGGTCACTGTAAATGAATGAATTTTAGTAGGTTTTTCCATACTATCAAATTCATTTATTCTGTAATTTAAGCTCAGGCGGCTTAAGTTGGTTGAAAAATTACCTGAAGCTCTATTTAAGATCGCAGAAAGATTTGTATTATCTGTTATGGCATCATAGGCCGCGTTCCCACCATCTGTACCTTCTTCAAATTCTGTAGAAAAAGCAGCCCCAGTTTGCCCGTTGGAATAATGCCCCGTTTCAAATGCTGCCGTAACGAAATTGTTGTTCTTTGTGCTGAGGATACGTTGCCAACCCAGAAATACTTTATAACTGGGTGTTTTTACTGGTTTTGAATTTTCGTTGTAAAGTCTCAGATGCGGTTGAACGCTCAGATAGACCGCATCTCCCGGTGCAATGGTGTCCTTGCTTAAAGCTTCTCTGATATCGTTATAAATACCGTAATAAACGACCGGTTTAGCATCAAAAACGATGTTTTCATAGGGATTATTACCAATTCCCCCAGATAAATATGGGCGTTTTGAAATAGGATAATAATCTTTAAAACCGCTGTCATTACTATTTATCTGGGCATGTGATATAGTGGGCATTAAAAGTATAAAAAAGCCAAAAATGAGACTGAAAACGCTGATTTTTTTCAATATAAAGCAAGTTTAAAGGAGGTTATAGTTAGTAGGTAAATCTAATCCAAAAGCTCTAAAAAAACCCGCAATTTTGCGGGCTTAACTTTATTATAACTGATCTGCTAGGTTTCTTATGGGTAGCAATACTTAATCAAAAATCACCTTTAAATGTCAATTTTTGGTCTATTTGGCAATATTTATGGCTCGGGTTTCCCTGATAACGGTAACTTTCACCTGACCAGGATAGGTCATATCGGTTTGAATTTTCTGTGATATTTCAAAAGAAAGCGTTGACGCTCTATCGTCATTAACCCTCTCACTTTCCACAATTACACGGAGTTCCCGCCCTGCCTGTATTGCATAGGCTTTTTTCACGCCTTGAAAGCCAAAGGCAATATCTTCAAGATCTTTAAGACGCTGTATATAAGAATCCAGCACTTGCCTTCTTGCTCCTGGTCTCGCGCCGCTTATGGCGTCACATACTTGAACAATAGGTGCAAGTAAAGTTGTCATCTCAATCTCGTCGTGGTGGGCGCCTATAGCGTTGCAAACCTCAGGTTTCTCGCCATTTTTCTCGACCCACTGCATCCCTAGAAGAGCATGTGGCATTTCGCTTTCTGTTTCGGGCACTTTACCGATATCGTGCAATAAGCCGGCGCGTTTGGCCAGTTTTGGGTTCACGCCAAGTTCTGCCGCCATTACCGAACATAATTTTGCAACTTCCCTACTGTGCTGCAGCAAATTCTGCCCGTAGGAAGAACGGTATTTCATACGGCCAACAGCTTTGATCAATTCTGGATGAAGGCCGTGAATACCCAGATCAATTACGGTACGCTTCCCTACTTCAACGATTTCCTGTTCTATTTGTTTGCTTGTTTTTTGCACCACCTCTTCAATACGCGCTGGGTGAATGCGGCCATCTGTCACCAGTTTATGCAGCGATAGGCGGGCAATCTCACGGCGCACACTGTCAAAACAGGACAGTATAATTGCTTCTGGGGTGTCATCTACAATGATCTCAACACCGGTAGCTGCTTCAATGGCGCGTATATTTCGACCTTCGCGGCCTATAATTCGACCTTTTACATCATCGCTTTCCAGATTAAAGACTGATACGCAATTCTCTACGGCTTCTTCGGTCCCTATGCGTTGGATCGTATTTATGATAATTTTTTTGGCTTCCTGTTCTGCAGTCATTTTTGCCTCCTCTGCAGAATTTTGGATAAAAGCCATAGCGTCTGTACGAGCCTGGTCTTTTAGGGATTCTATGAGTTGTTGCTTGGCCTCTTCCACAGGTAAACCGGAAATGACCTCGAGTTGCTGCACCTTGCTCTGGTGCAGTTTATCAATATCCACCGTGCGCTTTTCAAGATATTCTACCCGTGAAGTGTAGTCTTTGAGTTTGTCTTCATACTCTTTAGTAGTCTTTTTGTTCTTTGCGATATCGCTTCCCAGTTGAGATTCTTTATCCCTGACACGCTTTTCTGCCTCTGTTAGCTTTTTATCGCGGGACACGATCACTTTCTCGTGTTCAGATTTGAGTTCAATGAATTTTTCTTTCGCCTGAAGTATTTTATCCTTTTTAATGGATTCTCCTTCCTTATTGGCTTCTTTTACAATAGTTTCTGCTGCTTCCCTAGCTTTGATAACCATTTGGGAGGCATTATTACGCTCCAACAATTTAGCGATTAAGAATCCTATGAAGAGCGCGATCACCGCGACTATGAACAAGAGTATATAAAAATTGGTTTCCATGAAGTATATATATAAAAAAAGCCTACATCGGTTGGGATTTGAATAAACTCCTTTAAAGATAACTATAGGGCTAATGGACTGATCAAACTTCCGTGACAAAGACGGCATGCTTTAACAACCCTAACTCACCCTTCTTAAAGAATAAATGTTGAGTTTACCAAAAAAATAACCAATGTAGGCAGTAATTAATTTTTTTAATGTCTATGAACGTCAGGATAATTGCTCTGCTAAAATAAGCTCTAGATATTCCAGTTGCTTAATGGCTTGCTCTTGATCCTGTGAATCTACGATATCTCGCTGTAATGCCTTTGAGGCAAATTGCAGGGCACACATGGCAAGTACATCTTGTTTATCACGTACTGCGTAGCTCTGCTCAAACTTTTTAAGCATTACCTCAATCTCTTTAGCGGCCTTGCGCAGCCCCTCTTCCTGTGAAGGATTTATATTTAAGGGATACACCCTGTCTGCAATAGAAACTTTTATTTTAAGCACATCTGCCATAAATCCTTAATCTGCAATATGTGCTATGCACATGTCTATCTCTCTAATGAGCGTATTTATCTTAAGCTTTGTTTCCTTCTTAAACGTTTTACTGCCCAGCATTGCATTTGCTGCCTTAAGCGCGCTGTACCTTGAGTCAATATCTTCTAGACTATCTAAAAACTTAGACCGTTCCATTTTCAATGCCTCATTCTCCTGCAACAAGATCTTATAATCCCGTTTTAGTGCCTGATGTTGTTTAACCAACTTCTTCAGGCCACTCTGTAAGGAATTAATGCGGTCTAGAAGCTCACTCATTTAAGGCCAATTCTCAATACTTGGTCATACAAAGTTAACATTCGGCTAATAATATCCCAATATAATCGCGTTTAATTTAGCAAATCATTCAGAAAAACAATTCAAACGTAACTGGAGGGCTAGAAACCAACTTCTTAATATACGCAATCAACATTCTTATCGTTTTGCCTATAAAAATAGTTATATTCGCTTTAATGAGAACAATTATTCAAGCCTTTGTTCTGGCAATGGGCCTTGCTGGCCATGCACAGGACAACATACCTACAGATTATTTTAAAGACCCATTGGATATCCCCATAATTCTTGCCGGTGATTTTGGCGAACTGCGCGGCGGTCATTTTCACAGCGGTCTTGATATAAAAACCCAGCATCGGCAGGGTCTTTCCGTGCATGCGAGCGGGAGCGGCAGCGTAAGCCGTATTAAGATACAGCGTTTTGGCTATGGCAAGGCAATCTACGTACAGCATCCCAACGGTTATACGAGCGTTTATGCCCATTTATCACGCTTTTCACCAGAAATTGAAGCCTATGTGAAAGCACAGCAATATGCGCAGGAATCTTATGACATTGAATTGTATCCCAAACCCGGCCAACTTAAAGTGGATCAAGGCGAACTTATCGCTTACAGCGGAAATACGGGCGGCAGCACCGCTCCCCATTTGCATTTTGAAATCCGGGACGCGAGCCAGCGACCCATGAACCCTATGCTTTTTGGCATTGATGTGCCAGATAGCAGCAATCCACTTGTTTCAGACCTTATGGTTTACCCGCTGGGCGATAGCAGTCAGGTAAATCAATCGCAATACAGACAGGAATTACGTCTTACCAAACAGTCTGACGGAAGTTTTATGAGTGAAAAAATAGAAGCCTACGGACCCATAGGTTTTGGCATCGCCACGGTAGATATGCAAGATGGCGCGCCCAATAAAAATGGGATCTATAAAATTGAAACTTCTTTTAACGGCAATAAAAACCTGGAAGTGCTGATGGATAAATTTTCTTTTGCAGAAACCGATTACGTTAAGCGAATGATAGATTATGGCTATTATGAGTCGAAAAGAAAGCGCGTGCAAAAGCTTTTTATAGAGCCTAATAATCCATTGAGTATTTTTACACAGCAGACCAATAAAGGAATAATTGACCTTAAAGATGATGGAACTACGTATGTCTATAATATTGTAATTTCTGATTTTAAAGGCAATAAAACGGCTGTTATAGTGCCCATAAGTGTCAAAAAACAGGAAATATTGGCTCATCGCGAGGTAAAAAAGACCGATTATTTTGTGCATCCTGACGAAGCCCTGAATGTGAAACTTGGTAAATACTCCGTTTATTTTCCAAAGGGTGCCTTTTTTGACGAGCACTATCTGGATTTGAGTCAGAAGGATAATGTGCTGCATCTGGGCGAGGACATGATTCCAGTTGCAAAAAATATTACTATCCGTTATGACGCTTCCGGCTACTCGCCTGAAGATAGACAACATCTGTATATCGGTTCTGTTGGTTACAATGATACGCCCTACTATACCGGCGCGTATTTAGATGGCAGCACGCTCATCGCTCGTACAAAAACACTTTCAGACTACACCGTCGCTCTAGATGACACGCCGCCGGAAATAAATCCCGTAGATGTGGAAGAGGGCAAATGGATGTCGACTTATGACGAGCTCAAATTCAAAATAACCGATGAGGAGTCAGGCATTAAGGATTTCCGAGCCACGATCAACGGTAAGTTCATCTTGATGGAATATGAATATAAAGACGACATGCTCACCTATAATTTTGCAGATAATGTGATTCAGGAAACCGAAAATAACCTTAAACTCATCGTGACCGATAATGTGGGAAACAGTGCTACATTTACCGCCACCTTTTTCAGAAAAAAATAGCTTTTGAAAGTACTTGCTTTTTATCTCGCATGCGTTGCACTTATCCTTCCATCGGTTAGCGTCGCGCAGCAGGCAACCCTTCGCGGTGTAGCGCTTGACGCGGAAAATAATCTCCTTGCCGGTGTCAATATAAGTTACGCAGATGTTGGAACCCAGAGCAACAGCAATGGTTTTTATGAGCTTGCGATTCCCCCTGGGCGCGAAGTTCAGGTTAATTTTAGCCACGTGGGTTTTCAACCGCTAAGACTTACTTTTTCGCTGAAAGCCAATGAAGTTTTTGAGTTCAATCCTATATTCCGTACCACGATAGAGCAAATAGACGAGGTGGTAATTTCTTCAACAAACCGAGATCGTATAGAAGGAACTGTTTCCCTTTCGCCGGAAACCATACGCAATATCCCCGGTGCAAATCCGGGTGTGGAAAATCTACTTTCCACACTTCCCGGCGTAAGCTCAAATAACGAACTGAGCACACAATACGCGGTGCGCGGTGGTAATTATGATGAAAATCTGGTCTATGTGAACGGTATCGAAGTTTACCGCCCATTTCTCATACGTTCTGGCCAGCAGGAAGGGTTGAGTTTTGTAAACACAGATCTAGTGCGCGATGTTGATTTTAGTGCCGGCGGTTTTCAAGCGAAATATGGAGATAAATTATCTTCTGTGCTTGATATTACCTATAGACGTCCTGTAGATTTCGGCGCTTCGGTAGATTTGAGTCTGCTGGGCGCAAGCATTTCCGCCGAGGGCGTGGCAGATAATGGTAAATTTACCGCGCTGCTGGGTGCCCGCTACCGTGACAACAGTCTGCTAGTAGATGCTAAACAGACCGAAACCAACTTCAAACCACGTTTTTACGATGTACAGACGTATCTTACCTACACTTTTTCAGACAAGTTTGCTCTTGATTTTTTGGGAAATATCGCCATAAACAGTTATGATTATGAACCTTTTGCGCGGCAGACCAATTTTGGTACGCTAACGGATCCCATCGCATTGGTTATTAATTATGACGGGCAGGAAGAAGATAGGTATGAGACCTATTTTGGCGCATTAAAGGCCAACTATAAGCCGAATGAAAACCTCAGCCTGCAGACCATCGTCTCTGCATACCACACTAAAGAGCAAGAATATTATGATATTTTTGCCGAATACCGCTTGGGAACGCCAAATACCGCTATAGGTGATGAAAATATCGGCGAAGTAGAATTTACGGAGGGAATAGGTTCACAGCTTACACACGCGCGCAACAATCTGGATGCGATCATCATAAATGTGGAAGAAAAATTGACCTTAAAAATCAATGACGGCCAGATAGATGCGGGCATAAAATATACCCATGAAGATTTTAGGGACCGCCTGCAGGAATATGAAATCATTGATTCCGCAGGATTTTCCATTCGCCCGCCCCTGCCCCAGTTTATTAACGATCAACCTTACGCACCTTTTAACGCACCACTTGCGCCATTTACAAATGTACGGGCCATAAATGACGTACAGATAAATCGAATTTCGGGCTATGCGCAGTACAGTAAACGCATCAGGTTGGGCCAGAATGACGCGTGGTACAATGTTGGCGTGCGCGCACAGAACTGGACGGTGAGCGGCGACGGTATCGCTTCAAATACACAAACCGTTGTGAGTCCGCGGGCGCAGTTCAGTATCAAGCCAGATTGGGAAGAAGATATGGTTTTTAGGCTTTCTACTGGTTATTATTATCAACCGCCCTTTTATCGCGAACTTCGGGATTCTCTTGGGCAAGTGCGTCCTGAAGTCAAGGCGCAGCAATCCATTCATTTTGTGGCCGGTCACGACTGGAGTTTTAAACTCTGGGAACGCCCGTTTAAGCTTGTTTCTGAAGCGTATTATAAAAAACTGGATGATGTAAACCCGTATACTTTAGAAAATGTACGCATTCGCTACCGCGCAAGAAATAATGCCGAAGCTTACGCGTACGGACTAGATCTGCGACTGGCAGGAGAATTTGTTCCCGGCACCGATAGTTGGCTGAGCCTGGGCTTTCTAAGAACCGAAGAAAATATAGAAGACCGCGGCTATATTGCCCGCCCAACCGATCAACGCCTGAAAATAGCGGCCCTTTTTCAAGATTATGTGCCTAATATTCCCAGTTTACGCTTGTATTTAAATGCTGTTTATCAAACCGGACTTCCCGGTGGTTCTCCCAGTTATGCAGATCCCTACGATTATCAGACGCGTTTGCCGTTTTATTTTAGGGCAGATGCCGGTTTTAGCTATGTTTTTACTGATGCTAAAAAAAAATATTCAGAAGGCAACTGGCTGCATATTTTTAAAGATCTGAGTGCGGGATTTGAGATTTATAACATCTTTGACCGGCAAAATAGCATCACCAATACTTTTGTGAGGGATGCCGCTTCAAGGCAGCAATATGCCATTCCTAATTTTTTATCGCCACGGGTTTTTAATGTTAGGCTGAGTGCAAGGTTTTAAGTAATTGGGTCAAATTTTCAAAATCCCCAAATTACTTTTTCTCTTTCTTCTTTCCCAGTTTGAGTTGCGCATATTTTGTAGACATTCCTAGGGCTTCGATACAAATTTATTTCCGCAAAAGCTCCAAGAAATTCACTCAGCCACCTATTATGAGACTAAATTGACGTGTGTCGTCTAAGTACATATATCTGGCAGCCGTAATTTTTCACTTTTCGCTTTTCACTTCTCTCTTTTCACTTCTCTCTTTTCACTTTTCTCTTTTCACTTTTCATTATATTCAATGGAATATTGGTCTATTTTCATCTTGATTTTACCCGTTTTTGTATCGGTATTCCTCATTTTTTTACGGTCTATCTCGGTGTCGCTTCCCATAAAATTAAGCGGGATTTTGAGCTTTTCTATTGCAAAAGCCACTTCTACAGCGCTGGGCAAAATGTCTTCCGGAGTTTTATATTCCATTTTCAAATCATAGGAACCTTCCTTTTTTGTGGTGATTTTAGAAGCCGTAATTCTTCGGGCAACGGGATCTAGATATAAAGTTGCCAAGGCCACGGCAGATTCCTCATCATCGGGAATGATATTTAGCACTTTTACCTGTTTTCCTTCCATTTCCTGCGTACCGCGATTTACGGTTATAAATGGGTGTTTAAAAAGTTCGGAAAGAGAAAAATCCAATCCGCGTTTAGGCAACATCACAAAATCATCACTAGAAAATTCAATCTCCTCTCCCTTGGTGTAGCGCATAGTGGCATATTTTGTGGGCATATTTATAAAAGGCACTTCGAGATCCAATTGCAAATGCGCCGAAAAATGCTGCACCGAATCCATTCTGTCTTTTATGATCAGCAAATCTTTGTCGACTTCCTGTGCCGGCGCGGACAAACCGATGAAAAGCGCAAAATTCAGCATCAAATATTTAATCATCCTATGTCTTTTTTATGGAACAAATAAACTCCCAAACCTCCAAATAATAGGGTATAACCGAGCAAAAACAGATTATTAAGCACAATACCTTCAAAATCAAGATCGTAATAGAAAAAATGCTGCCAAGTGTTAGTTAATTTCGGAAAGAACAGCGCATCGTAGCTCCCCAGACCTAAATCGGCTTTAAGCAGCAGCGAACAAAATATCAAGAAAAATGCCGACGCGATCCAGGTTTTGGCCGGTTCCTTAAGAATTATTCCCAAAGTTACGCTTACCGTCGTATAAAAAAGCATACTCAGCGTTCCAGAACCAAAAGCCAGGCAAATACGCGCGAAAGCAACATCTGCAGGAAAAAAGTTGAGTGTATTTAAATACACAACCAGATCGCCGTTGCCAAAAATGCTGTATGCCATTGCAAAAGTGGTGCACATCATCAGCGCAATGACCAAAACCGTGAATATCCCGGCGGCCAAGTACTTTGCCACGATGAGTTCCCATTTTGTTACAGCCTGCAACAGTGTAGTCTGCAAGGTTCCATTTTTGTATTCTTCGGTCACCATTGCCGAGGTTACGATCATAAGGATCAATGGCACATTAAACCAGAGCGAATTGAGCACGATGTACAATAATAGGTTTCCATTTAAAAGATTGCCCTCAAAATAAAAGGACTGGCGCAAGTTATCGAGCAGCAGTTCCAAGATACTTGCGCCCTGAAAATAAGCGCTCGCTAAGATTATGATTTCAATTAAGAAAACCGCCCCTAGCGCATACCAGGTTTTGCCCTGCTTGGCCAATTTAAAAAGTTCTGCTACCAAGATCGCCCTCATGATGAAGCGTTTAAAAGCTGTTCTAAAGTGATTGCCGGCACGCAACTGGTTACTTGAAAACCTTCGGTTAAGAGGGCTAAAAGCAATTGTGGCACTTCTTTACTGGCACAGTTTACGGTCACAGTATTTTTTTCGGAAGAAATCAAATAAGGTTGAATAATAATTGAGGTTTCCAGTTGAGGCGCAGTAATTGTATACCTCGTTACCAGCTCATTAATAAGATCAAAAGTTGGCCCATGATTAACGATTGACCCCTTGTCTATAACATATAAATAATCGCAACTTTTATGAAGTTCTGCCATAAGATGGGACGATAGCAGTACCGCCATACCTTGCGCAGCGAAATTTTTAATGAGCTGGATCAATGCCGAAACACCCGAGGGATCAAGACCTGAAAAGGGTTCATCCAGAATGAGTATATCAGGATTATTGAGCAAGGCAATGGCAATGCCAAGCCGCTGCCTCATGCCCATGGAAAAATTCCGTACAGGATCTTTGCGCTCTAGTGGCAGGCCTACGTTGCGCAAGTAAGTTTCGAGAGCATTTACATCAGAAGGTGTCTTTTGAATCTTAGCGAAAACTTTTAGATTATCGTAGGCATTCAAATAGTCATATAAACCCGGATGTTCAATTACGGCCCCAATAGGTTTGCTTTTTTTTGAAGAAACTGTTACCGCACCTGAATCTTGCGTGACCAGACCGCACAAAATCTTAAAAAGTGTGGATTTTCCTGCTCCGTTTCGACCTAAAAGTCCGCTGATGGATCCCGCTTTCAGCGAAATGCTCACTGCATCAAGGGCTTTGCCAGAACTATAGGTTTTGCTTAACGCGGTTGCCTGTAACATCAACCGTGAATTTTTTGAAATTCCCGGTAATCAAATTTAGGTTCGTAATATTTTTCCATAAATGTACGTGACCAAAAATAGTTCTTGAACGCAAAAAGAGGATCCTTGATCATAAATGAAGGTACAAAATGAAACCATTTTATTCCCAACTTATGATAATAGCGCTCCACATCCTTTTCTAGACCCAGCTCCCGCGCAGCGGTGATTACCGCCATCCGTTGGCATTTACTGCCCCGGTAATGGGAAACCAATTTAGGATTAAACCCATGTTGAAAGAGATAATCCTTTACACGTTTATAATTTTGAAACCTGGACCAACCATCCATCAATACCAAAAAAATGTGGATAAATGAAAACATGAGGCACCACAACCAGAAGAGTTTTAAAGCCAGACCTTCCTTATAGTACGCGTTATGAAATTCTGTAAAATAATACAGGGTTTCTAAGATAAAAAGGATCAACGCGCTGTATAATAATTTACCCACATTCCAATAAGATACCAATTTAATGGGTTGTTTGGGCAAATTTTTAGAGTGCATCATCCTTTCGAAATAACCATTTGAAAATGATATAAAAGTCGAATAAATTTAATGAATATCATAGACTCCTGAAAATAACCATCCAAATAGAATCTTGCGTTAGGGATTGAAGTAGAAATCCTTTTTGTGAGGTACGAGCAAAAAGATTGAAACGCAAAGCCCGACCCGAAGGGAAACGCCCAAAAACCTCAGAAAGTCATACAACTAAGTTTTGTATTAGGGATTGAAGTAGAAATCCTTTTTGTGAGGCACGAGCAAAAAGATTGAAACGAAAAGCCCGGCCCGAAGGGAAACGCCCAAAAACCCCTTAAAATAAGTATCCAAATAGAATCTTTGCGTTAGGGATTGAAGTGAAAATCCTTTTTGTGAGGCACGAACAAAAAGATTGAAACGAAAAGCCCGACCCGATAGGGAAACGCCCAAAAACAGATAAAAAGGCAAAAAAACAGCTTAATTTAGGCAAAAAACCGACTTATTCTAACTTATAAATTGCTTCAGGACATCAACCGTATAATCCACCTCTTCTCTTGTATTCTCATGTGAAAATGAAAACCGCACCGAAGGTTTCTTCCTATCTTCAGCGTTTAAAAATGCATTGAGCACGTGACTGCCCTGATCACTACCGCTCTGGCAGGCGCTCCCTTTTGAACATGCGATCCCTTTCAGATCCAGTTGAAAAAGAGTCATTAATGCCTTATCTGCCGGTATGGGCAGGCAGACATTGATGAGCGTGTAAGTGCTTTTTGTTGTATCAGCACAGTTTCCATTGAGTTTAACTTCAGGGATTTCAGTGCGCAATTTTTCAATAAAATAGGTTTTTAGACCTTCTATTTTAGCCCGCTCTTCTTCCATTTTTTCACAGGAGATCTGCAGCGCTTTTTCCATTCCCACAATATTATGTACCGCTTCTGTACCGGCGCGGCTGCCCCGCTCCTGGCCTCCACCAAAAATCAAGGGTCGTAAACCGCTGTTTTTACGTATAAAAGCAAAACCCACACCTTTGGGACCGTGAAATTTATGGGCACTGGCCGCGACGAAATCGACCGGAGTCGCTTTGAGATCTACTTCAAAATGCCCAATGGATTGCACCATATCACTGTGAAACAAGGCTTCATGTTCTTTACAAAGCGCGCACACCGCATTAATATCAAGCATATTGCCTATTTCATTATTAATGTGCATGAGGCTTACTAAAGTTTTTTCATTGCTTTCTTGAAGCAGTTCTTCCAGATGTTCCAAGTCCACACTTCCGCAAGGTTTTATCTTTACATGCGATACTTTGACATCATATTCCTTTTGCAACTGTTCTACCACGTGCACGACCGCATGATGCTCAATGGCACTTGTGATAATGTGACGTACACCCAGATCGCGCACAACGGAATTAATAATCAGGTTATCGGCCTCGGTTCCGCCAGAGGTAAAAACAAGTTCGCCAGCGGATACATTTAAATGTTTGGCAATGGTTTTACGCGCATTTTCTATAAGACTTTTGGCCTTGCGTCCGTAGGCGTGTGTAGACGAAGGATTACCGGGAATGTCCCGCATCACTTCAACCATCGCCTCCAGTACCTCTGGGCGTATTGCCGTAGTCGCAGCATTATCAAAATAAATGGATTCCATACTTTCAATTTGGTGCAAAATTACTTAGAATATAATTATTATCGCGCAAAGCCGTTAGTTAACTGCAAAGCTTTATTTTTGTTCACTAAACCTCAATTATGCAGCGTTATCTCCTAATTTTAGTAGCATTGGCTCTCACTTCTTGTAATGATGGCGATGTCATTGTAACCAGTTTTGATTTTGAAGGCTTAGATATAAATTTATGCAGGACCGCCCAGGTAAACCAGCCAGAGGACATAAAATATGTTTTTTCTAAGATAAACCCGGATACAAAAGAAGTACTCGCGCTTGAATTTATTACTGACCAGCCCATTCTGAGCGAAACGACCGATGGAACGCCGTATACCATCCAATTTAACGGAAGTACGGCCAAAATAACCTATAGAATATTTAACGGTGAAATTACGGAAGATTACTTCTGTAACGCGATCCCACCGGCAAGTCCTACGGTTAGTGAAGAGTATGAAAGCGCTGAAGGTACAGCGGTGATAACCGTTACCGGAATACGCCTGGATGAAGATGGCATTCCTGCAGCAGATGAAATGGGCTTGGGCGGTGGTGATATAGACGGGGATGGCTTGCCCAATGAATATGACATTGATGATGATGGGGACAACGTTCCCACCAAGAGTGAAGGCATCGCACTTAATGCAGATAAAAGCCTGGATTTTGCGGCCTGCTTGGATACTGACAAGGACGGCATCCCCAATTTTATGGATCCCGATGATGATGGGGACGGGGTGGATACGCGTGATGAAGACAAAGACAAGGATTTTAATCCAAATAATGATATGACAGATCCCGCTAATCCCATTCCTGATTTTTTAAATGATAAGTATGCTGTTGATTATAATGTGAATAAATATATTTTACATTCTTATGATCTTACTGACATACAGGTGACCATCGTGCTCAACAACCTTGTTTTTCAAAATACCGTTACAGACGAGATCATACGCCGTGAGCAGCTTTTGTATGGAGTCTACAATGCGGCTCAGCAAAAAGACACCATTACACCCCAGTTTCCTAAATAGTAAAAGGTTGTAATAAAATATGATGCACAGAATTGAAGTTGTTATTTTGTTCTCTAATGAGGCAAAAAACGCAGCTAAGTGAGGCTTTTTAAAGCTGTTAAAGTGTAAAGAACAAGTCAAAATGTTTGCGTTATTTTATTACAAACCTTAGATCTATTAGGGGTTTTGGAAGATATATACCTCGGTGGCACCCAGACCGTATTTTCTGTAATCTGCATCATAAAATTTAACGTCGTAGCGGGATAAAAGTGTCTCCAGTTCCATGCGCAGCACGCCCTCTCCCACTCCGTGAATAAATACAATTTTTTGAATTCCTTTGCGCATGGCAAATTCCAGTTGGCCGCGGGCGGTATCCATCTGTAGGTTTAAAATATCGTATTTATTCATTCCCTTTTCATTATCAGTAAGGTTATGGGCATGCAGATCAACCTCCAAGGGTGGAATTGTTTTTTCCCTTTTTGAAGGAGTTCTTTTGGGCTTTAGCTGTTGCTCTTCGGCCCTTTTCATTTCCTCTATCAGCTCATCACTAAGATCCATTTCAAAACCTTCTTCAGCTATGAGTTCGCTGGCTTGCGCTTCAAGGGTAAACCCGTCTTCTGTTTCTATGGTTACCGTATTTTGGCCAACGGCCAAAACGATTCCAGTTACCGCATCGTCAATAAAACTTACCTTTTGCCCTTTTTTAAATGCCATAATTACCTAATATCGTTAAAATAATACCTTTTGTCGGTGTAATCGACTCTAAACAAGCTACTATAAGAAATAAATTCCTATTTTTACGCCAAATTCAATTCATTCATATGAAAAATATATACCCCAAATTATTATTTTTCCTTTTACCGATTATCACAAGTGCTCAATTACACATCCAGAAAAATAACACTTCTGGAAGTACTGACAATGTATACATCTATAATAAAGGTGAAATTTTATATGTACAACAAGATATAAGTCTTAAAGACGGTTCTGCGGAAAGCAAATCTGGCAATATCTATTTGCGTGATGAGGGTCAGCTAATACAGGGTGATGAAACAAATAATAACTCCGGTACCGGTATCGTTTCTATCTATCAGGAAGGCAGCGTTAATCAATGGGACTATCACTTCTGGGCTTCGCCCATAGGTGATCCTCTCAACTCTGATTTGAATGCCGCTGCCATTGGTAATTCAAATTTAAATCTCGCTTCAATTAAAAATAGCGCGGCTAGAGGTGGTGGGATTTTTGATGTCACCAATGAGATTGTGAGTATTCCTGCCACTTTTAGTAGTTCTTATAATGGTTCTCCTTCAAGTTCAACCAGTTCTATGATCATCTCAAACTACTGGCTCAACAAATACACCATGGGCACCGATTATTCAGGTTGGAATCAAATAAAGGAAGGTGGCAACCTAAATCCCGGTGAAGGTTTTACTATGAAAGGCGTGGGCGACGGTGAAGGCACTGAGCAAATCTACGACTTTAGAGGCCGGCCCAATAATGGCACCATACAGGTTGCTGTGGGACCCAATCAAAATACACTAGTGGGAAATCCCTATCCATCTGCAATGGATCTCAATTTTTATCTGTTATCCAATTCTAACGTTGATGTAAGCGCATGTAAAAGTGGCGCTACTCCAGTAGGGGACAGAATTACCGGTATTGCCTATTTCTGGGAGTCTGACCCATTGACGAAATCGCATTATCTCGTAGATTATCAAGGTGGCTATGGCACGTATTCACCGGGGAGCTGTGGTAACGCAGGAACTTATGCCAGAGCGACTTTCAGTAAATATGATCGCGATGGTGAACCTGTAAGTTCTGGCAATCAATCTACTAGCCCACTTCCCGGAAGGCGTTATGCTCCCGTGGGCCAAGGATTTTTTGTGGTGGGAAGCGAAAGTATTTCTGGTACCGATTATGTGGAAGCACACAATGAATTTCGTGTTTTTCATAAAGAGGATTTGACCACTTCCACCTTTAAGAGCGCCGAAAGAAGAGAAAAATTAAGTCCGGAGGAAGCCAGCTTAAAGGCATATGATGATGCATATCGTACTCCACAAATGCGCTTGATGATAGGGATCAATGATTCATATATGCGTGAACTGGTTGCGGCCTTTTCGGAAAATGCCACCACTGGTTACGACCGTGCCGCAGATGGGGAAAATATTTCATTTCTAAGTACAGATATCAGTTATCATTTACCAGATAGTGCCGTACCGTATAGCATTAATGTATTGCCCTTTAATGTAGATGATGAATTACCGCTCATCATCAATGCCGGCGGAAAGACGAATACGTATACCATTAAAGTGAGTGAAATAAATCAAGACGTACCTGGCGTATGGATCTATGATAAAGAAATGGGTGAATATCACGATATATTAAATGCCTCTTATGATCTTTCTCTGCCCACGGGTGTTTATACAGATCGTTTTGCGGTTGTTTTTAAAGACGACAGTATAGCGCTTGATATTGCTGAAGAAATAAAATCTTCATTTGATGTGCTGCAGAACAATAAAATCGCCCAACTTCACGTACTTAATCCGCGCGCCGTTGCGCTTAAAGAAATATCGGTTTTTGATATTTCCGGTAGGCAAATTGTAGTTAAACTTAATGAAGGGGAAGCTCAGGAAGTTGTTATTTCTTCGGCCAACTGGAGCGACGGTATTTATATCGTGCGCGTGGTTACCCGCGATAATATTGAGTTTACTAAAAAAGTACAGGTCGCCAATCAAAACTAAAACATACGATGGAAGAGTACATGCTCCCATGCCTTACCAGACAATACCTTGGTTTTGACTGCATGGGATGTGGTTTACAAAGAGCGGCGTTATTTCTTATAAAAGGCCAGTTTCTAGACGCCTTCCACATGTATCCCGGTATCTATCCCCTTGTATTCCTATTCGGTTTCTTGGGGATTTCTCAATTTTTTCAAATTCGTTTTGCGGGTATTATCACCAACTCCTTGGCAATATCCACCGCTTTGGTTATTATTGTAAGCTATATCATCAAACTAACTACAATTTTTTAAAATATGGAAGAACAAAAACTACCCAATGCAACCGTTTCCCTAATATTGGGAATCATTTCTTTTATCGCCTGCTGTCTTAGCTCTGGTTTTGGAGGAGTAATTCTTTCTGCAATTGCACTTTACCTTGCTAATAAAGATCTAAAAATGGCGCAACCGAACCCAGAATTGTACGAAAATTACAACACGGTAAAAACGGCGAAAATTATAGCCATAGTAGGTTTGGTTTTAGCAGCCATAACTGCAATTATGAGTATTGTTCTTCTTATTATATTTGGAAGCGTAGATGCCATTCAAGAATGGGCTCAGGAAATGCAGGCTGCACAGCAATAATTTATATGGTGTATAGAAATCAAAAAAGCGGCCAATGGCCGCTTTTTTTTCTCATTTTTCGCCTAAAAACAACAGTTTTTAGATCATTTTCGGTCATTTTTTAATTCATTATTTCAGAACAATATTGATGCGCGCAAATAAATAGCGCCCGTCAATACCAAACTGAGTAGAACGTCTGGAATATAAAAACCTTCCATCAGACTGAAACTCGGGATCTGCCATATCTGGATAAATATCGAACAGGTTGTTGGCACCTACAGTTAAGCGTAACGCAGGTGAAAACCGGTAACTCGCACTCAAGTCGGTGATCACTTTACCCGCATAGATTCGGTTTATGTCTGGTGCTATATTATTGGTTGCTTCTTCCACTTCCCCAAAATAAGTATTCCTTAAAAAAGCATTCCATTTTTCGCCTATAAAAAGACTATTGGTAAGACTTCCTTTGGTCCGCGGTACAGCGGCTTCAATATAAATTTCGCTGGTACGGTCAAAATACTTATCAGTCAACCCAGCTGCGGCAATCCGTTCGGGAATATTGATATTTTCAATAGTGGTTTTAGACAGGGTAAAGGATAGTGTATTGGTCAATCTTAAATCTGTGCCTATATTGGCTTTATGATCTGCAACAAAATCAATTCCCTTGGTACGAGTGTCTATGGAATTCACAAAAAATGCTGCTTGGGTAGCGTTCGCCTGACTGAACAAACGCTCCAGTTCTGCGTTCCCGTTGGGGCCAAACTGACCGGTCAATACCACACGATCGGCAATATCAATAAGGTAACCATCTACCGTAACTGTCATGTTTGCATTCGGTATTTTAGCCGTAAAACCAGCGGTATAACCCAACGAAGTTTCTTCTTTAAGCTCTGAGATGTTCAATAAGCGCGCTACGCGAGACGTATTTGAAAAAATACCCACTTCTTGCGGAACCCCGTCCACAAACAAGGTCGAGGTAGAATTGTAATTGATCTGGTGCAAAGAAGGTGCTCTAAAACCGGACTGAACCGAACCTCTTAAATTCAGAATTTGATTTAATTTCCAGAGAAAAGAGGATTTAAAGTTTAGCGTTCCACCAAAATCAGAAAAATTCTCATAACGCAGGGCACCCGTTAAACGGAACGTATTCGTAAAATCTGCTTCTACATCTAAATAGCCTGCGACAGAATTGCGATAGGCATCCACAACATTTTTAGGTGCGAAGCCAGGAAAGACCTGAATACCACCCGGACGCGCCTCACCAAAAAAGTCTGTGGGCACTACAGAATTGGGATCTGAAGGGTCTTGCACATTACCATTTGTATTGTATTGCGCATACGATAGTTCCTGACCGGCAATAATATCATAATTTTCGACGCGGTATTCTGCACCAAAGGCAACACTAAGCCCAGAAAGTACATCTTCATAAAAATGGCTCACATCAAGGTTTGAGGTATTTTCCTGATAACTGTATCCACCGGCGTCAGCCTCAAGTGGGGTAGAATTCAATAAAGATGCATTTAGGGAATTGGTGACGCGATACGTGAATTCATTAATACCAGTATTGTTGCTGATATCAACATTCCACTCCCCTACTTTACCTTTTATTCCCACCGCAATAGACTTATCTTTTATAAAGGAATTGATTTCTGGCAGAAAACCATTCAGATAAACCGAGGTTACATTACGCGCCTGATATGGCAATCTGTAAAAACCACCAGCGTTACCGTTTTTAAAACCGATCCCACCAAAGGAATACAGTTTAAAATCACCTTCTCCACCAAGCGGAATTTCGAGGTTACCAAAAAACTGGCCACCGCGCAGTTCAGAATTCCCTACGCGCATATTAAAGTCGCTTCGGTCCAGGTTTCTAAAACCAAGTTCAGTATCCGTATTGTCATAATTTAATATACCCTGTAAATCAGAAATGGAATTGGCGCTGTTTACATTTGCTAAAACATCTGCCGGTAGACCAGCCGACTGTGCAAAACCCTGTATCGCATCTACATCGGTTTGTAAACTCAAAAGATCAAAACCGGCATTATCCGCAACACGCTCTACGGAATTATATCCGGTAAAAATCTGAGCGCCAAAGGAACGCATTCTATTGGTCGCGCCCCTAAAATTAAAGTTTCCGGTAAAGTTTACAAAACCTCCATTTTCACCAATGGGCAAGCCATAATTGGCTCCAATATTTATTTTTTCGCCGTCCATTCCATCATCATAATTTTCACTGGTAAAGTTGGCTCCGGTGGTTACATCTAAGGAGAGTTCATTAGTGCTTCTCTTAAGCACAATATTGATAACACCTGCGATCGCATCAGACCCATACTGGGCGGCTGCACCGTCACGCAAAATCTCAATACGATCAATGGCGTTTGTAGGAATCGCCGAAAGGTCTGTACCCACAGATCCTCGGCCAAAAGTTCCGTTTGTATTTACCAATGCCGTTTTGTGCCTCCTTTTACCGTTGATTAGAACAAGCACCTGATCTGGCCCCAAGCCCCGTAAAGATGCCGGCGCAATGTGATCTGTACCATCAGAAATAGTTTGTGGATTAGATGAAAAAGAAGGCGCTACATAATTTAAGATTTCGGTCACGGTGATCTGCGGTGAACTTTCGGCTATTTCCGAAACGCTGATCACATCTACTGGCACTGCTGAATTTACCGCGGTCCTGCTTGGGTTTCGGGTACCTATAAGCACAACCTGATCTAGTGATACACCAGAGGTCATGGTCACATTGAGAATTGCACCTGTTACCCGTAAAGTCTGCGTTTCAAACCCCACAAAAGAAAAAATAAGATTTTCTCCCTGCGTCACTTCAATGGAATAATTTCCATCAAAGTCGGTTATTGTCCCTTTATTGGTTCCACTTACCTGCACCGAAACCCCAGGTAACGGCGTGGACTGATCGTCAATGACAGTTCCCGAAACCTGATTCTGCTGGGCAAAGCCAGTGAGTATCAGAAAGCAGGAAAATAACATTGTTAGTACGTAATTTTTTATCATAGTTTGAGTTTTAGGTATTATTGAGGTTAAGCAATACTTAAAAGTACATTATATTCTAAGTAAATTCCTTTTTGAATGAATTATATTTATAAAAAAATATAATATTATACACTATATTCAGCAACTACATCGATTTTTTAAATTTATAATAATTGACTAAAAACGTCTTATAACTCTCCATTATTGAGAAATTCCGATGACTTTTTGAAGGTTTTTAGCGTTTTTGTAATAATTGAAACACAATCGTCAAGCTGTTCTTCATTCATCACCAGCGGTGGTGCAAACCGAATAATATTCCCATGCGTAGGCTTGGCCAGCAGTCCATTTTCCTTGAGCGCTACACAAATATCCCAGGCGGTAGAACTGTCTTCACTGTCATTGATAACAATGGCATTGAGCAGACCGCGGCCGCGTACCAGCTTGACAAGATTGCTGTCGTCTATATAAGCATTCAATTTTTTTCGGAACAAATCGCCCAATTTTCGGGCATTTTGTGCCAATTTTTCGTCTTTTACAACCTCTAGGGCAGCCATGGCAACCGCTCCTGCAACAGGATTTCCACCAAAGGTGGAACCGTGCTGCCCCGGTTTGATCACTTCCATAACTGCATTATCTGCAAGCACCGCTGAAACTGGATAAGCGCCACCAGATAAAGCTTTTCCCAGAATCAATATATCTGGTCTTGAATACGTACGCTGCCGTTCACAATGGCCCTCGCAAGTACACTTACCGCAAACCGCAAGTAAAGAACCCGTGCGGGCGATACCGGTCTGGATTTCATCAGCCATAAAAAGTACATTATGGGCGTTACATAATTCTTTGACCTTGGCCATATAATCATCAGCTGGAGTATAAACACCAGCTTCTCCTTGAATGGGCTCTACCAGAAAACCGGCGATGTTCTTGCCTTCCTTTAGAACCTTTTCCAATGCATCGATATCATCATAAGGAATTTTTATAAAACCGGGTGTGTAGGGACCAAAATTTTTACGCGCCTCTTCATCATTGGAAAAGGAAATAATAGTCGTCGTACGCCCGTGAAAGTTGTTCTCGCACACAATGATCTGCGCATCTTGCTCCTGCACTCCTTTTTTCTCATACGCCCATTTACGCGCGATTTTTATGGCCGTTTCCACCGCTTCTGCTCCCGTATTCATGGGTAGCAGTTTGTCAAAAGCAAAATATTCAGTGGCGTACTTTTCATAAGGGCCCAGAATATCATTGTGAAAGGCACGGGAAGTTAGTGTGAGCGTTTCGGCCTGCTTGCTCATTGCACCAACGATCTTTGGATGGCAATGCCCTTGATTAACCGCAGAATACGCGGAAAGAAAATCATAATATCTTTTCCCTTCTATGTCCCAAACGTGTACACCTTTTCCTCTATTGAGTACAACCGGCAACGGGTGATAATTATGTGCGCCATGGGCATCTTCCAGTTCAATGGCATTTTCAGAGGTTAGTAGTTCCTGTGTGTTCATTCCTTTAGTTTCTTTTATATAAATAATGCTGTGATTCCTTCTTAGAGTTTTTTTAATCTAACTACTTTTTGTTTTGCATCCCGCATAACTATCGGGATTGTAAACCGTGGCATTGTCTAAAAAGCGTTGAATATCCCGATATTCATCGATTTCTATACGTAGCCAGAACCTCAAACTATTGAAAATCACTTTAGATTGACTTTAAACCAGCTCTTAAATCCGAAAAGTAACGAATTTTTAAAGGGAGAGAAATCATCCCGAGGTTATTGCAAATTACTACATTTTTGGCGGACTTTAAAAAGTTCGCGCCTTCATTATCACCTTAATTATGCTATTTTTGCGGCGTGGGAAGAAAAAAAACAAATAGGATCGTTCTAGAAAAGTTAAAAGTCACCGGTGCCGGAGCTAAGGGCAAAGCTATTGCCAAAGCTCCCGATGGCCGTGTGGTATTTGTTAAAAATGCGGTGCCCGGTGATGTGGTGGATGTCCAGACCACAAAAAAGCGCAAATCCTATTTTGAGGGAGATGCGATCGCCATACATGAAGCTTCGCCGAAGCGCGTGGAGCCGCCCTGCCAGCATTTTAAAAATTGCGGGGGATGCAAATGGCAGAATATGGGTTACCAGTACCAGCTGGAATATAAAGAGGACGAGGTGGTCAATAACCTTAAGCGACTTGGGAAAATCGAACTCCCTGAAGTGACTCCCATTGCCGGTAGCGCAGCACACTATTTCTACCGCAATAAAATGGAATTCTCCTTTAGCGATAGCAAATGGCTCACAACAAAACAGATAAAAAGCGATGTGATTGTTGAAAATCGTAACGCGCTGGGCTTTCATATCGCCGGGATGTGGGACAAGATCCTGGATATTGAAAAATGTCACTTACAGCGCGATCCCAGCAACGCCATACGCAATGGGATCAGGGATTTTGCCACCGCAAATGAGCTGCCTTTCTTTAACCCACGCTTTCAGGAAGGTTTATTGCGCACCTTGATGATCCGTACGAGTTCTAACGGCGAACTTATGGTTTTGGTTCAGTTTTATGAAGACCATAAAGAACAGCGCGAACTCGTGATGACGTACCTTCAAGAGACATTTCCCGAAATCACTTCGCTGCTTTACGTCATCAATACTAAAGGAAATGATACCATTTATGATCAAAAAGTCATCTGCTATGCGGGTAGGGACCATATTTTTGAAGAAATGGAAGGGCTGAAATTTAAAATAAATGCCAAATCCTTCTATCAGACCAATTCTGAACAAGCCTACGAACTTTATAAAATAACACGTGATTTTGCCGATTTAAAGGGAAATGAGACCGTTTATGATCTTTATACGGGAACTGGAACCATTGCCCAATTTATTTCCGCAAAAGCGGAAAAAGTAGTAGGTATAGAATCTGTGCCCGATGCCATTGTAGCTGCCAGGGAAAATGCGCAATTAAATGGTATTGAAAACGTTTATTTTCATGTGGGAGATATGAAAAATGTGTTCACGCAAGAGTTTGTGAACAAAAACGGCAAACCTGATGTGATCATCACAGATCCCCCACGTGATGGGATGCATAAAGATGTGGTGGCGCAGCTTTTAAAAATCGGTGCACCGCGCATCGTTTACGTAAGTTGTAACAGCGCGACCCAGGCACGCGACCTGGCGCTCCTGGATGATATGTATAAAGTAGAAAAGTTTCAGCCAGTAGATATGTTTCCGCAGACCCACCATGTGGAAAATGTGGTATTGCTCACAAAAAGGAATTCCGTAGATTAACAGATTATGCTAAAAAAATATATTTTTGGTTGTCTTTTCTTCCTGCTTGCGCTTGGTGCCTGTGAACGTGATGATATTTGCGCGGCAAGTACTCCTACCACTCCGCAACTTGTTATCGCGTTTTTTGATGCAAACAACCGTACCGAGTCAAAAGTAATCAATCTCACCGTGCGCGCCATAGGCCTTGACGATTCCATAACAATAAAGAACGATACCATTATACGTATCCCATTGCGCACAGACACTACCAGTACGACTTTTATATTTACTAAAAACCCAGGTATTCTCGATGCCGAAGAAGATCCCAATAACCGAGATCGCGTAACCTTTTCCTATAACATCAATGAGGTTTATATAGACCGGGCATGTGGTTTTAAGGTTACGTATGATGCACTCACAGCGCAGGCCAGCGATGAGGGAGACGGCCGGTGGATCACAGATATTAGTATTAACAACAGCACCATTATTAATGACAGTATCTATCAAGTTTCTATTATACATTAACATCCTGCTCTTTGCCGTTACGGTATCTGCACAGGATATTGACACGATAGCGACGCAACAAGAACGCATAGAAGATACAGTGGTTGTAGTTAAAGTACCAGAACAGTATGGCTTGCGCGTGGGCATTGACCTCAGTAAGATCATTAGGTCGGCCTTTGATGATACCTACAAGGGCTTAAGTGTGTTAGGAGACTTTAGGATTAAAGATAATTACTACCTCGCGGCAGAGCTGGGCACAGAAACTAAAGATGCTGTAGAAAACACCTTTGACGCCACCGTTAAGGGAAGTTATATCACTGCTGGTTTTAACTATAATGCGTATGAAAATTGGACGGGCATGTCTAATCTTATCTATGCAGGAGTGCGCGTGGGCTATTCAAGGTTTAATACTGATCTCAACAGCTATACCATTTATACCACAAATACTTTCTTTCCCCCAGATGTGCGTGAGGAAACCCGTTCTTATGATGCGCTCAGCGGTGCTTGGCTGGAATTCCAACTGGGTGTACAGGCAGAATTGTTCAGCAATTTATATTTGGGCATCAATGTGCAGCTAAAAAGTCTCGTAAGCCAGAAAGAGCCAGAAGGTTTTGGAAACCTGTATATTCCCGGTTTTAATAAAGTCACTACAGATAATAAATTTGGCGCCGGCTATGGGTACACGCTTATGTATTTGATCCCCATTTATAAGAAATAGACAATTCCTTTTTTTGAAGATTTTGGGCACCTTATTCTGTAAACGTGCCATTTTCTGGTTTTTCAAACATCTCGGCATCCTCTTCTTTCGTAGAGAGCGAGATATTTTTAAAAACCTGCTCATTGCGCATTTCCGTAGGTTGACCATTATCCACTTTATACCATTGCAGCGTGGTGGGCAATACCAAACCATCAAAATCCTGCCACTTATCGTATTTGATATAACTGAAATTGGTAGCGCGTCCCTTATCACCAAAAGTTGCCGTATAGGCCAGCCAAGTCATTTTGTGCGTCTCCGCATCGCTGTACAGTATATACTCATCCTTATCAGAAACACCGACGCCATTATTATAAACGACCTTAATACCGGGATACTTTTTACCTTCAAACTGCAAAGTGTCCGCTGGGCTGTAATTGATTCCGGGATCTCCCAAAACAAAGGGCATGGCGAAAAAATAGAACATGAGATTGTGCATATATCGCGCGCGCGCTGACTGAATATATGTAGAATCCTGTATCAGCCAGGTTTTATCCCCATCAAAACCCAAGATATAGTTTGCGGCCTGCGTCAAGCTTTTCCGTGCATGTAAATCTACCGTATGGACCTGTTTATCATTTCCCTCCCCCATTTCAAAATGTAGGGTCTTCATCTTTTCCCATTGGGCCATCCCGCCGTGCGCGTCAAAAATAGCCTCTAAATTTTCGGGATAATCGGCGGTCGCTTGCACTTGTTCCAGTTGGACGGTTCCTTTTTCAGAATTTGATTTTTTTTCGCCGCAAGCGGAAAGTAGTACGGTGAACAGAAGGAGTAGAAGTTGGTTTTTCATTTTTGGAATTTCTTAGGATGTTAAGGATGCTATAAGAAAAAGTCGTTCATTCCAGGAATAAATTACACCGGCGCTTGCTTATCTTTGCGCCTATGCAAAAGACGATAACAAGCCTGCACAATCCTGCCATAAAAAAACTGGTGCAGCTCAAGGAAAAGTCCCGCGAGCGAAAAAAAAGCCAAACCTTTATGATTGAAGGTTTACGGGAAATCAGACTTGCCCAAGCTGCCGGTTATATAATAACACAATACTGGCTTTGTGATGATATCCTGACAAATAATGGTCAAAATGCACCGATTTTTGACCAAAAAACACCGATTTATAATGTTCCTGAGGAAGTTTACAACAAGATCGCGTATCGCGGTTCCACCGAAGGAATCGTTGCCGTTGCCGAAGCAAAAAAACATACGTTGGAAGATCTGAAACTTCCTGAAAACCCGCTCCTACTTATCGCCGAAGCACCGGAAAAACCGGGAAATATAGGCGCTTTGTTGCGTACTGCAGACGCTGCCGGTGTGGATGCTTTTATTCTTGCCAATCCAAAAACCGACCTTTACAATCCCAATACTATCCGTGCCAGCGTGGGCGCAGTTTTTACCGTGCCCATTGCACTTGCCAGCGCTTCAGAAGCGATTGATTTTTTAAAAGAAAAAAACATTGCTATTTATACTGCCATTTTGCAAGAATCTAAACCCTACCAGCAAATGGATTATACTAAACCTACCGCGATTGCCGTGGGCACAGAAGCAGACGGACTCACAGCATTATGGCGCGAAAATTGCCAAGAGAACATCAGTATTCCCATGCAGGGAAGTCTGGATTCCATGAACGTTTCGGTGGCGGCCGGAATTCTAATTTTTGAGGCCCGCAGACAGCGTGGGTTCCGTTAATTTACCTTTATAGCGGTCAGTATTTAAATATATAGCTTAAAATAAATACGAACGCTATTTTTGGCTCCTCCCCTTATTTCCAAAGGGAGGTGTCCGCCCTTTTCGGCGGACGGAGGGGTTTATTTAAATATCTCAAAACCTGCCTGACACCTGATTATAAGTTAAAATGTTGACTTTATAATATGAATATAACTACTGACTTTTATACCTTTATTTTTAGCTATTTATGACTCCAAAATACCTATTTTATTGCATTATTGGCATCATCTTGCTCAGTTTTATACTTGGCCAAATTCTTGATTATCTCAATGCGCGACATTTTGACGATCCCATTCCGCCAGAATTGAACGATGTTTACGATGCCGAAACTTATCGGAAATCACAGGATTACAAGAAGGCCAACTTTAAATTCTCGCTCTTAAGCGGATTTTTTTCACTGCTTTTAACGCTTGCTTTTTTCTTTTTTAAAGGTTTTGCGTATGTAGATTTGCTGGCGCGTCAAGGGAGCGATAATCCCATTATCATTGCACTTATTTTCTTTGGCATCATTATGCTGGGCAGCGATCTGCTCACCACGCCGTTCTCGTATTACCATACGTTTGTGATTGAAGAACGTTTTGGTTTCAACAAATCGACACGAGCATTGTTTTTCGTTGATAAATTAAAAAGTTGGCTAATGATGATCGTCGTTGGCGGCGGCTTGCTGGCCTTGATCATGTGGTTCTATGCGTGGGTCGGACCTTCTTTCTGGCTTTATGCGTGGGGTATTTTTGCTATTTTTTCGGTTGTTATGAATATGTTTTATTCGAGCCTTATTGTACCGCTTTTCAATAAACAAACACCACTGGCCGAAAGTAGCTTGCGCAGCAAAATTGAAAATTATGCACGTTCCGTAGGTTTTGAACTGGATAATATTTTTATAATAGACGGCTCTAAACGAAGCACCAAAGCCAACGCCTATTTTTCTGGTTTTGGGAGCCAGAAGAGAATTACCCTTTACGATACGCTGGTCAATGATCTGGAGGAAGAAGAAATTGTAGGGGTTCTTGCCCATGAAGTAGGCCATTATAAGAAAAAACACATTATTATTAATCTGTTTATCTCTATCCTGTTAACCGGGTTTACGCTGTGGCTTTTGTCGCTGTTCGTCAGTCTCCCGCTCTTTTCACAGGCGCTGGGTGTAGACCGCGCCACTTTTCACGTGGGTCTGATTGTCTTTGGTATTTTATATACGCCCATTTCGGCAATCACCGGATTTTTAATGGGATTGCTTTCGCGAAAATTTGAATACCAAGCAGATGATTTTGCGAAAAACACCTACGGAAGCGCGCCACTTATCAGTTCGCTAAAAAAACTTACCCGCAACAGTTTGAGCAACCTCACGCCGCACCCGCTTTATGTGCGTTTAAACTATTCGCATCCTACTCTTTTGCAACGCTATCGTAATTTAAAGTAGATATTTTCTTTTTATTGTTGCTAGTTGCTATGGCTAAGAATAGCGCGATGCTGGCTTGCAACGCGCTTTACACTAGAACAGACTAGAAAAGCGTAGAAGAAATAGCTAAAATCTATTTTCTCAGATTCTGAAAGCTCTTATTTCTTATACAAACAATAAAATAACGGTCAACAGCACTCCCCCGATTGCAAAGTACATGCCCTTCTTAAATATGGGCATTTTCGGCGTGTACATCCAAAATGCGGAGAAAACAAAAAACAATAATGACAGACCAAAAAAGATATTTAAAAAGTATAGCGGACTGTTGGTTGACGCTTTATGCAAGTGTTCCATTTTTTGAATAACAAAAGGCAATTCCATTTTTTTTACGACCGCAACACCTGTTTTTTGGTTATAAGTACCATCTTTAAAGAATAGAACATCACCTTCCGATTTTTCAACTTTTAATCGCATTTTCAATTTAGGACCGAGTTCTGTTTCTGTTAAACCTGGTTCAATTTTTTTTCTAAAACAACTTCGCTTTTTAAAAAGTTAGTTTGTCTAAAAATCATAACAATTCCGCTTACTGCATACATAAACATTATTCCTGATAAAAAATACCCTAGATATCTGTGAATAACTCTAACTTGAAATGAAAATGGAGTCTTACGCTTAGCCATAGTTGATGCTACTTTGATTTTGTTATGTAATGTGGACTTAAATATTGAGTAAAGGTTTAATGGAAAGAACTTTTTTTAATGCTTTAATCTAAAAATAGATTTTCAGGTAAAAACCGAGCCGCTATTTCTAAATATGTTACATTTTTCCTGAATTCCAAAATAACGTGTTTTTTAAAAATTTATAGTTATGCAGCGATTACCTGTTAGCTATTATATTTTTTTATTTTATATTCCAATGATTTTTTAACGCCATTCCATTCTTGATCTGTTATTGAAAAAACAACGGTATCACGATAAGAACCATCAGCATTTAACCTGTGGTTTCTTAAAACGCCATCTTGTTTTGCCCCAAGTCTTGAAATAGCGGTTCTTGAGCGCAAATTATTCCAATCGGTTACTAATTGTACGGCAATACAGTTCAAATTCTCGAACGCATATGCTAACAGAAGAGCTTTACATTCCGTATTAACTCCTGTCCGTTGGTATTTTTCAGCATACCAGGTATATCCTATTTCCAGTCGTCTATGTTCGGGTTGCAGGTTGTAATATCTTGTTGAACCAATTATTTCCCCGTTTCTTTTGTCTAAAACTACAAATGGAAATTCTGATCCATTTTGTTTTTGGATTAACGCATCTTCAATATAGGTGTCAATATTTGTAACCG